>Ga0302268_1000169_pt1 | contig 41159 bp, 39 predicted proteins | sample III_Bog_E2_1_FD_194554 | JGI IMG/M metagenome (GOLD analysis project Ga0302268, IMG submission 194554) | Peat permafrost microbial communities from Stordalen Mire near Abisko, Sweden - III_Bog_E2_1 | ecosystem: Environmental > Terrestrial > Soil > Wetlands > Peat | place: Sweden: Abisko... | reverse complement strand
TAACTAAAACTAATACCTTTTTCATTTTTTAAAATTTAAAAAACACAATTAATAATTTAGTAAATTAAAAATACAAAGAATTCCCTGTGACTTTTTGCGGGTATTCCTTGTATCAGATTTGTCATATTAAAATTGATTTATATGACGATGCAAAAATACATGTTTTACAACATATAAACAGCATATAATGTGTTAAACATTGTTTATAATGATAAGATTTAACGTTACTGTAAATGGATATAGTTGGTTATGCTATTGTAAATAAGAACTATATGTGATTTTGATGATAAAAGCATGTAAAACTGATTTTTATATAACAGGTATTAGTTGATTGGTTGATTGGTTATTTGGTTAATTTGTTCCGTGTTAAGTGTTCCGTGTTCCGTGTTTCGGGTTGATGATATTGGTAATTCTTTAAACGGAACTTCACTTCGTTCTGTTGGCTGATTGAATGCAAATACTTTTGAAACCGACCAATTGTAAATTGTAAATGAATAAATTGTAAATAAAAAAGGGTGCTCCAATAAATGGGCACCCTTAGTTTAAATGATAAATTTTCTATTCTTTATTTTTCAGTTAATAATTCATTATTTTCATTGTTCACTGATAAGTTCAGAACTGCTAAATATTTTTTGTACTGACTTTCAGACAAAATATATTTTGCATTGCCTACATTGAACAGCAAAACTTTATCAGCTGCTGCTTCATTCTCGGATTTCAAAGCCGATTTCATTTTGTTTTCTGTCAGTTCAAATACATATTTCAATTGGTCTGCCTGCGTTTCATCTGCATTTAAATAACGAACCAATGAATTAAATGTAGTTTCATTATTTAATTTGTAAACAGCTTTGTAATTTGTTGGATTAATGGCAAACACGCTTGTTGCAAAAACAACCATAACTAAAACTAATACCTTTTTCATAACTTTAAAATTTAAAAAACACAATTAATAATTTAGTAAATTAAAAATACAAAGAATTCCCTGTGACTTTTTGCGGGTATTCCTTGTATCAGATTTGTCATATCAAAATTGATTTATATGACGATGCAAAAATACATGTTTTACAACATATAAACAGCATATAATGTGTTAAACATTGTTTATAATGATAAGATTTAACGTTATTGTAAATGGATATAGTTGGTTATGCTATTGTAAATAAGAACTATATGTGATTTTGATGATAAAAGCATGTAAAACTGATTTTGATATGACAGGTATTAGTTGATTGGTTGATTGGTTATTTGGTTAATTTGTTCCGTGTTAATTGTTCCGTGTTCCGTGTTTCGGGTTGATGATATTGGTAATCCTTTAAACGGAACGTCACTTCGTTCCGTTGGTTGATTGAATGCAAATACAGTTGAAACCGACCATTTGTAAATTGTAAATGAATAAATTGTAAATAAAAAAGGGTGTTCAATTCGTTTGAACACCCTCCCTTTAAATGATTATTTCTGGAATCTTTATTTCTGAGTCAAGAGTTCTTCATTATCATTGTTAAATGACATATTCAGAACCATTAAATATTTTTTGTACTGATCATCAGACAAAATATATTTAGTATTCTTTACATTGTATAACAAAACATTATCAGCAATTATCATATTATTTGAATTCAAAGCTGTTTTCATTTCGTTTTCCGTTACTTTAAACACATCCTTTAATTGGTCTGCCTGAGAATCATTCACATCCAAATAACGTGCTAATGCTTTAAATGTAGTTTCATTATTTAATTTGTAAACTACTTTGTAATTAGATGGATTGACGGCAAATGCACTTGTTGCAAAAGCAACCATAAGTAAAACTAAAACCTTTTTCATATTTTTAAAAATTTAAAACACAATTAATAATACCTTTAAAACAAAAAACAAAGAATTCCCCGGTGATTTTTTAACGGGTATTCTTTGTATCAGATTATCGTCATATAAATATTGATTTAAATGACGATGCAAAAATACATGTTTTAAAACATATAAATGGCATTTTATGAGTTAAATAATGTTTTATATGATAAGATTTAACAATACACAAAAATTATTTACCATTTTATCATTTACTAATTACCATTGTTCGGTTTTAAAAGTTGTTTACATTTAAATTAACCAATTAACCGATTAACAAATCAATCAATTAACCAATCAACCAATGGAATCAAACAAATCATCAACCAGAAACACGGAACACGGTACCTTTCAAGCTTCAAACTTCAAACTTCAAACTCTTCAAACTTTTCAAACTTCAAACAACCAATTAACCAACAATAAAAAAGGTGCTCAACGAATGGGCACCTTTATTTTTAGAAACTTCTGAAATCTTAATTCTGAGTCAGAAAATCATCATTTACATTGTTAATTGTTAAATTCAGAACAGTCAGATATTTTTTGTACTGATTGTAAGTCAAAATATATTTCGCATTCCCGGCATTGTAAAGCAAAACATTATCAGCTGCCTCTTCATTCCCGGATTTCAGGGCTACTCTCATTTTGTTTTCACTTAACTGAAACATATTTTTTAATTGGTCAACCTGAGTATCGCTCACATTTAAATAACGAACCAACGTATTAAATGTCTTTTCATTATTTAATTTGTAAATCGCTTTATAATTTGTAGGATTGACGGCAAACACACTGGTGGCAAAAGCAACCATAACTAAAACAAGAATCTTTTTCATAACTTTAAAATTTTATATCACAATTCTAATTCCCTTAAAAACAAAAAAAAACAAAGAATTCCCGGTGACTTTTTAAGGGGTATTCTTTGTATCAGATGATTGTTATATCAAAATTGATTTATATGACGATGCAAAAATACATGTTTTAAAACATATAAATGACATCTTTGCAGTTAAATATTATTCTTTAGGCTATTATTTAACTTTAAGAAAGATCTAAAATGAGGTCTATATTGCTGAAATTCAATAAAATAAATTTAAATATACTAAAGAGAAAGAAATGATGAGAATTAACATAGGGAGAAACTGATAAAATGATTGTATTATTCAATCCATACACTGTATTGCAGATATTAAATAATGATAGACAGACGTTTATATCAATTTATATTTTTACAGGCAAGATTAGTTTTGAATAGTCAGGGATTTCATTAAAAAACTCATAACGTGAATTTACAATATCAACTTTGCAGCAATAATGTTCAATTCCATTACTTATCATAAAATAATCTACTTTTAATTTGGCATTGTATACAGCGACCTGATCAAAAGTAATCTGAGTGATGGGGATTGTCGGAGCTTTAAGTTCAATAATCAGGATGGGGATGGCATGATCATTATATAAAACAACATCACACCTTTTTTTCATTCCATTCAGACTTAATTGTTTTTCAACAGCCAGATAAGCTGCAGGATACCCTTTTACCTCTATCAAAAAACGAATAAAATGTTGGCGAACCCACTCTTCGGGAGTAAGTGAAACGTATCTTTTACGTTGTGAATCGAAAATGAGTACCTTTTCGTCTTGCTTTTTTATTCTAAAATTATACTCCGGAAGATTTAATTGGAACATTTTTTAGTATTTTTGTTTTCACAAACTGGGGTATAGTTCTTCTGCATTAAAGAATTGATGGCGAAGTTACAAAAACAATATTTAATATTGAACTAAATGAAAACAAAAAAAGAAATTGTAGAAAACTGGCTGCCACGTTATACAAAACGTCCATTGGATGAATTCACAGATCACATATTACTTACTAATTTCAATAATTATGTAGAACTATTTGCCGAATGGTATAATGTACCTGTTGTGGGACGTGATGGAAACATGCCAAATGCTTCTGCAAACGGAATTACTATAATTAATTTCGGAATGGGTAGTCCGAATGCGGCTATGATCATGGATATTTTGTCGGCCATTCATCCCCAGGCTGTATTATTTTTAGGGAAATGCGGAGGATTGAAAGATAAAAACAAATTAGGCGATTATATTTTACCCAGTGCAGCAATCCGGGGCGAAGGTACATCCAATGATTATTTTCCACCTGAAATACCTTCCTTACCTGCTTTCATGCTTCAAAGGGCCGTTTCGTCCAACATACGTGATTTTGGTAAAGATTACTGGACTGGGACAGTTTATACAACAAACAGAAGAGTGTGGGAACATGATGAAAAATTTAAGGAATATCTTCGTTCAACCAGGGCAATTGCAATCGATATGGAAACGGCAACACTCTTTTCTGCCGGTTTTTATAATAGTATTCCGATTGGAGCGTTGCTTCTGGTCTCGGATATGCCTTTGCATGAAGAAGGAATAAAAACAGAACAAAGCGACCTGAAAGTGACAACAAGTTTTGTTGAAGAGCATATAAAAATCGGTGTGAAATCACTTTCTTCGTTAATAAACAATAGCCGGACAGTCAAACACTTACGGTATGAATGAGGAATGAGGTAAGAGGCAAGAGGTAAGAAGTAAGAGGTAAGGAGTAAGAGGTAAGGAGTAAGAAGTAAGAGGTAAGAGGTAAGAGGTAAGAGCCCCAAGCCCCTAAAGGGGATGTTAAGAGGGCTATCATGTAATAGTGACTGTAGCTTATAAATATCTTCTGATACCGATCTTTACATCCCCTTTGGGCTTGGGGCGGTAATGTGAAAAAAGCAAGGTGATGTGATAATGAGATGATGGAGTGATCCCGATAGATGAGAATATCGCAAGCTCTATAAGAAGCAAGAGGTAAGTAAAGTAGTAATTAGTAAGTAGTAAGTAAAATATGCTTTAATGGTTTTTAATAACTTATAAAGTAAGAACAGTTACAAATAAAAAAATCTGAACGTGGCAAAACAAGAGACATCATATGAGCAAATTCTGACAGATCTTCGGAAAAAAGTGTACAATCCTGTTTATTTTCTAATGGGAGAAGAACCTTATTATATTGATCAGCTGTCTGATTTTATTCAAAATAATGTATTAGACGAAACTGAAAAAGAATTTGACCAGACCATTTTATATGGTAAAGATGTTGATATTAATACAGTTATAAATGCAGCCAAACGGTATCCGATGATGGGGAGTCATCAGGTGTTGATCGTGAAGGAGGCTCAGTTAATTAAAGACTGGGATAATCTGGTTCACTATCTTTCAAAACCATTGAAATCAACAATATTAGTTTTCTGTTATAAATACGGGACACCCGATAAACGAAAAAAATGGGTGTTGGAACTTAAGAATGTTGCAGTCATATATGAATCTTCCAAATTAAGGGATTATGAGGTTGGAGCTTGGATTACAAAGTATTGTAAGTCAAAGAATGTTGCCATAGATGATAAAGCTGCAGCCATGTTATCCGATTTTTTGGGTACTGATATGAGTAAACTTGTTCATGAGCTGGAAAAATTAGTGATTACCAAACCGGCAGATATGAAATGCATAACACCTGAACTGGTTGAAAAAAATATTGGTATCAGTAAAGACTTTAATGTTTTTGAATTGCAGGGAGCACTTATTAGTATGAATGTTATGAAAGCCAACCAGATAATTCATTATTTTTCTGAGAATAAAAAGGCAAATCCAATGGTGTTGATTCTGGCACAATTGTTCAAGTTTTTCAGCGAATTGATGTTATACCATTATTTACCGGATAAAAGTCAAAGTGTTGTTGCCTCTGAATTAAAGATAAATCCCTATTTTGTAAAAGATTACCAGAAAGCTTCCCAGGTTTACGGGGCCTGGAAAACAATGAATATTATTTCTTTTATCCGCGAAACTGATGCCCGTTATAAAGGAATTGATAATCCGGGTACTGACGAAGGTGATTTAATGAAAGAACTGATTTACAAAATAATGCATTAATATCAGTTGTATAATTAAACGCTCTAAATACTTCGTAAACTTTGAGGTTTAAACAGATATCACAATAAAACGCTCAAAATACTTCGTACGCATTGAGGTTTATGTAAACGCAGAACACGGAACGCGGAACATTGAACACGGAACGTGTAACTTTTCAAACTTCAAACTTCATACTCTTCAAACTTCAAACTAACACACATGTCAACAGAAAATACAACAATTCCTTCAAAATTTATTTCTCTTATCTCTTCAACCTTACAACTTTCTGAAAAACAAATCCGAAACGCCATTCAATTATTCGTTGAAGGGGCTACTATTCCGTTTGTAAGCCGTTACAGGAAAGAAATGACCGACGGTATGGATGAAGTTCAGCTTGGTGATACCAAAGAACAATATGACAAACTATGTGAACTGGCAAAACGTAAAATAGCCGTGTTAAAATCAATAGACGAACAAGGCAAACTTACCGTTGAACTGAACGCGAGAATTGACAATTGCTGGAATATTACCGGGCTGGAAGACATTTACCTGCCTTATAAGCCAAAACGCCGTACAAGGGCTGAAATTGCCCGGGAATGCGGTTTAGAACCACTGGCAATGAAGCTAATGAAACAAGAATCGAATGATGTGGAAAATTTAGCACAATCTTTTGTGAAAGGTGATATTGTTGATGCTGTTGATGCGTTGAAAGGTGCCCGAGACATTATTGCCGAATGGATGAATGAAAATGAAACTGCCCGTAATTCAATTCGTACCATTTTTGCCCGGGAAGCAGTTATTTCTTCAAAATTAATCAAAGGAAAAGAAGAAGAAGCCCAGAAATACCGTGATTATTTTGATATGAATGAAAAGCTGTCCCGTTGTTCTTCACACCGGCTTCTTGCCATTCGCCGTGGTGAATCGGAAGGTTTTTTAAGGGTGAGTATATCGCCAGAAGATGATCATTGCCTGGAAAGACTGGACAGGATCTTTGTGAAAGGTGAGACAGAATCAGCCCAACAAGTAGCAGAAGCAGTCACTGATGCTTATAAACGCTTATTGAAACCAAGTATTGAAACTGAATTTGCTTCTGTAAGCAAGGCTAAAGCCGATGCAGAAGCTATTCGTGTATTTGCTGAAAATCTCAGGCAATTATTGCTGTCACCGCCGTTGGGGCAAAAACGGGTTTTAGGTATTGATCCGGGTTTTCGTACGGGTTGTAAAGTAGTTTGCCTGGATGCACAGGGTAATTTGTTGCATAATGAAACCATTTATCCACATCCGCCTGTAAATGAAACTTCACAAGCTATGAGGAAAGTTCAAAAGATGGTGGAGGCTTATGATATTCAGGCAGTCGCAATTGGAAATGGAACAGCCGGGCGTGAAACGGAGCAGTTTATACAAAATACACGATTTGATCGTGAAGTGAAACTTTTCGTGGTAAGTGAAAACGGTGCATCTATCTATTCAGCATCTAAAATTGCCAGGGACGAATTTCCAGAATATGATGTGACTGTTCGTGGAGCGGTATCGATTGGCCGGAGATTAATGGATCCTTTGGCCGAATTGGTGAAGATTGATCCGAAATCTATTGGAGTCGGCCAATATCAGCATGATGTAGATCAATCGCAATTAAAAAAAGCACTGGATCATACCGTTGAAAATGCAGTAAATCGTGTGGGAGTGAATCTGAATACGGCCAGTAAGCATTTATTGGTTTATATATCCGGACTCGGACCCCAACTGGCACAAAATATAGTCGATTACCGGACAGAAAATGGCGCTTTTAAAAGTCGCAAACAATTAATGAAAGTGCCCAAAATGGGTGCAAAGACATTTGAACAATGTGCAGGTTTTCTGAGAATCCCTGACAGTGTACAACTACTTGATAATTCGGCTGTTCATCCCGAAAGTTATGGAATAGTTGAATCCATGGCAAAAGATTTGAAGATGGATATTAAAGAATTGATTCATACAAAAGATCTGAAGAAAAGCCTTGATTTACAAAAGTATATAACACCAACAGTCGGGTTGCCTACATTAAATGATATTCTGCTGGAGCTTGAGAAACCAGGCCGTGACCCACGCAGTGAAATTCAGGTCTTTGAATTTGATCCCAACGTAAAAAAGATAACCGACCTGCGAATCGGCATGGAATTACCGGGAATAGTAACCAATATCACAAATTTCGGTGCATTTGTTGATATTGGTATTAAAGAAAACGGGTTGATACATTTATCACAAATGGCTGACCGGTATATCAGTAACCCGGCAGAAGTTGTATCAGTCCATCAACATGTAAAAGTACGTATTCTGGAAGTTGATGTAGAAAGAAAAAGAGTACAGTTGAAATTAATTTGATCTAAGGCTCTGTTAGTAAGGAATTGGAACAATTGAATGATTCATTTTAATAAATAGGTCAATCTATTTTTTCCAGTGCAATGTTAAGATAAATCTATGTATTGAAATCATCATAAATCATTGATATATTCCATTTTCAAATTTTCAAATTGATTCATTTTCAAATTAACTTAAGACTGGTACTTATATCAAATTAGATAGTTTCTTAGTTTCAATAATCACTTTTTGTTCATCCCCGATCGTACAGGCAAACAAATAAACATCTCCACCATCCCTGATAGTAAGTTTTTTACGGATTTCGTCCACGGATAGAGGAAAATTACGGATACTTATATTTGCTTTAGGGATTCTGAGAACTAAATTTTTAAGTTCCTTTTTAGAAATTCCCTGTTGTCCTGTCACTTCAAATATTCTTCCGGGGAATTCAGTGAATAATTCATTTGAAGTATATAAATGGGTATTTTTGTTGAGTTTATGGATTTGAAACCTATTACCGATCAGTTTGAAAGCCCCGCTTTTCATAATAGCTGCATTGGGTTCATACAGGTATTTGTCTACTTTTGACGAAATGGAAATTTCTGCATTTGATTCATCATCCAGATAGTATTCAAATAACTGATTGTCTTTGTTTTTTCCAAAGTTAATGGTTTTTACTTTAATATTATTCCTGACTGTCTGATTCAAAATAAGTAAAACTTCTTTGCATTCATTTTCCACACTGATAATGTGTATTTCATCTGTATTTGGTAAATCACGAATGGCAGCTGAAATATCCATCATCGGTGAAAGCTTCATCATTACCCGGGTTGCTTTTATGAGTAACAGCGGATAAAGGACACTTACATCCGGTTCACAATCGGATAATACGACAACTTTTTTCCCGTTCGGATTTCTTCGGGCCGGATCAATATAAATCCAGTCGACATGATCCATATCTTCCAGAAATTTTTCAGTTTCAGAATGAATGACCTGAATTTGATTCCTGTTAAAAACCCTGAAATTATGCAGAGCCAGTTCACATAACTCTTTTTGATGTTCAACATAAGTTACCTGTTTAAATTGTTCTGACATAAAGAAACAGTCGACACCGAATCCCCCGGTCAGATCAACCAGTGAGTACCCGTTGCAAATTGATGATTTATATTGAGCAGTTGATTCTGACGATGATTGCTCCAATGATAGCTGGGCAGGGTAGATAACAGATTCTGAATTATAAAAGACCGGAACTTTAGATTTTATTTTTTGTTTTCCATGAATCTGCCGGATTGCAAATGGCATATCAACTTTAGGGAAACGACTTGAAAGTAATACAAGTTGAAGAACGTCGGCATCTCTGTTGTCATAAATAAAACGGTTGGTTTCCTGATTCATTTTCTTTCTGTAAATTTATGTCAAATATACAATTTTTTTATTCAAAAAGGAAAATTATCAAGAACTTTCAATAATATGAAGCAGACATGAAGAGTCATTAAAAAAGTGTTTTAATTTCAATAAATTTAATTTATATTCTTATAGTTCATAAAATAAACGATATAGGATTTTTATTTGTTTTTTTTATTTGAGGATATAAAAAATAATCATTTTTTTTGTACTTTTGCAAACGATTTTGGTATCGAAACAATCATCATTGAATCGATAAAAGGGAATCCGGTCAAATTCCGGAACAGTACCCGCTGCTGTAAGCTCCAGTTAAACGTTTTGAACAACACTTTTGCCACTGATTTTTCGGGAAGGCGTTCAATACGGGAGTAAGTCAGAAGACCTGCCATTGTCAACAACTATGTTTTTGCTTTCGGGATTAATAGCAAAAAGAGTCTGGACACATCCGTGAGTGCATATTCTTCTTTCTTTATTGTTGTTGTTGTTTCCCCCTGGCATTGGCGAATTATATTTTGTCTGTAACAATTTATATATTTAATAATCAATAATAAAAAAAATGAAATCAACAAAATTAATCTTTGCGTTTGCAATTCTGGGATTTTTATTGTCATCCTGTAAGCAGGAAGCTGATGTACAAACAACTTTAGTAGATTTTGAGAATGTATCTTTAAACTCTGACAGCATTTGGAATGGCTCGGATTTAAGTGGAAAATTCATTTCCGGTAATTGTACTTTCAATAACAGCTATAATGCAGATTGGGCATCCTGGACCGGTTTTGCCTGTTCATCAAAAACAGATGGTGTTACTCCGGGTTATGAAAATCAATACAGTGTAGTTGCCGGTTCAGGGGCTTTAAATTCAAAAAAGTTTGCAATAGCATATGATTCAGCCTCTATTTCAATTCCTGAAACGACTGATTACTACAGTATTAAAAGTCTGTATATAACTAATTCCACGTATGCATATTTAGGAATAAGTGCCGGAAATTATGGTGTAGGTGGCATTGGAAAGAAATTTGCAGCAGGTGACTGGTTTAAAGTTACGATTACCGGATACAAAGCCAATGTTCTGACTTCAAGTGTAGATGTTTATTTAGCCGATTTCCGTAACGGTAAATCCATCATTCTAAAAGCATGGACTAAAGTTGATGTAAGTGCCCTTGGAAAAGTAGATTTAATAACTTTTACTTTTGATTCGACGGATAAAACAGGAGGATGGCTGAATACTCCCGCTTATGCCTGTATCGATAATATCGAATTTGCCCAAACTATCCCTTCAAAATAATCATTCCATAGTATGAAATTTAGCTTTTATCTGCCATAATATTTGCATTTCATACGTAAAACCGGGACTTTTAAGCCCCGGTTTTTTTTATTTATAAATAATTTCAATGAATAGTTTTCTGAAAATGAATGGTGTAGGGACTTGTAGCAAAAAATATACATGAAAAGCTTGGCAGATTAACCAAAAAGGACTACTTTTGTCGCGGGTAAGTCCTACACGACCAGCTCCTTTTGAACTCCCCCAGGGCTTGACCGCAGCAAGGGTAGAAAGTTGTAGCGGTGCGATGTAGGGGGCTTACCCACTTTGCCTCTTTAGCTCAGTTGGCCAGAGCACGTGATTTGTAATCTCGGGGTCGTTGGTTCGAATCCGACAAGAGGCTCACTAAAAAGCCGTTTCCAATGATTTGGAAACGGCTTTTTTAGTTTAACGGTATTTTTGTATCCTGATAATTCAAAAAAAAGTGTTTAGATATCTTTTACAAGGATTTGTTCCATACTTTCGTCACTTCTTTTCTTTATCTCCAGTGATTTTTGCCAGAATGAGTCCAGTAATTCATTTTTATTGGATAAAAAGAATTCTGAGCCATGACTATCAAGTTTATTGTATAATAAATTTACAGTAATTTGATTGATATCAATGGCAGGCTGAAATGTTTTCAGTTTTGATTCCTCATTAAAAACCTCAATAAAAATTGAAACATCAACTAATTTAGTAAGAATCTGGTTGACTATCCTTATTGGTAGTTTAAAATTTTCAGATATATCAGTTGAAGATAACGGCGGTTTTTGATTCTCAAATTGTTTAATTACGATATAGGTTACAAACAAAGTGAGAAAATTCTTATACCGGGTACTCATATTTTTTACGTCCAGTTCAAATTCGAAATCCTGAATATTCTGTGAAGCATATGATATTTCAGCTCCCAGCAACACGATTAAAAAGGATATCTGTAACCATAGAAGGAGTAGCGGAATGGCAGCAAAACTCCCGTACACCACATTATAACGGGAAAGGTAGACTTGCCCGTGAATGTAAAGAAACTGGAATAACTGAAATGCAGTGCCTGCCACAACCCCTGCAATTAAAGCATTTGCAAAGCGTACTTTCGTATTTGGGATTATCAGATACAAAATAGTGAATACTATCCAGTTGATAACATAAGGTGCAAATTTAAATCCAAAGCGTAAAGCAGGATTTAAAACATCATACAGGAATGATTGTGCAATGGCTGTATTGATGAAAATGGAAAGCCCACTGGATAAGACGATTAATACAGGAATAATTAATATTGTAGAAAAATAAGTTGTAAACTGACGAATCAGCGAACGTGATTTTTTAACCTTCCAGATACCATTAAAAGCACTTTCGACCTGCATAAAGAAATTCATCACCGAATAAAACAAAACTGCCAGACCAATGCCAATAAAGAGTCCTCCCTGCGTTGTTTCCAGGTAACGTTCTACAAATCCCATTACCTGGGGAATCAGATCTTCCTGACCGAAAAATGTTCCCTGGAGCGAACTCCTGATCAGTTTTTCAATACCAAAACCTTTTGCAATGGCAATGATCATTGCAAATGTCGGAATCATTGCAAATAAAATGGAATAGGTAAGAGCAGAGGCTTTTACATTTAAGTCCTCATCAATAAAACCTCTGACCGCTAATATCATTGTTTTTAAAAAACGATACGTAATTCTGCGGGTTCGGGATAATTCATTTTCTGTAATACGCCATATATCGAATTGAATAAATTTTAACATCCGATTAAAAAACGCAGTAAACTTTGTCATAAGAATTGAATGAAAATTCCGGTATGAATTTTAGAAGAAAAAAAACAGCAGGTCTGTAAGCCGGGTTCTGTACTTTATTTGCATAAAGCGTTTGTCATTTATCTCGAACAAATGTCACCATTTGCCTCTAGCAATCTACCCCCCGACATCGGGCGAGCAACCCTACATGCGTCGGTATACATGATCTTGCAACCCATAAGACGTACGGCTTTGAATGTTGCCACCCAAACCGGTGAGCTCTTACCTCACCTTTTCACCCTTACTCCGAAAAATCGAAGCGGTTATTTTCTGTTACGCTACTCTGCTCTCACAAACAGTTTCCCGTTAGGAAATATGGTGCTCTACGTTGCCCGGACTTTCCTCCTTTCCACAAGGGAAAAGCGACAAACCGACCTACTATTTTATTGCAAAGATAGAGATAATTTTTTAAATTTGCTTTCAAAATTATAGGATCTTATATTCCAGGCAATTAATTAGCCAAAAAGCAATTAATTAAAGAAAAATTTCTTTATTCATCAACATTTATCTACTTTTGTTGTTAATTAATAAAGTGAATTAGATTAAAAAATAAAATAGATGAATCATTTAGGGATAAAAAAAGGAGAAAAAGTTGTCATTATTGGGGGTGGTTTTGCCGGGTTGCAGTTGGCGAAAACTTTACGTGATTCTGAATTAAAAGTAATCCTGGTCGACAGACAAAATCATCATCAATTTCAACCGCTGTTTTATCAGGTTGCAAGTGGGAGACTTGAACCTTCCAGTATTTCCTTTCCATTCCGTAAAATTTTTCAAAAAAGTAAGACAGTTGATTTTAGAATGGCAGACATTACAAGTATTGATCCGAATGAACGAAAAATCATGACATCGTACAACCGCACCATTACTTACGATCATTTGGTCATTGCAAGTGGATGCCGGACTAATTTTTTTGGAAATAAGGCTATGAGCGAAAATGCATTTTCAATGAAAACCACACAGGATGCCATTGAAATTCGCAACAAAATACTTTTCAGTTTTGAAAAAGAAATTTTTGCCAGGCCTGAAGATAAACAAGCCTGGATGAATATAATTATTGTTGGTGCCGGTCCTACAGGAGTTGAACTTTCGGGTGCTTTTGCCGAATTGAAAAAGGATGTTTTGCCTAAAGATTATCATAATATCGATTTTTCCAAATTCAACATCATTTTACTGGAAGGGAGTAAATATACGCTCAACAATATGAGCGATGAATCCAAAATTGCTTCCAGGGAATACCTTGAAAAAATGAGTGTTATTGTAAAAACCGAAACCATGTTAGAGTCATATGATGGTGATGTGGCGATACTGAATACCGGTGAACAGATACCATCAAAAAATGTAATCTGGGCAGCAGGTGTAAAAGGGAATATAATTGAAGGTCTTTATGAAGAGGATATATTCAGAAGCAGGTATAGGGTAGACAGGTTTAACCGGTTGATTAGTTTTAAAAATATCTATGCACTGGGAGATGTGGCGTACATGGAAACGCCAAATTATCCAAAAGGCCATCCTCAGGTTGCAAATGTAGCCATCAATCAGGCAAAGAATCTGGGAAAAAACATTCTTAAAACATTGAAAAATGAAAATTATAAATCAGTTGAATATGAATACCATGATTTAGGAATGATGGCAACAATAGGAAAACATAAAGCAGTAGTTGAATTACCGTTTTTTAAATTTAAGGGTCCGATTGCCTGGTATGTATGGATGTTTTTACATCTTATGCTCATTTTAAGTGTACGGAATAAAATAGTTATATTTTTCAATTGGGCATGGAGTTATCTGACCAAAGACACATCTTTAAGGATAATAACAAATATAAATTATAAAAAAGAAAAAATAACCGACTATTAAAACATAAAAAAAGGTTCCACTTATTGGAACCTTTTTTATAGAGTTAATTTTTAATAGTGAAATTATACCAGATGTTCCAATTGTTTAATATTACTGGCAATGACATCTTGTGTCAAAGTATAATTTACAAGATCACCGGCTAAATACTGGTCATATGCAGCCATGTCGACCAGTCCATGTCCTGACAGATTGAAAAGAATCGTTTTCTTTGTTCCTTCTTTTTTGCATTTTAATGCTTCATTGATTGTTGCTGCAATAGCATGAGCTGACTCAGGTGCAGGAACTATTCCTTCAGTCTGAGCAAAAAGGACACCAGCCTTAAATGAATCCAATTGTTCAATATCCACTGCTTCCATTAGATGATCTTTCATCAGTTGACTTACAATAGTTCCGGCTCCGTGATAACGAAGTCCGCCGGCATGGATATGTGCGGGTGAAAAATTATGTCCCAGGGTAAACATAGGCATTAAAGGCGTATAACCGGCTTCATCACCAAAATCATACTCGAATACACCGCGGGTTAATTTAGGGCATGAAGCTGGTTCTGCTGCAATAAAACGGGTCTTTTTACCTTCTTTAATAGAATGGCGCATAAATGGAAACGAAATTCCACCAAAATTAGAACCTCCGCCAAAACAGCCAATGATCATATCAGGATATTCACCTGCCATTTCCATTTGTTTTTCAGCTTCCAACCCAATGATAGTCTGGTGTAAGGTAACATGATTTAAAACGCTTCCTAATGTGTATTTGCAATTTGGAGTCTGCATGGCAAGCTCTATCGCTTCCGAAATGGCAGTTCCTAAACTTCCCTGATAATTAGGATGTTCTGTTAGAATTTGACGACCTGCTTTGGTTGACATACTTGGAGAAGGAATTACCTGAGCACCCCAGGTTTGCATTAATGAACGCCGGTAGGGTTTTTGTTCATAACTTATTTTAACCATATATACTGCCAGTTCTAATCCAAAGATTTTGGCTGCAAATGATAAGGCAGTTCCCCATTGACCTGCACCTGTTTCAGTTGTAATATTTGTTACACCTTCTTTTTTACAAAAATAAGCCTGGGCCAAAGCTGAATTAAGTTTATGAGAACCAACAGGACTTACGCTTTCATTTTTAAAATAAATATGAGCAGGGGTATCCAATGCTTTTTCAAGATTGTAAGCGCGAACCAATGGCGTGGGACGATAAATTTTATATTGTTCGCGCACTTCCTGTGGAATTTCAATCCATGGATCTGTCTGATTTAATTCCTGATGGGCTAACTCTTTGGCAAATAGAGGATACAAATCTTCTTCTTTGATTGGTTGTTTTGTTCCGGGATGCAACATTGGCAATGGTTTGTTTTGCATGTCGGCTACAATATTATACCATTTTGTAGGGATTTCTTTCTCTGCCAACAGAAATTTTTTAGTTTTTTCCATGTTTTGTAAAAATTATCAGTAACTGTTTAATTTGTATTTCAAAAAAAAAAGAACCTGTCGTTTTATTTAAACAACAGGCTTTTATGATGGATTATTCATTTTTATATACTAACATCATACTTAACCTCATTGCTTTAAACAATAGTTAAGCCAACTCCGGGAAAATTCAGGTCCAAAAATGTTCATGATTGTTGTTTTTAAGGAAGGCAAAGATAAGAACATTTTTGAACTAAAGAAATAGTTTCTCCATTTTTTTACTATTTTGACATGATATGCTTTTATGACAATTAATAAATACAGAATGGGCTACATCCTCTGTTCTTTAAAATAAAAATCGTATTTTTGTAGATTAATAAAAAAAAACAGAATATCATGATACAATCGATGACAGGTTTTGGTAAAGCAACATGTGAATACGGGAATAAAAAAATAGTAGTTGAAATCAAATCGCTTAACAGCAAACAGTTGGATGTATCAACACGTATTTCGGGCCTGTATCGCGAAAAAGATATTGAAATACGTAATGAAATCTCTCAAAAGCTTGAACGTGGTAAAATTGATTTGTCACTTTATGTGGATAATTCAGGAAAAGAATCAGTTACCCTTATTAACCAATCGGTTGTAGAGTCGTATTATCAACAAATCAAAGTACTGTCGGATAAAATCGGGATTGAAGTTCCTGCAAACTGGTTTGATGTGTTGCTTCGTTTACCCGATACCATGCGGACAGAAACAGTGGAATTGGATGAAAACGAATGGATAGAGATTCGCAAAACAATCGGATTGGCAATCGATCAGCTTGTTGCTTTCCGTATTCAGGAAGGTAAATCTCTTGAAACGGTATTCACGACTAAAATTGAACATATTAGCCAGCTATTGTATGATATTGCACCATTTGAAAACGAACGTGTCGAAAAGATTAAAGCCCGTCTGGAAGAAACATTAACAGCTTTATCCGACAAAATAGAATATGACAAAAACCGCCTTGAACAGGAACTGATATTTTATATTGAAAAACTCGATGTAAACGAAGAAAAGGTACGTTTACGTAATCATCTGGAATACTTTATTGAAACCCTTCAACATGAAAAATCACCGGGCAAAAAACTCGGATTTATTGCACAGGAAATTGGCAGGGAAGTAAATACGCTGGGTTCAAAATCAAATAACAGCGAAATGCAGAAAATTGTTGTTCTAATGAAAGACGATCTGGAACAAATCAAAGAGCAGGTATTGAATGTTCTTTAGAAGAGCCAAGATTCAAGAACCAAGATTCAAGAACAAAGAACCAAGAACCAAGAACCAAGAACAAAGATCAAAGACTATTAAAGAAATATGGTAGCAGGTAGAATATAAAATAAAAACGATAGAGTAAAGACTCAATTATAGACGAATTAACAGTTAGCTGCCAACTACTAACCACTAACTGATAATTAATAATTAACCATTCACCCAATTCACCAGTCAACCTATTAACCAGAAACACGGAACACGGAACGCGGAACTTTTAAACCAATCAACCAATTAACCAATCAACCAATTAACCAATCAACCAATTAACCAATCAACCAATTAACCAATCAACCAATTAACCAATCACTAACTACCGACTAAAAAACATGTCCGGCAAATTAATTATATTTTCAGCTCCTTCAGGTGCAGGCAAAAGTACCATTGTTCATCATATTCTCAGCTGTGGATTTAACATGGAATTCTCTGTATCAGCCACCAGTCGTGCTCCCAGGGCAAATGAAATACACGGTGTTGATTACTATTTCCTGACAGCAGAAGAATTTCGCTCAAAGATACGTAAAAATGAATTTCTTGAATATGAAGAAGTATATCCGAATTCCTTTTATGGTACTCTCCGGAGTGAAATTGACCGTATAACAGGTGAAGGAAAGAATGTTGTTTTCGATATTGATGTTTTGGGAGGGATCAATATTAAAAAACAATATGATGAACAGGCATTGGCCGTTTTTATTGCTCCTCCGAGTATGGAAGTATTGCATCAACGGTTAATAAACAGGGGCACTGATACGCCTGAAATGATAGCTAAACGAATAGGAAAAGCTGAATTTGAATTAAGTTTTGCTCCACAATTCGATATAGTGGTTGTAAATGATGACCTTGACAAAGCTAAAAAGCAGGCAGAGAGTTTAATCCGTGATTTTTTAAGTAAATAATCAGGCAAAACAGACGATGAAACCGGAAGTTGAAAGTATACAAAAAAAACGGATAGGTGTTTATTCAGGGTCGTTTAATCCCATTCATACCGGACATGTAAAACTCGCTGAATACCTGATTGACAATCTGATTGTTGATGAAGTCTGGTTTATTGTTTCCCCATGCAATCCGTTAAAGAAACAGGATGAAATATTGGATGAATATATCCGGTTGGATATGTTGTTGTTAGCGATTAACCATCAGAAATGTTTCAAAGCTTCCGACATTGAATTCACTATGCCCATTCCTTCCTATTCAATTGACACTTTGCATAAACTGACTTCAATTTATGGTGATTGTCAGTTTTTTTTAATCATTGGGAGTGATAATGCCCTGGTTTTTGATCAATGGAAAAATTATGCCCAAATTCTCAATGAATATCCTGTATTGGTTTATCCGCGTCGTGAGTATCATTTCAAACCTGTTTCAGAACTATATCCACAAATGCAATTACTTAAAAGTCCTTATTACGATATCTCTTCTACCAGAATACGTGAATTCATCGTGCAAAAAAAGGATGTAAGCCAATGGTTACATCCTTCTGTTTATCAATTTATTGTCGATAACAATCTATATCAATAGTAGAGAAATGGATTATTCTTTTTCTCAAATCCAATGGTTGTTGAAGGTCCATGACCACAATAAACAACGGTGGAATCGGGTAAAGGCATCAGTTTAGTAGTGATCGACAGTATTAAAGTGTCATAATCTCCTTTAGGAAGGTCTGTTCGCCCAATTGAACCCCGAAACAATACATCTCCTGCAAATAATACACCTTCTTTTTCAGCGTAAAAAGCCATACTTCCCGGTGAATGACCGGGAACATGAAAAGCAATAAAGGATGAAACCCCAAATTTTATTTCCTGATTATCTGTAATATAAGCTCCAACAGGTTGTGCTTCTTCATTTATATCCAATCCAAATGACCGGACATGGGCAATTACATCTTCAAGTAAATATTCATCTTCTTTACTGGCTTCAGGTTTAATCCCATACGTGTCAAATAAAAATTTATTTCCAAATTGATGATCAAAGTGCAGGTGAGTATTAAGTACCCGTTTCAATGTCAGCTTATTATCTTCAATGTATTTTTTTAATTCGAGTTTTTCTGCGTCCGTAACGCATCCTGCATCAATTACTACTGCTTCGTTTGTTTCATCAAAAACAAGATATGTATTTTCCTGAATAGGATTGAATGTGAATGTTTTAGTTTTCATTATTGTCGGTTGTTTAAATTATTAATTATTCGAAGAGTTCAGTGTTCCGCGTTAAGGGTTGATGATTCTTCATATTGGTTGATTGATAGTTCGAAATGTTCCGTGTTCCGTATTCCGTGTTTTGTGTCCAGGGTTAATAATACTTCATATTTGTTGAAGATTGGTTAAATATCATAATCAACTAATTAACCTATCCACTAATTAACCAATCAATCAATCAATCAATTACCTAATCAACTAATTACCTAATCAACCAATTAATCAACTCACATAGGAATATACACTGCTTTTTTCGTCTCAAAGTACTCTTCTTTAAAGTAGTCACTCACATCGAATAATTCTGCTTCTTTTTTAAATGGAAGCATCTCATGCTGTAATTCGCCACCTTTAAGGCATATTAATCCGTTAGGGAGTGCATTTTGGGATATCTTGCTGATATTTTTTTTTACAAGTTTCGCCAGTTCAGCTAATGGCATTACTGCACGACTGACAACAAAATCGAATTTTCCCTTTTCTTCCTGTAACCGGATATGTTTTAACGTGATGTTTTTTAACCCGATAGCTGTCGATATTTCAGTGGCAACTTTAATCTTTTTACCGATGGAATCAATCAAAACAAAGGTCGATTCAGGGAAAATGATGGCCAGCGGAATACCCGGGAAACCTCCTCCGGTACCTACATCCAGTATTGTTGTTCCGGGTTTGAAACGAATGATCTCAGCAATGGCCAATGAATGCAAAATATGATGTTCGTACAGGTTTTCAATGTCTTTTCTCGAAATAACATTGATTTTTTCATTCCATTCAATATAAAGCGGGTATAAGGCTTCAAATTGAGATTTCTGATGTTCTGTCAGATCAGGGAAATATTTTAATATCAAATCCATTCTGTTTATTTTAATGTCAAAGTTAATGCTTTTTTTCTGAAAATAAAACAGATCTTCATTTCCGGGAGCTAAAATGCAATCAAACAGAACACTTAACTTGTTACATTTCAATTATTGAATCAGGAATATAAAGTAAAGTTTAGCTATTTCTTTTCTTTTTAGTATCTTTGCGCTCTGTTTGGAATAAAAATTCAGGTCGAATTTACAATTATTCATCTAATATTCAGACTTTTATCAAATACTAATCCCGATAATTATAAATTAAAACCAAATATAGATTTATGAAAGCTTATGTTTTTCCCGGTCAGGGAGCTCAATTTGTAGGAATGGGCAAAGATTTATACGATCAGTCCCCTTTAGCAAAAAAATATTTCGAAAAAGCAAATTTAATTCTTGGATTTCGCATTACCGATCTGATGTTCGAAGGTACACCTGAAGATTTAAGACAAACTAAAGTAACTCAACCGGCTATCTTTTTGCATTCAGTTATCTCAGCTCTTGTAATGGGAGATGATTTTAAACCTGATATGGTGGCAGGACATTCATTAGGTGAATTTTCTGCTCTGGTAGCAGCAAAAGCACTGACATTTGAAGATGGTCTGAAACTGGTTTCAAAACGTGCTATGGCTATGCAAAAGGCCTGTGAAGCACAGGAATCGACCATGGCAGCAATCATTGGATTAAGCGATGAAATAGTGGAAGATGTTTGTGATTCGATCAAAGATGAAGTGGTAGTTCCGGCTAATTATAACTGTCCGGGACAAATTGTAATTTCCGGTTCAATTGCAGGCATAGACAAAGCATGTGAAATACTGAAAGAAAAAGGTGCTAAACGTGCCTTAAAATTAAGTGTCGGCGGGGCATTTCATTCACCTCTTATGCAACCTGCCAGTGAGGAACTGCAGGCAGCTATTAAAGCAACAACATTTAGTACTCCGGTATGTCCTGTGTATCAAAATGTAAATGCTTATCCACAAACCGATCCTGCTGCTATCAAAGAAAATCTGATTGCACAGTTAACCGCTCCTGTACGTTGGACTCAAACCGTGAAAAATATGATTACCGATGGTGCTACTGAGTTTTTTGAACTCGGACCGGGTGAAGTATTGAAAGGGTTGATTAAAAAAATTAATCCTGTAACATAATAGGGATACTTACTCCTCAAAAAGTCTGAAATAAAGGTGTAAAGATGTTTTTCTTTACACCTTTTTCAATTCAATTCCGCCAAAGACAGTTATAACAACTATTATTGGTAAATGAAAAATTTCTGATAACATGCTCTCAGATAAGGATTTTTTCGTACTTTTGCTATCCAAAATAAAAAATCAATATTAAGGATTAATTCTTTATTTATTGTTCATTATCAATTAGATACATTATGTTCAGAACAAACAATTGCGGCGAACTCCGCCTAAATCATGTAGGAAAGATAACAACACTGGCCGGATGGGTACAACGAACGCGTAAGATGGGCGGAATGTCGTTTGTGGATATTCGCGATAGGTATGGAATCACTCAATTGGTATTTAATCAGGATGTAAATATCGAATTATTCGAACTTGCCAATAAACTTGGACGTGAATACGTCATTCAGGTGATGGGTGAAGTAGCCGAACGAAGTAATAAGAATGCAAATATGGAAACCGGCGATATTGAAATCCTTGTTTCTGAACTCAATATCCTGAACGAATCGAAAACACCCCCTTTTACCATCGAAGATAATACAGACGGAGGAGATGATATCCGTATGAAATATCGTTATCTCGATTTACGTCGGAACACGGTGCGTCATAACCTTGAATTACGCCATCGCATGGCATTTGAAACCCGCCGTTATCTTGATGAGCTTGATTTTATGGAGGTTGAAACACCTGTTTTGATCGGATCTACGCCCGAAGGTGCACGTGACTTTGTTGTTCCATCGCGAATGAATCCCGGAGAATTTTATGCCCTGCCTCAATCACCCCAATTGTTCAAACAATTACTGATGGTTTCGGGTTTTGATCGCTATTTCCAGATTGTTAAGTGTTTTCGTGATGAAGATCTGCGTGCTGACCGTCAACCTGAGTTTACACAGATTGATTGTGAAATGTCATTTGTCGATCAGGAAGATATTTTGCAGATTTTCGAAGGAATGGTGAAGCATTTGTTCAGATTCGTAAGGAATATAGGCTTTGAAGATACTTTTCCACGTATTACCTGGCAAGATGCTATGAAGCTGTATGGTTCAGATAAACCGGATATTCGCTTCGAAATGAAGATCGTAGAACTCAAGGAAGAAGTATCGGGTCATAATTTTGTGTTATTCGACTCAGTTCCTTATGTCGGAGGTATTTGTGCCAAAGATTGTGCCGGATATACCCGTAAACAACTCGACCAACTGACCGATTTCGTGAAACGTCCTCAAATAGGAGCGAAGGGCATGATTTATATCCGTTGCGAAAGTGATGGTACCTATAAATCCTCTGTTGATAAGTTCTATAACAATGCTGATTTAACTTTGATTGCCTCAAAATTTAATGCAAAACCTGGGGATTTAATCCTGTTGCTGGCAGGAGATAAACGGAAGACACAAAAAGCATTATGTGAATTACGTCTTGAACTGGGCAACCAGTTAGGTCTCCGTGATAAGGATGTATTTGCACCTTTGTGGGTGATTGATTTTCCTTTGTTCGAATATGATGAAGAGCAACAACGTTTTTTTGCCATGCATCATCCATTTACATCTCCGAATTTAGATGATATTCCATTGCTGGATACCAATCCCGGAGAGGTTCGGGCAATAGCTTACGATATGGTTGTCAATGGAGTAGAGCTTGGAGGCGGATCAATCCGTATTCATAACAGTGAACTTCAAAACCGTATGTTTAAACTGCTAGGTTTTACCCAGGAAAAGGCTCAGGCACAGTTTGGGTTCCTGATGAATGCCTTTCAATACGGTGCGCCACCTCATGGAGGACTCGCTTTCGGGCTTGATAGGTTTGTTTCCTTGTTTGCCGGTCTGGATAGTATCCGTGATTGTATCGCTTTTCCTAAAAATAATTCAGGACGTGATGTCATGATGGATGCACCATCAGTACTCGATCAATCACAATTGGATGAATTAAATCTTGTGATCGATATTAAAGAGAAAAAAGTATAAACAGTTTCAATCAGCAAACTCATTTAAATTTCATAAAGAGTCACTAAACGTTCGTGTTTAGTGACTTTTTTATTTTTAAAGGTGTATTGTTTTAATTTATACTCAAAAAGAGAAGTCCACTATTACCCGATTATTCTATTATACATAATATAAATTATAAGGTAATTAACGGTAGATTCTTTGAGGCCTGAGAATTGAATGGCTATTGGCTCAATTGACTATCATACAATACATTAGATTCTTATCACATAATTTTTATATATAAAAAGGTTACTTAAGGATGTTTTCAATTATACAGATTCAGCAATATATTAATACATCATTCATAGTTCGATTCAAAATAAAACTGGAATGCAGATAACAATAAGCATTCATCTGAATAATCTGTTTAAATCACCAGGTTAAAATTAAACTTAATTTTTGAAATGTACCGAAAGGCTTCAACGTTATACATCTTGCCAAATCAAAAAGTCCGTAAATGCAAATTCAGCTTCTGCTTAGCTCTTTTTGAATTTCTATGGCATTTATTTATCAGGTCTATTTACATACTCATTTCCTTCATACCTCTACCCAATTCCTATGTACCTTCGTCGTAACACCTATGTAACTTCTATTTATAATGACAACTTATACTTTTATAAAAGACAAATAAAACAGACTTAAAATACTTTTATATAGAGGTATTTTATGTGTATTTTATCTATGTATTACATGAGTATTAATTATATATATATTAAGAGGTTACATAGAGGTTACATAGAGGTTATGTCGAAGGTATAAGGGTGCTGGAAAGAGGGTACATCAGATTAAAAAGAGAGTTGATTATTAATTGAAAAGGATCCATTTATAATAGTACAACGTTAGAAATTGGTTATGAGCAGGAACATTACGGATTGTTTAAGTAGTTTGAAGAGTTCGATAAATCGGAATGTCGCATTCTCCATTTGATAGGTTTGAAAAAATGTAACCTCCCCTCCCACTCTATGTTAAAATTGATGTGTTTTATATCTACACAAAAACAGCAACAAGAATTGTATTGTAATGATTTATAATTGGTTAAATGCATTTCTATTTAATAAATAAGTAAGTTTAAATATGGTTTGAAATGTAAATAAAATTAAGTATTTTTGAAGTGTATTTAACAAGTAGTAAATTTAAATAACATGAGACGCCAGGACAGACAAATTACTCAACAAGAATCCATTGAAATACTCCAAAAAGGAGAATACGGTATTCTGTCGATGTGTACTCCCACAAATGAAGGATATGGAGTTCCATTGAATTATGTATTTTATGGAAATAAAATCTATTTCCATTGCGCGAAAGAAGGATCTAAGCTGGATTATTTGAGGAACAACCCAAAAGTATCCTTTTGTGTGGTGGGAGAAACAAAGGTAATGCCTTCACAATTTGGAACATTATACGAAAGTGTGATAGTATCCGGATATACTTCGGAAGTGGAAGGAACTGAAAAAAATGAAGCACTAAAACAACTGATTGAAAAGTATTCGGGTAACTTTATTAAGGAAGGGAAAGAATATATTGAAAAACTAATTGAGAAAGTAACTGTTATAAAACTTACCATAGAATCGTTAAATGGTAAAGCGAGAAAATAGTAACAGAAGATCAGACAGCTTTTCTTATTTAACCGGTTAATGTAGTATACAAGAAAAGTTGTCTAATCAGGTATTTGTTGCTATTTTTCTTTCGGTTTTCTGTCCAATGGAAGTATACCACCTGCCATTTCACCGATAATATTGACCAGTTCGGTCCCGGTAGGAATGACAATTTTGGCATTATTTTGAAGAGAAGTTTCTACTGCTTCCAGTTTACGCAATAATTGGGCGTTTCCGATAAAATATTTATTAGCAGCATCATTTACCAGACGAATGGCTTCAGCTTCTCCTTCAGCATGTAATATCTTCGATTGTTTAAATCCTTCCGCTTCTTTAATCTTGGCACGTTTTATACCATCTGCAACTGTTTCGGCAGCTGTAGCGGAATCAATTGCGGCTATCTTTTCATTTTCAGCCTTTACTACTTTATTCATTGTTTCCTGAACGTCTTTAGGAGGATCAATTTCTTTCAGTTCTGTACGAACGATTTCAATTCCCCAGTTTTCAGTCTCATGATGCAATGTATTGTACAGTTCGGCATTTATTTTTCCACGTTCACTGTTGGCAGATTTAAGGGTTAAGGTACCAATAATGTTACGAAGGGTAGTACGTGCCAGATTCACAATCTGATACCTGTAATTGTTGACATTATAAATAGCTCCCATCACGCTTACTTCTTCCGATTTCACCCTGAAATAAACCTGGGCATCCACACTGGCATTCAGGTTATCATTGGTAATAATTTCCTGTGGATCGGCATTCACCATTTGTTCGGTTACATTCACCACATACATTTTATCAATGATAGGCATAATCCAATGGAATCCGGGATTGGCATACTTAATATACTTTCCAAGTCTTTCAATTAAGCCCCTTTCGGTAGGACGAATGATTTTAATCCCACTAAAAAACACGAGGACGACAAAAATTGCTACATACACATAGATCATAATAATTTCCTTTCTTTTAATGAATAAATATTTTAACTATTTAATAAATGAAAATAAATCACAGTAAAATTACAGTATTTTTTTGTATTTTGTATTAAAATAGATAAGAATTGATAACATTTTGACTATTAAAGATGAAAAATATTTGCATTGTTTCAAATATGTCATTGAAACTGTCTATATAGTCAAATAAGCCCTCACTCCTACTCCGGCTACCAGTCATTAGTAGCAGGTTTCAATGAACCTTATCATTCAAATTGTGTTAAAATATAAATAGCAATTTAATCAAACAAACGAATAGTATTCAATTTAAATATAATCAACTCTAATTTTACAAAAAAAAAACTATGGCTAAAATTATTCATCAACGTATGACTGTTCAGATGGATGGTGATTTCGTTGTTTTTCTGATCGGTATGAGGATTAACAGGTTCTGGAGAATTCATAAATGGATACCCATTCTTACTGCAATGCCAAAAATGCTTATTGAACTATCAAAAAATCCTGATAGTGGTTTCCTTGGTTATCAGATGAGTGGAGGTATTCAACCTGTTTTAGTACAATACTGGAAATCATTCGAACTGTTGGAAGCTTATGCCAAAGACGTGAACTCAACTCATTATCCGGCTTGGAAAGCATATAATCAAAAAATAAAAAGTAATGGAGATGTGGGTATCTGGCATGAGACCTATAAAGTGCGGGCTGGTGAATATGAATGTATTTACAACAATATGCCTAAGTATGGGCTTGGCAAAGTGGGTGAATTAATTCCGGTAACAGGCAAAAGAGAACATGCAGCGGATAGAATTTCAAATGGAAGACAATAGAAATAAGAACCAAGAGCCAAGACAAAAGACAAAAGACAAAAGAGCAAAGACAAAAGACATTAGATATTAGATATTAGATAAAAGTACTAATATTAAAGCCAATATATTCATATATAAATAGATATGAGTAATTAAGCTTAGGTAAAATGGAATTAAAAATCGAATTTGTTCTGTAATAAATCATTTAATTAAAACCCACAATAATGAATAAGTCAGAATTATTTTCCAGCAGCTGACGAACATAAAAGATAATAATTATATCTTTGTGTAACTTTGAGCCTTCTTTCTAATTGGGAAAATACGGTTTATCTAAGAGAACAGATCTGAAAATCAGGAAAATTATACAAATCAAACAATAAAAACTAAAAAATGAAAAACATCATTGTATTCGGAGCTTCAGGTGGTACCGGCCTGGAAGTAGTAGAACAGGCATTAGAAGCAGGACATCATGTAACAGTCCTACTCCGTCATCCGGATAAGTTTTCTATTCGCCATGAACAATTACGGGTTATTCAGGGAGATGTACTACAGCCTCAAACTTATGAAAACTTGTTTTTTGGTGTTGACGTTGTTATTTCATGTCTGGGAACACGGAACAGGGAACCAACGACAGTTTATTCGGTAGGAATGATGAATATCTTAACTGGAATGCAAAAAGTGGATGTTACCCGTATTATTTGTCTTTCTGCAGGCGCAGTAGTTGTTCCTCCAAATGCAACTTTCGTTATGAAATTTGTCATTAAGTACATTTTACAGCGACTATTCAAATACAGTTATGCCGATATGTTGAAAATGGAGACTGTTTTAAAACATTCCGAACTGAACTGGACTGTAATTCGTCCTCCAAGACTTCTGAATGGAGATAAGACAGGAATATACCGTACAATTATAAATGATTATCTTCCGAACATGTCTTCTTTAAAAAGGGCTGATTTGGCACATTATATCATTCATCACCTGGATGATGAAAAAACGTTCAAAAACAGGGTGGAAATATCATATTGACCTAACAGATTTGACAACATTTCAATACTCTAACACAAAGATAAATTTTATAAAATGTATTTATGACGGAACAATCAACCGATCCATTGCATGGAGTTACACTTAAAGAAATTTTAGAACAATTGCTCGAACGGTATGGTTGGGAAGAATTATCCAACCGCATTCGCATTAATTGTTTTTATGAAAATCCAAGTATTAATTCCAGTTTAAAGTTTTTACGTAAGACACCATGGGCCAGATCTAAGGTGGAGGAACTGTATTGTTCAGGTTTTAAGCATTGAATGATGCAATTAAGGTGAAATGAATATTCTGATTTATAAAAAATTCCTGCTTCATAGTAATGAATCAGGAATTTTATTTTAGGTATAGGCGCTTAGGCCGCCCAAGTTAAATGATTGATATTAAAATGTATAATAAAATTTAGTACCTCTTTTAGTGGAGCTATTCATCTAATGATACCGACTATTGTTACTATTTTTCAATTGACTCCAGCTTTAGCTGGAGGATGATTATGCATTAATATTGGCTTTAGCCGAATGTATTATTTTTCAATCTATTTAATATCAGTTGATATGAATTTGGCTAAAGCCTCAATAACCATTTAAATTTCAAATTCTCCAGCTAAAGCTGGAGTCAATTGATGAAGAAAAATGGGCGGTCTAAGCGCCTATACCTATAGGTTTAAAATGCATTGATAAATTGAAAAGAACATCAAAACGCAGAAAGGGGCTTTATAAAAAATATAAACCTGGAAGAATTCAAAAAAATATTGTCAGATCATAGGATTAAATACTATATGCGATAGTTGATTTAGTTATTCAATTTTTCATGGTTGGCAATTTGCAACTATTTACTTCATTCATACTATTCATTTTGAATTACTCCTGAATCGTTTTTTTGAAGCTTTAGGATTTTTTGCGAATAAACAAATTTTTAACTCCGCATTTTTCCTCAATTGGTTTTTGTTATTGTGAAATTTCTATATTCAACGGGTGTTATGCCTGTTCTTTTTTTAAAAAAAATAGGAAAATAATCCGGGTTTTCAAAGTTCAGAACATAGGATATTTCTTTAACAGGTTGATTGGTGGTTGAAAGCAGAAGTTTTGCTTCGTTTAACTTTAATTCGAGCATATATCTGGAAGGTGATGATCCTGTAAACTCTTTGAATGCTCTTCTGAATCCTGAGTAACTGATATTCAGTTGTTTTGAAATATCTTCGGCAGTTAGGTTTCTATACACCGATTCCCTCATAATAACTTTGGCTTTGTTGATTTTGTTGATAAGCTCTACATCTTCAAAATCACGTGTCTTGTCGCGATAATACATCAATCCCAGGATATGCATTACAATTCCGGAAAGTGCCTGCTGAAATCCTGCACGTTCTTCATTTGCAATTTCTATCGCTTTCAGGTATAAATCTATAATCCGCTCATTCAAACCGATATTGAAAACAGGAGCCCTGTTAATAAAGAATCCTTCATCCACAATGTTCTGAATGATTTTTCCTTTAAACCCAATCCAGTATTCATTCCAACCTGAATTTTCGAGAGGTTTGTACGTATGCCACACCCCCGGCATAAGAAAAAACATTTTACCTTCTGTTATGAAGCAGGATTGCTTTGAATTCCCGAAAGTAAAAACGCCATTTCCATCGGTAATGTATAGAAGTTGGTATTCATTGAGAATCCTGCCTTTATCAACATTAAAATAATATTCAAGCGGATGATTCTTAGGCGGATATGATTCATTTTCAGCAATTTTCTGATAACCCACAGTTGTAACGGTCAGCCCCCATAATTCATCTTCTTCCGAAGTGACCGGATAATTAATATTTGAATTTAGCCCGTTGTTATTCATTTGTATACAATCGTATTTTGGAGTAAAAGTGATTAAGAGTACAAATATAAATAATAATAACAGTATTTGATTCGAATAAAAAAAGGAGATACATGTTTCATGTATCTCCAATGAATATAGTTGTAAAAAACAGGCTTTACAGTAAGTTTGGTATTATTAAAGAAAAAATCAAAATCAGCATTCCCAATGCCAATACCATAATCGTTTTTGATCCTGCACCTTTCCATTCTTTCAGGACAATTCCCCACACATTACTGAATGTTACGTTCAGTGACATAAGGATGCTCCACGAAAAGGCCATCATGATACTACCTTCGCTGAAATAACTTTTACCTAATGCCAATCCGAAAAATTGAGAATACCATAAAATACCTGCCAATGCACAAAACAAAATATTATTGATAAAAATCCCTGCAGGAACCCCAAAATAATCTTTACCTGTTTTGTTTTTAATATTTTGAAACAGGCAATAAACTGCATTGGTAATAAAGCCTCCGGAAGTAATCATTAAAATGGCAGGTAAGCCGGCATAGAGTGAGTGCGTTCCTAATTTTATAGCTGCTACTCTAATCGGTTCGGCTGCTTCGAGTCCAAGGCTGAAACAGGCGCTCATTACCCCGGCTAATAAGGCAACAAGTAATCCTTTCCCCAACGCAAAATCCTTTACTGCTGCTTTCTTTTGTTCATCTGTCATGTTTTTTGACCGTAAACTCCCGGCATATCCGATGACTGCAATTCCTGCAATGGCAATACTTACACCAATCAATAATACGAGTCCTTTACCTGTAAACAAATCTGTTCCGAGCATTAGGGCCGGAATTAAAGTTCCAAAAGCAGAACAGGTTCCCAATGAAATAGATTGTCCAAGAGCCACTCCCAGATAGCGCATGCTCAATCCAAAAGTCAACCCGCCAACACCCCAGAGTGCCCCATAGAACATGGCATTTAATGCTGCGCCCTGACCTGATGACAAGACTTCCACCAGCGAATGTCCTTCGGGTACAGCCAAAAGAGCTCCTAAAAAAGGAAATAATAACCATGCAAATATTCCCTGAACGAGCCAAAAGCTTTCCCATGCCCAGGTTTTTACTTTTTTTATCGGCACATACGAACTTGATTGTCCGATGCTGCCTAATGCGATAATAAATAATCCGATGAGTGTGTTCATGATCTGAATTAGAATTGCAGGTTAATACCGGCAATAGGTGAATAGTATTAATGTTAAGTCAATTTGAAAATTAATCAATTTGAAAATTTGAAAATGAAATAAATTGATGAGTTATGAATAACTCAAAACATAGAATTATTATAACATTACATTAGTTGATGAAAGGTAAAAAGGACAAAAGCAATATCCTGCAACTTGCTTTTGTCCTTTTTTAGATATTAAACCCGTTTTGATGTCACGTCTTTTTCGTACTGTTGGATGTCTGCAATATAAGCTTCGCCTGCAATAGCGCCTTTTTTCAGGCAATACTGATCGTAAACAGCTGCCCAGGGTAGAGATTTAGCTTCTTCCAGCAAAGCCAGCCGTTCGAAATTCTGACCGTTTGCTTCAAAGGTACGTAATTGTGCGATTGGTTCCAGTAATGCCTGTAAAAAGGCCTTCTGTGTGGCACGTGCCCCAATAACATAAGCCCCGATCCGGTTAATGGAAGCATCAAAGTAATCAAGGCCGACGTGTACCCGGTCGAGTGCACCGGCACGGATGATTTCCTGCGAAAGTGCCAGTAATTCGTCATTCAGAATTACAACATGGTCGCTGTCCCAACGTACGCCACGACTTACGTGAAGCATAATCTCAGAAGCAAATAGCAATAAGGAAGATATCTTATCCGAGATTACTTCGGTAGGGTGGAAGTGGCCTGAGTCAAGGGTAATCATTTTGTTATTTGCAATGCCGTAACCCATATAAAATTCATGCGACCCAACCACAAAGCTTTCGCTGCCTATGCCGAACAATTTACACTCAATACTGTCGAGCATATACTTGTCGTCGGTTTTGTATTCAAAAATTTTATCCAGTGATTCTTTCAGATTCTGACGGTAAAGGGAGCGGTCAATCGTCAAATCTTTCGATCCGTCAGGAATCCATATATTATGAATACATTTCGAACCCAATTGACGGCCTATTTCTTCTGCTATTTTACGGCAACGGATAACGTGATCAATCCAGAATTCACGGATAGCCGGATCGCGATGCGATAAGGTAAATCCATCAGCCGATTTTTCGTGTGAAAAACAGGTACAATTAAAGTCAAGTTTATATCCTTTTTCCTTAGCCCAATCTATCCAGCTCTGGAAATGTTTTGGCTCAATCTGGTTGCGATCTACCGTTTCTCCTTTAAAGTCACCGTAAATAGCATGGATATTTACCCGGTGTTCACCTGGAATCAATTCCATAGCTTTATCAATATCAGCGCGAACTTCGGAGATTGTCCGGGCTTTACCCGGGTAATTACCTGTTGCCTGAATACCACCTGTCAGTTCTCCATCGGCATCTTCAAACCCTTTTACATCGTCAGCTTGCCAGCAGTGAAGTGATATTGATACTTTATCTAATTCTATTATAGCTTTATCTACATCGATACCTAATTCATTGTATCGTGTTTTAGCATATTCAAATGCCTGATTGATTTGTTGTTGTTTCATGGTTTTTCTTTTCTTTTATTTTTTTACAAAGTATATTTATAAGTAATTAATAATTAAAAATTAATAATTAATAATTGGTATTTTACTGAAGTTTAAGCTTTTGTATATTAACAAACAGATCATTTAACTATCTATGAATCCTTATATAGTCGCTAAAAACAGATAATTTTTCATTGACGGAATCATCTGATTCTGAATAAGGATTATACTGCTCCTGATAAAATTCAATTCACGTGAAAAGATATCTGAAATAATGAATCAAAAAGCTTTCTTATAAAGATCAAAAATTTCGGCTATTTTCACTTCACGTGGATTTCCCGGTGTGCAAACATCGTCAAATGCTGATTTTGCAAGCCTTTCAAGATCTTCTTCTTTTACATTTAAGGTTCTGAGTTTTTCAGGAATACCTACTGTTACAGCAAGCTTTTTCACGGCATCAACAGCAGCTTGTGCTGCAGCCTGTGGTGATAAACCATCAACCTTTACACCCATGGCACGTGCAATATCCGCATATTTACCAATTGACGATTCAGCATTGTATTGCATCACAACAGGCAATAATAGAGCATTCGCTACTCCATGAGGAATGTCATAATAAGCCCCGAGTGGGTGAGCCATTCCGTGAACCAGTCCTAATCCGACATTTGAAAATCCCATTCCTGCAATGTACTGTGCAACAGCCATCCCTTCACGGGCTACTATATCCGAAGGATTCTCTACAGCAACAGGTAAATATTTTGCAATCATTTCAATGGCTTTCAATTCAAACATATCCGACATTTCCCAGGCACCTTTTGTTATGTAACCTTCAATAGCATGTGTCAGGGCATCCATTCCGGTTGCAGCAGTCAGACCCTTAGGTAAGCTTAGCATTAATTCAGCATCAACAATTGAAAGAACAGGGATGTCATTAGGATCAACACAAACCATTTTCTTTACGTTTTCTTCGTCTGTAATTACGTAGTTGATAGTGACTTCTGCAGCTGTTCCGGCCGTAGTTGGTATTGCAATGACTGGTATTGATTTATTCTTAGTGTTTGCAACTCCTTCCAGTGAAACTACATCTGCAAATTCAGGGTTAGTGGAAATAATCCCAATTGCTTTTGCCGTATCAATTGACGAACCGCCACCTATTGCTACAATCACATCTGCTCCTGATTGAGTAAAAGCCTTAACGCCTTCTTTCACCTGGACAACAGTTGGGTTCTGCTTTACATCTGAAAAAACAGTATATTCGATTTTTTCTGAATCAAGTAGTTCAGTTATTTTACCAACTACCCCAAATCTCACCAAATCTTTGTCGGTTACAATCAGGATTTTCTTCAGGCCACGTTTTTTTATCTCATCTGCAAGCACAGAACGACTTCCTGCCCCAAAAAAGGACATTTCATTTAAAATAATTCTTTTAATATCACTCATAATTTTGATAGATTTGTTTGGATTTTACTTTTAATCCTCTGCTTTTGGAATTATCCGGGTTATTTTACATTAAATGCTATGCGTAATTCATCTATTTCAGCATCTCCCATAGGACATAGAGGCCCGACGGAAGCAGCCATAACCAACGAATTGGCACTAAATTCAGCCACTTCGAGGTAATCAAAAGTGTTTAATAATTTATCCCCGGTTACAATAGCACAATCATTTTCAAGTATAAGAACACGATTTTTGTTAAACATTAAAGCTAATTCATCTATGTTCTCATACAATGTTCCAAAAGGAATGGAAGGAATATCCTGTAAGAAAATCCAACTCTCAGGAATGGTCCGGACATCGAATTTTGTTCCACTCACTCCATGAGCCATCAAATTCGTAGATTGAGTGGTTATGATGGAGTTTATGTGAGGGTTCAGTTCGTAAATACGTTGATGGATTGAAACCTCCCGACTTGGAGTTTTTTCAGGTTCGGCCATTCCATTCTTCATCTGAACTATATCACCGGCTGTCATATTCCAACGGGATACATTATGAGGTGTGATAAGGAAATCGTTTTTATTCCAACGAACAGAAACCGTTCCGAAGGAAGAAATCATTAATCTCTGGTCACAGGCACGATGGATGATTTTTACCATGTCCGTACGGATTGCACGCTCATCAGATGGATAATTAATATCCTTAAAATGAGTTATATCCGGGGAAAAGTGAGTGTGGTAACTTTCAATTTGTTTATCAGTCAGGGTATTTACTTTTCCAAGTTTTCCTGCATTCACAATAGTCCTGCAGCAAAATTCCAGTGTTTCGAATCGTTGATAGGCGTCCATCAAGTCAGTTCCGCCTAAAACAACACCATGATTTTCCATAATCACAGCTTTGTTGTCACTATTGGCAAACTCCTTTGATATTTTTCTGCCTAATTCTTCGCTGCCGGGACAACCATAAGGTGCATAACCGACTTCTCCACAAATGAAACGGGCATGTGGAGTTATGTTGGTCATCGGAATTTTACGGGCGATACTAAATGCTACTAATGCGGGCGGATGAGCGTGTATTATAGCAGTCAGTTCGGGACGTGCTTCATAAATAGCTTTGTGAAAAGGATATTCTGATGACGGTACGTGTTTACCCACAATGCTTCCGTCTTTTTTTACACATACTATGTCCTCTATTGTCAGAGTGCCTTTATCCACTGCCGAAGGTGTAATCCAGATGTCCCCGTTCTGGTCTCTTACCGAAATGTTTCCACCCGATGTCGTAGTCATTCCTGTTTTGTAAATTCGTCTGATCACCATATTGATTTGTTCAACCGGATGCATCAATTTAACGTCTAACTGTTTCATTTTTTATTATTAATATATTGTATTTTGTTTTTCAAACGTAAATAAATAGTGTTAAGTAAATTTGAAAATAAATTAATTTGAAAATTTGGAAATGAAATAAATCAATGATTTATGATGATCTCAATACATAGATTTATTTTAACATTATTATAGGAGCAAGAATCTTATTTTAGCTGTGTAATCATCAGAAATCTTTTGTATGCTTCAGCCCAGACATCTGAATTATCAGGCAGGAATTCATCTAACTGAACCGATTCGCGAATAATCTGACGCATTTCCTGCAACGAATCCACACATCCGGCAGCTTTGGCCTGAATCATGATGTTTCCAATAGCAGTAGCTTCGGAAGGACCTGAAATTACCGGAATTCCAATTGAGTTCGCAGTCCACTGGTTCAACAACGGATTTTTAGAACCACCACCAATCACATGCAATTTTTCAATAGGGAAAGGAGCCAGGTTTTTAAGTTTTCCAAGTACATAATTGTACTTCAACGAAAGACTTTCAAAAATACAACGGACAAATTCTGCATGTGTCAAAGGGGCGGTTTGACCCGTAGCTTCGCAATATTCAACTATTGCAGCGGTCATACATGCCGGATTACCGAATGAAGAATGGTCAGGTTCAATAACAGATTGGAAAGCAGGAACACTGGCTGCCATTTGCACCAGTTTTTCGTAGGCGTAAGTGATCCCTTCTTTTTTCCATTCTTTCAGGCATTGTTCAAGCAACCACATGCCGGTAATATTTTTCAGGAAGCGTGTTGTTCCTTCAATTCCACCTTCGTTGGTGAAGTTCAGGGCAAAAGTTTCTTCGTTGATAATGGCATCTTTGACTTCAATGCCCATTAACGACCATGTTCCCGAGCTGAGGTAGGCAAAGTTTTCGTTCGTAGCAGGAACTGCTGCAACCGCAGCAGCTGTATCGTGTCCGGCAACCGCAACAACATTGATTTTGCCTAATTCACTTTCTTCTGCTATATCATCTCTTAGCTTTCCAACCACGTGCCCCGGCATAACAATTTCACCCAGAATAGAAGGTGAAACACCGGCCTTTTCAAGTAACAGGGCTTCAAATTTTTTAGTACGTGGATTTAAAATCTGTGAAGTAGAAGCGATGGTATATTCGACGACTTTATTCCCGGTAAGCATATATGCCAATGCATCAGGCATAAACAGAATTCCTTTGGCAGCTTTCAACAGAGAATTACCTGACTGGCTCAAAGCGAAAAGCTGATAGATACTATTGAAATTCATCACCTGAATCCCTGTCAATTCATAAACTTTTTCACGGGGAACAATTTCAAAATATTTTTCAGGGATACCAATTGTTTGCGGATCACGATAGGCATATGGAGCGCCAAGAACAGAACCATCTTCGGCTATCAGGGCAAAATCAACACCCCATGTATCGATACCAATAGAAGATATTTCAACATCTTCTTTTTTAGCAGCAATCAGTCCCGTTTTCAATTGCTCGAATAAGGAATAAATATTCCAGTGAAGATGATCACCAATCTGAAGAATCTGGTTTGGAAAACGGGTAAGCTCCTTCATTTGAAGCCTGCCATGGTCGATTGTACCTAAAATTGAACGACCACTGGTTGCGCCCAGGTCAAATGCCAAAAATGATTTATTATTCATTCGTTATTGATCTTAAATCTAAGATTAAAAAGAAAATACTATACAATTGTCTTATATACAGTTGTTTTAAACAGTTGCTTTAAAACTATATGCAAAGGTATTATTCAGCACGTAAAATAGCAATCGATTTTTGATCTTTTTACTTGATTATTTGATATATTTCCAGTCACTTTAAAATGATCCTTTACGTTGATATTGTAATTCTCAGTTTCCATTTCTTAATTTGTTGTGTCGATTATAATTCTTATACCTGATTTTAAAAATTTTAATAGTTGTAACCGGAGGGTTGTGTAGATTGCAGGTAAGAAATAGAAAGAATTGAATGACCATTTAAATTTAAAATAAGACATTAAATTCTTCCAATTACTTGCATAGGATAATCGTAAATATTTGAACAAAAAAATAGAAAAATTAGCTTTTAAAATCCTCATTTTAGTCCGAAATTCTCCTGAACATAGCGTGATATTCCGCGGCTCTATTAACTCTCTATCATACATGTTTCAACTCTCTATCATAGACGTATCATATTAATATGATATGGTACATCCCTGGTACAGAATAAAAACAACTATATCCCGTGGAACTTATTAATCCGGAGTATCGGGAGATGCAGAAGCAAATATTTAGTTATATTTTAAAATATATTTAGGAACTAATACAATAAATAAAACGAATATGAGTTAAATATTACAATTAACTTAAATTATTTACTTAATACATTAAAACTATGGCAGTTGTCAGAGGAATTAATCAGATTACAGGTACTATTGAAAACGTTACCTATTACACCATGCATGGAAGTGATAAAGTGTTTCTACGCAGGAAAGGCGGTCCTACTAAATACAGGATCCAAACAGACAGTAAATACGCAACACTCAGGTTAAATAACAGTGAGTGGAAGGGTTGTGCATTCATGACTCAGTGTTTTCGGAGTCAAATGCCGGATATCAGACCAATTGAAGATTACCCGGTTTGCGGATCATTGAATGCGATATTCAAGAAAATTCAAAAAAAAGAACCGGTAGCAAATCTTGGAAAACGAAGTATTCTCCTGTCACAAAATAAAGATCTCCTGAACGGATTTAGTTTTAGCCGTAAACAGGCATTAGAAAGTATAGTAAAAGTGCAGATTGAATCATCCATCAATCGTGAAAGCGGTCAGATTCAGGTTAATATTCCAACTATAAATACGCGAATGCAGTTGTACAATTTCCAGAAATTACCCTATTTCAGAATTGCAGTAGACTTAGTGGCGATATCCGACCTGGTTTATTCAGAAAGTGAATCAAAATTTATACGTGAATATGACGTTAAAAGAGATGTAAAAAATTGGGTTAAAACAGAATGGTTCCCAACTGCAGGAGTAGTGCCGGCAATACAGCTTAATTTTCAACACCCTGATTTTGGTCCTACACTACCCGATTGCGAAACTCTGATACTTATTGTTGGTGTTGAATTTGGTAGGATGGATGACAACCTGATTCCTCAGGCAGTTAAATATGCCGGAAGTGCGAAAGTGGTGAAGGTAGGGTAGAAGTATAATCCGGTTCTTTTAATTTGTGTATAAGTTGGTTTAACTTAAAGGGAATTTTCATTTGATCTACTTTACCAGTTTAAAAATTTAACCACATAGACACATAGAACACAATAGAAGAACACAATAGAAAATTTGTGAATTTGTGGTTAACCGTTTTTTATTTTTGTAAAGTAGAATTAGGAATTATTTTTTTGAGAAATAAGTCACTATTTTAAACTAAAAAAGAAAAAATTCCTTGCACACTTAAATTGCAAATGCTTTTTTGTACATTTGCAACACATATAGTGAAGGCTTCACTTTGGGTGAGGCTTTCACTAAATTGAAACATTACGAATATGGTTAATCAGTCAATTATAGAAACTGCTGAAAGGTTTGCAAAACTCATACCTGCAGATTTGATGGTAAAAAAAACCTATCTATTTGGTTCGTATGCAAAAGGTAACGAGCGTGAAGAGAGTGATATTGATATTGCTATTGTGTTGGGCAATATGACTGATTTTTTTGATACACAGATGCAATTAATGCGTCTACGACGGAAAATTGATTTGCGCATTGAACCACATCCAATAAGCGAATCAGATTTTATTGATTCTAATCCTTTTGCTTATGAAATACAAAGAACAGGTATAGAAATTAAATAATGATAGACATTATCGAATAAAACAATTTTCAACATATTAATATACTGTGCCAACTAAAGTTCGCACATCTAAAACCAGGGTACTAATTTTAAAAGAAAAATTCTATGCCTGAAATATCGGGATTTTATGGACTCATAGTACTTATGAACTTTAAAGACCATAACCCACCACATTTTCATGTTTGGTATGGTGATTTTAAAGCAATTGTAACGATTCAAGATGGTATTATAAAGGGAGAAATGACGCAACGAGCTTTAAAAATGATATTTGATTGGCTGGAAATCCACCAACAGGAATTACTCGCAGACTGGAATTTGGCACAACAAGGAGATGAATTATTTAAAATTGAACCTTTAAAATAGTCCACTATGTTTTTAGAAATAACACAAGCCAGCTATATAACTGATTTCAAAGTATCATTGACCTTCAATAATGGAGTTGAAATGACAGTAGATTTAGAAAATGAATTGACCGGGAGTGCTTTTACCCCATTGAAAGATAAAGAAAAGTTCAAAAAGTTTGCTATTGTTTTCAATACTATTGAATGGGAAAACGGAGCTGATTTTGCACCCGAATATCTGTACGAGTTAGCAACGTTCCAAAATCAGATTGCAAGCGAGCCAAAGACTGGATATAAGTGAAAATGAATGTCATAATGACGTAAAAATTAATAATATAAGGATACAGCTCGCTGCAACTATAAAAATAAAAATAATTTAATATTGCAGAGCGCATTGTGAAGCGTCATTACACAAAAAACAAATAATCTATCGAATAAAACAAATTTCAACATTTTACAATAGCATTCTTCTATTGTACGCAGTTTTAATTTAAAATTTTAGAAAAATGAATATACAAACTCAAAAAATTAACTTAGCAAAAATGATACTCGAAACAGATAATCCGGCTATCCTGGAATCTGTAAAGAATATCTTTGAAAAAGCTCAAGAACAGGATTTCTGGGATACTATGCCGGAGGAACGGAAACAGGATGTCGAAAAAGGCTTATCTGAAGTTATGAGAGAAGAAAGAGTTAAATACGAGAGTATCATGAAGAAACATAGAAAATGAGGAAAATATATTTATATTATACACACTCAAAACCACTATGCTTGTTATAATATAAAATTATTAATTTAATAGAAACGATTATGCCAACATTATCCATGTTTTTCGGAATAATAATCCGCATGTATTATGCCCCAAAAGAGCATAATCCGCCTCATATACATGTTTATTATCAAGATTATAAGGCTGTTGTAGATATTACTAACTGCGAATTACTTGAAGGAATATTACCTCCTCGGCAAACCAGATTAGTATTTGCTTGGATAGAAATTCACCAGGATGAATTATTGGCTGATTGGAAAATGTGCCAAAACGGAGAAAAACCATTTTCGATTGATCCATTAAAATAAACAATTATGTATTTAGCAATAAAAGAGGTTCAGCCCACACCACACTATCAACTTATCCTGACTTTCGAGAATGGAGAAAAAAGGCAGTTTGACATGAACCCATATTTAGGGATAGGAATTTTTAAGGAACTAAAAGATGTCTCATTATTTAATTCTGTAAAAGTAAGCTTCGATAGCATTGAATGGGATAATGAAGCCGATTTAGACCCGGAGATACTCTATAACAATAGCAAAAAAATAAATTAACAATATAAGGAAGCGGCTTGCTACACCTAAAAAAATAAAAACAATTTAATAATTGTAGAGACGTATTGTGAAGCGTCACTACCAAAAACAAAACAATCTATCGAATAAAACAATCATCATTATGAGTAGTGAAGAATTGAAACTGCAAATATTTAGGCAGGTAGATGCATTAGACGCCTCCAAACTAAAAGAATTTTACGGTTTAATGTTGAATTACATGAATAGCAGTAAGGACATAACCGAATGGATAGGTGTTTCAGAATCTGAGAAACAAGGGATTGAAAATGCAATTAAGGAGATGAATGATGGGATAGGTATCCCGCACGAACAAGTTATGTTAACGATGAAACGCAAATACAACCATTACTAAATCAATCAGTTGGTCGGCCTTTGGCTGTAACCGACTTTGAAAATATATTAAATTAAAAAGTACTGACACGATGCTTCGCGTCTCAATAAAAATTATTTACAGAGAAGTCAGGCATGACGTCTTTACACAAAAAACAAAATAATCTATCGAATAAAACAATTTTCAACATTTTAAAATAGCATTCTGCTATTGTTCGCACGCTCGAAACCTGAGAAATTTCATTAAGCGAACGCAAAATAGAATAAGTCAGCAAAA
>Ga0302268_1000168_pt1 | contig 41329 bp, 22 predicted proteins | sample III_Bog_E2_1_FD_194554 | JGI IMG/M metagenome (GOLD analysis project Ga0302268, IMG submission 194554) | Peat permafrost microbial communities from Stordalen Mire near Abisko, Sweden - III_Bog_E2_1 | ecosystem: Environmental > Terrestrial > Soil > Wetlands > Peat | place: Sweden: Abisko... | reverse complement strand
CGTTCGTTGAGTTGGTAGTGGCGTTGGTGCAATTCATAGTGTTATTGGGACTAGTACTATTACCACCAGAACTATTTGAACCATTGTTTTGGGTGCCATTAGTAGTACCGTTCGTTGAGTTGTTAGCAGTGTTATTAGGTGTGCTACTGTTTGAACTATTGTTGGTGTTATTGGGACTAGTACTATTACCACCAGAACTATTTGAACCATTGTTTTGGGTGCCATTAGTATTACCGTTCGTGTTATTTGCAGTGTTATTTGTAGTACCGCTATTTGTATTATTTTGACTATTAATTCCACAGGTATTATTTGACAGTTAGTATCCTTAATAACATGAGATACAATGTCCACTCTTCATTTCATATGTTTTGCAAAGAGGATTTGTCAAGACACAAATTTCTTAATTGTTCAAATAATATCCTAGATAGCAATTGGCACAGCAGCCATCTTGAAACTTTGAGCAATAGAGATTATTGGAGCTTGTACTATTAGTGCAATTAGTGCTATTAGTGCTAGTAGCGTTATTCGTACCATTAGTGCCATTAGTGCTATTAGTGTTATTGGCATTGGTCGTATTTGTTCCATTGCTTGTTATGCATTTTCCATTTTCTAAACTATATCCTTCCTGACAGCTATCACAGTAACCATTAAGAGCATTGAAAGTTTTACAAGTATTTTAGCACTTCTGATTGGTATTCAAGAAATATCCTGAGATACAGCTTAGGCAAACAGATCCATTGTATTTTTAACAAAAAGGATCGATTGGAGAATCTTTAACGCAGATTAATCCATTGAGAATGTATCCAGAAATACAAGACAGACAATCTCCATTTGTTGAGTTATATGTGTAGCAAAGAGGATTTGCAGATTGACATTACCCCTGAATTAAATTATAATCCGAAAGACATTTTATACAAGATGAATTTGATGTTTGAACTGCACACCCTGAATTAGGAGCAGAATTTGTCAAAATCAATAAAAACGATAAGGCTAAGACCCACCTGAGAAATTTAGAATCCATTTTAAAATAATTATATCTTGCAATCAAACAGCATTTAAATCACCTACAGACTCCTTCTTCTAGAGTTATAGTAGATGCGAACTTCTTTTAGGATTGTTCATTGCTTGACTATTCCTCTTTCATAAATATTTTACCTCGCATTCAGATGTTGTGAGCTCTCTCAGTATGCTACTGTAGATAAATTATTTTATGAAAAATATGAAGAAAAGTCAATCATGATAAAAGTTACAGTGCTCTAAGCATTTCTCTATTCTATCTCTGATTGTTTGTGAAAAAATAGATTACTTGCAAAATCTGAAAGAATTAATCGCTTTCTACTAATAGTTTATTTTTATATTGACTTTTTCGTTGAAAGTTTGAAAGTTTAAAAATTTGAAAGTTAAAATCTGTCTTGGCCTTCGAGAAGGATGCCGATGTACTATCAAAATATAACTTTTTCTTTCATTTTTAGAATGAAATTTTAGTTCACCAAATTTGTTAAACTATTGCCGTTGCATCTCAATCACTCATTCTTTTTATGGTGTTCATGCCTATTCTCCTTTATGAACATCAGCCGTCATTAACGCATTGATTTATAGTTCCATCTCTGAATGACTGATGACATTGATTTATGGCATCTTCAGAGATAAAGTTTGATGAAATAAAATGCGCTATTTTGTAATTTCCTCTCGATTTAGTTGTATGTATTTATTCAAATATGCTTTGATATTTTGAAAGTTTATCATTTGCTCGGGAAAGTAAACTTATTTGTAGTTTATGCTTAAACTTCCTTATTTTGATTTTGATTTTATTGAAGTTGATTGCATGATTTAAAATGAAACATCATTTTATCATTAAGGAGTATTTTAAGGTTTACTTAACGAAGAAAATCTTCTAAAATTAATTTTTTTATAATATTAAGCTCTTTAACGGTTTTGATTATTTATTTTTATTTAAGATGATGAAACAATCATTCAAGGGATAATACAGTTCACTCCGGTCAGTTGGTAACCTTGATAACAACTTAAACAATTTCCAGTACTAACATCATATGTCTTACATGGATTAATCAACACCACACAAATTCCTTGGCTGAGGTAATATCCATTGTAGCAGTTAGTACACACGCCGTTAGTAAATGAGGAGCAGTCAGGATTTGTTTGCACACATTGACTATTTACGAGGGAGTAGCTTGGATAGCAGGTGAGGCAGATTCCTGTATTTGAATCAAAAGTCAAGCATAGAGGATTGACAATTAGACACAATCCAGAGCTAACATAATATCCTTGATAACAGCTAAAGCACAATCCTGTATTTACATCATAAGTTTTACAGAGTTGATTGACAATAACACAGATGTTGAGGTTATTAATATAATAGCCAGGATAACAGTTAATGCATACTCCACTCACGAACTGTGAACAGGCGTAATTATTTGATCCAGGATTACTGCCTCCTCCGCTTAATAAGCATTTTCCGTTGCTGAGAGTGTAGCCAGCTATACAAGTATTACAGTAGCCATTTAGTGCGTTGAAAGTAGCACAAGTATTTTGACATTTCTTATTTGCATTAAAGATATATCCCGAAATGCAACTAAGGCAAACTGCACCACTATATTTAGCGCAATAAGGATCAATTGGAGTATCCTTGATACAAAGTTGATTATTGAGGATATAGCCTGCAAAGCAGGATAAGCACGATCCAGTTGTAGGCTTGTATGTATTGCAAAGTGGATTGACGAAATAGCATTGTCCTCCAGATAAGTAATATCTATTCTGGCAAGCGTAACAGACTCCATTAAGTCCAGCAATAGTACATCCCTGGAGAGAGCTGCAAGTTAAGACAAAGATTGATGCTAATAATAATATTTTCCAGTATGCTTTTTGCTGCATTATAATAATTATTATATCTTGCAGTATTATCCTACCATTTAAAGAGCAAAGGCCTTTATAATCTCAGTGCTACTTAATACTACAAGAGAAGTAGTTTTCTCTGCAAGCATCAGCCAATAACGATTGGATTTCACATATTCGATATAATTCTAATAATTATCGTTATCCTTTTTATAAGAAACCAAAAATATGAAATTGGATTTTATCGGCAAAGTAAAACATAAGTTTAATGATGTTGATATCTAATCGATTTAACTTTGAGATAATTAATTTTACAGTTTTTTCAATACGTTGTCGTTTATAGTTGATATTAACTAATTCTTCCTGATGGAATTCACTTAATTATTTTTTGACTTCAAGTATAATGATGTGATTTATTTGATTTAAAAGCTAAATTATGTTTAAACTCCTCCGCCTATTCATTTTATAATCTTTCGCAATAATTATGATTTTAGAAAATATCAAAAATTATGGTAATAATTTCGCAAAACAATTTACATTAGTCATTTATGAAACTATCTCACTTTCTTTTCAATATTGTAACTTAAATTTTATAACATGGCTGAAGAGGAGAAAAAGTAATAGCAACCCTACCAGTTTACCCCTGAAGGAGGTGCGCCTGGAAACTCTTCCAAAGATTATACTGGTCGAGGACTTGCGAATTATCCTAACGGCGAGATATATGAAGGTGATTATGTAAATGGGGTATCATTCAAACTATTCAGATTAGAACTGGAAAAGGAAAATACACTTACTCAAATGGAGATGTTTACAATGGTGACTTCAAGGACAATCTCAAGGACGGAATCGGCCGACTAATATATGCAGATAAGAGTGAATACTATGGTCAATGGGTTGAAGGACGTAAGGAGGGAGAAGGGATGTATATCTATCCCAATAAGGATATATTTTCAGGCAACTGGCTGAACAGTAAAAAACATGGTCATGGAACTTACGTTTTTAACGCAACAGGAATGAAATATATCGGAGATTGGGTCGAAAATAGATTTTTATCTGGAAAATGGGCTTATCCAAACGGCACCTATTTCTAAGGACATTTCCAAAATAACAAGCCAAAAGGAAGAGGGCAATGGGTTTTAGCCAACGGAAATGTGGTGGGTGGAGAATATGATCAATTAATTGTTCAAGTCTAAGCCAATAAGCTTGACACTCAATTGATTTGGAATGATAAATGAGATATTGAAGCTTTAACCAATATTGAGATAAAAATTAACTTGCATTGGTTGTTGACAAAAATTCATAAAATAATTGGGAATGAATATAAAATGATAACTTTAAGCATCAATAGATTTGTATCATATGAGAGATAACAGGTGCATTTATTCATGTCTTAAAGTTGAATGATTTAAATATGTGAAGTAATTTGGAACAAATTCTATAAGATAATAACATTCTAATAGAAGTATCAAAATGGGAGTATGCATGAGCGCGTGCGCGAGGGCACCAACTGTCCCCCCGGCATAAATGGAGATTAAAGAAAAGGAGGAGATTGTCAAACAGCTTGAGGAACAGTAGAATGAACCAGTCACAGAAAATAATCAGAAGAATTCAATGCCTCTACAAAATAAATAAAATTAATCGATTTTAAAAAATTAAACTCTGGAAGAGTCGAGCAAAAAGGCAAGTCGCTTTAAAAATTAAAAATCAGTTGAAAAAAGTACGAATCAGCAAGAAGAACCCAAAAATTAATCTGAACAGGAATAAAAAGCAGTGAGCAAATATTTTATTGGCAGAGGAAAAGGGGAAACAGATAATTAACTGATCAGACAGATGATTGCAGCAACTGGAAAGGTGAAAATGACCAAAATATAACTTGATAATGGAGTTTCATATGAAGGATAGTGGATGAATGGGCAGAGAGAAGGAAATGGAACTCAAATTTGGGCAGATAGTTCAAAATATATTGGATAATGGAGGGATAATCAAGCTAATGGAAAAGGAATTTTATATCATGCGGATGGAGATGTGTATGAAGGATAGTGGCTTAATGATAAGGCAAGCGGGTAGGGAGTTTATACCCATGGAAATGGAGCTAAATACGTTGGACAATGGAAAGACGATAAACAGGATGGATTTGGTAAAGAGGAATGGCCAGATGGAGAAGTATATTAAGGATAGTACAGTCTCGGCTCAAAAAATGGAAAGGGATTACTAAAATTTATCGATCAAAGTTATTATTAAGGCGAATTTAGGACCAATTAAATTCACGGAAAAGGTAATTTTATCGATATTTAGGTATCTACGTTTGGTTTCAAAACAAAAAATATGAAGGCCAATGGGAACACAACAAAATGAATGGCTATGGAATTACAACTTGGGTTGATGGCAGATCCTATGAAGGAGAATATTTAAACGATAAAAAACATGGATTTGGCACTTTTCTATGGCCTGATGGACGAAAATATGTTGGCCACTGGTAAAACGGAAAACAACATGGCAGGGGTGAGTATTTCCTGCCAAATGGATAATCCAAAATCGGGGAGTGGTGTGAGGGTAAAAAGATGCGATGGATTGACGATAAATAGAATATGAGCAAAGAAGTTAGTAATAATAAAATTTGATAATTTTACTCATATTGTTAGCCTAATAAGCAATCATAATGATCAAATATCTTTTCACGATTCCTAATTCTCATATTAATTGTTATCAAAGGAAAAATAATTAGCTCTTTCTATCTCCTACTGCAAAGTATTTCTATTTTTGATTTATTTTCCTTAATTTTATAACCCAGTTTTGGCGATAAAGGGCTATTTCAACTATTACTTTTATATATCTTTTTTAACTTCATAAGTCTTGATGAATTATTATTGGAGTGATTTGACATTACTCCTGACAGTGAGAAGTTTTGATGCAATTTCATGCTAATTGAATAGCTATGTTAATCGTTTTTCATATCTCTGTTATAATTAATCGTAATGTTATATTAAACTATTTTTGTGTTTTTTCATTTTCTATAATAAGTACTGCTTAATTTCAATGTTTTTCTTCAAGATTTATCTGTCGTAACGTTTCCAGCAATGTTTGCGTTTTCGTGACGAAATTATTTTGGACAAAAAAGAAAAAAAACCACGTTAAGGTTTTTTGTTAACTTCCAGCGTCATAATTTCAAACAAAGAGATTTAGAAGAGCTCCTGCTATGATAAGTTCCAAGGCACTTGCGTAGTCATCCACTTTTTTAATACTTGTAATAAATTATTAAATTAAAACAAAGGTCTTCAATTTTAGTTTATCTTGAAATAAGTATGGTATAAATAGTATAGAGTTTACATGATGTAATTAATTTTGCTTACAAAATTAACTAAAAAATGAAGGTACCATTCATTTGTTTTACTTTTGTAATGCTCAAATATACGAATTGTTTTGGAATATACTATTATTGTACAACCCATTAGTAAACATCTTCATCATTCAGCATTAACCATTAACAAAAATTGACATAAGTTGATACGCTAAAGCATATTTAATTGTCCTCGATCAAAAATATATGTTTTTTCTTAAGAATTGTCTGAATTATGCTCATAATAGTTGTCCTACCAAAATATTTTAAGACCTCAACTTTAACAAGAGCGAATTAATTTATAATTGACTTTTACTACGGATTAACTTTAAAAATAAAGCAAATATCAAAAAATAGCTTGTCTTTTTTTCCATTGCTCGCTTAGATAAAATTGACTCTTAATTAAGATGAAACTATGAGGAGCTCCTCTGGCTAAAAAAATTGGAAACCCCACCCAAAGTCGGAGGACTCCTTCTCTTTGAATAGATTTTAGGAAGCAATCCCAAATTCCTGTATATATCTTCTAATTTTTTAATTGTTTTTGAAGCTTCACTTTTATGTTATCAGCAGGAAGGCATATTAATGAAGTAACGAAAGAAGCCACTAATGCTATCAAATTCTGGTGGATATTTTTAGGAAGGTTAAATATCTATAATTTATCTGAAAGAATATCTCTACTTGCTAGCTGCCCAAAATTAATGAGTCCCACTCGTATGATAGTTATGTTTAATCCTGACCATAAAGAAAGAAGGCCTTCTTCTTTAATAATACTTTTGAAGGCCTGATAGGTATTTTTATAGGGGATTTTTCCAGTGGATAAGGACGCTTGCTTTCGTATTAATGCAACATCGAAAGGAGTTCCTATTAAAGCCCCAAATGCACCGCTTATAAACGATATTGCTGCTATTTAAAGAGGATGAACCTTTTGTTGTTTCTGCTATCTTTTCTTTTTTAAATCTAAATAAAGCTTATCATATGCACCCACTCTTGCTGAAGCATAAAATAGTTGCCTAAAAATTGCGCTATCCAAACCTCGATATAAAGAAGGCAGTCCATACTAAAGTTTGATTTTCTTGAAAATATTAAAAACAGTGAGGTCCTGAGTGTTAGTTTTTCCAATTTTTTCAGATGTAATTTGAACTAACACTTTTAGGGTATCTAATGGTTGAATTATTAATGTTGCAAAGGCTCCGGAAAGTCCTCCTATTGCAAAAGGGACTAAATTTTGGAGGATTTAATCAGTATTTGGCATACTCTTTTATGGAAAACCGCCAAATTGTTTATAAATAATAATATAAACAAAAGTAAAAGGTCGAGCAGCAAAAATAAAATAATAAAATTCTCTACCAACTTTTTTATTAGAATTTGCAGTTTTACTGAGAAATTAAACTACTTCATTTTTACAACTATTAGAGCCATTTTTGGAGAAGATTGATAAAAATCAAGAATACTATTTATAGAAATATGGGATGAAAATACATTAAACTGTAAATAAATATATATGAGGACAGAATCTTTGAGATAAAGTGTGAACAGATTAATAAATGTTAAAAAAGATAATCCTAAACATGTAAACTAAATCTATCAGCAATCAAAAGGACTAATATTCAAAAAATATATATTATCTCTGTGCTTGTAGTTTTCAAGTTATCAATATGCAAGTGGTAAAGTTTCATCATTGATGTTTTTCATGCAAATTATAAATACAATAATAATCGTTTGCTCAGCCATTTCATTAATATTGAATTATATGTTGAAGGATGGTGTCGATAAAGTGAAAAAGATAATTGTTTATGAAAGAAATATATTAAAAGATAAGATTACAAATATTAGAAATACTTAAAAATAGTAAAGAAAAAGAAAAAGAAATGAAAAAAATGATTTGATTAATGATAACAAAAAGTACATCAATTAATTGATGGCCCAATAACACTGAAACTTCATCCCGAATAGATACTCAAAAAATCAGAAAAAATGAATTAATTAAAGAAATTTCAGCCTCACTATCATTAAACAGACGATTTTTGGCTCATAATCAAAGAAATCCTTTTATTTTTGATTAAAATATTTTGATTTAACAAGATTTTACATAATTTAAGTGAAAGAGTCTTAACTGAAATTTCTCTGACTCGAAGAGTGAAGAGCGGGCAACATGCTGAATAATTCTTTATTTTTAAGATAGTTTATCTCCTAATGATAATAGTTTGGCGTCAGTTTTGTTTTTGCTGATGATTTATAATGTTGCATCATCAAAAGCAAGTAGTGTGTTTTTGATTACATCATTTAGCGTAAGCGCATATTACGTCATTAATATACTTAAAATATCATCAAACAGCATGAGAGAAGAAGAAAATCTCACAAGATGTACCAATATGTCTTAGTCAGAATCATCAGAAACTAATGTGTGGTCTGAATAACATCAGGTTTACTACTACTCAAGTTTTGACCTTTTCAACTCCACCCAAAGCGAGGAAGAGTTTTATCAGTTTTATATTTTCATCGAAAAAGTGTACACGGAACTTGGATTCGAATGGAGAATTGAAGCCAATTCGCTTTTTTCACCGCATTTTGGCAGTAAATAAGTTTTTATGAACCTCCTCGAATTATGGCTTAGGCATCATCCCCCAGTCAACTCACTCAAATCATCTAACAGCAAAATGACTACCTTCAGTCAGGCTTATGTTTCTCAGTTTCTGCAAATGATGGAGACTTAGCTCTCTATAAAGCATCCAAATTTAAAGATTCAACCACCTCTGACGTCATTGAAAGCCGTTTGCCTTGGCTTTTTTATGACAGCCAATTAAATATGGGGATAAATGTTTCAACCAGAGTCAACTCCCAAAAGACTCTAAGCTTTTTCAGCCAATAATTTAATCAAAGATATTACAAATAAAATTGAAAAAACATTTCGCCCGCTCATGGTTGTAACAGAAAAGATAAGCAGTGTGTTTGGTAAAAAAAAACGTAAATTCAATGAGGAAATTGATGAGTAAGACTGTGACTAGTCAAAATTTTAAAATTGCTATCACTAATTTAGAAGGACATTGGATATTGAAAAACAACTGGAGAGAAAGATGAGCGATTTTAATCTTGAGGATTATGAGCCCGAAACAAAAAATAAGATAATAGAGAAAAAAGAGTTTAGAGAGGCAGACAGTCCCATCCAAGCTTCCCTTATATCTAATCTTTATAGCTATGTGACAGATTTCCTCAACAGAAATCCTTCATGGCAAGTAGCCAGCAATTTTGTGACTCAAATTCTTGAACTGAATCAAGTTCGATTAGAATAGGGACTAAAAGTAAAAGTAATGAGGCCAGCTCAAGATTTTTATTGCAAATTAGTCATGGTTTGGTTAGTGTGCCAAAAGAATTCAAGTGAGACAATAATTTTCCAAAACTATTTGAACAGATTGAAATCAACATTTTTTGTTGACTCTTGGTCTGATAAATATTTGGTGCCCACTAAATATTTTTATGAAAGAATGAAGCATGATTGGGAATAGATAAAATTGTAAAACAACAGCCATACAATGAATGAAAAGGAAGTTTTAAATAGCTTTATCAGAAGAGTGAAAAGATCTATGAAGTTGGACTGGGATCATAAAATTCAAATAAACCGATAGAAAGTAGTTTGAGCATTAATATTCCTTTTTTCAATGATACTTAATAGGTTGATTTAATTGAATTTTTACCTATTAAAAAGGTAGTATTAATTTATCTTTCATAATTAAGGTAAAAAATGAATAGTTAAGATTGAATGAATAAAATTAGATACAACTGAATATCAGTAATCTAAACTTGGATTAGATATCATTCAGGTCAGAAAGAAAATTTTCTCTTTTTGAGGGGAGTTATTTCGTATTTTTATTCTTCCTCATCTTCAGAAGAGGCAGGACTCAAAGGCCTCTTAAAGCCATTGTTTCCCTCCTCTTGCTGATTGTAGGGATTCTCAAAGAATTGAGCAATCACGAGGATCAATGTTGCGCAATAAATTTTCATGAATTGAGAATATTTTGATTTAAATTCAGGGCACTTGACGATCTCAAGACAATTAAGCTTAAGAAGGCAGACGCTTCTGAAATTTGATGCAACTTCAAAGCCAATTTCTGTCAACTAGGAGCAACTCATGAAATTATCAGCTTTTTCTTGGTAAGCCTGCAGAACTTAATTTGCAACTTCCATAAGTTCAAGGGCAATTGCTTTAGGGCAATAGTTGCACACCATGTCTAAAAATTCCTTTAATTTATCAAAAACCTCCAAGTTGTTCAGTAAATTTGAAAGGCTGGAAACCTCATTTATAAGTTCTTCGCATGTTTTTTTTGTGTTTAGCCCATAGAGGCCTTTAGGGAATTGATTGAGGAATGTAGAATCAATTTTGGGAATTTATATTCTTATAAATTCCATGTAATTCTGAAGTTCCCTTTTAAAGACACTTTCATGCTCTGACATGAAATTGCTTTAGAAGCTAATTTAATAGCTATTGGTGATGTTCCTTGATGATTTCATGTAAAAACCCAACTCTTAAATGTTTTCCTCCATCCCTTCTTTAGTCTCTCCTGCAGGTCCCTTTTCAAGGGAAATGTCAACGGCTTCAGGAAATTCAATCTCTTGAATAGATTAGAGCTCTAGGTTGTTAAACTCAGTATATCTGCTACACATTTCTTTTTTTACTTTGAATACTTAATTATTATAAATGGCTTCTGCCATTGAATAGTATTTGTAAGATTAAAAAGAAATTATTTAAGATTTAAAATTGCGGATTATTTTAATGCTGAATTATGTATCTGCCTTCATAGATTAGAAATTAGACCGAAGCCCAAATCATAATTATTTATGGAACCCTCTTTAGCTCAAAAAATTCTTCATAATTCTGTTGAAGCAACGATCACCATATTAACACAAACTCAGGTTTTTTCGTTCAAAATAACAAAAATATAACAACATTTCTTTTTAAATCGACTCCATCAGTTTAGAACTTTCTGTGATGTTCTATATTTGAATTTTATTTTTTGAAAATCCGTGGCTTTCAAGCCCCTCAAGATAAAATTTTTCCTCTTTAGCTTATAAACAAAGAAGAGAGTCAGTCAAATTAACTTTCCCCATCTCTTTATCTAATATCTCAAAGAGTCATAGATATGATAGATGATAACAAGTTGATAACAGGTAAGCATCTGATGTGCTGAAGGAAATCAACTCAACAGTTTTCTCTTACTAAAATTTCAAGATTAACAGTTTGGAATTTCTTGGAGGACAAAGCCATTATTTTTTATTTTGAGTGTTGTATATTTTCAAATTAACAAATTCTATATTTTTCCTCTTTGCAAAATGAAAAAGAATTCAACATAAATTGAGGGCGGACCCAGAAAAATCTTCTTTTAGCCAAAACATTGCTGATTGCAAAATCTTATTAATTTATACATAATACCTCAAATCCTCACTAATTAATTAATAAATATTTAATAAAATAATTAGTAGCATATCAATGAAATAAAGTTAATTAGTGTATAGGATTATAATAATGATATTATAACAAATTTCAAATAGGCTTTTTCCATAGATTTACAAGAACTGATGAATAAAATAGACAATAGGATAGAGATTAAACTATAATGCCTTTTAGGATTAGTTTCATCTTGTAAGACTATGCAATGATATCGATCATTATATTATAGATAATTAATATTAATTAAAATTTTATTAAATTCAAAGGGAAATTTTATTGAAGTATTTTATTAACATAGTTGATGAGTAAAATGAATTATTCTTAATTTAATTATCCTTATAGACGTTTAAATGAGTATATTATCACATCTAATCAATTCTTACAATATTATTATTCTATTTGCTAAAGACTGATAAAGATATTTATGAATCGTATGATAGGAATCAGACTAAAATTACTTAATAAATAGCAAATATTGAATCTTAAACAACAATATTATTTCTTTAAATTGATAATAACTTAACTCTATTAATATTCTTATTAATTATCACAAAGCTATAGATAATGCGAAAAATACAAATACATTAAAAAATATTGTTCTAGACATTTATTAATTTTGTTCCATTATCTTTTACTTTTCGAAGCCATAATTGATTGTAATAGAATAGAGAAACATGCAAAGAAAGTTATTTACTAAACTTTAAACTATCGATCCTGGCCTCAATACTGAGCAGGTTGTGCATTCTATCATTGAACATCTCATCGAAATATCTGGATAAATTTGGATGATGAAGCAACTCAAACGAATTAGCACAAAAGTTATGACGGAATAAGTCATGCATAAAGAAATTAATAGCATCGGACAAGCATATATGTCTAATCAATATGCAGGTCGATTTTCAGAGGATCAGGGAGACGTACCTATTTCAACATATAGAAAAATCATATTTATGAATCAAACAGACCATTTTCTGCAAAGGTGTAATGGAATCGTAAACAAAAAGCTCATTCATCTAAAAAATCGTTATTGTATAGACCTTCAAAGAAAATGACCACACACCAATCTTTTAGTTCTGCTAGCAAATAATCCCGCAAGCGTTATTATATGAAAACTCAATTCTAAAAATTTGTTGCACTTCCATCGAAGTAATCATTTGATGACTCCTTTGATGAAGCTTATATTAATTCCCTAAGGGAAAAGAAGGCCCGATAGTTGATCTACGTTAAATCAAAATAGCAGTTTATGAAGACTTTAAATTAATAGAATGAGCGTTACCCAAAGATAAATAAAAAATTCCAACAAATAATGGGAAATAAATCTTATTACTACAATAAAAATGGGTAAAACATAGAAATAAATCAAAACAAACTTCTTAAAAAGAATATAAACAGCAAAATAATGCTGAAAACAGCAAATTCAAAAAGAACCGCTGATCAGGTGAAAACCTAAACGAAAGTTTAGTATCGATAGAAATAAAATTCTTTTAAAAAAAGTAGAGAAGCCTTTATATTTAACGATAAGCCACCAACCTTATTCTACAAATCATAAAATTGTAATTATCATATCATTCTATGACTTTCAAATTTGATTTTTTGTATGCTTATTTAATATGATTGTTAATTCTGAACTCAGAGTCGCTCCTTTCTTCAACTCAAGATTGTTCTTTTAGGAAAAATCGACGGGCCAGTATCGACCACTAGATTTTTTTTCATCCAGTAATCCTATACTCTTTAAAGCCTTAGCGACAAGCTAAGAACAGAAATATCCTCTCTATTCCTTCACGTTTTACCAATTGAAATCACTTTAAAGCTTCATCAGCTTTAAGGCTCCAATATCATATTTTTTGCCTAAATTTTTTTTCATAAATTGAAGTAGGTTGGTTTGAGCTTCTGCTTTTCTAATGTAGTTCAGCTTTCTCAAGGTGACTTTACCATAAAGATCAAAAAAGTTAATATACTAGCTCCAATTATATATGGAGACTCCATGCATTTGGTTTGATTAAAATACCATAAGTTCTTTTTTTTTAAGTTTTACCACCATTGCAACATGATCAAAATCGCTGTTGGTTAAAGCCCTTTGAATCTTTGCTCCAAAATTATCCGTGTAGAACAGCAAAATATCTCCAGTTTATGCTTATTTTAAAAACTATCGTTCAGCTAAGGTATCCATTTGCTAATAGATAAATCTATTCATTGTTTTTAGCATGAGTTTGCTCTACTTACTGTGATATTCTAAAACTTGCTTTAAGGATTATTTCCATTTTTGTTAATCATCTTTACTCTATGCTTGCAAAAGCAAATTCTAGCATTATCCATGAAAATCTAGCATAAGACCTTATGATGTTTGCTTAATCTCAGCAGAAAGAATTTTTAGATTCACACATCCAATTGCTTTTTATTTTTTGTCATCTTAAAAACTATACAGTTTTTCAGGAGTTAAAACCATAAATCGAGTCTAATTTAGCCAAAAATTACACGCCATGAGAAAAAGAACCCATCTGTCTTTTTTTTCATAAAACCTTCTCGGATAATCGAATGAGGATTGCTGAATTTTTCTAAGCATTTATTATCTGAGACATCTTCACATTTTTTCAGTTTTGTTGGTTTGTAGAAATTCTCTTTAGTATTTTTAATTTCGTCGGTGAGTTGATTAGTTATTGAATTACTTCGGCTACGATTTTCGCTATCGTATAAGCTCGTACTGGACCCTTTCTTATTTTTTTCATCATTCCAATAGTCCTGATCAAAGATGACAACTTATCTTTAATCTTCGATATTGCAGTAAATTTAATTGGTTGATGTATTTTGCATTATTCTATTTTTTAAATATTATACGAACTCTATGATTTTAACGTATAAAGCATGGATAGGCTCTTTATTAAAATGCGTATTAAATTTGTCCTCAACTTATCTGAAATGCATAATGATAATTTGAGTCAAGAAACTGATTATTATTTCAAATCATGACTCATGAAAGAAATAATTAAAATCATTTTTTGATATCAGATTGAATTAATCAATCAATCATTTATCTTATCTGATGAAAAACTAAAGAAGATCAATATATATTTTGATTATCCAGTTGATTATAGTTTTACATATGAAATCTCAAGATACATAAACATACAAATACTTTAACCTTAATAAAATCAACCTTTATCTTGCAATTCAATAAATTGAACATTATCCATCATTAGGTTAATCATAGATCATAGTGACGATCATCCTTTCTTAATTGTTTATTAAATTCGTTTGCTTATTATATTTTCAATGCTTCTTCAATTCCTATCCTCCTGACAACGTCGAAAAGCGAAAAGAATATTCCTCCAAATATGAGTTGTGGCACCAAAGAAAGCGGGGCTGCGTAAATCATTTTTTACATGAGGTCATTGGCCATCTGAGCATCTTAAAGGTCGCAGTCCGAACAATCAGAGCGAAACTGGCTCCAATGAAGAAAGAATCGTACATTTATGATAATATAATAATGATATTTAAGTTAACATATAAATTGTGTTAATGAATAAACCCGAAGAACCTAAGTACTATGATCAACTGGTTCATTTCATATCGGGACTGTTGGCTGGCTTCATCTCAGTGACAGTTTGTAATCCTTTGGATATAGCCAGGACAAGACTCAATGTCTTAGTAATTGTCATCTCATGCAGACTGCTCCAAGTCATCAAAGTAATAGCAACAAGTACACGCATTTCTCACATGCTATGAGGACCATTTGGAAAGAGGAAGGTCTTCGAGGATTTTATTCTGGTATATGCTATATGATTTAGGATATCGCACAAATGTTGTTGCAATTCCTCTCTTTCATTCCATTTTCTTTCCGATATACGAATACACGAAAAAAAGAATGGAATAAATGGGATATAATGCATCTCATTCTTGTCTAGGGGCAACATTCGCGGCTGGATCTATTTCCAACGTCCTTACTAATCCAATTTGGGTCGTGAGAACGCGATTAATGGTTCAATATCTGCACCCAGAGAGCTCACATTATCTGCATACTGCACCTCTCCAAGTCATAAACGAGATGATACAACAAGTATTTACTCAATAATCCAGGAAGGAGTAAGGTCTCTTTTCAAAGGCCTTTCAGCTTCTCTTCTTTCAGTATCCAATGCAGTCGTTTACTTTTACATATATTAAAAATTAAAACGTGAGTTATCGAAAAATAATGAAATCAGCGTCATGAACATTTTTATATCATCGACTGCCTCCAAAGGTACAATTCTAGTAAACTAGTCGTATCATCATCGCTAACTTATCCTTTGGTTGTCATTCGAACTGTTATGCACGATTTTAGAGGATATTAGAAATAGCACTTGCTTGGAATAGTGAAGCATATTTGGAAGGAGAACGGTATATGGGGATTTTATGGAGGATTGAAGCCAGATTTAATCCGTCTGATTCCTTCCAATGCCATTTTGTTTATTGTTTATGAATAACTAAAAAAATATTTGTGATTTTTATATTTTTAATTCATATAGATAATTATATTATCAAATGGTTAATAACCTTTTTAATTTATCAATACTGTTAGGATTTTATTTTTGCAGAGTCATTCTGAAAGGTTTAAATTATTTTCTGTAGTTTGTGAAGATACTTTGCTTCACTTTAACCGTCTTTGACTCTTCCAACTCTCTCTATGCGATATATGCTTCAATTTATTTGATTAGTATTTTTCTAACTCCAGAAGTTATACCTCCTCTACTTTTGGTCATCATCAGTAATTTTTCCAGTAATAACACATATGGAATATCTACGGTCCCTTTTAGCAATCGTTTTTAGAAAAATACTATAAAGACTCGCAAAAATGCGCATATCTTCAAAGAATCTACTTTTGGAAACTTTAATATTTCACAGCCTGTAAATGCAATGATTTTTAGCATATTAGATTCAGCAAATTTCTTTGATTCTTTTAGACGATATTATTGGAATAAATTGTTCACTTGAATACCGATATGAGTTATAAGTGTATACATCAGTAATTGAATTTGTTCATTGTTCCCAGATTAAGCTTGCTAAACCTGAGATTTAATAAATTGAGTAATGAGAGTAACATCCTAAGGATTCAATCTATTTTCAATGATTTACAGAAATATTTGGGTAAGCATCTCACCAGACTCTTTAATTTTGGCTTATATTAACTGTACGAGGATAAAAACATTCATATCCCAAGTTTATCTTTCTGCACTAAAGAAATTACTCAAAGTGAGCTGAGTAAATAAATGAATGTTATCCATTTATTTAACAATATTCTATTCATGTTTTATGTTATCTTCTTAATTGACAGATGATAAAGGAAAATTGATTTATTGCTATTATGTCTTCTTTTCTTCTATAAGATTAAAAGCTTATTTTTTGTAACTAATAACTTCAAACCACAGTAATATATTGCTATGAATAGCAAGTTGAGAAAGAACCAACATTAACCTTTTTCGATCATATAGAAAGAAATGTTCAAAGTGTTTTCCAATTATATGAAGGCATTATTTTGTGAAGAGTAATTATGATAGCATACTCTTGTTTGAAAATTGATAAACTTATTTTATTTCATTGGGAGTTGTCGCCAAAGATTGCAAAGTTTTGATTATCTCACATAACTCTTTTAAAAAATCAGTGTTAATTATTGTTTATTGACTATTTTTTACTTACAATTTTTAAGAGTCTTCATTATTTTTTTCTTGCTTATATCCCAATTATTAGATAAAATTGGTTTATCCAATGATTTTGAAGATAAGTTACTGAGCTGTCTGTTCAATTGCTGGTCTTAGTTATATTTAATTTCTCCTTAAGCTGTCCAGCAAATACAGGATTCTTTTTTACGATGTCTCCAAACAATTTAATAAAGTTCGCTCAAATTAGATAGCATCAGCATAATTATCTAAATCTTTACCATTAATCAATTTTCTGCAAGTAGAACTAAGGAAAATATAGAATGGATTATCCATGAGGATATTTTTTATTTTGGGAATTGACAGCTTCAAAAATAGATTAGAGTATGATTTTGTCCCCAAGTTGTCCATTTGCTGCAAAATTTGAATTCCAATTGAAGAATGAGCAGCCTACAGCTCAGCTACTATTTATTGGTTGAGGGACTCAAGAAAGTATTGCTGGTCATAGTCGTCAATTTATCGACTTATTTGTATTTACATTGCTAGATCTGTTACGTACAGCATCTCGTTAGTAAGCATCTGCTTGCCATAAGGCACTTCGTCTCCATTGATAACCATGATATCGCCATAAAATTGAATAACTCCTCCTTCTTGAGACGAATTTTTAATACGAGGTTGATTGGAATTCATGATCTCTATTAATTGTAAGTATATCAAATTGAAATGAATAATTGATATAAAAGTTAGGCGTTAAAAATATTACTAAGTAATAATACAACTTAAATGATCAACAAGTAGGTCAAAGTAGTTAAGATTAATCTTCTCAACGAGAATAAAAAATATCAAACCTCAAAGAAGGCAGAGGGAAAGAAAAAAGAAGTAGATGAGGAAAAATAATTTTCATTCAGCAATGATAAAGCGAAGTTTAGATCGACCCATACTTAATTACCATCATCCAAAATCAATGTATCAAAAAAAGAAATTCCTCCTTCATCACAAAAATTGAAACCCAATAAAAATGGCATAAAGAAAGGCGAATCATCGAAGGATAAAATTAATCAAATCCGAAAAAAAGTTGAAGAGTACAATGAGCACTATGAGGCAATTAGCGAGAAAGATCTATTGTTTAAGAAATCAATATAAAATTTGAAAAATACCATGTTTAATGATTCAAGGGACAACAAGAAATTGACGATAAAAACATTGAAAGAGATAGGAAAGTATGCGTAGAACAAATCTAAATAAAAAGATTTGCGAAAAGATTCGCCCCCGATAAAAACAAATACAAAACCAAAAAAAGATATACCAGTATAATTTTATGGATTTCACTTTTAGGAAAAGGAACCATCGAACAATAATTTGGCATAATTACATAAATTCAAGGTAAAATAAAAGGAATAACAAAATTATAGTGGACTATCAGTTTAATAGCTGCTGAAGGGTACATACACTTCATTCGAAGAGCGCTATAGTGAGGAACTTGATCATATCCAACATCCCCCGAAGCCAATAAATTGGTAAAAATAAAATTAGAATCATCCTCCTATGCAGCTTCATGGTTTTTCTCCATAAATTTTCGAGAAAAAACATCATTTTTAAGATTAAAAAGTAATTGAAGAAAAGGAAATCGATATAATCTGCTAAATATTCTAAATTTGTGAAAAGTATGAGGAAGGGGATACGATCGTGTTAAAAGACTTTTAGCGATTAATGGAACAATTAGAGAGGATGTTTTTTATAAAAGTTATTCAATAGAGTAAAGCTGATAACAAAATAGGAAGACAATCTCCAGTCTCCGAGGAACAACAATTTTATGATTCACTTAAATAATTTGAGAAAGGCTTTAAGACCATATTCTACCGACGCGAAGCCAATAATATTTACGATACTCTCTATTATCTGAAGTAATCTAATAAATTGAGGTAAGTCACTAATAATTTTGTCAAGATCAAATCAATCCTACCACTTTGAAAATTATACTTTTTAAATATGAATATAATTTTTCAAGTAAATATCATCATAGCCAAATATTTTCTGAAATTAAATCTTCAAGATAGAGAACAAGTTCTATAAACAATATATATTTTTATTTATAATCTCTTCGGGATAAACCAAGGAACATGTTTTGTGATTTACTAGTATCTAAAATGTTCACATCAAAATTTATCAAAAAGGTAATAATTTTAATATTAATTTTTTACTGAATTTTATTTTATTGCAGCGATTGCAAATATTTTTAATTGATCTTCTTATGGTAAGTTAATCACAAGACTTTGTCTGTGCAAATGTTCTTTCTATTGCAATGTGGATAAAATTAATAAATTTTGATTTTTATTGGTCGCTGAATATTATAAGAATAGGTAAAATAGTTAAAATAACCATGATAACGATTAAGAATAATCGCTCTCTTATCCTAGCTCATTTTTTCTGCAACAGAACCCTCGGCAACATGTTTTTCATCTCTCCCTTTATCTCCTTTCCACATATATTGGCCACATTTTTGTTCGTAGAATTAGATTTGTTGTTGATCCCACTAATTTTGCACGAGTTAAGTACATTTTTCCGAGGATAATTTTATGACTTTTTCAGGTCTTTCTTTCTCAGATAATTCACAATGATATTGAAATCGTTTTTACTTTCTTCCAGTTCACTTCTCATCTCAACAATATCACGTTCCAATAAAGTATTCATCTAGTCTTTTTGAGTGATTTCTTTCAGTAGATTTTATATCACTCTTGTAAATTTGGCCTCAAGTTATTTCCTACCATTTTCAATGACTCCCATTTTAGTGTGTAATTGTCTCAATTTATAGCTTTTCGATGGCAGCATATCATCCTGACTGGCTCCCGAAAAGCGAAATTCTATCTACAAGGCATTAGAATCATTCTGGGTGGTGGCCATCTCTTTACTTTTGGTCGAGAGTCCCGATTCCCGCTTGAACAAAAGTAAGTTCTTACTAATTTAAAGGTCCATATTATTTATACTGATAATTACAAAACAATTCATATTGATATTCAAATCACCATCTGCGAACAAGCCTTTATCACTCCAACTTCTGCTACTAGGAAATAGAACTCTCCATTGAATTCCTTCTGCTCTTGGTAGGGACATGGTTCAACATCTACAGCTCTTCTCTGATTTTTTAAAAATTTTGCTCAAAATATTTTTTGTCCTATTGATATTTTTCTAAGGTTTTTTTGGTTTGAGTATACTCTTGAGTAAGTGCTTCATACCTCTGCATGATTTGCTGATGATCACTCAAGATTTGATCGTACTTATTTAAAACGACTTCCTTTTATAGATTCATTTTCACAACATCATTTTACATCAGGACACATTTCTTTTACAAATTGGACTTATCATGAGAGATGGTTTCGATTAAAGTCCTCAACACTCCTTAGTTCTATCTTAAATATTAATAATTTTATCCTAAATTTATCAAATCTCTATTTTTGGTGATTAATTCTCCGAAGATTACATGCAAAAGATTATAGAGCTAGTTAATCTCCATGTACATGAATTTACTGAGGCAGTGCAGTTGGGCAGTCCACTAAGTTTGACTAGCCTTATGTCTTGATAAAATAAGATTTGATTTGAGTTACTGAAGCTGCTTCTCCATAGTCTAAGAAAAATATCTTAAGTCTTCGGGCATGTGGACACTGAGAATATTCTTAAAAGTTGTTTCAATTTTATTTTCAATTTTTTTATAGTCTTCTTCATTTTTAAGTTGAGCTATAGTGAACTTTTGTCCCTCCTCCTTTTTATCAGTTTTATTCTTATCTGAAGTGAAAATTTGTCTCCAATTAAACTTGCTTTTATCCTTTGGCTCCACCTCTACCTTTGTATGTTCTACTTCTGGATCTTCCTGCAGATAAGAAAGTATATAACTAGCGGGTTTAATCTTAAAATATAAGTATTTAAAAGCATTCATTTTAATATTCTCATTTGGAAACAATTCATAGATTTTTTCATAGTACTTAAGATTCTTTAACCCTTATCCTTAGTTACGCTTATACTGGTTTCGAAGACTCAGGCAGATATATTTAGATGATTCCTTCTCAAGCGTGTATCGATAAAATTTACTGACTGTTTTCAGGTTGATGAAATCTTTGATATCCAAAAAGTTAATTATTTTTTCCCTTAAGCGAACGTAATAGAAGATATACTATAGTTTTATGCAATCGAAATTAATCATCTTTTTGCTTTATGCGCCAGTGTTTCCCTACATGCATCGTAAATATTTTTCATAGATCTACTCTTTTTATTGCAATATTTTAGTATTCTACAGACGTAAATTTTTATTTTAAAGCTCTAGAGCCACTATGTCCAATTGATAAGTTTCAATAATCTTTGACTTCTCCTCGACTTTATTTATTAGCTACTATTTATCTTTGACAAGAACAGATATTGTCCTCTGCAATTCTTCTAAAGTTTTATTTTTCTCCTCGTATAAATGCTTAATTTGTTCGTTGTAGTTATCTTGAATTGAGTTGACAATGTTATGATGATTGGACAGCATCTGCTTTACCTTTTCGAATTCTAGGAGTTGATCATGGGATTGCTCATATTATCTTTTAAGTTCTTCGATGATGCTGACTAAACCCTCGAGAGTTGTCATCATCTCCAAGAAGGTATGACTTAGAGCCTACTCTTTGGCATTGACTTCGTAAACCTTGACAAATATGTCCTCTGAATCCTTGATCTGTCTGGTTAATTTTTTCATTTTCTGATCAAGGCAGTTTCTCAATTCTTTTATTTTTTCGGCATCCTCTTCAGAATTTTCTTTATTTTCCTGTGCATTGCTATTTTTATAGCCAAATATCTTCCACATCAATGGCTCAACTATATGATTATTACTTAAATTATAAATCTTTATCCATCAATAATCTATTATCAAAATCCTTTTATAGAAGATGTTATTCATCAATCAAAATAAGAGCTCGGTGCTTACAATTCTGTAGATGGTTTACTTGCCGTTGAACATTGGAGAAAGCACAATGTCTAAGGGAGTCTCTTTAAAGTCACTTTCTTCAAGCAGGCGGTTCACAAAAACGTCGTAGCGCTCCTTCATATCCAAAGTATTGCGGCCATAAATTGATTGAGGGTGCATTTATGGTAAAAAATCTAAACCTTCGCCATCGTAAGTGTAGATGTAGGCATTCATCACCTATCCATTGAGAGACTAATCGCTGAGCAAAAGATGGATGCTATAAACATATTCTCCTGTTTCGGAAAGATAGCTTTTCTCAGTATGGTTATCGGCATCGAATTTCTTAAGTGCTTGCTAAAAAGGAGTGAGAATGTCCATCACTTCGCAGCTTACGATAACATCTTCTGTATGCTCATCTAAATAAATACAACTCTACCTTTCGCAATAAGTTCCTTCAGGGTTATTTTTTCTACTTTTTTTGAGACACCAGTGATTCTTGTTTCAATTTTGGCTCTTATCACTTTTTTCTTTCCGGCTTCAGATCCAGGCACTAACTTGTCCCATTATTTGCTATCGTATGATTTCATCCAGCTAGAAATTTATAAGAAATAAGTGTAGTCATTTCCTGCCAGACTGCAGTATTTCTCTTCCCATTTAGCCTCAGCCACGCTTCTAATCTTGTAGATTCCTGGCTCAATGTATCTAGGATAGTTAAGCTGATATTATTCCCGTTCATTGGTGAGTCTGATGCGGAAATGGTTGACCACTTCTAAGCTTTCAATTACTCTTAGAATAATATCAAAGTCAGATGAAGTGACGATTTTGGTGTTTCCTTTTGCCTTGCTTTCTTTTCCTCCAGTTTCTTGCTTAAAAAGGACAGGAACTCTGTTAGCTTTGAAGTAAGTCTTTGAAAATTTTCTCAATTCACTTAGGGCGGATAGTATTTTACCATCCTCATCATCGAGGCCGACTTTTTTATCGATTGGACTATAGTTTGAAATTTCGGTGTTACCACTGAATAGTCTAAAGTAAGAGTCCTCAACCTTATAGGCCTTCTTTGCTTGAAGAGATTCTTTATAGAAGTCCACTTTAAAGTTATTGATGAAAAGGATATCACCAACTTTAACATTGAGCAGAAAATCTTCCTTTCGGTTGCTCCAAATGTAGACCTGAAGGGGCTCAGTATGATTTGAGGCGTCAATGATCTTGAACTTCTGAGTAAAGTCGCGACTGGTTTCATATCGAAAGACGTTGGAACAATCTGTGACGAGACCGATTGTGCTGTAATGTTTGTCAAGGTTTTACTTACCAGTCGAGCGGTCCCTGTCATACTCTTTCCGCAGCTGAGCTAATGTTAATAGCTGTCTCTCCTTGCTCATAAATTCCTGAAAAAATATATAAACTAGATTTGGGCGGGACAAAAAAATCCAACGCTTTAAATATTCAAATATTGTAATAGATTTTAGGTAATGATTGATATTTTTAAAAGTTGGATTAATTAAATCATTTTGGTAGATGAGTTAGATATACTGAGATCTTATATTTTAGGAGTTGAGTTTGCCATCACGATTTTAAACGAGATAGTGCTATTAAGATTGATTAAGATTATCTGTTAATCTTTCACCTCTTTTTATTTTTATATTCAGTAGACTTTGATCATAATTCGAAAAATCACTTATATTAAGGGGATTGATTATTAAATTCAATTCTGAGGGTTATATTGAATTATCGAGTTGCAATTTAGAACAATAGATAAATAAAATGGTATAAACGCTTAATTATGAAATGATCTTTGCATTTATAAAGTTAAATATCTTACTTCATTAATACAAAGGAAAATCAATTATTTTTACTTATTTTTTTGTTAATTCATACCCTTTCCTTTATCTCTTTTTTATAAAAATGTGAAATTATCATAAGTTTATTGAGCTACAAAATTGTCTAATTCCTTGATATGTAATTGCTAATTTTTCCTCTCAAGTTGACTTGAAATAAATGAAACTAATTAAAATAAAATAAGGGGCCATTCTAAAACTAAAGAATTTATTTTATTGATATTTAAAATGAATATTTTTAAAAAGAATAAATACGCTTCAATATTTGAAAAAAATTATTTAAATATCATGGCGGCTCTCCATGTTATTATTTAGGTAATGATCTATTTGTGATAACTAATTTGTTATCATTTCACTCCATAAATCATTCTTTTATGGGACAAGTCAAACAACAATAATTTAGCAACTCCTCATTAAATACTCTTATCTTCAAGAAATTCATCATAAATATATTTTAAATTTTCTTTTATTATTTTACTGGCCGATTAAGGTTATTGATCAGTTACAGATAATTTTTTAGGCATTAAAATATATGGTGGTTTATTACAACTATCATTAAATAAAAAAGATATAAAAGTCATGCAGCAACCTCAGCCTCAACCTCAACCACAACCGCAACAACAATAAACTACAAGCAGCTAAATTCTAAAGTTAATCAAGAACAACCCTTACACTCAGTTCCTCAATGGAAAGGAAGTGACTTTTTCCATCATGAAGAAAAAACAACAAACTTTTATTATGAGCAACGAACGCTTTCTGTGCCTCATAGGCATTGAATCAATCGGATATGCTCGCACCTTTCCTGCTAACATTTAACTGCCCTTTAAAGACACATCATAACTCCCTAAATTTAAGCAACAATTTACGATCTCTCAAATCAAGACTTCCTCATGCAATCAATAAACTTTGACTATTGAATTTTCTGATCCTAAAATAGGAAAATGGGAATTTAGTTGTCCTTCTAAAGTGTGCGCTTTAAATTGGAAAAACAAAATTGAAGCAGCCATTCATGATTTTACAGAATATAATGCAGGACACTTCAAAAATTGGGAAGACTACCTAAAAGTTAAGCAAGCAAAATCTTTGCAGCAGCAAATTTCTAACACCAATGAAGTCAATAATTATCTCAATACTCATAATTATCAAGAGGAATCTATCTTCCTGGATAAGGATCAGCGCAAATCCCCTCAAAAAAAATCTTAAGTCAGCAACGGATTCAATTTTAATGCTAATATCGAACCCCCTCAAATTAATTCTAATTTCAATTTGTCAGGAATGGGTATAAATGCTAATTTGCAACCTCCTAATGTAAATGCTAGCTTAAATTTTGGAACCCCTTAAACAAAGCCCAATACTGGTGGACAAACCCCAGGTACTAATTTTAATGCTAATATACAACTACCTAGCCTAAATTCAAACTTAAATTTTCAGTCACCTCAAATATAAGCAAACATCAATGGACCTCAGATCAATTCTAAAATACAACCCCCTAATCTCAATGCTAACTTTAATTTTTAGCCGCCTCAAATACAAGCAAATATTAGTGGACCTCAGATCAATTCAAATATAGGCGGACAATTACCTCAAGGGAATGCGAATGTTAATCTATCAGGCCCTAATATCAATACGAGTTTCCAGGCACCTTCTTTAAATGCTAATGTCAATCTGCCTCAAGTAAATGCTAATGTTAATTTTAATGCTAATGGTAGTCTTCAAGGTCAAGGAGGACTTAATGTAAATGCGAATGTGCCCTCTTCCGGCATCTTTTCGTCAAACATAAATACTAATCAATCAAATGTCCAACCTCAAAAATCAAATGGACCGACAACAGTTTCCTTTAAAGGTCCTGAAGCGACCAAAGTGTAAAGTTTTATCCTCCAAGATACCAATCGTAACCTTAATAGCTCCTTTTTGCTCAACAAAAGTATGAGTTCTCTTTCATCTGCAAATAGGGAATAAATTAAAAATGAGATCTCCAGACAACGCAGAAATTGGATTTAGTAACTATTGGGAGGTCAATAAGAAGGAGAATTAGTAATTGAGTTCCGCAACTACGTCTAAAAGATCGTTTAGGTTATTATTGGTGAGCTTCATATTTCGCAATAGTCAAGAATATTCCCTGCGTATGAATACACCAAATAATACGCTTCCTATTTACTGGAAGATACTTACCTTTAAATATATTTCTATTCTGAAGACCAATACTAGTAAAAGCATCTTAGATATTAAAATGCGGCTGTCTAGTTTAAGAATATGGAATATTTGCTGAACTCCACTTAAAATGGGGGACCTCTCAGAGTTCCATTCATGATGCTCTATTAATACAAAGGATTTTTGGGAATGGCAAGGTCAAGAATTGCAGAAGCTGGTCGCAATAAAAATCGGGAGTTGCTTAACATCTTAAATAGGCAATAATTTTAGGAGGTTTCAAGAATTAGCGCAGAAGTCCTTCTCAATGAAAATAAGTGCAAGATTGTTTCATATGATCGAAAAACACCCATCTCCAAAATCAATACTCAGCATCAAAGAGTGTATTTTGTCTAAAAATTAACTGAATTTTTACCAACAGAAAGTACAAATTATAACGTAGATTAACATAACATCCTTCGACTCTAACTCATGCAAGATGAAGAATTTGATGGCATAGTCTTTAGAGATAGGAAAAATCAAATTAAGTTTTAACAAGTATTGAGATTTATTGACTAAAAAATTAAATTTTTTGTTAAAGCCATTGAAAACTAAGAATAATACTTCACCAACACCCATGAACTTTCAGAAATCATTCACTTCTATGGCCTTAATATTCGCCACCTCGGTCTCATCTACCGTCTAACCACTCAACCTTGGATTAAAAAAATCATTCGCTCCGAAATAGCTGCTCGATGCGTGAAAAATTTCTTTCGAGTAGATATTCAAAGATTTACTATGTAAAAGCCTAAAGTTTCCTCTAATCGATAAATATAAGCGTAAAGAAAAAGAGTGATTAGTTTCTTGAATGTGTTGTTCGGTAATACTGAATCAACTCTTAAATTTTGGAAAAATATCAACTCTTACAGTCAGAAATTCTTTAATACCAACGTATGGGATAAAGATTTCAGCGATTTAAATATTCCTTATTTCTTGCAAGCAGTGCAGTCGAATTTGAAAATTGTCCTCAGTGACCGCATTTTCCAGAGAAGACTTTTCTCATCACCGAACACATTCTAAGAGGGCGATTTTATTCAATTTTAATTTTCAGCAACTATCTACAACCTTGATTTTACTGACTCACTCTCCCTAATCAATGAATACATTGCGGAATAATCGTTGGATTCATTTCAAAATCTTTGCTAAATCCTCATCAAATAAACCAGCACAAAAATTCCCTATCTTGAGTTATTAAAGAAGCACCCCATTCATCAAAGGATAAATGAATTTTTAGTCAACTTTACTTCTCCTGATGAAAACCTTTAACTCTACAATAAAATTTAAACCTCTTTCCTTCCCAGCAAATTCCTTTATGAAAGCAAACTTGCACAAATTAAATGGTATTTGAAAGCTAACAGATTTGATAGAGTTTAACACCCAGCAAGGTTTATCGAGGAGCATGCAAGACGGTGGCTTGGATAAATACATCCCCTTTTCACTCAGCTCAATAGAATTTTAGCAGAGTATTTCTGTGAGGTGCAGGCAAACTTTTCCAATGCACTTAAATATGCTAACGCTTCCCTTGCAATGCAACAAGCATTATTTGGAGGAGATAATGAACGGCTGTGGAGAGATTACTTCCTGATTGGGAAGATACATTACTTTAATGGAAAACCTGAAGATGGGCTTAAATTCTTAATTAGGGCAAAAGGTCTTGCAAAGGTTTAAAATTTGACGGACTATTAAGTTTATGGAGAGCTCTGTTTGATGCTCGCAAAGGGATACATCAACACAAAATTCTATAAGGAAGCATATTTAATCGTAAAAGACCTTTATCAAAGCATTAAAGAGCAAAGAGATTAAAAATCCTTATTTTTCATTGCCTAATCAGTTACCATGATCAAACAGTTACTATAGATCAATCAAGAGCACGACTCATTCTACAAGTTTATTGAAACCGACTTTAGCAATATCATTTCTGCCTTTGTAAATGATCCCAAATTATTGGTTAGTTCAATCAAAATGATAGCTATTCCCTATCTAAAAAATGTTATCCTTCAAAAGGGTAAAAGCAAAGTTAAATTGCTCAGTATTATTGAAGAAATTTCAAAGATACAACAATCACCCAGTTCCAGTCTCGACTATCTTAAGGTCAAGATTGCTGAGGGCACATTCCCCAAAAACTATCTCAATTGCTTGAGAGATATTGACTCAGTAATTGATGAGATTGTTGGAAATCAGATGCTAGACCGATGGAAGAGCTTTAACAGAATAGCCAGCTCATCGCTGTTGGATAAAATTGGCAATTCTCAAATAAATCGCGGATTTGAATTCCTGGCCATTATGACCGCCATCTTTAACCTGTTGGGACGGGAAGTGCTCGAAGAGCTCTTTATTATAGAAAAATGATACCTATTGATCAGCATATAATCTTAAACGATTATTAGATATAATAATATTATAAGTTTGTATGATTACTTTAATATAAGGTTAGTCGTATTGCATGAAATTATAAGCGAACAACATTTTTGGTCAAACTGAAAATGACTCCTTTATTGATACCAAGTCATTTCTAGTATTTAAATAGGCATATACTTATTTTATCAAACTAAAATTGGTTTATTGATTGATAATGATAAAATGAATATTAAAAGAGAAATGAATATTGTTATTATAGCTTCTAATATGGATGTTGATAATATTGTTGGAGCTTGAAAATTATGTTTAAATAAAAAGGGCATAATAATTACTTTTTGCTCTTAATTTATTCGATATTAATCTAAATTATTTTGATAGAAATAGCATCACCCTCCTTTGTATTTTTTTGATACGGTTATACAAATCAGTAGCACCCGGTATTATAATTTCTCTATTCTTTGAATGAGATTTGGCGAGGCCTTAAGTAACATCACTATTCCGGAGTGGAAAGAGTGTTATTTAAACTACGAAGTGCTCAAGATTTTTGTCACTGTAATCAAGTAAATTGTTGAGGGGTTGGCGTTAAACGAGGAGATATAAAAAGACTTGAACAACCATGACACAATCGCTAATATTAATTTCGAATAATACTACCTTCTGCCCGCTGTTATCATGGAACTGAACATCATTAAAACAACTCTCATGTAAAAATTGGTGGTCTTTAATGAGCTGTTCTTTCACACCTACTTTTTTCAGACTGAAATAACGGAGCTTTTTTATCAAATGAAGGTCATGCAAATTGAGTAAAGATACGAGATTTGTCTAAGGCTGAAGAGCAGACCGATTACTTAATAGAAGTTACCTTTATTTTTGACTTATACATAATATGCTTATATTTAAATTAGCTATCTCTCAGAAATGAGAGAAGCAAATTTATAGGCAGAGCGAAAAATATTGAAAAAGCATAAAAAGTACGCGAAAAAGATGATAGAAACACCTCAACCTTCTCATGATAAAATAACTCGCGTGGCTTGCATTGAGCTCGAGTATATGAACAAGATAGAAGATCTCTATGTTGAAAAAAACAAATAATTGGAAAGTAAAGTTGCAAGGTAATTTTTAAGACTTGCTGCCCATAAGGAGGAGAATAACTAGGTGGACTATCTTTGCTTAGGAATGGGTATTGGGGCCAGTATCATTGTGCTTGGCGCCATTATTTTCATTATCATCTATACTGGCCAGAGCATTGAGAATGGATCAATTTTCTCCCGTGACTTTCCAACTTGGCGAGGCACAGCTATCTTTATCCTTTATATTTGGGTATTGGGCTTCGATCTGTATTGTTTCTAAAAATATAAAATCAGTCATCGTTTGATCTTTAAGTTCGATGATCACCACTACTCTACTTCAGCAGAAATATTCAAATTGGCAGGTCTGTTTACCAGTATATATCTAGCCCTTTTTCTATTCTATTTAATGATGATCACAGGCATCATTCACAACACTTCAGCTTTCGGCTCTTAATACATGGTCAGTATCATTTGGGCTGGACTCTTCACCTATCTTTTCTTGCCATTACCAATCTTCAACTATTAAGGACGACTCTTCGCTTTAAAATTACTGTTTAGATGTTTGATTTCCCCAATAATGGGAGTCGAATTTTCGATTGTATGGATGACTGATCAATGGATTTCTATGGCAACTCCCTTACGTGATTTAGCCTATACTATGTGCTACTACACACGATTGAATTTTAGTATTCCAAGTGTTAACCCTTGCAAAAATAATTCCACTTTTTAGGTGATAGCTTTAGTTGTAGTAATCTCCCTCGCCTATCGTATGATGCAATGCATTCGATTGGGAATCAGCCAAGGCAACTATTTCTGCTCGCTGAACTTTGCGAACACAATAAAGTATACACTTTCGCTGGGGGCTTCCATAATTTCTTATGTCTATAATTTAGGATATGCCAACTTACTCTGGCTATGGGTGGTGGTTTCAGCGATATCGACCTTTTACTCTTACTATTGGGATCTGAAGAATGACTGGAATTTACTGTAACCAAACTGCAAAAATGTTCTACTACGAAAATATCTCACTTTCTAGCCCAAACGCAATTACTACATAGTGATAGGGCTTAATTTTATAATGCGATTGAGCTGGATGCTCACTCTCTCACCCGATATTGCACTTCTCTTCGGAAATTCTAATTTACTTACCTTTGTCACTGGTAGCATAGAAATCATCCGTCGTGGAATTTGGAACTTGTTCAGAGTTGAGAAGGAGCACATCAATAACTGTGTGGAATTTAAAGCCATCCCAGATATGAGTTCCCTCTAGAAAAAGTTGTAATCGCCGGACTAAACCGAAGGAGAGCCTAATCTTCATCATGAAAACCAAGTAAACCCTCGATAGCAAGTAAATTAGAACGATATGCGTGATACAATAAAAAAAGAGTTCATTTCTTTGATTAAGGCCAAAATATAGTAGCGAGATAATCGTGAGAAATAGTTCGACTAGAATTACGAATCAATCCACCTTGAGGAAGTAAAAAAAATGAAAAAGCAAATGAAAAGTTGTGTGCAAAGGGTCAAGGGCAAATAATGATTTTACTAATGCTTCCTTTTCTTAACTATCTTCATTGATCCATGAAGGGATTCACTATTTTTATACTATAAAAAAAATACAGAAGGTGGGGTTTGAACCCACGCCCTTTCGGAATAGAGCCTAAATCTACCGCCTTAGACCACTCGGCCACTTCTGTTTCACTAATACACTCTGCCTTTTCAGCCTCAAATCCTAAATATGTTTCAATATCTGATGTAAATCAAGGAGATGCCACCAACTTCCAATAACTGGCTTTTTCTTTGCGAGGCTGCTCCAAAATAAAATTAACATATTTGTTAAATCCTTCTCCGTTCTCGTCGGCAAAGGGAGAGCCCAATACCTTTTCTCCAGCTGCCACCACTTCAAGCAGCCCCAAAATTTAAGGTGTCAACAGCTCGCAATACTCCATTATGATGTTTTCGATTTATCCGTGATGCTCCTCACCAATGAGGTCATCATTGCGAATCACAAGCAATGTCCACAGATGAAGAATATTTTAGAATACTTTTTTAGTGTTAGAATCTTTGATTTGCTCAAGACGCTAAAGACATGAATTTAGGATATAGAGGTCACCTGTGCTAATCGCAATTATTTGACCCATAAAAACCTGAGTGCTATTCCAGATATCGGTGGAGGGTATCTGCTGCTACTTCAAGTTCATCATTTTTACTCCCATCTCCTGAACCTTTGTCCAAATTTTTTTCTTGAGAAAATTTAAAATACTATTAAAAGTATGAGGAAATGACTTATCAATTTCCAATGACTATAAGGCGGAGGACTAATTAGCTCAATAAATACCTCTTCAAGAAACTTTAAAGTGGGTGATTTGATAGGCTTGCCCTTGAGACTTTTTTGAAAATTCTAAAGCACATATTTAGTAGTTTGTTGGATGAGCACATGATTTTAACCCTACCAAGTATTGTTAACGTCATTGTTGCTGTAAAGTACACCCATTTTGCTGTAGGCGGAAAATCCATGTCCTCCCATCATCTGGCGGCATTAACGGATCGTTTCTGTTGCCACCCATGCTGTTTTTGATTTTAAGACGGAAGAAATCGCATGAATTTATTGCAAGAGAGGGTTGGTTGGGCTTAGGATATTTTTTTATTGGTTGTTCTCAGCTTCAAAGAAGGTTTTCATGGTTACTGTCATATATATTATCTCTTGAGCGAGAAGAGGTATCATTCGTCTCTTGGTGAGCGGATATTAGATCAATAGAGTTTACTTTTATCCAGCTTTTTTGGCAAACTGTCTTCGAACAAAGGTATAGCGTAAGGCAATGGCGAGAGCAGATAATCCTAAACTAGTGCTATGACAGCACATGTAAAGCCTTCCTTCAGAAAGAGCTGCTAAAGTCATTCCAAAGCGTTTATTTTCTCCTTACACTGTGCTAAAGAATTCCCCCTTTTAATTAATGCCTGATACCTTATCAAGCAGATTATCCACAGGAATCCTAAATTAATTAAACATAATAAATCCATTATCGATTGCATTTAGGCCAAATTTAGGCCCACAGTCACCGATTATTATTCCAGGTAATACTTTGTGTGTCTTAGAATCTCTCAAAGGCACTATAAAAGCATGAACTCCATGGCAAACATTTTAAATATAAAGTTGAGCCCAAATTATGCTCATATTTGATGTCTTTGCCGATCCTCCTATCCAAAATTTCATGGCTTCTCTGGAAGGAGAATGAATGATAATTTCTCTTGTTTTATGATCATAGTGGGCTTCAGTGAGTATCCCCTTGACATTAGAGCCATGCATAAGTTCAGTGAGACCAAAGCAGCCAATATCTCTAAATTTGCAGGCGTTTTAATAGAAAATTTAATGCTTGATTGTACCCAATCTTTAAATGGTCTTTATATAAAGAGAGTAGTGTACTCCTACTTTTGTGGTCAAATTTAAGTCGTAGAAAGTGAGTCCATTCCCAAATAGAGTAAATTTATTAGGGTTATTTTTTATGGTTTAGCGGTCAGATATGTTGATATATTTTTTCACAAAGAAAGCCTGCTTGGTAGTCTTTTATCTTTGAGATGCTCTGTCACTCTCTGTAAGATGATAATGCTAAAACTATCCTGGATTTTGAGACACAATATCTAAAGCTCTCATTCTTTCCATGTAGTTGGGTCCATAGACAATTCTGTTAAATTAATCCTTGTCAATAGTTGATCTTTTGCGGTAATCTGAAAAGCTTACTTAATTCTAAGAAATGAGCTGTTTTTGCAAGTCCAGCAAACGATTCATATTTTTAATGTGATTCGATAATTCTCAATAAGATTTGAATAGATAGTTGCCAATAAGAAATGACGTAAGCCCGTAACATTATTTATATCAATTTGTTATGCAGTAATACAATTGATTATTAGATACAATTTAGATGTTCTGTTGCTGTAAGAGTGACGAATCCCCTATCTGCTACCAGGTCGAGAAGAAGGATTAACACAACAATAAAGTCGTTTAATACTACTCGAAAGTGGAAGATGTTGATCCATCCCTTCTGCAAGATCACAATACCAAAATTATCAAAGTTAAAAGATCTTCTTTCCAGGAAGCGCATCGACAAACTATGGAAAAAAAATAAAAGTTTACTGACTATGAGTTTCCTCCCAATAACTCCAGCCTTGGACATCTTCCTGGATTTGAAGAAGCTCAACCATCATGGAAGAGAATTTCTTAACTCATCAAAAAGCCCACTCTTTTCGATGGTAAAATCTAACCTAGAGACGTAATCAACGTAAACGTGGGAGATTGCTATTTTTTATCCTCAATAGCGGCCCTTGCTGAAGATCCAAAGATAATATAAAATATCTTTCATGGACAATCATATAACTAATAGGGAATCTACAAAGTAGCTCTCAGAGTTGACGGGCTAGTTGAAGAAATAGTGGTCGACGACAACATCCCCATCAATCAGTTTGGTGCTCCTATTTTTTGTCAACCCAACAAAACAGGAGAGTTTTGGGTGTTGATTCTTGAGAAAGCTCTTGCCAAGATTCATGGAGGCTATGCTAATATTATCTGTAAACATTTAATTATTTAGAAGGCACACCCAGTGAAATTTTCAAAGCAGTGACCTATGCCCCTTCTGAATCACTAGTGTTTACCGATCGTCCTGAGGAAAAACAAAAAATATGGCACCTGATAAATTAATATACACAAAATCACTATCCCTTCTGTACCACTACCAAGTAATAAATCCCTGCTGAAGTGGGCTTAACTCCCTCCCATACATATACTGTGGTACTAAACATACTATGCAGATATCCGCGGCAACTCTCACCACTAATGATGAACATCATTTCTAGGTTGTGCGATTGAGGAATCCTTGGCAAGAAATGATTTGGAAAGGCACAGCAAATCTACATGATGAAACATTTTGGAATAATATTGTTAACGATGGGGAGAAACAAAAACTATTACAGCCAACAATGGCTGACTACGGTATTTTTACCATGACCTTCAACGATTTTGTGAGTTACTTCAATCAAATTCACTATTGTAATCTTAGTGGCAGCGGTAAATTCTTTTCCTAAGAGATCTACGTCAATAAAAAGAATGCAAGTATTTTTGAAATAAGCATCATCAAAGAGGGTATTTATACTCTTGAGCTGAATCAGTCTCCTATCTATAATCATTCTATTAACTAAAATGGACAAGAAAAGGATAAATAAATCTGTCGATCAACCATCCTGCTGATTAAACACGAAAAGGCGTAAAACAAGCAGCAAAAAGACACTTTCTCATTTGTGAATGGAATAATGAAATATTCCGAGCTAAATACAGTTCTTACTGAAAAACTAATTCCTGGAGAATATCTAGTTTATGCCAAAATTGATTCTACTTTGAGTGGAAAAATACCAATCACGACAACCCTCAGTTTGTATTCCTAAAATTATTCAAAACTGCAGCCCGTCCGAAAAGAGAAGTATCCTGATTTATTAAAAGATACCTTCCTTCTCCAAGGAAGGCAAAATAAAAAGAGTTTTTATAATGATAATAAAATGTGGATTTCATGGAAACTGCTCTTCCAGCAAGGAGGGTATGCTTATCTGGCCTTGGGAAATTAAAAAGACAGCGAAAGTGCATTTATTATCACATTTGACGAAGAGTAATTGTATGATGATTCAGCGAGTTCACGAGGATGAACTTCAAACTCAAAAAATCCTTTAAAGGTAAGGGCCAAGGACAAATTCTGAAGGTGAATCCTGGATAAGAAACAATTATCCTTGCTCGAGTGACAAAAGAGCCTATAACAACAGTTAAATTTCCTCCACACCTAGACATCAAAATCGAGCCTATTTGATAGATCTTTAGCATAAAATTTAATATGATTGAATTTGAGTAACTTGAATATTGTTGCAAGCATAATAATAAAGCTTTTTTAATTATTTGATTTAAGTATGAATTATTTTATAAGAGAAAAAACAAAATAATTCAAAAAATCATCAAAATAGAAGATATGACTTGCTAACTGGCAGAAATAACAATGAACTCAAGCACTAACCAAAAATGGCAAAGTCTCCGATAAACAGTAATTTCAAAGGAGCATGAATCAAAAATCCGAATTAGCAAAAGAGATGGCATCCAAGCCACGCAGAAATACGTTGAACTTTCCCATTCCTATCGGATGAGTGGGCAGTGATCCAATGTGATTAATATTTTTCATAAGAAGAAATATGTAAAATAGAAGGAAAAAACTAAATCAATTCTCATGACGGAATCAATATAAGACAGCATTTGCCTGCAAAGAAATGGTTTTAATTAGAAACTAACCAAAATTAAGAATTTCGTTTTGGTAATTTTTCCTATCCTTACGAGCCAAAGGCAAGTGAAAGGGTCCGAAATGTTATAAAAACCATTTACAAAATAATGTGTTAGCCGGATACTAAGGACTTACTGAGATATGAATCTGTCAGGAACTCATCCATAATATCGCCACAAAATCCCTAACCGCAGATGGTAGCAGAATACCACTATAAATAGCGACCGATATCATAGAAGATATAATTATTCGAAATGAAGACAATGACAACAACTCTGTTACTCCTTGTGGTTCTCTTGACCATTGCATCCGCTCAAGTCTCTCTCACTGATCCCTACTGCAGCGCAGTCTCCAACACTACTGAACTTTGCACTGAATGCTATCCTGGATATTATCAGGCAGGAGTTGCTGGTGGACCATGTGTCCTCCAAGACCCCTTGTGTGCTAGTTATAGCTCTAGTGAGGTGTGCACCTCATGCTACCTTGGCTACTATTTCGCAGGAGTTGCAGGTGCCAGATGTCAACTTCTCCCTGCGAACAGCAACTGCGCTACTTACGACTTTGTTTCCGGAAATTGCCTTAGTTGTTGGTGGGGAGCGCCTCAAGGGCAAATCTGCGCCTGATTATTTATGCCACCATCATTTATCCAAACCATACTTTTTGCTATCTCATAATTGCAACGTTAAATTTTATTATTAAAATTGATAGTGCTTTAATTCTAAGTTTGAGCGAAAGGATTTTCAGATACTCTCTGATCTTAGTCTTTTCGATTTAGATATCTTTGATTTAGTGTTAATAATCTTATAAACTATTTCCACTCAAGTTATTAATTAATTCCTGAAAGATGAATAAAAAGTAGTCACTTAAAATCAATCTTTGATTACAATCCATACCTTACCGATTTATTTTGATAATGGTCGCCTCTTTCTCCAAGTCATTTTTTTTTATGGCAAACAAGTACCAGTTTCTTAAATTTTGCACTCGGTTTTCACCTCTTCCAACTTTATCTCTTCTACTTTGACTTCGGGTACCTCGACTTCGTTAATTCCTTTTTCAGCTGGAGCGTATTTTATATTTATGCCACTATTGATTTACCAGTTTTAAACGGTTTTTGACTGCTCTTTCTCTCCTGATTAAATCACCGGTGCTTCAATGAAAGATAGGTGCATTGTTGGTTTTAGTGACTGTTTGATTTCAGTCATCTAGGACGTCTGCCCATTTTTAATACAATTTTCAGACTAAGGGCCGTCCCTCTATTTAGGAGGGTCTTTTTTGATTGGATCTAGCTGGCTATTAACTTTGCTGGTGGGCTGTTCTCCAAGAGTCTGGACATAGAAGGAATCTAGGGATTCCTTATATTATTCTTCCTCTATCTTAATAGAATGGGATCCATAGAGCAAGAACATCTGATCCAAGATAATAGCAACTCTGGCTGAGCTTTCCTCGCTTAAGTTCTCATCCCGATGATAAATGTCAAGAACTTAGCGTCTTTCGTCGAGCAGGTGATAGCTTTAAAAGAGTCTGATCACTTCCATCGGATCAGTCCATTGGATCTTCGCCTCGTCAGTTTTGCAATTAGCTTTGTTTAGTTTTTCTACGATTTCGAAAAGGATCTGCTCGATCTTTTGGTTGACTATCTCCTCTGTTAATATTCCTTCGGTCGAACTTCTGCTCTTTACTTCCGAGTAAATGTGGTCAACCAATTACTGCTGTTCCTTTTCGGGGATTAAGTTTTTGCCCTTCGACGGCCTAAATATCAGCTTATTTTTTAGTTGCCTCGAAGGGAACAATAACTTGCAAATAATCTTTTTTTAGTATCGAATGATCGAAGCAAAGCTTAAGGCTGATGAATCATTATCTATCTTTTGCTTCAGTTACCGATACCCGAATATGAAATTCTATGGGATTTTTCCGAGGTGTTTGATTTGGGTAAAGTCAGACTGACTCTGAGACGGGAATAGTATACTCATATCTGACGAGGGTTCCACATACTTTAAGAATCTTTCATATCTTTCGCAGCACACTTCGCTCGGTATATTTTACCCATAGTTATTCAAGATAAAACTGGAAATTTCTGCCCACGATGACTCGGGATAATTGAACTTAGCTGCGAGTAAAATGAGATCCTATTTGGGAGAAAGTCCAAACATTAAATAAAGATTTTCTAATCAACTCTCGACGATAGTTATGATAAGGACTTATATAATTAAATATCATCAATTGAAGTACAACATTCGAATTCTAACTTTATTATTGCTAATAGATATTTGTCATTCTGGATGAGATATTGCTTTTGATATATTTATGCAGGGCACCGTCGTTTTGAATCAGTATACGCTTCAAAGGCTTAAGGTGAAGATTAACTCTCAGGCTCCCTATCATGATTTGACTCTTCAAAAAGATAACATTCTCTTGCTGGAAGGATGCGATAAACTCAAACCTAATACTATTAAGATTGAAGTTAAGCTTACCATCTCCGAAGCCCTCAACTACTGCTTGAAGAGAACAGCAGCCATCGCTAAGTTGTGGATAAAAAGCACGTTCATTGGGCTTATTCTCCTGACGAAAGAAGGGTAGTATTGCTTTGAGGAGATGAATTACTACCTGTTTGCAGAAGCTTACTGCAACAGATCCGCTGACAAATTACAGATCTCCATTCTTCATTTGAAGTAATAGGCCAACAAGACAGAACTATTTTTGCAAATTCGAGTCAGCAGACAGGAAAACAGTTTTGACTAGTTTGAGAAGCTGGAGTAGATTGTACTGGAGCTCGGCAGCCCGGAGTACAACTTCAGTATCAGAAGTTAAATTTCTGAAGTTGTGGTTCAGGCCATTCATGCAAGCGAGGTATTGACATAAGACGAAAGTAAATTCTAAAATCGAATCAAATTCATCGACAAAAACTACTCAACGCCTCTCAGCGTAATTAAGGACATCAGTCAAATCTATTCAAGTCTGAACATGTAAAACATGTAAGTGGAAGGCATCGAAAAGAGGATACAAAATTTGCCAAGATACGCTACGACGCCCACTTAGAAATAAAGTAAACTGTTCATGTGCCATGACATGAAGGGGGGGTATGTGTAAGACACGAATTTTTAAAATAATCTCGCTGCAGGAAAGGCAGTCTGCAACTATCGATACTTTTACTTAGAGCAGACTGAAATTTTCAATTACTTTTCGCATTTCAACATCACCGTTCCCCCAAAATCGTGGAGGGTGCTGTGCGATAAATACCACACGAAATGCTTGGGAACTTTCATAATTGAAAAGCCGGTCTATTAAGAGCAGGTGCTGTGCTCAAAGTAATTTGCGCTATTCTTGGTGGCCATTGCCAGAAAATGCCGATTCGATGGATACCTGGTGAACATCGAAGTGAAGATCAAGGCCCTTTCCTCATTTAAGAAATGGCTATAATATTTTACTTACAAAATGCATGAGTATGTGCCGAACTCAGTGGTCATTTGGTACGACAGCATTTCAGCACGGGATGGAGTCATTAACTATCAAAACGCTCTCAACCAGCACAACTTTTAGTTCTATCGCATGACCGATGGCATATTTACTAACTACTGGTGGAACGACGCCCTTCTTAAATAATCCAATAAATTTTGCAACCACAAAATGATTTTATTTCTTAAGTTTTTACATATTTCTATCCTTCACACCTAAAAATAACATGTAAAAAAAATGTCTTCTAATTTGAAAAAATAAAATCAATCTTAGATTTGCAATAATTTATAAATTGAAGCTGATTTTATTTCTGAGTTTAGTGAATAATTTCAAACTGACTCACGATGGCTGGGAAAACTAAAGCTAAAATAGCAATCATTTATGACTGTTCATTATAAAATTGTATATATTTTTGTCCCAAAATTAAATACGTTTCTATCAATTTTATGCATAATCACTCTTTTTTATCATGGCAGTCTTTTTCATATGCTGACAATTTGTCTTATGAGTTCGATAGATCCTACCGCTCCAATTATTGCAAATGCAAGTTACATAGGCGCATTTTTTATTGTTTAGGAATAATAGACAGATAAGGCAGATAAGGCAGATAAGATTGAGTTTTCAGCGTTATTGGTTGAGTTTTCAGCGTTATTGGTTGAGTTTTCAGCGTTATTGGTTGAGTCTATGGGGATTGAGCCTATGGAGCTATTGGACATTTTGCCAATGGCTAATGTTATTCCTATGCCGGCTACGGCAAGGGCGCATAAGAGGAAGATCGTGGGAAAAATAAAGTCTAAATAAAACTCCATAGTCTACCTTTTTTTTCAGTTTTCCCTCCAAGAATATACCTTACCCTTTAATCTACTCGACCAATTTTATCGCCAAGTGTTGTCCCAAGCTAGTCGATCCTCTTACCAAGACGTTAATCAACTTGCATAATTCTGACCCCCAGCTAGTCATTAACTTGAGAAATTCTCTCATTCAGCTACTTATTAGCCTTGGTATTAGCAGCAACCATCCGAAGAATAGCGTTATTCAGTTGTTGTATTTGTTCCTGCATGCTCATGTTGTAGATAATAAAAAAATATATGAACGTCATATTTTATCCATTTTTGTTATTATGTGACACTTATAAATTTCATCATGATTTGTTACTGACCCAATGATCCTAAGATCACCTAAAGCACATATCCGCATAGATCAGCATAGCAAAAATGTTAATAAGATTTAAGTTAAATTTTAAGGTTTCTTGATTTCGTTACTTCCTTTTCAGCTGGAGCATATTTTATATTAATACCATTGATGCCATTGGTGCCATGATGCCATTGATAGCACTATTGATTTACCAGTTTTAAACGGTTTTTGACTGCTCTTTCTCTTATGATTAAATAACAGATGTTTCAATGAAAGATAGATGCATGTTGGCTTGAGTGACTGTTTGATTTCAGTCATCTTGAATGCTTGTCCATTTTGAATACAATTTTCAGCCTAAGGGCCGTCCCTCTATTTAGGAGGGTCTTTTTTGATTGGATCTGGCTGGCTATTAAATTTGTTAGTGAGCTGTTCTCCAAGAGTCTGGACATAGAAGGAATCTAGGGATTCCTTATATTATTCTTCCTCTATCTTAATAGAATGGGATCCATAGAGCACGAACATCTGATCCAAGATACTAGCAACTCTGGCTGAGCTTTCCTCTCTTAAGTTTTCATCCTGATGATAAATTTCAAGAACTTAGCGTCTTTCGTCGAGCAGGTGATAGCTTTAAAAGAGTCTGATCACTTCCATCGGATCAGTCCATTGGATCTTTGCCTCGTCAGTTTTGCAATTAGCTTTGTTTAGTTTTTCTACGATTTCGAAAAGGATCTGCTCGATCTTTTGGTTGACTATCTCCTCTGTTAATATTCCTTCGGTCGAACTTCTGCTCTTTACTTCCG
>Ga0302268_1000165_pt1 | contig 41599 bp, 28 predicted proteins | sample III_Bog_E2_1_FD_194554 | JGI IMG/M metagenome (GOLD analysis project Ga0302268, IMG submission 194554) | Peat permafrost microbial communities from Stordalen Mire near Abisko, Sweden - III_Bog_E2_1 | ecosystem: Environmental > Terrestrial > Soil > Wetlands > Peat | place: Sweden: Abisko... | reverse complement strand
CCCAACCCCAACCCCAACCCCAACCCCAACCCCAACCCCAACCCCAACCCCAACCCCGATGATATTTTAATATCGAAGATATCAACGATCATTAAATATATCATATAGCTTAACGATAATTCTAAACCTTCAAACTACTGATCACAATAAACCTATGAATAGTCTTTCTCGAATTAAAATTTTAGTTTCATTATATTACCATTAAATATCAATAATTTAGTATTTGTTTAATATCAATTAAAAAAGAACTGCATTTTTGAAGTCAACTCCGATATTATTCCGCTCAACCAAAACGTGTGACCAGTTTTGCCCTGCCAGGAGATACCGATGCTTTCTTACCACCTCACCATTTGTCCATTGATCTGAAGGGAAGTTTAAGTAATATCTTTATTTCCATTCATTTGAAAACCTAAATTGAGGTAAATTTTTCCTTCTTTAGTAAAACTCATTGAAAATTATTTTGGCTAAATTTCCCATTCATTTTATGGCAAAAATATCTATTTTTTCCTCTAAGACTCATTCAAAAAATGTCGCAACCAGCAAAGAATAAGTTTAGGATTAGCTTTTACATAAACAGCCTTGAATATATTTTGGAGTGGTAATGTTGAAGGATGAATGTCTAATGAAAGTATGTCTTAGAATTCACCATTTTTTAATTATTTTTATGATCTATGTGAATTATCTGCGCTATCTTCATTGTTCCCGCTACTTTCACTGCTGTTATTTGGTTAATTATTGATAGTGCTTTCGCTACTGCTGGCTTCCTCATTATTTCTGCTTTCTTAACTATTTCTGATATTTCCGTTATTCCTGTTATCCCTAGATCTTTCCCTTTCTGGATTTTATCGTTATTGAATCAACCTTTGCAAATTTTGGCCAAATTGTGATCTGATTGTTAAAGTTGAAGGATCTCTCATAGCCAAACGTTAGTATCTTGGCTGAAAATAAGTAATTAATTATTCATTTGATAAAATTGGCCCCTCCATCCACAGGTCAACCTATAGTTGAGCAAAGGTTGGTCTTCTTTCTGGATCTAAAGACAATAATGCATTTATTAATCGCTTAAATTCATTTGGGAATCTTCCTCTTCTTTAAAATAGGGTCCAAAACTATTCATAACGTTGACTTCGAATGAGATTATATCTGGGATCAGTTTGATATGTGCTTTAGAAAGGAGGAATTCGTACATACATGAGGAAAAGTACAACCCCTGCAGCAAACATATCTATCTTTTAACCTTGGTAAGTGTGATTTATGATTTATGGGGCAATATAGCCTGGGGTGCCTTGATAAGAGCGAAGAGAAAAGTCATTCATTTGTCCACGAGAGTTGCATGCATATCCAAAATCTGCAAGCTTAATATTAAAGTTTGCGTCTAACAATATGTTTTCCAGTTTGATATCTCTATGAGCAATTTCCAACTCAGACAGATGCTTAAGGGCAGAAATCAGCTGCTTGAAGAGTGTTCTGCACACATCAGGATGTAGTTTAGCTTGGTTGACGATTTTGAAGAGTTATCCGTGTTCAGCAAATTCCAAAACAATAAAAGGCATTCGCTCCTATTGTTCATGCAAGCGTATCCTGCCTTCATCATAGTGTTCAATCATGCGAACAATGTGTGGTGAATCGATTCTTCTCATGATATCTACTTCCTTGGTGTAGAATTGAAGACCTCGAACGAGACTATGATAGATCTTAATGATATAGAACTGTCCATGAGAATGGCATAGATAGGCTTGACCTTGCCCTCCATCTCCAGCCAGACAGTCAATTACATAATTTTCAGCATAATGCTGATGTGTCATTCCAATGGGTAAATGTAAAAGAATTATGACTTAAAAAGAGTGTTATCATATTTTAATAAAAGTTTTTATTGTAGAACTTTAAATGAGTAAAATATACTGGTAAGAGGATCAAATAAATTCTTAAAAGTAATATATTTTAAATTTAGCTATTTAATAGCTAAGGTAGAATATCGAGTTAATTGTTTGATAAAAAGAAGAATTATTTGATATTTTTTGCGAATTGTGCTCAGCAGTAAAGAAGTTTCATTGATAGATTCACTTATGAAGATGTAAAAGCAGGCTTAAATATATTTATATGAACAAAAAAATAAATAAATATCTGCCAGGAAATCTCATTCTTAAGGAGACAGGATAGCTTGGACCTTTGGTACTTGGAGATTGTAATTCCGCTCTCGACTTCACTATCCTGAAGCCCAATAAAATAAAAACCATCATTTCTATTGGGATTGAGGCGCTTCCTCCCAAGGAAAAAATTTCGGAATAAATCACTCACAAGTTCTACGATATTCATGATAATAAACAGCAAAAACTATCAGTATAGTTACTAGATGAGGTAGTCGGTATAATTGAAGAAAATCGCAAAAAAGGAGGGGTTTTGGTCCACTGCTACGCTGGAGTTTCGAGAAGTAGTTCATTTGTAATTGCCTACGTGATGAGCAAATTTAATTTGAACTACGACGAAGCTAAATAGATAGTAAAAAAGTATCGTCCCTGTATTCATCCGGGCAATGGTTTTGAGCGGTATTTGCAACAATATGGTAAAGTATTACAAAAAAGATAGGAAGATCGATTAAAAATGCTGAAATAGAAGGAAGTTATCGAGGTGAAATAAGAAGTTTCTCCTTCTAAAGTAGAGATGCCTCCAATAGAACCTGTTATCATTTCAGAAAGGGTCAAAAAAGGAGTAAGGGGAGCGGTAAAGTGCGCCGATGGTTTATCACCAGAAAGATATAAATCTTCTCATTTGGGAAACAGTGTAATAAGTAATCCTCAAGGAGAAGAGAAATAGCAAAAATCAGAAATGAGCAATACTATCATGCTAAAATAACCGCTGGAGAAAGTAGAAAAATTACCTCCCATTCATCGATAAAAAATTGATCTACCAACAATTGAGCCATCTTCGAGGTATTCTCGCACTTAATCCCTCGTTTAAATGAAACGAAGCATTGACAAAATAGAAGGCAAAACAGTAACCACGCAAAATTCATCAATCAGAGGAATATATGGAAACAAAACGAAAGTCAAATGATTCATTTCTTTTCTTCTATTTTTATTTACAATTTGTGATCATCAACAAGCCCGATTAAAGATTAATATTTCCTAGTAATGACAGAGGCAGATACTTGTATATCTCAAATAGTCAAGGATGAATTATTGTACATTTAATCAATCATATAATGATCATTTCTTTGCAGCCAAGTTTATCCTTAAGCTTTTAGATCCAAGTTTTTATCCATCAAGATCAAGAGCACGTCGTACGCTCGAATGATCTAAGCATAATCCAAAACCTACACATTTAGATTCACCTTTTTCATCTACATAAAATCAATAGTACTTCTTAGAATGCGCAAATTAGTAATTTTGACCTTTTTTTGCTTGAAAAAATCATTGAGTTAGCCCTCGTCAGCATTGGAGGGTAGTGAACCGATAAAGATTTAGAAATCTCTTTTGTTTCTTAGAGCAGTTCTAACGTCTCTATCGTCAAAGTCTTACTAATCAGGCTAATTTTATCTTTACTCATCATCTGATAACATTTCCATTGAGTTTACTAAAAGGACTTAGTAGTCCTTAATATGAGAATTTTAATCCTTGCATTGAGTCATTAGTTTTTACATTTGCGGTCTAAATTATTCAGGAACATCAAAGGCTGCAGTTTTTTTACTTATTCTACGCATACCCTTCACTGCTTCGCTTAGATTTTCAGAAATATTTTTACGAAGGAAACTAAATATAAAGCCAGGTGACTCATACTCAATCGGGCATTTCACGAGGTATGTGATATAGCCATCCATAGAACAAAGAAGGGAACGTTGGGAAATTCTTTTGGTATTACCAGATATAAAGGCGAGCGCTTTAGAAAGAGCTTTAACTGCAGATTATTATGAAATCATTTCTTCAGCAATTTCATTGAAGTATTGCAATACACCTTAATCCACTGTTTTAAGGGAAATTACGATATCACGAGCACTAGCTTTGATGATATCTCCTGGCTGAGGAGGACCTATCTTTCTCATTTTAATTTTAGTTAACCTCTCTATGCGTTCTAGAAGTGGTTGCTGAGTTTTAGTAAAGAAAGTTAAACAAACTCCACTTTTACCTGCTCTTCCTGTTCTTCCAGATCTATGGATATAGGTGTCAATTTCTTTAGGAGGTTCTAATTGTACAATCAAATCAACTTCAGGAATATCTAGTCCTCTAGCCGCAACATTAGTGGCCACTAAGCATTTAAGTTTACCTTCTTTAAAGGTCTGGAAGGTGACTTATCGCTGTTTTTGAGGAATATCTCCATGCAAAACTTGCGTTTGTTGTTTGAGATTGGCCTTGGAAAATATCTAGTTGGCCTATTTTTTTGTTTAACAGAAAATAATAGTACGTCCATGTCGTCCACCATAGAGGTTGACGATATCAGCGATAATGGCGTTTCGGTGGTAATAGGGGCAGTTGAGAGCCAAGTGCTCGACTGTCTTGGATGTCCTGATTTCGGAGTCCTTGATGAGATCAACGACTTAACGGTCTGGCGACAGATATTTCTTTGAGAGGTCGACGACCCAGGGAGGGATAGTTGCCGAAAAGAGCAGATTCTGTGTTTTAGCGGGGCCATTCTTTCGAATGTATTCGAAAATCTTTTAGATGTCTTCCTGAAAGCCCTGTTTCAACATTTCATCTGCTTAATCGAGGCAAGTTACTTGCAAGTGGGAGAGCTTGATGCACCCCCTCTCGAGCAAGTCAATCAATCTGCCCGGGGTCGAAACCACTATATCGCAGCCGTCTCTAATCTTTCGAATCTGTTCATGGATATCACTTCCGCCGTATACTGCTACCACTTCGAAATCTCCTCTCACCCGAAGACTGTGGATCTCGTTCCTAACTTGTATGGCCAACTAAATTGACTTAAGACTACCTCTCTGGTCGGCAATACGATTAAATATTTAATGCGTCCACCATCTCTGAAAGAATCTTCTTTTCTAAAACGTTCAATGACTGGTAAGGAGAAGGCTAATGTTTTTCCTGAGCCAGTGCGGTCTCTGGCGATAACATCTTTGCCCTTAAAGATCTGTTCAAAGGTTTCATATTGAACTGGGAAAAATTGTTTGACTCCCTTGTCTTTAAGTATTTGTATCATCTTCTAATTCTTGATGAAGTAAGAGAGTTCACTTTTTGCTATATGATCACTCTTCTCGACCTTGACTCCTTATGAGTTTTAGTCTTTGAGTAGCTTCCTACCAGATTCCTCGAAATCAGCAATGTTGTTTTCAGGGTTTCGTTTTGTCATTGTTGAAATTAAATTAATGCGGATAAACTATTTTAAATGAGAAAATAAATTAACGACTAAAAATTAAACGCGTCATTAACTGAACATAAATGGTAAAGATATATAAGAAGCGGATTATTTCTCAAAATCAGTCAATTCATTCAATTATAAAAAAAATAGTATTCAACTAACTTGTCATGAATGAATTTCGAGTGATACATTTTTTCGTAAATAATGAACAAATAGAGTCATAATTTAGTAAATATCAGATAGGGAAGCCTCTCAATGGTAAAAGTTTTCCACAAATCAAATATTTTAATTTTAATTAGCTTCTACACTTTTCACAAATCGACAGTCTTTCCAAGGGATATTTTATAATATCAAACTATTGTTGCTATTGACCAACTAAATTTGGTAGATTCGAAACCAATTTGAAATAAACTCATTAGATATACTGATTATGAATATAAATTTCTCTTCTTGCAAATGATTATACTTGTTTAATGGATATTATGAGAAAAAGGCTGTTTATAACACGACAATCTTGTCTTGTTTTAATAATGCTGCTCATTAATCCTGGAGGTCTTTCACTCTGAACAATAATAATATAGTCTACTGTTTTGTGTACCCAATATATCTTCAATTATTAAGTCTTATATTATTATATCTTGACAAATTAGCTCGTCAACTCTAAGCATATTTCAATGATAGAAATTAAGCGAAGCAAGCAAGCATATCCTCATCAACTATCTCACTTTATTGATAAAAAACAGCCTTCAACGGCCACCACTCCTTCACCAAATTCTAAATCTCCTCTTAATCCTGAAGAAGCAAAGAAGAAAAAATCTTAGCTTTGTCGTCAGTTTATGGAATATGGATACTGTCCCTACTAAAAACGGTGTAAATTCGCTCATGGGTCTCATTAATTGCGGAGAGATCATCAATTGAATATAAAGTATAAGACGAAGGAGTGCTAACATTTCAACGGTAAGTGGTGCTGCATGTATGGAAATCGATGCAATTTTATCCACCAATGTCCCTCTCACAGATAAGACCTTTGCCCAGACCGATTGGACATTTTGCTAAATTTAGCATACCGACAGTCTGTCAAGCAGTCTCGTCTTTTGACGCTGCTTTCAGGCCCTAATAACTGATAATATTTCATTAATGAAGACTAGACTATATCTATGTTTATTTACGGAGAATAAAGTTGATATTTTAATTACTTACTACATGACATATAACCAAAAGTACAGCGAAAAGTAGTTTATTGGTCGTGGCAACTACGGTACCACTATAACCACTTAGGAAAGGTCTATCTAGTTATTGAGAACAAAACTTTATAGTTTTATGTGGCGAAAAAGATATCATTGGAAGGAATGAAATTTTTGGAGATTGACAGAACTATGAGATAAATCGAAATTCATCGACAGTTGCAGCATGGAAATATTATTGCTTTCAAATAATATTTTTTGGAAGATGACATCCTCATTATATTGATGGAATACTGTTAATGTAGGGTTGATCCTATTCATAGACGGAGATCTTTCGGTGTATATAAATACAATGAAGAAAAAGGGATAATTGTTTCAATAAGATCTTATCATGAACCTTTTTATCCAACTTGTTCAAGGGATTGCATATCTTCATTAACATAAAATTATTCATAGAGATATAAAACCACAAAATATCTTTATTAATGAAGAAGGAGTCCTTAAATTAGCAGATTTTGGAATATCGAAAGCTATGGAACAAACTCAATAGAAAGCGATGACTCTCATAGGAACTCCATACTATCTCAGGTAATTTAGTCATTAATTAGCCCGGAAGCTTGTAAAAATTAAGGATTCACAACCAAATCAGACATTTGGTCTCTAGGATGCGTCTTATATGAACTTTGTACTCTCAAGGTATCTTTGAGTATATTAAGCATGCGTTTGAAGGCGGAAATGTTTTATCTCTCGCCAATAAAATTACCCATGATAAAGTATAAAATATTTCAAATAAATATCGTGAATCAATGTTTGAACTGATTGAGTCATTGCTTGAAAAGGATCCATCAGATAGACCAACAGCCAAACAGATTCTCGAAAAAGAATATGTTAAGAAGTATCTAAACACTTTTGGTGAACAACAAAACGAAACATAAAAGCCATTATAACAAAAGAATTTGCATGAATATGATAATGAGTTTATGCCAAACTTCTAAAAGGAGTATACAAATTAGTTTTTAGAAGACGAACATTTTCATCCCAAAGCAGTAGTATTTTGTTAATTTAGGTCAGTCTTGCATCTTCTTCTTGTAATAAGACTAATCTTTCGAATAAATCAAGTTATGATGAGGAAATTTCACCTCGGAAGAGTGGTGCCAATAGTTTAAAATAAAAATGTAAGAAAAAGATGGGGGATAAACTTTTTACTTAAATGTACTCTATGATGCGTAAAATGAAGAGATAGGGTTCTTCTGAAATTGAAGTACTGAGTAATTGATACAGATCGAAGCAAAGGTAAAGAAGCAATACACCAATAAAGCAGAGTTCGACCTAGCCATGGACGTGGCTCAGCTGATCTACATTGAAGACAACCATTGACATAATATTGTAAAATCTGCCTATATAACATAATGAATAATCTGCAAATTGTAGAATTATTGTAAATGACTATAATTTAATTTATCATCTTATATTATATTTAATTAATATTGGATTTATATATTGCTAGTTCAGAAACTTTTCTTTTCTTTTATGAATTATGAAAATCTAAAAAGAACTAGGAAGGATAAAATACTATTTTGAAGAGAATTTCACAAATTTATGGATAAAACTTCAGAGGCAGCCGATAAGCCATACTGTTGTAATGCTCTAATTACTCACACAAGATATTCCTATATGCATCGAGTTTCTTCCGTTAGATTTGTATTTTGAAATTCTAAACAAAAGTCACGATATGAAACTATTCCTTCTGTCTCATATCTTCTGTTCTTGAATAATGCATGATTCCTCTCATCTTCATTTTTGAGTTTAAAAGTATGGATATAAAGAAATATCACTACAAACGCTATGAATCTTCTTCACAATAAATTCCTACTTATTTTGTGAGTGAGTTATAAAATAGATGCTTCCATCTTCCAAACAATTCCATCTCAGTTATAGTTAAAAAATACGAAGTTATAGTGAAAAGAGCCTTGAAAGTCTGGAAAAGTTAACATGAATCTAAAACACTTGATAAATATTTTATTTTTAGTTGACAATATCTTTCAAGATTCAGAGTTTAGAAGAAGTTCACAATGATACAAAAACGTATCAAAATCTAATATAATCGATTCATGACTGTAGTAAATGGATACTAAGAGCTTTAAGACTTATTTTGATCAAAATTTCTTAAAACTATGAAGGAAAGCAATAATAATTAAACTATACAATTTCGAGACTGATGATTCAGCGATAAAAATGACTGGAAATATCAGTTTAAAAATGATTTTATTGATACAATTTATTAATATTCTTTTCATGCCTATCTATTGAAGGGAATTTGTGTCATAATATATTTATAATTTTTAGAATATAATAACATGAAAACTGAACCAAAAAGAAAAAATGATTTACCATTGCCCCTTAATAGTCATCGAGCCTTTGTTATCATTTCAAAAGGTGTAAAAAACTTTCATTTGCTTACTTTAGATATGAAGAGGGTTTATATGGTAGAAAAGCGAAATATTCCGATTATCCCGAGTTTTATTCAGAGAATTTCTCAATCTATCTCGACTGATGCAGATGAAGAGGACAATGCGCGATCTGGCCCATAGAATGATCTGCTTGCTGCTCGTTATTCAATTCATTGATATTATGCTAATTTTAATATTATATCTGATTAGTAATAAACTACTTTTTTAATAGTATTTTGTCAAACTAATATTAATAACTATTTAATATAATTCTATTAGTTATTTATGATTTATAAAAACAAAATAAATTATAGGAAAAGTTTTCTTATTGATATTTTATTATTATTAACATAATAAATTTATAGAAATATATCGGTTAGTTGAATCGGGAGATAAAAAAGATCCATCTTTTTCATAGATTGACAATAAAATTCTAAAGATAAATTGACGTCTTTGCCCTTTTATAAGTACGTAAATTGAGGCTCATTTATCTTTTACAATAATTTATTTATATCGTAATAATGAATGAGTACGAAAAACAAGAGAAAATAAATAATTTATTTTTTATTTTAATAAAATACATTCGGCACACTATCAAGAATAAAATTCAATTTTTAGAACTGGAGACAATTCTGAGAATCATCAAGAATATTTTCATGATATAGAGGTATAGTAGGATGGAGGCAATAAGATAATTATCTAGAGGAAACTCTATCATATTTTAATCACCTCCAATGATCATTTTAGTGATTACTACAAGATAAATTCCATATAGGATTACAGCCAAACCACAGTATATACTGATCAATACTGATGTCATCGAAATTAAAGCCACAATCAATACCATAATCGCTGTCAATGAAACCACAATTAATATTCCAAAGAGAATCCTATAGTTTATCTTGGCGAAGAAAGCATAAACTGTTATGGCTATAGTGATTACTAGAGTTATGATTACTGCTATTACGACTACTGGTCCTTATGTTGTTTACTTAACAGCAGAACAAGCAAAACTTATTATGTATCCATATGAGATTATGAAAAAGAAGAGCAGAATCATGTCAAAAGGATACTCCCTTGCTTTAGATACACACATAGCCACTATCATACTGGCTATAATTAAAACCACAGGAAATATAAGGACCCATTAAAAGGATAACTGAAATTATTGATAGGCCTAAACATATTGAGCCAAAAGGCACATTCCAAAAGTAATGATCAGCTCCACTAAGTAATCTAACTTTTACGTATTAGTATACAATAAACTTTGACAATAAATGCTGTTCTAGCTTGGGCAGCAAGACATGAGGCTGGACTATTGATGAGCTGATCATTCTCTTTTGTGTTTTCTATGTTGAAATAGTTGGGAGTTGACTCAGACGCCTCTGATGATACAATCATCTTAAATTATAAAGGAGCATAGATTAATATATATAAGAAGATATACTTTTAATAAGTAAATATCGTATTTCTGAGATTTAAAATTTAAAATATAATGTAGGAAGCAGCAACATAGAGGAAAGACAAATCAATCGTTTTCAAAATATATCAACTTTTAAGAATCATGCGAATTATATTTTCCAAATTTAATAGTCTTTTAGTTTATATTTTTATTCACCATTTAACTCTTTAATAGATTTAAGAGATCCGTATTTAAATTAACACTCATAACTTTTTCCCAAATTATTCCAGCTTTAATTTTTATCACTTTAATCGACAATATTGATGTCGTGCCCTTGCCCAAAAATTGGCCCGCTGACATCGTCATTTAGAATTGAAAATTTATTTTAATGAGGCTTTAAATCATAGAATTGCACACTATCCCCTTTTACTTTGAATAAGAATGATATAGAGCTTGCATCTTGTTAGTAAGTGAACATTTCATCCCTCTTCCATTCACATGGAGTAAATCCTCCAAAATAGTTGTCTTAGGATGTGCAAGCAATCAGAATTGTGTTCTAGGCTTGATGACAAACCTGACGAAATTGTTAATTTAAAAATCTATGCTATGATGCATTAAATACAAGAATGGCATTTTTTATGGAAAGTTTTGACTTTTAGGATATCTTTTAAAGGATTGTTTTAACTATTTTCTCCTTGTAGTTGTGGTTCATAAATAGAGATTTTGATATCAACATATCAATTGCATTAGCACTAATTTCCTTTATTGTTCTTTATCCTAATCTATCAAGGCTGGGTTTCTAATTATTAGACTCAGAACCAAAACAGCCCATTGCTCCTTTTATACTTTATATGTTTTGATTCTTTAAATTTTACATCAATAACGATTTTAAAATCAAATAAGTCTATTAGATCAATGCTTACGCATCACCTTCAGCTTATTAGCAATATCTCCTAAGGCCTCACGGATTTCCCATTTTTTATTTGATTATTATTTTTCGCACTGCCCCATTAGCCTCCAAAACTAATTTTATAGAGAGCCTTCGTGTGAATTTGAACTTTTTTTGTGAATACTCTAATAGTTACTAAGTAATATCGAGTCGCGATCTTCCGAAGAAATGTACAAATCTTTAAAGGGCTCCTTCTCATTATAAGTCGAAATGCTATAATTAGATTGACTTTTATCGTTTCTTTGTTTATATTTACCGCACTCTATTTGTGTTTTAAACTAAGGAATATCTAATTTGATGGGAGATGCTTTAAAATTTTATTGATTAAAGCTCACTTCATTGATGCTCGATGTCTTATGAGTTTGGTTTGATATTTTTGGTAAATCAATAAACCTGTTTTAAAGTAAATTGATTTTTATTTTTTTCAAACGATTTTTTAACAGATTCTTTTCTTTTCTTTCCATTAACAGCTGCTGCTATAAAAGCTTGTTTTACAGCGAGAGACTTTGCTTCTAAAGCCTTAAATTTTACATCTGCAGAATTAAATAGTTTTATGATGAATTTAAAGGTTTAACGTCATGGATTTAATTCTACTAAAATGTTTTTAATTTTAATGTCTGACTTTTGTTTTCCTAAATATTTGAGTCCTATAATTTTTCCCTTCTTTTCATTCCAATAAGACTATGTTATCTTTTACATTTTTTTGCATTTGTTATCTTCGATTTATTGGATTTTGGATTTGACAAGGGTCGAATTTTCTGGGGAGTAGGCATAGATTGCTTTTTCTTGGCAGAGTTCGATTTAGTATTTGTTGATTTTGGTTCTATACTAGTTACGCATGTTTGCAAATACTTAATATCTTCTAGAAGGCATTTAAGATTAACAAACCTTGGATTACTCGAGCTATTGGCCAAAGGTGAATGATTCCTTTCCGATAACTTAAATTTATTCCGATTCCTCTACTGCGTCATATACTTTATTACTAATAATAAAAATTATTAATTTAGATTCAAATCCTCATTGATTAATTCATTAAAATTTTCATTTTTTTAATTTTTAATGATAATCAATCATAAGCTATAATTACGATATTTTGTTTGCACTTTACATTTTGATATTGATTATTTTATTAAATTAAGTTAAGTTGAAAAATGGATCCAAGAGTTAAGGACGTAATGGAAGCCTCCATCAGAACTGTGGAGCAAGATTTATCATCCATGCAATAAATTGTTGAGGCTAAGATGGGAAAGGTCCTGGAAACCACCTTTACTAAAAACTCAACAAACCCTGATCGATTTGCTCGAGGTTTATTGGAAACTAACAAAAAACTTGATGATATTATGAAATCCCTAGAATACAGGATTCTCTTTTTCTCCAAGAGCGCTAATCTATGTCTTCTTAAAAAAAGTGTTTAATAATGTACTCAGTAAAGCTCAAAAGGTTTACGGTAGAGTATTGAAGGTGTAAAAAGGGAAATTTAAAAATTGTGAAGTGATAAATTCTCATTCAAATTAACTAAAATCATAGATATAGTTCATTCATACCACTGTCGTTTGATAGTAGATCGAGAAATGCATTAGTTGGAGGGACAATTTCCACAATTTTGACCCAACATACAGCGATTCCAAGGTTCATCAATCACACTAAATATGTTGTATTTGTATGAAGATTATTCTTGATCGAGATAATGATCAAATCTTTCAACTTTTGTCTCCGTGAATTAATTGTCCACATTATTTTAAGATTTATAGTTCGAATTTAAATTCGTAGGGATATCTGCTCTTTAGCTAGGTCTATTTACTAAATGAGGCTAGTTTGCAGAAAAAGTAGAATAGTGTGGTTTTTAATTTAACTGGTACATAGGTGGTTAAGATGTTGTTTTTTGAAAAGGCTCATACACCCTATTAATCATGGATTCTTTCAGATTTTTAGCATGGGAAGTTGAAGGACCAAAATTAATGCTAGGTTTTGGGTAAAACTCATGACTTTGAGTAATATGAGGTTGATGTCTTTCGAATTAAAAAGCTCCATGATCATTATTGTATCGATAAACTTCTGGATTTTGAGAAAGATAGCTCATGCCTAATTATTAATCAATTTGATTTCAAATTTTATTCTTTAATTTGATTTCCTTTATTATCACTGAATGGCTCATAAATTTTAAGATTTACTTTTAAGTAAAAAAAACAGAATACATGAATATTCAAATGAGAAACAAATATTATTGAAGGTCATATAATTAATAGAGAAATATTCAATGATAGTATATTTCTTCTGGTCAAAATTATTACCCCAAAAATATGGATTCATTAATTTATCTACAAAGCTTACTGTCATGTTTTTTAACAACTAGAAATCTATATGCATATCAAATATTTATTTCATTTTTATGATTTTTTGCCCCATTTATGCAAATGAGAAAGCTGATAACGAAGCTTATCATTTTCCTTCAGCACCATTTATTTTTATTAAAGACAACGATTTATTTTGAGTTGGTATGATTCCATCACTTCCTTCAGCCGAATCAAAGTTCCGGAATATAGATGCTGTAGAGATGCTTTATGAATAGCTTTAGGCAATTTAACAATTGTTCTGGGGCTATCTTTTTCAAATTGGATACTTTTAATATTGGTGCTCTTGGAAAAGGATTTACTTTATTTGATTGTGTGCTATTTGCTTTTTTTATTCCAACCAGCATATCTCTCTCTAGCAGTTTTAACAGCACCAAAAACTGGAGATTTAATGTGTTGTTGAGTTTTGAAACGCTTCATTTTAATTTAAGGCTCTTCCTTGATTCCACTTTCTCCTTTAGAATTACTGATTCTCCGTGGAGATTGATAACTTTCAACTGGCAGCGATTTAATATGAAGAATTCTTTTAATTTTTTTAGAACTCCCTTGCTAACCTATTTTATTTGATGAGTTTTTTCTTTGACTTGTGACTTCCATTTGAGAAATGAAATAAATATAATTTTCAGCTTACGAATAAATAAAGTAAGATAAGAGCAATAATTAAACGAGGTTACTATGATAACGTTAATTAATCAATAAACTAATCTATAATTAATTAGTTATATATATTTATGTATTCATTAGCAAAAAAGTTGATAATTCTTTAAATTAACTACAGTTCAAGAATAGCAAGATTTAGACCCAACAATTCAAGATTAAAGGAGATATATTAGATAATATTTACTAGTGGCATCGAAAATAAACTATTTGATCATTAAACCAAAAATAAATTAAATACTAAAAGACTATATTCAGAAAATTAAATTAAATTAATTCTTTCAAGAGAATATATTTCGCTGCGTATTAGCTGAAATGAAGTCGAATTAGTTTCATTCGGAATCAATAAAATAAGAAATTATTAGGAATAATTATTATGAGTATAGAGCATTAATTAATGATGCCTGGTTAGCTTGATCGACAATATGCTTAAAAGCAACAATCTGATTCTTAGAATGACAGCAATGAATTTCAATTAATTTAAAACAAATCCTCTATTTCCTTGAGCAAGCAAATACCCATTAAGACTTTCATGACTTCCTAACTCGACAGCAATACCATCAGTATTAATTAACATTGTAATAATACTGAGGAGCATAATCTTCAATAAAACGATAAAAATGCAATTTATGATCAAAATTTTCAAGAGCATCGATAGTTTCTTAGTCTTTATAAAAAACAGAGATAATAAGAATTAAAAAAATCAAAGTTTGTTATAAAAACCTATAAACATTCTCAATCAAATCAAATTACACAAAAACCAAGATGCCATTCAATGATATAAAGCTGCAATTAAAGCACAGATGAAAAGATACAATAAAATCAGAAATATATTATCGATAAGATGAATCAAATCCACAATAGAATTTAAATGTAAATGATTTCACTAGATGCTGATCGCAAAAAACGTAATTTTAAATTGTTTACAAATGCTATATAAATTAAAAGCGATATTGGTAGAGTTGATAAATAACAAAGATTTATTAAATCTCAACAGTCAAAATATTTAGAGTATGAGGAGCCTAAAATAATCAAAAATAATTAATATAGACGACAATTTCGTATCAGAACGGAGGGGATATATGACCAAAGCTAATTAAGCAGACAAGCTCAATAATTTACCGATAGAATTCAGAAATAACAGTAAGTCTTATTAGGCAATCATTTGATGCGAAAAAAACTATAATAAAAGAAAAGGGCAAGACATGAAAGATAATAAATTCGCAAATGTCAATAAATGAACGAGTTTAAGAGATAGGAAAGGAAGTTAAAAGCTGAATAGCATTTGATGCTGATGAAACACAAAGCTAAGATAGCTCAACTTATCAATCATAACAATTAAGATTAACTGAAAACTTTCATGAATCAGCAGACAGAAACTTATAATAGTAGGTACATGGATCATGAAAATTCATAAATTTAATTCAAACATCATCAGCTTACAGAGAGCAATCGAATTAGTAGCGATATGAATAAGAATTTGGTCCAGCACAAACGCTGGAAATTGCAAGATTTAAAACTCTCAACCAATCCAACTAATTTAACTGAAAGGGAACTGAATTTAAGGGAAAAAATAGCAAATAAAAAGAATAAATTATTTAAACCAAAAACAGTGAATTTAACTCAATAAAAGGAAGATATTTCACTAGATAGAAAATCTGCAAAGATGCCTTTATAAAAATGTCATAGCATCTCCTCTGATATCGAAAATCCTAAATATCCAGATTCTGATAATTGTTATTAATCAATTAAGGATGAGTAATCATTAAAAAATAGAGAGCCCTCATAATGTATCCTTTTCACAAATAACTAATAAAGAGATATGGAGATGAATCATTAAATATAAAGATAATAGGTATATCCACGATAAAAGCAAGATTCAATAGGCTCAATGCAATGATATTGTCTTTTATTTATATGTAATATTGAGCATGTTTATTTCTTTAACTCAAATCAAAATTACACAAAATCACTAATAGAAATTCCCATACTCGATTAGGAAATACTGTAGCTCATTTATATTTTGGGATGTGTGTAAGGGATATCAATTGAATTTAGTACTTAACTTTTTTGTTAGATTGATTACTAAATTTAAGAATTTTAAAGAGCTTCACTGTTGTTTTCGGGATCTTATGAGAAACTAGAAGGATCTTCCATTTTGAGAGAGTTCATATCATCAATATTTGATATTATAAATGACTTTTCAAGTATACTATTTGGATGATTACTTTATTAAGACGGTTTGGCTAGAATTCTGTTGGATTGGTTAGATTCTTCGATGTTTTACTCACTCATATCAACATCCATACTGCTACTTTAATCAGAATCAAACATGTATTTGAGTTGCTTATACTCCGATTCTAAACTTTAAGATAAAATTTGAAGAACATTCTTGGCTGAAATGTTTAAGCATTCTTTTTTTAAAAGAGATTTAATATGCTATTTGATTAAATCTTCATGAACTTGGAAATTAGTTTACTCTGGCAAAGGCAAATTAAAAATTCGTAAATAGTATGAATTAGCAATGGATTTCAGAGGGTAGCCTAACTGTCTATTAATATTTTTAATCTTTTGCGTCCTTTCAACGATTTGAGCCAAAAGGAAATCAAATTATGATGGCCTATGATCCATTTATAAACTATAGTATTCTGTTCTATTCTCGAGTAGAATATTATATTAATCGTACTGATTTGTATAAGCATACAATGTTTGGTTATTATGAGAAATGACTGAAGAATAGTTTATTAACTGATTTAATGCATCTCTTTTGCAAGTAAGGAGTTTATAGTAATTAAGTCAAATTGTATATTTAAATTATAGTTAGTAATCGTTAAATGGGAGATAGCATAAAATAGTTTTTCATTCGCCCACAACGGCAAACATATTATTCTTTCGACCTTGGTCCTAACGTCACCTTTGTAGGTTATAAAAAATGCCAGCGCGATGATTTTCAGATTTATAATCTCAAAGGCAACAAATTGATGGTATCATACTATCGATTCGAGGATTAAAATTATTAAAATTGCCTTATCTATCTTCATACTCACAACGGATCAAAGCTTTAAGCAATACCCTTGGTCGAAGATATACTTGCATTAGGGGTTAACGTTTGCTTGTTTGACTTTGCTGGCTATGGTAATTCGGAGGGGGATACAGTTTCGCTTGGTTGTAAATAAATATGGGATATTTAATGCATCATTTAGCATTTAAGGGACAATTTGAAACAACAAAAATTTATACTTTGGGGCCGGTCAATGGGAGCAGTGGCAGCTTTATTATATCTCTCAACGAAATCGATACAACTCTAATCAAGTGAGAAAACAATATTTAAAAGGAAATAGTTGAATATAATTGGTGGTATTTTTGATAGTCCCTTCTATTCTTTATAAAAACTGACTCTTGAGTTAGGGTCAAAAAACTCCAATTTGCCTGAAGTTTTACTAAAACCACTCATATATCTTCTGAAAAGCTCATTAAAATAAGAGATTAACTTTGATGACTTAGAACTAGCTGAAAAGATGAAGCATATAAAAGTACCTGGCATTTTTGTCACATCTCAAAACGATAATTTTGTGCATTACTCGCACTCTTAAATGCTGTATCGATAATATGGAGGCAAAAAATAGTTAGTTTATATCTAAAAGGACCATAATCAAATCCGAAAAAAGTAGGATCTCGAAAGCATTTACAATTTTATAAAGAGAATTAACTAATAAAATCCAAAAAGATGGCAAAGCGTTTTGATGAGCAACCTCGCCTTTCATAAAAAAAATGGTAAATCAGTGGCAAGTATGTATTATTAATGATATTTTGAAATAATTCCTAAAATAATTTAAGAGCCAATTTGAATCACAATAATATTTAGGGTGCCATTTAATTGTTTTATGTCAAAAAATAAATTAGAGGAATCGTCATCTTCTGAAGTCGATAAGATAGGTAAAAGCATCGCTGGAATTTCTGAATCGATAGTCATCGAAACATAGACCGAAGAAAATGTTGAAAAGAATGCTCTAACCAAACAGTCAGCTGCTTCCGGCATTTGTAAAAACATATCAATGAAAAAAATAATTGCAGCATTTTTGATCTGTGCCTGCATAGTTGGATTATTTGCCTATTCAAAACTGTCCAAAACTTAAGCACCCATTTTTGATTTTGCAGAAGGGGAGATAGAATTTAACATAACAATGAGTTATAAATATTCTTGGATTAAGCAAAAACTAGATCATTTCGCCTCAAATAGTCCCGTATGGAGACAGAGAGTGTTTATAGAGGATACAAATTATAATTTTAAAGAATCCTCTCCAATATTTTTATATGTGTCTAACCTCAGTCCTTTAAGTTAATACCAAATATCACCCATTTTTAATGAGCAATCCCAGTCAAAAGGTGGAATGCTCATAGGATTATAGATGAGATACTTTGGCGAATCATTACCTTTTGGCATGGACTCTTATAGTATTGACAATTTGAAATATTTAACAGTTAACCAAATGATTGAGGACATCGCAAACGTCATAACTCGCATTAAATAAAATCATCTATTTGGAATCACAATCAAGAATCCTTGGATTATCAATGGGGCCTGGATTACTGGCACTATAGTTGCTTGGTTTAGAGCAAAATATCCTGACTTAACAATAGGCGCATTTGCATCCTCTCCCGTCGAGCCCACTCTCTTTGTGGAAGAAATCAATTAACGTTCCTATTCAAACATAAACAGTGGCGGTCGAAAATGCCGCTCGATCTTATAGAAATTAATAGCCTAATTTGAAGACGATATCTATAGCAAGAAGCAATCTTAAATATTGAACAAGCAAGGTGATGGCCTCCTGATAACTCCATAGGAAGTACTATATATGGTTGAAGATAAACTGAGAAAGATTGAAAGAAATTGGTTCGTGACATTTTGCTATAATGAGTAGAGTCTCCTGAAAGATATCTTCGATGAATTATTGATGGAAGTAGATAATGAATATTTTGATCCTATTGTTTATAGTCAGGACGAGATGAGCAAGGAGAAAGAGTGGAAATAGTATTAACTATTGAGGACAACTAGGAGTAATTGGTATTTAAAGTGCAACTAATTTGGTTTGTTTGAGATTGGAAGCTAAAAAACAACCTATATTTCAAAAATGATTAATTAAACTTTCTTTAGGAATAGATGCAAGTCTATCTTCGGGGTATAAATTTGGCCAAATCCTGATGTTTTTAAACAAAGATTTCTTGAGTAAATGGAACTGGCCAGTAATTTGTTGATTGTCCATGGCTTCTATGGTATTAGATGGTTTATACAGACATATGGCTGCCCTATGGCTTACTCCCTAACAACAACAGTGAGGCTTATTTGGATGTTGTAAAATGTTCTGTGTGCCAAAGAAATCCTGACTATCGTAATAAAGAATCAATGAAAGAAATTGATAGAATTTTATAATTGCAGAAATCGATGATTGACCAATGGTTAGAATAATATTATGCGGGGGATTATTGATCAGATATATATTTGATAATTATTAGAGCTGTCACTTCTACTATTTATTTCAAAATGTAATTTTTAGGATAATAAGACGATTATTCTAAAGATAAATATCTAAATATCATAGATGTCTATTGAGCTGTAAAAAATTCAGCTCAAAAGAACTCCCTTACATCCCAGTTATCGTTTAGCTATCACTCCGAATACTTATCGAAGTATTAAATGACAAACTATTGGGAGATGATTTTTTTATTTCGGATTCATTCATATTTAAGGAAGAAGCTGATATCTGACTTTATTTAATGGAGACTTATTTGGTGGTAGGGCCATTATAAATATTGCTATCTTTTGTTAGTCGCAAGGTGATTGGATCTGCTTCATAGATTATCTGTTTCTGTTTTGGTTTCTAATTGACCACTAAATTATTTTTAAGCAAATAGAGATTAACTTTTTAATTCATCCTCAATAGTCGATCTGTAGTTGCTTTATCTTTGTTGTCATTTGCGTTATCTTTGTTACTTTGTTTAAAATTTGGACTAATAGGTCCTTTCTAATCTTTTGCATATTTATTCTTTATTGAATACTCATCTACATAACCCTAGCAATTATTACTTGCTGAATGATTATTGGTAATCCTTTCTTTTTTCTTCCGGTTATTATTAAAAATATCACATAACTATTAAGGCTCAGAATCTTCTACTAACTTGTTAAACTATCTTTAAAACTAATAATATTCACACTGCTTTCCCTTTGTTTTAATACTGTTTAATAGAGATCCAATCAGGTAATTTAGCTATGTTGTCAGCCATTCATTGGCGCAGTTGTTTTTATTTAAAATACCAGTATTAGCACTATCCAAACAATTGAAAATATAATTAATTTAGCCTTTAACATGCTCATTGATTGGCTGAAATGCCTTTACATTTGTATCTTTTGCTTTATTCCTTTTAATTTTACCTACAATCATCTGATTACCAATAACATTTCCTGATTTATAAAATACTTCATTCTTCACTATTTTCTCTTCTTCTTTGGACTTTTTAATAAACTCATTGTCTTTGTTTGGCTCAGTCTCTTGTATATCGTACATTTCCAAAATAAAATCATCTTGATCCCCCTTTAAAATGGGTTCGAACAAAGGGCTAAAATCATCATCTAGTTGATTTGCAGCTATGGTATCACTGATGTAATCCAAATCATTTTGACTTTACCCTCTAATGCTTGAATACTATTTGCTTATATACTTAATCTGAGAAATTTGATCAAATTCATCAGTGTTAAGTTTTGGCGAAAATTATTAAGTCTCCACCAAAGTATTGCGATTGATCGAATTGTTTTATTTTTGGCATTTTCTCCTTGCTGGACTGTTTGCATGTTTTCTCAACTGACATTACTATTTGCGTTCATCTGATATTAAATCAATTCCTACTTTTTTTAATGTTTTTGCACTTTTTATCATTTGAGAGTGTTAAGGCTTCTTTTCCAAAGGTTCCTTTGAACATACTTCCGCTATGCAGCCCGGTATCTTTTCCAAATTTAGATTTATGCTAATGTCGGATCATAGGTAGCTGTTAACTTGCGAATTAATTATTAATTTAATAAATATATTTACATATAATTTACCACATGGTCGTCAAACGTAGAAATCACGGAAGAAACAAAAACAACAGAGGATTCGTCAAGACCATCGTCTGCGTTAACTGTGGAAGACTCTGTCCTAAAGACAAGGCTGTTAAGCGCTTTACCATCCGAGATATTGTTGATGCTTCTTCCAAAAAAGATCTTGAAGAAAACAGAGCGTTTGAAACTTACATCATTCCCAAGCTGTATATCAAAATGCAATATTGTATTGGCTGCGGTATTCACTCGAGAATTGTAAAGGTGAGATCGAATGAGGACAGAAAAAACAGACAGCCCCCTCAACGCGTGCAAAGAGACGCTGCCGGCAAGGTCGTAAACAAGAACGAAGAGAAGAAATGATTCGCGATTCAGCTTATCTATAATTTAATGAAATACATTTAATGAATTCAAAATGCTATTAGAATCATCAAATTTATCAATTCACAAAATTGTCATTTCAAAGATCTCAAAAATAACTGCTGATACGAATTGAGTTTTATCTAAAATGTACTATGATAGTACGATGATAGAAATACAATTTAAAAAGGATGTTTAGACTCATAGAGAAGTTGGTTCGATCATTGATGCTTTTTTATAGGAGTATTTGCTCAGCCATTAGGGGGCACAGCAGATAATACCAAGTGCAAAGCAGGTTGCTCCGAATCCTGATTTTTCGCAGTTTACACAGTATTAATTAAATGTTTTGAATTCCTAATTCTTGCAACACCAGAGCGAACAGCAACAGAGATTGCAAGCAAGCCCAGGGCAGGCTACTTTAAAGCAATTACACCAACAACAGTCACAGAAGAGACGCTGGCACATTTAAAATTTAAAATAATGATTCTAAACTAATGAATCAATGCTTAAAATGATAAAAGCCAATATAGATAGGACAATAAGTACTGAAACGTAATACATTTAAAATGGATTGATTAATAAGAATGATATAAATCTCATAGTTAATTTATCGAGGTATTTATCTTTATTGAATAGAATTTAAAAGATCCATTTAAATTACGATAATATAACTTTAATGTGTGGACAAAAAATATAATTTAATAATTAAAATATGCTGTTACCTTCACGGATCTAATTACAAATATAATTCGCACTTGAATACATCTATGGATAGATTATCCACCATAATTTATATTTATTATTCTATTTATTTGCTATTTACAATCAAAAAGAGTTGATTCAATCAGTTATATCATGGCAGTGCTAGATTTTATCAACAAGATAAAAGTAGTATGCTTTGTTGTTTATTTTATGTTGATCCTTTAACCATTTTTGCAAAGTCATATGCTAAAGAATATATAAAGTAGTTTAGAACATGATTTATTATTCTTCTATTTTAACTCCGAGGCAAAACAGAATTTTTAGATTCAATAATTATTATAATACTAAAATTATATTAAAAACTATGCATCACTCAAATCAATCTTTCAAGGGTAGTCATAACCGTCTTGGCTAATTAAAAAATCATCACGAGCCTGTGATTGTTGATATAAAAATCGGTTCCAATACGCCAGTGAAGTCAATTCGTATTGAAGACATGCATGACATTGAGAAAATAAATTCGGAGATTCGATTGTTTATTTCCCAAAACAGCCTTAAAGAGGGAGCCTTCTAATTTATCAAATCCCTTATCTTGAAATAGATAGATCGAAAAAAAACTGAAAAGCCTAAAGATAGTGTAAATACTTCTTAGAAAAAGTGCCAATATCAAGCTCTCATGCAAGAATTTGAAAAAAGGTAAAAGAAGAAACCACATATGACTTCTAGTAATACTAGTAATAGCCTGATGAGCAATATGACTTTTTCAAAGACCCCAGAAAAGCAGACCATTAAAAAGGCTTAGCAAATAAAAATTAATCTGGATTAAAAAGTTCCACAATATGAAAGTATCAATACGAAAAAAGAAGATTAATTAGAGTCCTTTGTATTTAATAGTTCCTTTACTCTTCCTTCGTCTATTGGAGAAAAGGATCCGGTCTTTTTCACGGATTAACTCTTTTAGCATGCGTTTTAGACCCATGGATAGCATAAAGATTCTCAGGATTTCACAAATTTAAGTGAGTTTCAAACTTCTAAATAAAAGATATCAGTTAACACCATGAAGGACAGTCCAATAAAAATGAAAATTAGATCGAGCTAGTTATAAATTTTATCTCCAAATTTTGCAAAGAATACCAATAACTACAAAAATTATACTCCAAAAAAATAGAGCAACTTATAAAGTGTCCTAAACGAATAAGAAGTGGAAAACAAATAAGTTTCTCAAAGTCAAAGAAAGTTAAAATCTACGCGCTAAAGAAAACTAGCAATAATAACTCCAAAATATGTACAAAATATATAGCTATCAAAGCAAAATTTGTTAACTATGAATGCTGAGAATTTATCAGCCATGGTCAGCCAGCACCAAAGAAATTTTAAAGAAATGAAAGAGAAGATTGTTAAAGACACTTTTTAGTAGCCTCAAACAGAATAAAAATGCTTGCCTGAACAGTATTAGGAAATATTAATAGGTTTATTTGATAAATTAACTCAGAATAACCCATCCTAAATCAAGTAACTTCACCCCCAATACGTTTCCTATCAAAAATTGGGAAGATAATAGCTTCATTTTATGGGCATTCTTTTTGAAAAAGTAGACCATAAGGAGTTAAATAACTTAAACTACGAAAACTTTAGAATGAATTCTTTGAAGTACTGTTGGGATGAACTCGAGTCGTTGGCATAATAAAAGTCAATAAAGGAACAAATGAGTAATCTGCCAAGCGAGTCGAGTCAAATTGAATTCTTCTGATGATTGATTTCTAAGTTGTATATTGTTTACGATATTATTAATACATTACCAGTAATAATTATTATTCGACAAATTAATACTAACTTGAAACTACTCAATATCACAAAATAATTGAGATATATAATCAATAAATTTTGTTTCTCCTGTTTTCGAGAATATTATACAAGTTTTGTCGTTTTTTATTCTTGCAAATTGTTGTAATATTTGGATAATAATTCTGCTCAAAACTATGAAAGAACACCGTCACTCAGTACAATAAGATATGGTCTATACTTCAAGATAAGCATATTCGATCTGTCAAAAGGTATTTTGCTGCAAATGTTTTCACTGCCTACAAAATGAAGTCATCCTGACAACTGACATTCGCAAACAAACTCTACAAAGGATGATCAAAAATTTTGTAATTGATGACAACGTACCTTATTTTTTACTGAGGAAGAAGGAATCGAAGATTCAATCAAACTAATGATCCTAATCTATCTCTGCCTCGACGAGAGCATTCCAAAAAAATTTATCAATCGTTGTCAAATAAATCCTGATCATGCAAGCGATAGTTATCGAACAGATATTCAATTTTACGTAATAATATTGGTAGTTAGATTCCTCAGTTATGCAATTATTTAGTATATCATAATGAGCTTCAGAGTAACTATCTTATGGAAGCTGTGGAGAGGGCATCAAAATTGAGTTTCTATTTTGCTCATTCCTATTATTTCTATATCAATTCGCTTGAAAAAATAATTGGAAATGAAGAGATTAGGGTTTTTAAAAAAGTATCAGACTACAAATCTAAATTTTTAGAAGAGATGAATCGTCTGTATGAAGGGCAGATGCTTAATAGTGTATAGTTCTTTATTGGATAAAAAATTAAAACTGTGCCCGTCAAATCGGATCTTGGGTATCTCATCAAGACGTATGGTAGTAAGGAGGTGTATAAATAAGCCAATTTGGTTGTAAAAGCATCCGATATAACTTTACCTAACTATTCTTCTCATTTCAAAGGTTGTGACGAACCATAAATTTATTCATTTCGATCAACTATCAACTTCTTTGAGGATTTATTTATTGCAAGTGAAGAATTAAAGAACATTTAAAATAAAAGATAAAAATTAAATGAATTCCTTCATGAGATGAATCTTAAATTGCCAGCTTGCGTGTATATCCCCTTCATTAAAGGTAAAGAATATTCAATGTAGAATCAGACCAATACTATAATGTTCTGAATATTGTAGTGGATTAAACTCGAATCTTCTCCACTAAACAGAGAGCACCATTTTATATTGCTTTGGAAGTGTATAGTCCTATTGAAGGATTTCCAGACGTATTAAAAGATAGCTACCTTAATAAAATATAAAAACCAATCACTCTCAAGGTATATTGAATTTAATATAGGCAAATTTACATACAGAAAATGTTATGGCTAGAAAATATTCAGATGATCGCTATCCAAAATCCAGAAAAGATAAATCATCCAGCAAACTAAAAAAATTGAGATCAAGCCAAGAAGATAATCCTTCAAGCATTGTGCATACTGAAGTATTCGGTGAAAAAAACAATCATTTCCTGACTAATAAACTGTTGGAGTATACCAATGACATGTAAACTCAACCTCGCTTATTTAAAAAGAAGAAAAATTAAATATAAATGAATAACATAAACACTAAAGAAATGTAGAAGAAATTTAACTAAATGTTTGGGGAAACTGAAACTGAAATGCGGGAAAGAATAAAGTAGAGGTCTATTTATAAGGAACTTCATTCTTGGAAACTGATACATGTGATGGTAAAGACAGAAGATAATTTGAAACAGGAACAGTTTGCCCTTCAACTTATCTATCAATTTGACTACATCTTTAAACTTGAAAATTTACCACTGCTTTTAACACCTTATGAAGTCTTATCAATGGGACCTGATTGTGGCATCATTGAAATGGTCAAAGATTCTATTACTTTCGATAAGCTTAAAAAATACTTAAAGAATAGCTTTGAAAAGCCACTAACTCTGAAATAATTCTTTTAGATTTATTATGGGTAGAATTTAACTCAAGCCAAAGATATTTTTATGAGAAGTTTGGCAGCCTATAGCTTAGTTATGTATTTTCTTCAAGCAAAAGACAGACACAATGGAAACATCCTTCTCCATCAAAGTGGCAAAATATTTCATATTGACTTCGGTTTCTTTTTATCAAACTTGCCTGGGAAAGGAGTTTAACTTGAAAGAGACTGCCCATTTAAATTACTTACCGAATATATTGATGTTCTGGATGGTCATGAATCTTACTATTTTAAAAAATTTAGATAATATCTCTTCCTGTAATAATGCTATTATTTAGAGGATTTAAAGCTGTAAGAAAACATCAAAACAAAATTTTAATGCTAGTCAAATTGATGTACTCTTCAAGTGGTATGTCCATGCCGTGTTTCGAGAAAGGATAAATCGCTATTCGCCAAATGTAGCTTCGTTTCAATCCCAAAAATGTAATAAACGACGCCTAGTTAAACATTCACTGTCAAAATTTGATAAACAACAGCTTAGATAACTGGGCTACGAAGTGGTACGATCGTTTCCAATGGTGGGCCCAAGGTATCTTCTATTGATATTGATGTTATCAATTATGTAAAGCATTTCAATAAGTCATTTATGAAAATTATATGTTCGCTTTTATCATGCTATCGACCTAAACTTATAATACCTGATTCCATAACTATTTATCGGATAATTATGCAGATAAGAATTGAAAACAGTGAGAAGAAGAAAATTGTTGAGGAGTCGTCCCAGGTCCGGGAAATATAAATGAAATTTTTAGATAAGGAATCTTCTCGTCAGTACAGTCAAGTCATGTAGGAAATTATGAAATCTAATTTCCGTAAATAATCTCAACATTCCTTCACTCGTAAGAAATCCTCAAGCAAAAATATCAACCATGATCACGACTATGTAGCACTGAATAAGACAACTTTGTTTGGTAACAGCAGTGAAAAAGAGCAGAAGGTAGAAATTAAATCGCAAGAAAAGGTAATTGAGGAATAAATCAAAAAGATACCATTTAAGTTTAGTATCAAATCGCTTTGCATTGAATTGCTGGTGGCCTATGCTGTGACTTTTACTCTCCTATACTTTATACGACTGGCAAATTTTCCGTATTTCTAAATGATACTCATAATTGCCTTCACGATGTCAATTGATCCTTGGCGATCTTCAAATATGTTGATGCTAATATCATTGATAATTGTGATTGGAAATTACCTTCTAAATCTAAGTTATTTTACTTATCCTAGCATAATTATATGCTATTATGCCGTAATGGTCTTCAACTAAACTTACAAGAAGAAACAACTTTTTGTGTTCATGATCATTTTTACCATCGTCTACGGGATGATCATTTTGCCTGCAATTTATCAATCCTTACCATCACAAAATAAAATGGCCTACATTTATATATTTCCGCTTATGATGCTTATTCTCAGAACAATTCTTGGCTATTGCTATTGGGTTATTGATAGAACTGCTGTCATATTTTTACAACTGCCCCTCTTTTTGACTGGACTGGAGTATGGTACGATCCTTTCACAAGATGTTTCAACAATATAATTTTGGTATTTATTGGTGCTCTTCACTCTTCAAATTATTAATGATCGTACTCAATTTTTTTTGAGAATACTAGTTAGCATCACTAACAGTTGTAAAAAAATGAAAAGCATCTAAAAATAATAAAAAAATAAAGAATAATTTCATTCTATTTTGCCAGCTCACGCTAATGGCTATGCCTGTATCCACTCCTTTCATCTTTTTCTACTGGTCTATATTTATGCTGAGCTCAATCTATTTACTGCTCCTTACTCTTCTGCTTCTTCTTTAGTTATTTATGTAACTCCTGCTTACAAACCCATCGTTGTTTGGCTTCTCAGTAGTGTATATGAAATTATGAGCATGGTCTTGGAAAAAAATTGTAGAAATAAAATTCTTTTTGGATTTACTTCCAACAAATGGTGGAGGAGCATTTTACGCGGTTTTCTGCTGAGCCTTGGAATGTGGAGTTTCTATTTAGGTTTAGGAGTCGGAGCTCTTGTTTATCATATAATTTGACGTGCGACTGATAATGATATAATTTTCTATTTGAAAAGATTAATCATAAATTATTTGCGATACCGACTGGAGACCGATTGGTTGAAAATAGGTATTATTGATATGATTATAAAAATAATAATTTAGATAAGTTTATGCACAATCATTTTGCTTATTTGATCGCTTTGACTTTAGTCGCTTCTTATTTTCTCTTCGCAAATGTCTCAGCTACCAGAATAGGGAACACCAAAGTCGCCTAAGTAAATACTTTAACATATTTGGCTTTTAGTCTTAATTTTCCCCAAGTATAAGCCTCAGAAATTTTAGCACCTGAATCACTACCATCTTCGTAAAGTCCTGTATTCATAAACACTGCATAATCAACTCCATTTCTCCAGATATTTGCATTGAGAATATGATGCTTGGGAATGCCACCTCCAAGGATGATTGCACCTGATTTCTCAGCCCTCATAGCCATTTTAGAGAGTTCCTTAATGTCTTGAATGACATCAATGACGAGATCATTCTTAAATGAATTTGTGAATAGGACATCTCCGATTCCACCATCAGTGATGGCAGGACAGAAGACAGGAATATTATTTTTGTGGCACCAATAATAAACACTATCTTCGTTATTAATTTCTTTGCCAAGTCTGTCAATGAATCTTCTTGGAGTCCATAGAACATTTTACTTGACTTGTTCTTCATACATCTTTTTGTAGAGAGGCATTAAAAAAGCTTAAAGCTTCACATAACTCTCATTAGGAACGAGAATGTTTCCAATTCTGCAATGACCGTTGAGTCTATTCTCAATATCATTCATGTTGAACTCTCCCAGATGGAATGTGCCCTGACACTTCATAATGTCCTCCTCAATTCCACCTGCAGTAGTCACTATGCAATCAATCATTTTATGTTGAGCTAAGAAACGAATGATATCCCTCATTCCGCAAGATGTCATGTTGGAAGTATATCCGAGGAAGATGGTGCATCTAACATTGGCCCTGTAAGCAGGATCACTTGTTTATTCATCATCTCTTTCATTTAGAGGTTAATCCGATAATCTCCAAGAAATCATGTCATTGACAATTTCCATAGCTTTGTGGAGATGAGTGGCTTGGAATCCCGTAGTAGCAAAACTCTTGAAAAGCTGTTCATAATCTACTCCCTTGTTAAAATCATAGCCCTTGACAACGCCAGACTAGAGTTCTTTGTTTTTGAAGAGGAGTTAGTTGATCTGCTTTTCAACGAGCTCTGGAGAGATGATTTTAGATTAGCTGCTCATTGTTCAACAATTAATAAAAGAATAATAAGATAGCCAGCAAGAATTATGATTATATCTTTAATTATAAGTTTTATTTTTTACAAACAATATGAGGTTCGTGGATATTCATAACTGATCTTTAGGAATTTACTTATTCTTCAAAAGTTAATCCCTCCTTAAAAATTAAACTAATGACTCGTCAGTAATTATTTATTCAAGTGAAACAGACAATTTTAATCTTCTTTAAGCATCCTAATTATGATAGCAAATTCTGGTATATATTATTATGTTTTTTGAGGATGACGATTATCGAAACAGATACTTCAGTTTGTAAGGTATCAGTAAACGTGAAGCTGAAGATCGAATGAAAAACACTCGCAAGCAGGTTAAGAATATGCAAAATAGACTAAAAGTGCTATCTTCGCATACTGAGTATATAAGTTCAAGGTTAGAGTAAAGAACACAAAAGATAGATAAGCATTATCAGATTCATTAATAAATCAATAAATAAAAAAAGAAGGTCGCCGATAGTTTATCATCCTGGAAGGCTGAAGGGACTAGTAAGTAAGCCCATAAAAAAGTTAAATAGGAACTAGAAGAAAAGTTAAAAAAAGCTATTGAATCTCTTAAAAAGGAGAAGGCTGTACAGGGGCAATAAGTTAAACAAAGTTCAGTTAAGAGATAACAGTTCCTAGCTCATCGTAATCTGAAGTTAATTGAATAGAAGCGTACAAAACGAGCTGAAGTGTTAAAAGCATAAGAAAAAGTTCGTTATACCTTGAGTCGTTATGCGAAATAAAAGCGAGCTGATATAAATGCAATAAAATACCTGTAAAAAAGTCATTATTTACAATAGTCTCTCGAGTTTTAAAGGGAACTATAAGATCTAACCAATAAATAGAAAGAAATCGTTTATTTTAATTCTCAAAGTCTCCGCGATTTTGGCGTTGTAGATCATCATCTTAATGAACTTTACAGCAATAAAAAAGGAAATAGGTATTTGCAATTACCTTCCATCCGACTACAAACAGAAAAAAGTACCACAGAGATGTCTTGATATACTTCAATTCTTTATTATGCTATTATTAAAATTAGATAATTAGTAGGCATGTTAATGACTACTTTATAGCCTATTAATAAATATAAATTAGACTTCCCTTGCTTCCGACAACAATTATATATCCAAATTTCTTTAATTATTAAACAGAATTATATATGATTAAAATCAAAAATAGTACTCCAGCCAAAATTTATTTGCTGGTAGGTTTTTTTGGATCAGGGAAAACCACTTTCATTCGCAAGCTGCTTAACAACCAAAAAAGCTAAAAATACGCTATTATTCAGAACGAGTTCGCAGAAGGATAAATGGGTATATAACAACCTCTCATTGTCGACTAGTCAGGAACTCCCTTTAGCAGCTTTTTATAACTCCCTAATGGCTGTATCTGCTGCAGCGCTAAGTCCATCTTTTTATAAGTAGAAATGACCTAGTCGCAGCTGTAGAGTATATCCTTGAGAATACTACAGTCCGCAACGTGGTTGTGGAGACCAATGGCCTTGCAGATCCAGCCCAGTCGATTAAACAGTTTTGGTTTGATGAAGAGATGAACATCAAAGCTGAACTGCACTCGGTTATAGCTGTTGTTTCAGCCAGAAAATGGGAGGACATATATCAAAATCCTATCTTTGAGAAACAGATAGTTTTTGCGAATAAAGCTTTGATTACATTTATGGATTTGGTTTCTCCCAATAAATACGAGGAAATAGGCTTAAGTATAAAGGAAATGAACTGCTAATGCTAGATGTCTAGGTACTTCATCATGCATTCAGAAGCGATTAGGTTGATATCAGTACCTTTTTAACAGGTGATACCATTTTCGATAAATCAATGCTGCAAAAACTTCAATTGAATTAAACTCAACACAATCATCACCATAAAATTAAACCTATTTTTATTCAAGGAAAATGTTCGCTCAAGAGTAAGAGAGATATTGAACAACGTGTGGGTTAACTCCTCTGGTAAAGTGGATTGAAAATACTTCGAATAAAAGGAGTGGTCTGTTTGGATGAATCACCTTGGGTGTTTGAGTTACAAGGAGTTTAGGACCTTTTTTAAGTGAAAGAAACCAAATCTTCGACTCAGATATATAAAGGACAAACAAAAATATTAGTTGTAGGTTAGGATTTATAAAAGAATCTAATAGCGACTATCTTGAGTACCCAATGATAAGATTTATGGATCAATACTTTAATGATAAAGCATAAATGAAATATTTATAAAACTACTAATTACTGCATTTAAAAAAATAAATAATAACCATCAATTAATGAAATTAATGACTTAATAATTCATAATGCCTCTTTAACTCATTTATACTGATTTTGGGGTTCAGTAGGAAAACAAGTGTCATTATTGGTCCTCATCTGTTTTATATGCAAATTTGGTTAGGTTTTAAGTCGATGATTTTTTATGAATGTGATTCTTTTGCTGCTACAGTCAACAACGTTTTTAAAAATATCTTCTTTCTTATAAAAGATAGCTGCACTTATTTTGCCATGGCGAGGCAAGGCTACTAGGGATTCGGGAGAATTGTTCTCAAATGTGCTATTTATTTTTGGCAAAGGCGAGATTGATTCATCCATCTGTAGCTTCTCATTAATTTTATAATTTTTTTTACTATTACCAAAATATTTTCCAATTTTCAGAACTACTTTATTATCCTGCTCAACCTGATAGTGTATCAGTCTATTTTTAATCTGCAATGATTTTCTATACTATTTCAATAGATTTTAAGTGCTTAAGCACGAACTCATAGACTTGACCTTGTTGCGGATTCGGTGGTTTTCCCTCTCCTGCTATACTAGTCTACTCTTTTAGTTTTCATTTTTTGATTGTTTGTATGGAATGCATGGAACAGATTTTAATGCGTATTGGGAAGTAACTCTTTATAATTTGAGCATAATTTTCATGTTGCTTCGAGCAATTTCTAATGTCTTTGAGTTTTGTCGGTGCTAGTAGCTTTGTACATTTCTATGGATACTGCTGAGTTGTAAGGTACTTGCCACCCGTCGTATGAGTGACTCCTTCTGTTGACTCTGTATTTTGGTTAATTTCCTTCGATGAACATTGTAATTTTGTTGATTTTAATATAGTTCGCATAAGGCTGGAACTTTCATATTTATATTTTTCATAAGATTATTATTAATTGATTAATAATGTTAACTCCAAAGAACCATTCACAAAATGGTAGGATTATAGAATCTTGCCATATTCATAAGAATTGCAAAGTGGTGATTAACTAAATTGAATTATTTCCCAATTTAAACAAATATATTGAATCGATGCGAACAATGCGCAGTTTTAAAAATAATGTAATTTATCACTCTGACACATCAGGTTCATATCAAATATTTTTATCTTTTATTTTACACGACAAAATTATCATCAATAAAGAATTCAATAATAATTAAATGTTCGAGGGAGACCGTCCGCCGCTCAACGAAGAATAAATCAACAATTGGATGCGACTAGCACTTGAAGAGGGTTACAACGCCGTTGCACTAGATGAGATTCCAGTCGGCTGCGTATTCATTCGCTGGACTGGTGATAAATATTAAAAAATTGCCTCTAGCCACAACCTCACAAATCTTCATAATAATGCTTCCCGCCATTGCTAGATCAATTGTATCTACGAAATGGAAAGCCACATGACGATGTAGGAGATCTCTAAGTGTGTTCTTATTGTTACAGTAGAGCCCTGCATTATGTGCACCTTCGCGCTCAATTTGATGGGAATTACGGAGGTGTATTTTGGTCAGTTCAATGATAAATTTGGAGGATGTGGCTCTCTGAGAAAGGACAATAAGTTTTAAATTCGGGGAGGAGTGATGGAGCAGTAGAGCTTTGAATTGATAAAGTCTTTCTATGAACGGGGTAATCAACGATTACCTGAGGAACAACGCAATCGCAGCCGTAAAAAGGTAAAAAGGGAATAATGATTCTTCCTTAGGACCTGTTTATGGAATAAGATAAATCCTAATTCTTTATCTAATTAGCATCTAATTATTAATGATAGTTTCTTAAATATCAAAGAACCTATGTACATTGTTTAGTCATAGAAGCTCAATTGCTTTTAAGGATGTTGACATAATTAACGCATTCATAAGGTAAAGAATTGTGACAAAATGCTATCATTAAACTTTCATCCCTTAAAATAATTTTGGATATGATCATTTAGGAGAGAGGAGCCTTATTGTATGGATCATGTTTATCATCCATTAATATTATACCCTTCATCCACTTTGCAAGCAATCTAAAAATAGCTTACACCTTTGATATCCCGATAAACGGTTTATAGTTGTAAGCTGATAACCAAGTATGCTCTTCCTGACTTTAACTGATCGTATCTCCTAAATTAATTGTCGTGTTGTTCATGATTTCAATGAATCAACACAAACAGATCATTCCCTTCAATAACTCTTGGCTTTAGCTTTAAGCCTCTAATCTGTGGAGTCTTCGGATCGATGCTTTCGACTTCAAATGAAGTAGAATCGATCATCACTGCAGTCTATAACATTTTGAGGAGTCCGATGCTTGCACCCAAGTTTCCTTCGTTACTAACAGTTTCAAAGTATCTAGTCATTTGGTCGAATCTCCTTTTAAGAAAGAGAGCGTCACCTGTAATATTGCTGACAAACTGCCCCAAATACTACGGAGAAGGAAATTTTGTTGCGATCTGCTTAGCAAAAAATATACTGGTGGTAATAGTGAGACAATATAGCACAGTTTGGAAAAACGTTAGCTGTATGAGTATTTTCTGCCCTGATGTGTGATGAGAAACTGGTAATAAGTGGTTTATTGTTTGGGGAAGGAGACTATAAGTTTGATAGTGGCTTTAGTGTCATTTTTCATTAAGAAAATTATTATGTTTGATGTGATGTAAATATATCGGTTTATTATTATAGACGGTAGAATTATCATCAATGTTTTCTATTGAAGAAAATAGCCGCAAATAATCATATGGATGAGACTTTGATTCATCCATAAATAATAATAAAAAGAATGGATCTGCAATATCTAAAAAATTATGCTTAAAGTTGTATATATAAAAAATCTCAAACAATTGGTTTGAAGGCTAATGAAAGCACAATCATTTCTATATTTTAAGTGGGCCTGTCACAAATTTAATTTCGTCTTTCTTTCCCCAAGCCAATTGAAATTCAGATAATTATTGCCAAAGTTAATTATGGCTCGTATCCATTTTATCTAATTATTCCCTAAGCTTCTTGTATTGTTCATAAATTATGTGTTCTCTTTTATTGTTTTAGATTTCTTTTATAAAAGATTAACGCTGCTGAGGGATCAAAGTAATGATGTTTATGTCCTTGTAGTCCTCCCAAAAATTTACAACCAAATTAAGAATTAAAATCTATTTTCCCCCGACCATAACCTGATATAAAACGTTCTTAATTTCATTCTTCGTATTTTTGCCAAAACCAACAAACTATTTTTCCGCGCACCAAGCTTCAATCCAAGCAATTTGTCGATCTAATGGCAAGTTCTTATCACCAAACAATTATTTGTGATGCCTTAGATTGATGTGTTTTAATCCCCACTTTTCGGTTCCATAGCGCAAATTGAATGTCTGTTTACCAATTTTCAAACGAAGGACAACTGTATCTTAACTCTGCATATTTATTTTATTTATTAAAATTATATTCAAATTACTTTTTACGTGAATAAAAATTAATAATACCATTTATTAATTTTAGCTTTATTTATTCTAGTTTTATACCTCTAAGAATTAATTTCTATCTATCATTTAGAGTTGAAGTAGTCAACTTAATTTCAAAAATATATGAATATAAAGCCTTTCCGTACAAGTAACAACTCACAGACATGAAAGATAACTGTAATAACCACTCATCCAATCATAACGCAACAAAAGGAATACAATAATCAGTGTCTTATCAATGAATATCATTAACACTGTAATTTAAAAAACAACAAAAATTTTATCATTTGATGCTAAAACGAGGTACTCCTAAGGTTATATGCCAATTGTAATTATAAACATCTAATTGATTATAAGTCTTCAATATGAAAGTTAGCTCAGTATAATTTTTCAAGTTTAATTATTATTAAATTCTTTTATTCTTGGAAGAATTCCTTTATATATCGATATTATAGCATTATAATTTTTAAACAAGTGGCTTCTTAAGTTAAATTACATTAAAAGGATTGGCTTAAATTAATCAAAGGTATGTGCCCATCAAATATCGCATACTATAATCAATATCCAAAATCAACATATGTTAATTTTTGGATTTCTCTTCTAGTATCGATAATTTTATCGATGGACGCATACATTTTAGTAATTTCAGCCATGCCTTTTAATTGAATTTGCTGCTTACTAATCTAACAAGTATCATCCGGTATTTTTTATCTACATTTATTATTTAAATTTTTTGATCAAATCTTATGTCTTCGTCCATCCTAAAATACGGGCAGATCATTCGGATTCGATCTTACGAGAAGGCCAACACATTTCTCACCAGTAAATCGTACTTCCCCCATAAACTAGATACACCGATCAAAACCTCTACTTTCAAATCTATAACAAAGACGACACCTTCCTCTCTGGTCCCACCGATATCATCAACATCACCAACTATCGTGAATCTCTCTTTTAGGTTCTTCCAACTTCCTCCTTCGAAATTAACGACGAGATGAACTCCCAAAAGATCGAGGCAAAAAAAGCTGAATCCGCCCCCCGTGCCAAAACATAGTAGTAGCAATTCAAGGCAATTATCTCCGAAAAAAGAGGAAAGGTGATTTCCTTTGGTGACAAGGTGATCTTTCGGCATCTCGATTCTCAATACTACATTTATGGTTCATTTGATTGCGCCAGTTCAGGTATCGGTGCCTTCAAGATCTAACTCAAGAAAGAACTTTCTTAAAAAATAATTTTTCAGCTAATGAGCTATAGGACCTATGAGAAAGAAGGAGATGAAATGAGCATCTATGCGCCTTTTAAGGTTTATCACTGTGAAACCCAATGTTATGTTTCGTATTGCTTTGAGAGGCTTTTTTTAGACAGGGGAGCAGCAAGAAGGCACACTATTGGTATCAGTAAGTTGCAATCGAGCGATAAGGATTTTCCCGTTGATCCTCCAAAGATAAAGTAAGCATACTACCTCTAAGGTGAAGAAGCATATGTATAGGAGGGAGGGTAAGATCACAAAACGCAGTAGGTGTTGCCCAACCAGGCTCGTTTTCTAATCATAAACGAAAACATTCCCAAGAGGGTATTTAAACTGGTGACTCATAACTAGTTTTAGATGAAGATTAACAAACAAAAGATCCGCAACCACGATATTGTTTACTTTATACATACGGAGAAGGATCAATATATGTGCCCGAGCAACTTTACTTCTCAGGTCCTTCTGAAAAAAAGATTGGAGGAGTCAGATCAAACTGATATCTTTGATGGGTTGTGGGAGATCGAGGAGGTCAAGACAGTTGAGGAAAAGTCTGATGAGATCCCTCTTAAATCTAAAGCACCCTCAAGAAAGTTGGATGGCATTAGGGACGTTAGCCAGAAGAGATTTGGCAATATTAATTCTCTCATGCCAATTCCTGGCAAAGATTTAAGCCATACCTATCTAACTTCTACTGTAGGAAATCCGATGATGGAAGGACAGGTTCGGGCTGGATTTTCAGGAGGAACAGATGAGGTTGAGGAGGAGGGTGACAAAGGCAGCAAAAAGAAGGATAAATACATTTTGCGGCACCTTGCTTCTGGTAGAATTATCTATGTGTCTGATGATCTAAAGCGTGTTTAACTCTAAGAGTGCTCTGGTCATCAAAAAAAGCCCATCCTATTGTAGAGCATTGATTCTAAATTATAAGACGGAGCCTTAGTTCAATTCTCCTTTAAGACAAAGGATATTAGAGAAGCTAAGGCCAAAGTATTGAAATATTTCCTCGGAATAACGTTCGGTACTGAGCCAAAAAAGAAGGAACAAATTTCAGAAAGGATCGAAGAGCAAGATGAATATGAGTAGGGACAGAGCATTGAGCAAGACGATTAATAAAACGAGAATAAAATTGAAATAGAGTATAATAGCAAATTCTAAAAATCAAAGTTAGGATTAAGTCTTGATTCTTCAGAGCATGGCTTTAGAATTTACAAGGTGAGCTAGTAGATCAAACAACTGTGTCTCTTCGTCCTTTCCTCACAGGAAATATTATCCAAATTTACCAAACTGATAGGAGACTACGTCACTCTCGATGAATTGTTAATGTAGTTAAACGTATTTTTGCTGAATAACGTCATTGGAGTCCTCAAAAACCTGATAGGGTTTATCTACGGTTGCGAGTATAGTAAAATAGCAGAGAGTGGAAGTACTTTATCCATCATTCAGATAATCCCAACTCGAGGAAACAGAGAATATTCGATGAGCTTGGCATGATTGAACTAGTGACCCGCTTGCTAGAACAGATCAACCACAGTGATTTTCCACCAGCAGCATCCGATCATGAGTACCAAAGTTTATCAAGAAAAAGTATCCCTAAGGAAAAACTGCAAAAGCTTGAATAGCGCAACAAAAACTCTTAGTATCGTAAGGTGCGAACAGTGTACGAGTTAGGCTACAAGCTTTTAGAGAGTATAGCTGCAAGCAACGATTTGATGAAGATTAAGATATCGAAGTATATGAACAAGTATCTGAACCATATCATGGAGAAGGCTAACAGAACAGTCTATCGTAGTATTCAGGAATTTCTTGATGGTAACTACCTCGCCCTTGAAGAAATTAATAAAGACTACATTTAGAATCTAATCAGTCATATCAATGAGAATGATCCCGATCCCGCTGACCTATACTTCCTTTCCTGTCTTTGTCTTTGCAAGGAGAGGACAGTCCCGAAGAATCAAACAGCTGTCTTCCAAAATTTTTACTCCTAGAATTCAACTAAATAGGTCAGTGATAGCAAATATAACATGTAGTAGAAACTATCAGCAAACAAATTCAAATTCAGATAAGATCAACAGAAGATGCAAATTCTTTCTCGAATAATTCCAATCAGTTAGCCACAGTACCGTACTCTCTCATAACTGTTTGAGGAGTGCAGTTTGATGAAAGAGGAGGGTGATTATAATCCGGACAAGAATCACTGGTCATATTTTATGCAGTATCTTAATCTGCTGGCAGATATCTGCGTGCAGCGTAACTAAGCTCCTCTTGATTACATCAAAAAGAGTTTACCATTAAAGACACTGGTAGCTTTCTTGTGTTAGACCACGGTTGAGAAAAATTTATTATTTCAGCCTTTCATCCGACTGGTTCATCACGCTTTTGTGGAGACTTCCTCCTATGAAGAGATCAATAGAATCACAAAAGTTAAGGAGTGGAATTAATTAGGTAATTTCAATATACCCTCGGCCAAGATTATCATTCCCAAAGACATCCAAACAACCATGAAGGTCATCTTTGACTATATTAAACGCATCAATAAGAAGCCCTTCCAACTGAAAACACAAAAAATTGAAGAAAGTAAGCAGACAAAACCAGAGACGATCGATTTCGATGTGGATAACCGCAATCGACTGATAAACGTCAAAACATTTCTTTAAATATTGAAATCCACACTGAATTTGGGGTTCTGGCTGAAAATCTAAGAAATGAAAAAGATGGTTCCCTATTTACTGAAGGTGATGCGGTTTGACATCGAGTATTCTAACCGCGTGCTGTAGTAAACCAAGTAAACTGACAAGAAAAACAATGAAAATGGGCATTTAAATCCCTCTTAGTATCAGCAATTGGTGTATGACAGAATAAAACAACAACTGAAATTGAACAAGCCGAACATTGTATTACTAGTGGAGTGCAAAATCCTTGCAGCTAAGATTTTAAATATCATTATAGACTACGAATATAATGTACGAGTGTCTATCATTACTAAATACTTTAAGGATGTGATGGAGTTCGATGTCAATCTAAGCAACTATGTTTACGACAAGATGGATTTTATTAAAAAATGGAAAAGCCATATCGAGTATGAACAATTTTAGCCGGCCAATGAGAAGGAGGGCTATCTACTCATCGACCAACTCTGGAAGGATAAGGTGGAGGAGATACTTGCAGAGAGGGATATCTTTTCAGAATGTGCTGAGGAAAATATTAATCATACATTAGTATTCTTTGAAGCTTTTGTTTATTCCAACCAGGAACTTACCAATTTAACACTTTAACTCATCAAGAGGGTTACTAGTCAGAGAGAAGAGATTCTTAGAACCTTTAAGGACATTATCTTTGTAGCAGGAGGCCATCTCAAGAATTTGGCTATCAGGGGAGTCCAAACCACACGCAGTGTCCTGCTGAATCTTATCAGTCCCACCATACGTGATCAGAACATTAAAAATAATTGTTTGTGGCTCAAAATGAATGACAATGAGAAAGGAATGTCATCTCCAAAATTGGGAGTCATCCAAGAGCTGGCATCGCTCACGATGTCCATGATGAAAAGTAGAGCAAATCCAACTCCTTTTGATGCTTCAAACTTCTACTCTTCCACAGAGTTGTATCCCTTCTTCGACCTATTTGCGGAACCTGATCGTAAGGCATAATCTGAGTAATAACTGGATGGTTCCTACCTAATAATCTCATAAAAAGATTAAAACCTACCTCTCAACCAAAACCTAATAAAAAGTCAAGATCATCACCTGCTGATCATAGACTTCATAAAGTTAATGACGGATCTTCCAACAAACAACCCCCTCCCCATGCGTGCTCTGCACTCCGCCTATAATTTCCTCACAGGTCTAATCTGGAATAACAACTAAAACAAACGTGAGCTATAAAATATCCTGTCAATATCAGAGTGTCATCTCCTATATAATGTGGGCTGCATCGATTTCTACAAGCAGATGTACACCAACAACAAGAAACTGGTTAAAAATGGGGAAATCAAGAACCTGATTGAGAAAATTATCGAATATGCAAACAGACTGTCCATCAAAAAATATCAGAAAAGCAAACTAATGGACTTTCTTCGTATAGCCGTAATCTTCGATGACCAAGGCTATGACATCAATCAAAACATGGTCATGGAGCTCATCTCACAGTATCAAGTCTCCAGCGAGAACAAGATCGTCTATTTAAAAGCCGAATAACAAATTAATTTCAGTATATCGAAAACTATCGATTAAAGTTATGAGCTGTGGATTAGCGAATATACCAAAGAATACTAGATGATAACACAAACTTATGACCCTTTAAATGTATCACCCCAATTGTGCTACGTCGCAACATTCTTCGAGGTATTCAGCGCACTCATCGAAAATTAGAACATTGTCAACATCGGAAAAGCTTCAAATATGCATCCTATCGATTTTTTACTAAAGATATTGAAGATGTCAGGACGGTGTTGGATAGTTATAAGGCATCTGAGAGCGTATCTGAACCGATTATATTACTTTGATAATCGAGGCAAGGATACAACTCTCTTCAATACTTTTACTGAAGACGATCTGCCAATCCTGAGGAGTCAACTCCGAGGAATCGTATAGTTAATATACAACACTCCGGACTACAACGTAATCCGTTTAAAAAACCCAATCAGATACTGTTTTTTAGGGAGCTATGTGTTCTTATGTTTGTAGTAAATCCTTCACTCTTTGTATTTATTGTTTAAAACGAAAGAATATGCAGGGTACATCTCATTGAATATATCGCAACAGACATAGAAAGATTGTGACAAGATATTTATTCTTTTAGAAATCATTGAAATGCTCTAGTTTTTATTGAAAACCATTGATGGAAGATATATCAATAAGTACATAGCCAGAGTCAGCAAAAAACTACGCGATTTTGTTGCTAATATTCCATTTAAAATTGCTGAGAAGTACATGGACGCATCCAAGCAGGCTACTATTGAAAACATTAATAAATATTCCATTACTAGTGACGAGATACCTTCCAAAAAGGCTTATATCTTTCATGATGGAAAAGGCTTTTGGAGACATTTAGTCGACTGGAACTCCTTTAAAGATCAGTAAATTCAG
>Ga0302268_1000162_pt1 | contig 41922 bp, 32 predicted proteins | sample III_Bog_E2_1_FD_194554 | JGI IMG/M metagenome (GOLD analysis project Ga0302268, IMG submission 194554) | Peat permafrost microbial communities from Stordalen Mire near Abisko, Sweden - III_Bog_E2_1 | ecosystem: Environmental > Terrestrial > Soil > Wetlands > Peat | place: Sweden: Abisko... | reverse complement strand
TTTTCATATAAAAGATCATTTTTATTTAAAGTACTCCAGTTAGTTAGTTATTAAAAGTATTTTACTTAATTTTGATTGAATTTAGAGCATTGTTCGAAAAGAAGATTTCTTAAAAAAAAAAAAAAAATCATCGAAAACTTCAATCAATATGGATTTTCTTAAAAAGCATCGGATTTTAACAAATTAATCAGCTACAAAAATAGCCACCGTTTTTTAGCTTTTTCTGATGAATAATCATAAAAATCGTATTATAATATTTTAATAGTTTTGCATTAACTTTTCCTTCAATGGGAACGTGTCTAATGATAGCCAGTAATGCCAATCAGAATTTATAAAACTTAGAAACAATAAAAAAGGATAAAGAGATAATTAAAAATATAATTTAAGAGGAATCAAAAAATTCTTCTACGCCAAATCAATTATCTCGTCTTGGAATGGTATAGAGTAGCATAGAAAAAAATAATGTATGCACTTTAACAAAACCATTTCATCGAACATTTAGTTTGAAAATTAAACCAACTAAACATTTTTAAAATGAATCGATAACTCCAGTTCTTAGCTGCCCGCATATTCAGAATTTCCATTTTCGCAAAAATCAATTTCCAAAATATCCAAATAGTGACTTTATAAAGAATATTACTGTTATGTTTCGCTCTCAATGTGACATAAACAATGACTAATCGTCGTGCATAAGATCATCTAAATAAAATTAATAATACCAGACATCGATAACTAATGGGATTTAATAATTTGTGGAATATCCCTTTAATAGGGCCAATAATTCGTAAAAAGATATGATAAACAAAGGACTTACTGAGAAAGATAATAATTTAATCAATTAAACACTTGCTGTCGACGAATCCATGAAACTTTATGGAATAAAACTGACAAATAAATCTGTATATTCAGGTAGTTGTTTTCATGGGATGAGGCAGGGCTATGGAATAATGCTGTGGAATGATGGAAGTGTTTATGAAGGTTTTTGGAAATAAAATAAGTCATTCGGACAAGGGAAACTTACTTTCTCAAATGGGTAGATTTATGATGGCGATTGGTTGCAAGATAAAATGCATGGATATGGAGTTTATACCTATCATAATGAAGAAAAATATGAGGGATATTGGATCAATAATTTACAGTAAGGTCATGGAGTTTATGTATGGAATAATAATTAAAAGTATATTGGATAATGGAAAACTGGAAAAAAAAATGGCTAGGGATAATTATACTTTTAAGACGGCAGTTATTTTAAGGGGACATTTTAAGATAATTAGATTCATGGTTCAGGTGTTTATTGTTGGAAAAACATAAAAACATACAATGGGTAATGGTAGCACAATAGAATGAATGGGAAAGGAATCATGACATGGGAGGATGGAAGAAGTTATAAGGGAATGTTTTAAAATGATAAAATCGAAGGATATGGGGTCTTGACTTAAACGGATAACAGTATCTCAACAGGATATTGGAAAAATGGACGAAAGAATGGACTTTTCAATTAATAAAACTCATAAGGAAAAAGCAAACAAGTTGAATGGTACATGGGAAAAAAATTGAAGCGAAGATGCTAATGTTAAAAGAAAGTAGTTTCAATAAATAGTAACAAGAATAACTTAAAAAAATGAATTTGTTTAAATCAACACACGAAATTTGCCAATATTATTGATTTTAATGATAGTAATTTATGCAAAATTACCCCTCATAGTAATTATTCTATCAAATTATGAAAAATGTTCTTTCTTTGCTTCAGTAATATCTAATTATAATTATCCTCCAGCTATGACGCATTAATCGTTACGTAAGATTTAGCAACAAATGATGGATTATGATATAAATACTATCAATGATAATTTTTTGACCAGTTATTGCGCAATGATACCAAGTGATGTCACGGCTAAGGAGATAGAAAATAGTAAGAATCATATTTCTCATGAATGTATAGATTTTGAAAAAGAATGCAAGTCAGGCCAAACTTTCCTGCAGGGATTAGCACAAAGAGATAGACAGGAAAGCTAAAAGAGAAGAAATGATAAAAATAAGTTTATAAATAAGTTGAGGCAGCTGAACTCTTAACCCGGTAGCGATGGAGTCACCTTCCATAAAACTATCCCGACTGTTGAAGGAGAGGAACATCCCTTCGATCGGAAATAGAGAAACAAAATTGCTGCACGTTAGAGTCGTGACCGCAAAAAGCTCTACATAAAGCTGATGTAAACAAAAATATAAAACCTGGAATTATAAGTTTCTCAGGCTAGTGCTTAGATCTAAAAATTCCGAATGTAGATTTTCAACGTGCAGATGCATCAAGACAACAAAGTAAAATAACATCTAGTTAGAAAAAATAAGTTAAGAACAAACAGATGCATATCATGAAGAAATTGGAAGGACTTGTTAATGCCAGTGATATTGAAGATCGAAATAATGAAATCAACATTTGCCTTGATAGCATCATTTATCGGGTTGGAGCCATGGGCAATGAACGGAAAGCAGCATTGGATAAGCTCTACTGTAATCTCATCAATTTCAGTCAACCCGCTCTGTATAGGTATATGCTGTGGTCTGCAGTCAGGCAAAAACATCTTTTTCAGGATGGTCCATCATCATCTAGCAACTAGGATTAAAAATGGTGCAAAGAAATATAGCAAATAGCTGAAATATGCACACTTGGAAGAGTTGAAATTCTAGCTCAAATCAGATAAAAATTATCTTATAAAAAGCTAGAAATAGTTCATAGCTCTGAAAGATTATTGTCGGTAAAGGGCGAAGTAGAAAAGAAAGGTCAATATTTGGACAACATTGTTAACGAAATCCGTTAGATATTAAGCCCTTAACAGGTGGCCCAACTAATCCTATTTGTATAGAGACACCAATTTAAGAAGTAAGTACGTCTTTTCGAAGATGAGGAGGAAGGATAATAGCGTCCTCCTCAGAAAAAAGTAAAAGTGGAATAAGATAGTGATTACCCGATATTTAGGGTGGTATGAAATTGATGTAAATATTATATCATTTGAATTATTTAAATTAACTTTTATTGTTTAATTTTAATATACAGTCATTGATGATCTAAGCCTACTAAATAATTATAAACAAATAAAAATGCTAATTTAATAGACTAGTGTCAATAACTTATCTAACCTCATTCCTTAAATATCAGGAAATGATTGGATAAGATAGTTTCTAATTTATTGCAATTTTACTTGAATAGGGAATAAATGCTTAGTCAATTTATATATTCAATGCCAATTGATATATTCAGTTATTAATTTTGTTAAAAATAGTAGATTTGATATATGAAATGTGAGAACATCATAATTTTTATTCATTTATTTGGCTAAATTCCGATGTATTTGGTTCAAAGACCGTTTGAAGAAAGTATAAGATGTATTTATTCTTGTAATCAATGTATTTATCTTTTACCATCATTTTGCCTTCAAGTAAAAGATATTTCAAATATCTATGACGTAAAAACCATAACAGAAATTCAGAAAAAACTCTTTTTATTTTTAGTTATTTTTCATTCCCGTTCGTTAAAAGTATTTTTAAATTTCCTAAACTCAAAACTACTTCTCTAAGGATGGGCTAAACAAATGTAATCAGATCATTTAAATCTACTTCTCTTAGGTGGCATATTTTTTTGAGCTTTTGCTGATATTTGCGATGGAGAATTGATCTAATACAGCATTTAACGATATTGATGGCTATATTCTTCTGATAATCTTCTTTTGGATTTCTATTTTTAAAAGCTGAAACAATATTATTCGTTGGTTCCGATATTATATCACTAGGAGAACTCTATGATTTGGGCATTTCATTCAGTTAGAAAAGAAAGGGAGACAGGTGACTTTGCAATTTAAGGGAATCTGCACTCTGAATGAGGATGAAAGTGCTTTGAAGGTTTGGTTTGTAAGCTTAAGCTAAGAGCATATCAAGTATAAATGGCTAACAAGAGATAAATATTTATAATCTCTTCTAAATATGCATAGTCTTGAAAACAAAATGTCTTTTATTTTTCCTGATAGTCAATTTTTTTTGTTACGATGCTAAGCATTTGGAAATTATCAGTCCTTTTGCTTAAATATTGATAGCATAATGTTTCTTTTAAAAAATATATATTTTTTTATCAAGGTAAATTTTGGAATTGTAAATTATCCGGAGCAATTAATTACAAAGGAAATGGTAAATAAATTTAAATTTTAAAGGATAAGATAAAAATAAATATGAATCGATTTAATCAATTGATAAAAACAGCAATTATGATGTTTTAAAACATTTTGACAAAAGGGTAAAAAATAATAATAATCTATGCTAACAACTGAAAACATAAAAAATATAAGGAAAAGTTTCTTTATTGATGATTTCAAATTTTACAATATTTTTTTTTTTCATTTTCGTGTACAAAAATATATAAAAAATAGTTCTATCTCCATTAGTCAACAAATAACTATATTTTATTATTAAAAAATTTTAAGGATTATTTAAAACTGATTTTTTTTTTCTTTTCAATTCCCACAAAGTGAGTTCCTATTTACATTGCAAGGTTCTATATTTATATTTATACCCTTTTTGGGAATTATATCAAAAATACAATGTTATAGGATAGATATAAAGGAACTCTCGAAGAGGGATAAATAATTAAGACAAAAGTAACGCTTATTTTCATGATTTTATTATTTAGGTTTTATTAAACTAGACTAAAATATATTATAAAAAAATTAATAGTACAATATGAGCGATGAACAAATCTTACAATCAATCGGTTAATTACGCGAAAAAGTTAAAAAAAAACAGGAAAATACTCTCGCTATTATTAGAACTAAAAAAGAAGATGAACAAAGGAACAACATCTTTAACGAATCCCTTGTTGAGCTAATAAACATATAACTTCAATTACTGCTTCAATAACAAAACGGTTCCAAAAAGACTTAATTGTTTCAAATTCAAAATTGGCATGAAATTAGGAAAAACACAGAAAAACTCGAAAAATAATTGTTTGACCATTTTGATTCCTAATGCTAGGATTGTAAAAATCCCTGTTATGACTGCAATTACTGTAATTTCTAAACCATATGCTAAAGAATATTTTGTGATGTCTCTTGCATCAAGGATAGAAAGTATCAATGTTGCTTAAGGCAATATTTTTCAGATCAAGTCACTTCCTTTTGTTGCCTTCCTTGTTTGTTGTGGAATTGTCTAATTAATCAAGCTAATGGAAATTGTTGTAAATGCTGTAGATGCGATTGCACTTGTTGCTGCCGCAGATGTGGTTGTTAATGCAAATGTAATTGTTATAAATGTGCTTGTTGTGATTGCTGTTTTCAAAAGGAGTGGTTTGTAAAAAGACTGCAATACAAAATATACGAAAGATACTTAGGATTAATTCGTGAATGATTATTTTTTGCTGTTTTTGTATGATTCATAAAACTAAAATAATGATTTTTTTAAAAAAATTATCTTTACTGTATTCTTTTCCGTTCTTCCACGAAGTGAGTTTCTATTTACATTGCAAGGTTCTATATTGATAACCCTTTTTGAGGATTATATCAAAAATACAATGCTATAAGATAGATATAAAGGAGCTCAAAGAGGGATAAAAAAAGAAAAATTTAATTTACAATTACAATCTTTTATTATTTATTTTTTATCTAGACTTTAATATAATTTTTTAAAATCATATAAGAGAATATGGGGTGTGTAATTTCAGATGGTTCTCGTCCAGTCGATACTCTTCTGACATCGGGTCCATTTTGGAAAGAAATCAACGCCTGCGATGCAAAACTTAAAAAGTGCTCTGACATCATGACACTCATAGCGAAAAAATTTAAAACTCCCCAGTGTTCTGAAACCGAAAAGAAAAAATTGAAAAGTCAATTGGCACTCGCATTATGATGAAAAAGTTTGAACAAAAAAGAACTTTTATCATGAGGCACAATTCAAAACTTTTTAAATATCGGGAAAATTTAAATATGATAAAAATGGTTCAGAAATCAAATGCATAGCTGGAAAATGTTGAATTAATTTGTTCAGAAGCATAAAAAGCTATGATTTAAAGCAATGAAAAAAAGCTTATATATGGACCGCCTGGAATAAATTGTTGTCGAAGGAAATGAAGAGGGTGAATTTGATGAAGAATTAAAAAGATTTAAACATAGTTAACATGATGAAATATTGACTTCTTGCTTACAGTTAAACTTAAAAGTGGTTTATTAAACAAACAAATCCTGCACAATTTTTTACGATAATTTTGTTCCTGAAGGAGAAGTTGTTGTTTGTAATTCTTTTGGTAGAATAACTAAATAGAGATAAAAAAGCATTTCTATCTTATAGCAATAATTTGTAGTATGTATCCGTTGTGTATAGGTGGGAGTATGTCAGTGAATTAGAGGTTCGGATGTTATTATTTCGTTCCCACGAAGTGAGTTCCTATTGACATTGCAAGGTTTTATATTCATACACCTTTTAGGGATTATATCTGTTATAAGATATATATAAAGAAACTATTTTGAGGGATAATCCAATACAAACATAACTCTTTAAGTAGACTGTATTATTTTTAATTTAAATATGCGAAAGATAATTTATCATAATATAAAATCTGAGAGTAAAATAACATTTATGATAGTTCCACTTTATTAGTACTATGCATATCAAAAAGATGGCATTCGGCACTTTTACAACACTCGTAACGATATTAAATAAGGTTGGATAATAAAAGGAGTGAAATGCTATGTTTGGAACTCGTGTGTGTACTCAGGCTTAAAATGGAGCAATGCTAATGAAGCATAATATTATTAACACTAAACTATTCCTTTTTTTCAATATCATTGTGATCAAAGCAAAACTTATGGGGGCTATAGATTTATGTACTCTCATAGCGCAAATTAAAAAGATGATTGGGAGAAAGACAAAGAGGCTTTTTATGCTTATTATTATGGTGAACTCCCTTAAGAATAGTAAAATATAATTAAAGTAAACAGATATCACAAAGTGCAATAGGATGGATGGAGATTTTGCTATCTTATTTAAGGGCAAAAGCCTGAATAACAGTGGATATTAGATTAATACGAGTATTTTTATGCAGTTAAATCAATAAATAAAAAGTGATTTAAGATTATAAATCATATAAATTTTTCTTACAAATGTTAATTCTTTTACTTTATCGAGCAGTTAAAAATAAATCTTTGAGTTCTTTTTTTAATTTCCACGAAGTGAATTCCTATTTACACTATTGCAAGGTTCTATATTCATACCTTTTGGAGATTATATCAATAATACAATGTTATAAGACATATATAAAGAAACTCTCTTCCAGCGATAAACTAAGAAGGAAATAGTGCTATTAATTGCTTCTTTAAATTGAGCGAAAATTAAATCCAGTATAATAATAATACAATAATGAAGCAACTTATAATTTTGCTTTTATTTGCTCTTTGTTTAGGTATTGAAATACCAAGTTCTACTCCTAATGAGTGTGCAAACAGAGACCAAATAAAGGCACTCATTTAAACTGCATCAATTTTCTTTGGTTAAAACGTAACTCTTCAAATCAGCTACATCAAGGAAAAGATTTCTCGGTAGGAATTTGCTAACTGGCAAATTTTAGTTTTCGTCAAACAAAAGTGCTATTGGAACATATTACGGGGAGTATGTTTCTTCATGCGCATTTCGATGTTAGGGCTGCAATATGTTTTTCCCCTCTTTTTATTATGAAGTCACAGGAATACCATCCTATATAAGCTTTAAGAAAATATTGGAGTTTAATTCAAAAAAATAGTATCTTGGGGAGAATGTCGCAGAAATGGATGCATTTGTTTGGAACAATATCATCCAAGCCTCTAAGGTAGGGCAACAGAATTTAAATAAAACAGCATTATTTATAGCTAATAATGTGGGGTAATGGAATCATGCAACAGCGGAGGTTTTTATCGTTGAAAGCAAAGCTGTATTTTATGCGTCTTATCCAGATTGCTACGCTGGATCAGGATGTTTGACAGATAGGCTTATGATTCACAAAGATGAACAGTTAACTTATATAATCATAGTCACATGATTTTTTCTCTATATTATTGTATGATTCAATATTCATTATTAGGATTTATTTTTCAACTATTATTTTCCTTTATTTCCATTTCCGCGAAGTAAGCTCCTATTTACTTTGCAAGGCTATATATCATACAATTTTTGGGGGATTATAGAATAGATACTAATATTATAAGATATATATAAAGGAACTCTTTTCAAGGAAGCTTCGCTAAAAAACACAATTTAATTTTTAAAACAAAATTATTCGAGGGATAAAAAATTAATCTTAATTACTCGTACAATATGGCAATGAGCACACTGATCTTTTTTATTATAACTGGGTTACCATCCTCGGGTTTAAACAAAATTTTCGCTTTCAAAAAGTTTTTATTAATTTAATTCTTTTATACTTATTGCAATATCAAACAAATAGTCAAACTATGGACCTTCAATCGAAGAGAAATAGCGAAAATCGCGAAAGAAAAAAACTTTCCAAGAAATAAAAGTCTAACTTTTTTGTGCTAACCAATGTTTAATAAAAAGAAAAATGCTTTGCCCTTAACATTCAAAATTTTTTCATCAACGCCTTATATGATCTAAGCTAACTTCACTTAAAGGAGCCATCAGTTTCAAGAAGGTCATATTTTGAAGCACTGAGAACTATTACGAAAGGAAATAACTCTGAAATCAGAAAACTTTATCTGAGCAATCCTTATTTATCGGCTACACAAAAGTTATTCAGATCAATTATCAAAATAGCCAACAGAACTCTTCTATCAACATTTTTTTCCTATAATTCATTGAAGAATAGATAAATGAGTGACAATGAACAAAGATTTCGCAAAAGAAACAAATAAGCAGTTAAATAATCCCAAAATATTGAAGAACCCTATTTTTACAAATGTCGAAGGCCTGAGGAATGTTATTGTGGATGGCCAAGACCAACTAATTGTCCGCTTGGACCCAGAATTCGTGTTTATCTTTGATTGCTTTTCAATATTGTTTTATTCTCTAATTTTTCTTCTATCTATCTCACGAAGTGGATTTCTATTTCTATTTCCATTGCAAAATTATATATTCATACTATTTTTGGGGATTATATCAATAATACAATGCTTTAGATAGATATAAAGAAATTATTTTCGAGGAACCAGCTATTTCCCTATCTAAACTCAAATTTTCTTTAAAATTTTTGTAAGACTTATTTATAAAATAAAAGTACTTTTTTAAGTATATAAATTATAAATAGGATATAATCTTTAAACAGCAAAAGGAAAAAGAAATATGTTACATCTTGCTGAACACACTTTTTCTGCTGGTGAAGTAAAGATTTGCTTCACCTCCATCAACCTCCAACCTTAAGACTATATGAATCTGGAATGGAGAGTTGCAAAAATTGCTATTTTTAAAGACAATGCAATTCTTGCTACTTATGTTGATGAGACCAAAAGGAAATCTCTCCTCTCAAGTTTAAGCATTCCAGAAACCAATAACAAATAATTCAATGGAGGTCCTATCTAATGGATTGTTGCCAAATATGTTAATACAGGATTCTTTCAAGTGCACATTGATCAGAAAGAAGATCCAAACCATATTGGAAATTAAATTCTTATACCTCCTCAAAGTCAACTTTCTTATGAAGGTGGTGCATTAGCTTTGATAGACGATGAGGGGAAAAAACTCCAAATTTTCCCTGATGCCACGCGGTGGACACATATATTCATCCCTTATGGAGTGAGGCATTAAGTAGAAGAGGTCAAAGGAACCAGAATTAGTTTTGTTCGATTTGTTTTTGATTCAAAGGCTTGTGAATATGTTGTTCCTGCGTGTCATCAATCATTCCTTGATGAAGGCCCCCAGATTTCTGCTTGATACGATCGATTATCAATAAAATTATTGTTTAAATTATTGTATTTTTCCATAAGTTTATTTCTTTTGTTTGTTAATTATTCGTTTCTTTTACCATTCCTTTAAAATTTATTTTCTTTTAATTACATTTCTGTGAAATGAGTTCATTTTTACATTGCAAGGTTCTGTATATATACATATGTTTGGGGATTATATCAATAATATAATGTTTTAAGATAGATATAAAGGAACTCTCAATGAGGATAAAAGACATGATCCAAGACAGAAAGTAATGTTTGTTTTCCGTAATTTTATTTGAAAAAAATAAATATATTAATCTTTAAGAGTACAGTAATATGAAGGCACAAATCCTAATTATAACTGTTACCATCTTCACAGCTCTGAGTCAAAACTGCAGCAAACTCTCTCCTCTGGTTGCAGTAAATGCACGATATCAACAATACAATGTTATAAGATAGATATAAAGGAAATCTCAAAGATGGATAAATTTCATTCTCTCCAATTCACAATTTAATTTTTTTATTATCTTTTTTTATTTAACAAGAATTAAATCTATTATAATTTAATATCACATGATTTCGAAAATGACTTTGCCATTATTATCCATAATACTGAGTTTCTCTCTGATTTGTTTCGCAGAAAAATCAAATACCAATCACAAAGAACTCTTCGAAGAATTTGAATCTGTACTGAAGCCTTTATGCTCACTAAATCGGTTGTATGATATTTTTTAACTGAACCCATAATAAATTCACCAAGATTATCAAGCAGCTCTAAGATATTTGCAAATGCTATAAGCAACCTATTAGATGAATCAATCTGAGAAATAATTCACTCCCAATGGTGATTCAGCTAATACGCAACCTAACGGGGTTTAGGAAATATAAAAAGAAAATGCAGAAACAAATCAATAACCAATAGACGATATAATTTAAGACAATATAGAAAACAACTAAAAGGAATCAAATTAATATCCAGATACAACTCGATTAAGTGAACCACCACAAAAGACATCAAATCTGGAATTATGGTTGCTTATTTGGGCAGTGGGAGCCACATTATCCTCATTGGTTATGATGGTGCTGTATTGCCGAAACAAAAACGGAAAGAGCGAGAGCAAACAACTATTGCTGAACACTGAAATCGAAGTCGGAAGAATCAAAAATTGATTGTTGATTAGCTTAGGTCTCCAACATCTTTTTGAATAATTTAAGGAGGTTGATTTTCTTTTTATATCTCAGTTTGTTTGGGGACTAGAGTTGAATGAGTAGATAGTTTATATATCTCTTAAATTGTAATAAAAGAGAATAGACTAGACTATAATATAATTTAGAACTAAAATCATAATTTATTGGATTACATTCCCACGAAATGAGTTCCTATTTACATTCCAAGGTTCTATATTCATACCATTTTTTGGGGATTATATTAATGATACAATGTTATCAGACAGATATAAAGAAAGTCTCTTTCGAGGGAGTAAATTGCGTGTGTTGAGCATATAATATAAAAATGTCTTATTATTAATCTATTAAACCATTATTAGTATTATTTATTTTTAACTTTCTTATATGGCCAAGTTCTCTTTAAATTAAATATAAATTAAAATAAATGCAATTAAAATAATAAAAAGGCTTGCTATAAAATGATTGCTTTTTATTGAGACAAAAATCAAAATCAAAATTCCTAAACCAAAATAAAATAAACGTATATATTTAATAAATCTACATAATATCAATTTAGCTCATTGGAGCTAAATTTTAGATCCAAAGTCACAAGTTTTTTCTATGCTCGTAATGTAAAGGAGATATTTATTTTTAAATGATATGTATATTTCTTTTTCTTACATTTTGCCTAGTTGTAGAAGATATGTCATATATTTGGTTCTCAGAAACCAGTTCAAAAATATAGAGAATACCTGCTTGAGACTAATTTAAGATTCATTTATAGGTGTAATAAACTTAGTTAATCGGTTTATTCCAAATCCTACCTTACTTTCGGCACGATAATATTTCATTACAGACTTATAATCGCAATTACATTCTTTGCAAATTCTCATAATCTTTTTAGCATAAAGAGGACTAATAAAGCATTTATAGCATATCTTGATAGTGTAGGTGCAAATGTTCTTTTCATATATATTTCCTTTCTTTTTTAGAGATGCCTTTTCTTTCTTTTTTTGGCTGGGATTTTTTTGTTTTTTCTCTGATTTAAGAACAGGGCTGATACTTTATGATTTTTTTAACTGTGCTGAAGCTTAAGAAAAATTTTGAAAAATTTCAAGGCATCCAACATCTGTGGGGAAAGAATTCTAATGATTAAAAGTGTCATTAAGAAATTAAAGAGCTATATTTTTGTCGAGTGGAATGTCTGTAAATTTACGACCTTGAAACAAATTCCTTTCATAGGATTCGTCATTCTAAAGGAGAAGATATCTCATTTTAATAAAAGATAAATTATAGTTTAACGAAAAAGAGATAGTAATAAAAAGTAAAATTTATCTTTAATTTCTGACGATTTAAATTAACTTTTCAAATTGATAGCAAAGGAAATATAATGATCATCAATGGCTATTTGTTGACGTTACTATCAAAATATATACTCTTCAGCGGGACTTTATCATATACTTGTTTGCTAGATTTATTTTTGTTCAATTCCATCATCAAAGAGTAATTTGATTATTTTTAACAAAGCCATGCTTTGCGAATTATTTTGTGAAGATAGAAACGATGTCAACAAATTACATTACAAGATCTATTAAACAATTTTTAATATAATTAATATCATAATGAGATTTATCGAGATTTGTATTGTTATAATTTTATCAATATTATGGAAAACTGTTTATTAAATTAGGGACTGGATAAAATAGAATTTAGTTTGCTAATAAATTGTTGTTGTATTGAATGTCATAAATATGATTGGGATGATATCAATTTCACAATGTTATATAAAAAGATATAAAGGAATTCTCATTGAGAGATAATGACGCTCATTGGAATATTAAAAAATCGATGATTCCATATATTTTGATTAATAAAATTTAAATAAGTGTAATAGGGTGGTAGCACACATGGAAGTATCTTTAATTTGCAGCTATTCGTTGTAATATTCCTTTGTTTTTAGTTAGCTAGCCAAAATATACAAAATCATCATTATCTTCTCAATGCTTGGAAATGTTTTCAACAAACTATTTATAATCGATGCAACCATCTCCGTCTTAGTCGCAGTCAGCCATAATCTCATCAACTAAAGAGCTATCCAGCTATAAATTATTTTCTAAATTATATCAATAGTACCTTTTAACAGAGATTTAATTTCATTCTTTTCAATTTTGCCATTTTTGTCTTTGTCCATAAGTTTGAAAGCTCCTGTCAGGTTCTATTTCTTGAAAATGACCGAATTTTAGAGACAGGCATTGATAAATTCTGTATAGTTTATCTTTCCGTTTTTATCAATGTCAATGTTATGCATGATCTCTGACAATTGTATTAGTTCTATCTTTTATTTTTGTTGCAAAAAGGCTCTTTCCAACTCATCTAAAGATAAATAGCCATCATGGTTGACATCTAATGATTTGAACAGTCCTGCTAATTTCTCAATATCTTTTTCTGATAACTGAGAAGCAATATAAGTTACAGCCAAAGTTTTTATCTTTATCAGCCGATATATACTTTCGAGAATTTTGAAAAAGATGCCAATTTACTAAAGTTTAATTTGATTGTTAATCCTGGCTCTCTTTTTTGAAGCCATGGATGAGAAAATAGTGAGTTAGAAGTTGGTCTAATAGCCTCTTTTGAAAACAGTTTTCGTAAAATGTCGCGCATTTCCACATTAGTATTTTTAATAGCATAAACTAAAATATAATCTTTCTTTTACTTTCAGTTGTAAATCTTCTGAGGAGGATATTCTTCATAATTTATTTTTACGAACTTCCGTCAAAGGGAAATTGTGCAGTTAGAAGGATATACAGTAAAACTCCAAGAGACCAAATGTCACATTTTTCCGTGTAATCGTTTTGAATTACTTCCCGAGATATATAGTAGATCTGGCTAATATTTTTGGTACACTACCCATAGCTTTTGCTTTATTCTGCTTTATTTATACTCGAGGGTCAGTTTGCCATCTTAAGGCTAATCCAAAATCAATAAGCTTGAGGTCCAAGGTTTTTTTATTGAGGAAGACGAGATTTTATGGCTTTACATCGCGATGAATCACATGTTGACTGTGACAGTAAGCAATTGCCTATAATACTTGAAAAAATATGATTCTGGCTTCCTCCTCCTTAAAGACTCCTTCCTACAATCTCTGAAATAAATCGCCACCCTAAAAATAACTAAATTAATCAACAATTACTCAGTAACGAGAAAGATATGTTTTTAATCTTCAAATATTTCGTACAATTTTAGAATGTTTGGATGGTCCAATGTTTTGAGGATTGCTATTTAATTTGTAGCTAGAGAGTGATCTTACTATTTTTTGATAATTTTGATTGCTCGGGTAGTATTAGGCTTCACTTTTGATTTCCCTAAGCATACCTTTCCAAATGCGCCGTATCCGATTTCCTGCATATTCTTATGCCAACTTTTTTATTGATTTCATAGAATTGATGAATGTCTTCTCTATTTTCTTGGATGAAAAATTATTTTTTAATGACAACTTCTTTCTGCATTATATCAATCAATCATTATATATTCATAGTCAAAATTAAGTGTATTAAAGGATTATTTTAATTTATAGATGCGATAACAAAAGGAGATCATTATTTTTTTTAAGGGGCTATATTCACAAGAGCTTCTAGATAAAATATTAAGTACCATTATATTATTGAGGGCTGGTCTGATTCTCAGGAGGTGAAAGTCGATATGCGTAATTTTAGGAGTCTTTCATATTCTATAAATTTTAGTTCACTTAAGCCAAGTGCAGGGCATCATAACCGGAGTCTATCTTTATTTTTTGTCCTAAATGACTATCTCTGAGAGCTCCCTAATTTGCCATGTGTGCTCCGATACTTCCCATGAATATTTTGTCCCTTTGTGAATGACTCACGAGATGATATTCGTTTGGAAGAGGTTCAATGTTGATTTATTTATCTTTTTCAAGGTGTTTATGCTTGATAAGAGGAACATTGTTTTTTGTATTGTCTTCATTTTTTAATGAATTTTCTTATTTTCTAGGCGGAATCTTATGCTCGATAGTACCTTCTTTGTTCTGTTCTTTCTTGCCTGGAGGCCCCTCTCTCTTTTGTTGATGTTTGCCATGATAGATCTGGGAAATAGGTTTTCGATTAACCATTTTAAGGTCCAACTTGATGCACTTAGCAAAATTAGATTACTCTTAATAAGGGCCTTCTATATGTTGATTTTTTTCTGGATTGGTTTGATTCATCTTGAATTATTGTTATTCGATTAAAATGTTATAAAAGCCTGTAAGGAAATACACATTATTATTTTATAAGCTTTTATAAAACAATATTGCGATTAGCTCGGCAAATTATCCATTAATAAAAGATAGTAAGATGAAAGATAATAGTAATCAATGCTTTCAAATAGCCTAAAAAATGCTATAATAGTTCTTTATTTTTTAAACCAAAATATAGACAACACTTGAACTTAAATGAGTGTGATTTATATAACTGCAAAATGAATAAAGAGTAAGCCTTGAAGTCTGATCAACAGACAAAAAACTACTGTGAAAAAAATAAACTACGCCCTTTGTTTGCAGAGCTGACCAAGGAACTCCTTCTAAAGCGGCCCAATGACCCTATTGCTTATCTAATTGAGTACATTGAAAAAAGAAATAAGCGACAATTTATCTGTCTACAAGGCTATGACGAGGAAAGAAGAAGCAAAATCGCTATCACTCTCACAAATAAGTACAACTTCTTTTTAATAAATCTTAATGCTTTGTTTGGGGGGGAAGACTATCACTTCAAAAGCAATAAAGTTATCAATGAAAAAGTTCTCTAATAACTGAAAAAAGTTGATAAGATATACAAGGGAATCATAATTTCTGGCTACCCTAACAATGCTTGTCAAGCTGACTTTATACAGAAATCAGGAATATTACCAGATCGATATTTTTTAGTTTATCATGATGAGCCCGCGATAAGAGCAGCATATATTAAGAAGTACAGTGAAGAATAAGTTGAACTCTTGATGGATCGAAACAGTTTGTAGCTCAAAGAATTAAAAGAAGTTTTAGGGGATACATATGATAGTCTGCCTCTTAGTAGCGATAAAGCCTTAGAAAAAGCAAATAGCACAATTAATATTAGATTTAAGAGAATTTCCCCTTACGATTCACCTAGGATAGTAGTAATACATCCTCCCTTCTTAGTTCCCAAATCTCTAAAAGCATTGATTTAAAGATTTTCATTAAATCACATATCAGTTGAAACTTCTTTCAAGAAGATGATACAAAAGGAACAATTTAAAAATTATGTTGAAACTCATATCAGGCAGCATAAATCTCTCTCCAAAGAGATATAGCTTGCCTTAATTGAGACGGAGGCAAAATCCGCTGCTTCTAAAAACAAAGGGTATGCGTTTTATCATATAGATTTGTGGTCAGTGGATGGCCCTTAAAAAAAAGTTCACTTCCTTTCCTTAAGCAACAGTTTTTGAATCCGCACTTGATTATGGTTTTCAACTGTGTGAAGGAGAAGGCGTTTGAATAATTCAACAAATTGGACGCCTCTGATGTAGATCTCTTTTGCAGTATTAATGATAAGATTTAGTTTCATAAAAACCCACGCCAGAACATTACAAGATAATATATAAATAGTTCGAGGAAGTCGTCGAAAGCGTAAAAGGACTGACAAATTGCCAACTAATGAATTTAACCGAACAGTAAACTCAATTAATAAAGACTTTTTAGAGTCTGATCTAAAATCCCAAAATATATTCTTGATATCTGTTTCATATAATACATGGCTCTAATAATCTATATATAAATAAAGATAGCAAAGCAAATAAACAAAACTACTTGATTTTTTCTGTTTCAAATGTATATTTATATCAATGATCTAAATTTGAATAATTTGGAGGAAACATTAAAATATTATTAGTCTGAATTAAAGCTAAGAATAATTTGTTGAAACTTATCAACAACATTTTCTACTTCAATACTAATTTAAATGACAAATTTATCATTATTTGGAGTTAATGCATATCTCAAGACCGAATCAGTTATTTAATATCTCTGTCCATGACCTATTTAATATCTTTTTAGAATGTATTCACCCATTTCGATTTTGCGTAATTGTAATGCTGTTAACCAGACAGACTACTTTGGTACCACAGTTGTCTGCTTGCTGTTTCTGCAGTTATTGTGATCCTTTAATTTTTAATCTTTAGTGTTAGACTGTTGTCACTTGATGCGATGCTCACGTTATTTGCCTGATATTTCTCGGCATGCTCAGCCAATTTGAAAATCTGATCGGATGACAGTTTTGCGAATTCTTTTTCTGGAAGTTGGGCGTATCTGACAAACATGGAGAAGAGTTTGATCATAATTAAATCAATAATCCATTCTTTAATTTAATCATAATGCTATCCCTATTAAATAAGCATTAAATGACTGAACCAGAAACACATCGTCATCTTATTCCTCTTATAATTAATATATTGGTTCATTTGATGTTTGATGTTTGATATTTACTTCTCCATCATCTTTGAGGAAACTTTTAAAGCCTTGATCGTAGTTTGCTTTTTCTATTAATATATTCCATCTATTTTTCATTTTGCAGTCAGAATTTATACGTTTCTGTCAGTTTACCAAACGTGGAATTCTGATAAATTGAATAAATTCTTTTATTATGACTGAACAAAAGGATCTTTTTTTCATCCGTCACGGTGAGTCTCTAAAGAACAGTGCAGCTAAAAAGTATCAAACAGATCATGGCTATGAATTCGACTGGGAATTGTTTTTGAAGGATCCACTATTTGTTAGGAGTGTCATCTATAATCCGTTGCTCATTGACTGCCATCTTTCTTAAAAAGGAAAAAAATAGGTAAATATTTGCTTATTTAGTGTTTTGCTGCTCGATAGTAACTCAAGGATTTCTATCCGGACATCATTTTGGTATCACCTCTTCAGAGAGCATTAGAAACTTGCACTCTGATTTTCGAGGGAAAGAATATTCCGAGAATTGTTGAACCTCTGCTAAGCTAAACATTCAGGCATAGTTCATAAATTTGCAGAAGCATTGAAATCAAAAAAAAATAATTTCCTCTGTTTGACTTTTCAAAAGTGTAAGCATAAGGATAATTTTGGTTTATCAAAAATGACTCATTATAAAATCAAGAGAGATACTTCTAGTTTTTGAAAGAAGTTGAGGGCGATTACTATCATTAAAAGGCAAATAGTATTTCTAAGTTCATGCACCGATAGAATATGGGATAAACAGCAAAGAATGTTAGGGACAGAGCAAGGAAAATGAAACAAATTCTTATGTAATATCGCAAGACCTACAACAAAATAGCCATTGTTTCGCATTTCTATACCATTAGGTTCCTCTGCTGCACTGAATTCAGTGAAAGCGACGAACCAAAAGACAAGATCAACATGCATAACTGTGGCATTTTAGAGAAATCTGTAGCTGAGATTTGCCAATCTATCTGATACAAATATCGTTGTATTTTTGATTCACTGATTACATTCCCAAATTGAAACTTCATGATATCGATAAAATATAAAGATAATAAGTGCATGAATCAATTATGCTAACTTTTATCATTTCTTACCGCCTCTACTGATACCTCTTTTCATTACTATTTTACCTAAACCTGAAGTTCCAGTAGTACTAATTTTATTTATCGAGTCACCACCCTTTGAAGTTGATGAAATCTTTTTTTGAAGTTATTTTTATTTCGGTGTCTCAGATCTGAATAAATTCGAGTTAGTTGTTCCTAAATCCTATACGCCTTTATTAATCATTTTTTCAGATGGTTTAGGAATTTAAAACGCATTCAAAGTATTTGAATTTCTATTAATAATGTTGATTTTCCTTCTGGAATTTGGTCGAGCTTTAATGTCTGGCAAAAATGATTCAGTTGATTTCATTAATTCAGAGGATTTTTCCAATATATCTGCTTTTTCACTGTTTTTAGCCCTCAATTTGCTTAAATCAAAACCTCCTCCCGTCATTAACTACCTTTTTGCTTTTCTTTATTCTTCAATTTTCGTTTTCTGCTATTATTGTTCTTTCATGTATTTTTTAAATGACTACTCAGCTCTTTTCTGAGTTTATTGGCGTCTTTCCTCTTCATCTGCTTACTTTCTTGATTTTTACTCGAGAAGCCTCTGCTTTTCCATTTCTGCTCGTTTCTTGCGTTCTTCTTCTTTCAACGCTTTTTATTGCCTATTTTTTTCATAGAGTTATTTCTATTTTGGTGAAACAGAAATGCTGAGTTCCTTTGAAAATACATTTTTATCTTCAATGAGTATATAGAAGTAATATTTTCCTGATTATTATGAATTTATGGTCAGATTAAATATCCAAGGCTTCTCCTCATCTCTTACTATTTTGAAACTTGCTAATCTGGATTCAATGATCTCATTCAATAGAATCTTTGTGTCGTCGTTAGAAAATTGGTAACTGTCAAGAAACATCTTATTTTATTTTAGTAAATCATCACCTTTTATAGGATAAGTTGAGAAAAATATTTGGCATTTTAAAGCCATGACAAAATTGGAATTGCCATAAGGTCCAAATACATCGAATAGCTGCACTGAAAAGTTTATATCCTCATAAGATCGTAAATCATCAGTCAAAAGCTAGACTTTTGTGAGTTCTGGTGCTACTAATGATCTTACTTTATACAAATTTCCTCTAGAGACGCTGACAAATCTCTGTGGGAACTTTTCATTTTCTCGTTATATTTTAAATTTAACTGAAGAATCAACTTCCCAATGATAAAGTTCACCTCTTTAGTTGGTCAGATAATAATTACCTAATGTTCCAGCAATAGAAATTACTGATTGAATGTCTCCAGTGAACTCACCTTGTCTTAATCGTTCTATGGGTTCATCTAAATTAGTAGAGTATATTACGATTATAAGAAATTCTACCTGTGAAATAGACTTCTTCATCTCTTGTGATTAAGAAAGTGACATCTCCAATACAAACTGCCTTTCTCATTTGCCCGATGAATTTGCTGTTTATTTTTTTGAATGTTTTGCTATGTCGTTATCCTTCAAGACCCAGTTGTCCGAATTAATTACTACCAAGCACAAATGAATCTCCATACGTATCCACTGCAGCAACGTGACTGTTTCCGCAAGAAATAGAAGAGATATTTTGGGCAGGCTGTGACTGAGGTTGTGCCTGTTTGAATATGCATGAGCCTTTAAAATTAATGGTACCCCATAGATAAACTGATTAGTAACATAAATACATTTACCCGATACAGTTAAGGCTGCATAATGTTGAGAACCCTTTTCGAGTTGTGATATTTTTTCGCTAAGAGAATATGTAATGCTGATTTTTTCATCGCGCTACTACTTGATTCCCCATTCATAAATATTACCCTTTTAATCCCAAGCAAGAGAAGATTATTTGCTAGCTGAAATGCCAGTAATACCCTTGCCACTCAAATCACAAATAACAACTGGTTGTTTAATGATAACTTTAGTTGGTTTTCCTAGTACTTGACCAACCATATTTTATCCTAGGCCCATCACCTCATAACCCTTTTCAGAAGAATTTAGAGCTCCTCCTACCAAAAAAATAGTATGATAGTCTCCACAAGCAACTTGTTTGACTTGTCGATGTCTAAGCTCCACAAAATAAGGATGGATCAAATTGGTGGAATTCTTATATTTTGCCATTTTGATATTGTATTCCATTTATGTATGATCTATTTCTCTTGTTGCAATGTCGATGTCTGATTCAACATATTCCTCATCTGATTTATCTTCTTTGGCAGGATCCTTATCTTTTTATGCCTAAAGATGCGCCTTAGCTCTTAAAAAATCCATGTATCCATCTAAAATGATGTCCTGCTCTGCTTTGCACTTTGCCAAATAGTTTGAATAAAAAGCTGAAACCAAATGATTATTATTGACTTTAGGCAGATAAGATTCAGCTTTATTAAGACAATCTTGATACGCACCAATCCTAAATACAAATTTAATTACCCAAATAATATCTTGCATTTCATTACTCCAAATTTATTACGGTCATTTTAGCTCAAGGTTTTTTTTTACAAGATATGACTTAAAATAACGCTTGCTTGCTGAGGGTCTGCCGATGAAAGGGCTTTATTTAAAGCTTTAAGGAGTTCCTCAAAGGTCGCAGAGGCTCCACCATCGAAAAATCCCGCCTTTATCGACAACAAATTTACTTTATTTTTAGGTTTACTATCTTTTTCTTTTGTGAAGTTATTGACTTTGAGTTTTTTCACTTCATTCTCATTTATATCGACTGAATTAACAAAAAGCAACGTCCTCGTTCCTGCATCATTTTGAGCAGCGATTCCCCCTCTCCTGTGAGATGGTTAAAATCTGATCCAGAGTTGGGCAGCAGAACGCGTGAGCTGCCTAGATGCTTATTGTTGAGTTGAAGATTGTCTTACTCTTCCGAGTAGTAATCCTACTAGTCAAACATTATTCTCCAATTTAAATATGGAATTTAAAAAAATATCAATCCAATCTGTATCTGGGTTTACTTGATTTGGTTATTTAAATCATTAAAAGAAAAAGGAAGCACTGATCCGCAATAGTATAGTGGCTATTATCCCTGCCTGTCACGCAGGAGACCCGAGTTCAATTCTCGGTTGCGGAGGTTTTTTTATCAAAAAATTGTTAAGCAAACAAAATATAACTTTATCGCTTATTTCCTTTTTGTTCGATTTGGATGTATAATATGGGATAGGTTCTAGAAATTATTTTTGGATAAATTAATAAGATTAAAATATCTTTCAATTATATTTTATATGCTCGACTGGATATTTGGATCAAAAAAGGAGGAAGAGAAGAAGGTGGAGAAGAAAGAGGAAGAACTTGGAAAAGATTAAAAGTGGGTCTATGATTATGTCAGGCAGTATCTCACTTCACCCATCTGGAGAAATCCGCTGCTGGATTTTATTGAGGAAAACTCGATCATTTTTGAAGATGTGGAGGAGAATAAATTTGAATACACTAAGGTTTTTCAGGAGTTTACTGGATTGACTGCTCTCCTTCTTGAAACAATGATTGAAGAAGTTGGCATCCCATAAAAAACGCTTGAAAAATGTATCATCAAAGGCATAAAAAGTGAAAGGGATGCAAAGATCTTTAAACAAATTTTACTTTGTGACAATTTTGAAGCCTTTAAAAAAGTGATGGTGACTAAAAATAAAGAACTTGAATTAGAAGTTTTAAGAAAGATCCAACAATAGTCCAAACCTTAAGGTAAAATTTAGCATATTTAGAGAGAAAACGCCAATAAAAATAAATTGAAATTGACGTAAAAGAACTTTAGAAATTGGAAATTGAAAAGGCAATTGCAATGTCTTTGGCTATTGATGTTAAGGCTTCCTCTCAGGAGGAGAAAGAACTTGAAGAAGTCCTCAAACTGAGTCAACTTGAGTACCAAAAAGAGGAGGAAAAAAGAGTATAATCTCTGAAAAAGCCAGAAAAGAAAAAGTCCCTGCTTGGTGAATTGCCCCCAATTGTTCTTGCCTCTGTAAAGGCAAATCGCCCAATTGAATAATTCAAGGAAGAATAAATTCGATTGAAGCATGAAATTGATGATCTCAAAAAAAGATAATAATAACGGAGAATAAAAGAGAAGGAGTCATAATAAAATGCAGAAGATAGAAAGAAAAGACTGCTTTAACAGCGTGAACAAATCCGTAAGAAAAAACAGGAAGAAAGAAAATAGGAACTATCCACTTTTGTCCAAAACGTAATTTACTTTTAATTTAGAAATCAACATCTGAAAGCAAAGTTAGCGAATAGGAAATGGAGCGCAGACGTAGTTTAATGAAGAAACTCAAGTAACAACTAAAGGAATGATCCTCATTATAACAATGAATGAATCTATTTATTGAATCTATTTGATTTGATCATTTCTTTTTCTTTGTCTATTTTGGCTCACTTCCCTATGGAGGAGCATTTTTCTTCTCCCGTCGCAATTTTATTCCGGTTACTTCATCATTGAATTCTCTAAACTTTTAGTATTCTTCAATATAAGTGGAAGGCTGATTGGAGAGCGGACCAATAAATTCAGTTATCTGCAGCGGACGGGTCGACATGCCATCACTCATTTGCATCAATCTTCTTTCAGTTATCACTTTATTTATTGCTTCTTTAAACTAAATCATAAATAAAATACATTGCCGCCAGTATATCCCTCAGTTACATGAGCTATTGTTGTTACTGGGAAATTTTCAGGAAGTTTTGCTCCTTTCTTTTACATAAAATGTTCAAAGAGGGCTTTCCGAGTTGCATAGTTCGGAAAAGGGAAGTAAAATTTCTTTTGTGCAAAAGGTTTAATGAATTTCTTGTTCATTTCCCAAGGTTTGTTAGTAGAAGCGATAACAGCAACCCTATCCTCTTTCTTCAATACCTTTTTTTTATATTTAGTTAACACTTTACGTAGTTTAGTAAAGTTGGGACCAGCAGCTCCACCGGCTCCTTTCTTTTTCTTCTTTTTGCCTTTGAATATCTGTTCAGCCTCGTCCATATAAATAATGGCAGGAGGGAATGTTTTAGCTACATTGAAAGTCATAGCTAACATTTTGTTTAATTCTTTTTTATCATTAAGCTTTGGTTCAAGAGTCATCGGAGAAAGTTAAAGCACCAAGGCATCGCATTATGTTGCAAGTGCTCTTACTAATAAGGTTTTTCCAGATCCATGAGGACCAAAAAAGAGGAAATAGTGTAACTTATCTATTCTTTCCTTCACAAACTGCGATCCCAAAGGAAGTCCAATTAATTCTACGATTGCCTGCCTAACATCAAAATAGCTCGGATCAGGCATGAGTTCCGTTGACAATTATTCTTTGGTTCTAAGTAAATTGGGTTATCCTATGAGATCGGTAATTCTGGCTGGCATCAGCTTTTTCAACACTCCAAAATCGACCAAATGTCCAATCTGATCAAGAGGAGCGATCTTGCTGATTTATTTCCAGCCTGGTACTTTTATCTTTTTTGGTTTTTTTTTTTTCTTCTTTTTTTTTTTTGTCTTTCCCTTTTTCTTCTTGAACTTAATCCGAAGATTGGCAAGTTACAACTCGATCATATCGTCGACCATTTTCTGGACTTGGTCTTCAACTTCAGGCAAGACTGTTTATTTTATCTTTTTGACTTAGGGTTTGTCTTAGGTGCTGGTTTGATCCTTCCATTAGCTTGTATGTTTCTCGATTTGCTGTTGCATGATGAGAACAGTTTCGGTAGGACCGCATCTGGGATTGTCCTTTTCGAATTTATCTTTTTCTGTGACTTTCTTTTTCTTTTTGCCCTTGCCCTTCTCTTTCTTCTTGGCCTCAGCCAGTTTGAGCATCATTTACTGCTCTTCTGGAGTTAGAGGAATTTTGACTTTGTCCTTTTCATAGTAATCTTTCACTGTATTAGGAATTTTAGCAAACTAATTTCTCTCCATAAACTCACTGATCCAAAGTCTCCTATCTCTTAGCATTTTCTCTTTTAGTGGTTCTTCCCATTTATCATAGAGTTAATCTTTCAGATTCCCCAAAGTTTACTTATAATCCTTAGCAGTTTCTGCTTGAGTCTCTCTTACTTTTTCTCTATTTTTGTTCATCTTATAAATAGCTGTGCTGGGATCGTGAGGATTTTGTGGTTTCTTCAAAATTCCAAGAAACATAAGTTCCTACTCTCTTAATTTAGCCACCACTCTCCTGGCCATAAAGCCCTTAATAGTCTTTTGAATCATAATTACTTGTTCTCTTTTTTGATTTTCTGAATCATCAAATTCGAAGTTTTAGTTACCTTGAGCCTCCTTCTTCTTGGCAAGTTTCTTAATTTCTCTCTTCTGGTAATATGCTGCCTTCAGTGCTCTCACAATACCTTGTCTACCTCTCTAAATTTTTTGAATAATTCTAATGGCGGTTTCCATATTGGTATCAAGGGCACTTCTTTCCTCAATAACTTCTTCTTCGGGTAGGTTGGTCTCCTTCAAGTCGATTAAAAACTTATCCACGATCTGATTCCTCTTCATCTTATCATCATTTCTATCATTCATAAAATATCTTGGAATGTGCATTTCTATCTCGCTAGGCCTCATCCGCATCTCCAGCAAAAACTCATCTAGATTAACATACTAAGAGCGGACAGAGTTGGTCTTTGTGTTGTAGCGAATAAGGTTAAGCTTGATTTAGACCACTCTCAACATGGTGGATTCAAGCATGTCCTTGAGAAGCATTCGTTTCTGCGGGTGCACCATTTGATCGTAACAGTCCTCCAGTATCTTGTAACAGTGCACATATTTGACGTAGAGATGTGCATAAAATCGGAACCACTCCTAATCTTTTCGTTCATATTTAAGCTGTCTCAACAAATATGTACTCCCTTTTCATTGATGTTTTCGTCTAGAGGATCAAACTACTCGTGGATATTTTCAAGCAGCTCGTTAATAGCCTCCTTCCAGAGGTTATTATAGTAAGTGCTTGACATGGCTTGCAGCCACTCACACTATAAATAAATATATAACTTCCTGTGCAAAATATCTTAAATATCACCAATAAATATCATTACTTTAATATTCTTAAGGTAAATTTATCATGGGATACGATAACGTTAAGTGATTGATCTTCTGATGAATTGCAACTTAAAATTAATATAATTAAATAAGCGAGTAGATTAAATGCAAGGCCGTTTGCCTCGCAAGATGAAGCGATATTCAACGTAGCCAGACGAATTCGGCAATTAAAACAGAGAAAAATATACAAACTTAACGCTTAAATAACTCAAACTGCACGTCGGAGGATTAGATCAACTTAATGAAATAGGCATTCCCCAGGTTCAAAATAAATTTGCTGATTATCATAAGTTGCCGAATCACCTCATCCCCCTTCAAACTAAACTCCAAAATAAGCGGAATGCACTCAAACGACTTCCGGAGTTAAATAATCACTCCCACTCAAGTAACGGTCAAAAACAGACGAGAGTCGTACAAGAACCTCCAATTTTTAAAAGAAGCAACCCATTATTTGTCGTTAATACCCTTTTTGGTACTAATAAGTTGATGTAGAAATTTTGAAGGAGGACACTACTCCTGATCAATGCAAGCCATACCAAAAAGTTAGAGGTCATTCCCACAAAAGCACCATCGAAAGATCAAATGCTCAGTCTAACTAATTTAGTGATTTCAGTGCCAAAAGCATAAAAATCCAGAGGGGGCCTCGTTTGGTGGATAGCTAGCTGAATAGATTAACTCATCAGTCTACTTTTTCAAGAAGAAAAATATATTCTTAGGAAAAATCAAGATCAAACAAAGAAACGGGTGGAGAGTAGATCGAGCTACTGACTTTTTACAAGCCTCAGGGCAAGGAGATTCGAAAGGGGTTCAGGATGGAGGAGACCAACTAATTTTTAGACTGATAATTTTTGTAGTAATAACTTATATGATATCATCACCGACGCTTTGAGCTTGCTTTCACTAAAGTAGCCTTAGGGCGCTGCTCAACTTTAAATTTTCGAATGCGAGCTTTTAACTTTTCGCATAGTGTGCGATTGACAAAGTTTTGCTAGAAAAATACCTTTTAGAATTTTTTATCAATCTGTTACTTTACAAATATTTAGCGAGCCTCTTCGAACTATTTTTTACCATTACTTTTGTGCTAGTAAAGTAAGTTATCAGATAGGATTATTGGCTCTTAATTTTGAATTTTAAACCAAGGATGCGAAGTTATTTATTTTATTCCTTTCAAAGAACCGATACGATGACTCGGATTTTTGGCCAGTAGACCTTTGATTAGAGATTTCACTTCTTTTGAAACTGCTGGAGATTTCGGAAATTTTGGCTACGAGTGTAGAATTGCGTTAAAAATATCCTACTTTTTAGGGGCATAGAAAGGTGATCGACCGAACAAAAGTTCATAGAGTAGGATTCCTAAAGCATAAAAATCGACTTCATAGGAATGTCCAGATTTTGCTAGCATTTCAGGAGCCATATATTCAGGGCTGCCGCAGTAAGAGTATGTTATCTCATCTTCGTTTATATCAGGTTTGGATAGTCCAAAATCTGTGATCTTGAGTTTGCCATCAAGGTCGAATAGTATATTTTCTAATTTGATATCTCTAAATAAGATGTTGTTGTTATGAAGGTAATCCAATCCACTGAGTATTTGCAGCATAGCTGTTTTGGCTTTACCCTATGAAAAGCACTTCACTTTTTGTAGGTAGGAGTAGAGATTACCATTGGGGCAATACTCGAGTCCAAACACTATGTAGTTTTTGGTCTCAAAGGCATAGAGCAGATCAATGAGGTTTTCGTGCTTGATCGTAAACAAAATATTTTTTTAATTTTAAAGCATTTTCACTTTCTTCGCAGTCGTAATAGAATCTTTTCTTATGAACTTTAAAGCGCATAACTGATAATCCAGCTTGCACTTAGCGAGGTAAACGTGAGAAAAGCCCCCACTTCCTAAAAATTTAACCACCTAAAAATCACTGAACTATAGCGATTAATAGCTAATTGATTTTTTTAATAGGCAAGGAGTAACTGTGATTTACTTGATCGATTGATTTGAAAACTCCTCAAAGGTTTTATCATCGTTTTGATTGACAAGATGAGTGAGGTGATAATTAAAAGGCACAGTTTAAAAGCCTATCATACCATAGATGGGCGTTTTAATTCGATCAACAAACTAGTTCATGTCTTTTTCGAATTGCTTACTAATTTATGATATTTGACTCAAGGTTGTGAAATATCTAGCCACATTTTTTTTATCGGGAAGAAGAAGGTTTACCTTCATCATGTCCTATCCACCGTTATCATCTTATGTTGACTGTACATTATCCCTAAACTTAAAGTTGTAAGAAGCCTGATCTCCTCTTATCATTTTAAACTTTTCCATATTGAAAGACTTTTCGTTGGGAGTCGAGATGTAGCTCAGCAGGGTAGATTTATCATACGGGGTACCAAAAGCTGTTTTATTAAATAGATAGCTCTTATTGCTGGGGGATCCGATTCTTTTTGCTGAATCAGTAGGTCGAGGAATCTTTGCATATGACTTTGCGATAGACTTGGGCTGTCCTTGGGGTTTAAAATTAGTGACATCAGTGAATAGTTAAGTTTGTTTCGATTGGGGAGAAGTTAGTTTTCGTAGCATTTTGACAGATTTTGATTTATTGGTGTCCATCTATAGAACAATTCAGAATATTTATGAATAAAATGATTTCTATCCACGCCCCAAAGCTAAATCATAGAATTGAGATTTATATTTAGATAGAAGTCATTTTGCTGAATATCCAATCTAATAATATTTTTAAAGGATAATCGGCTTAAGCGGAGAACTAATATCTATCTATTTTGAAAGGTTGAAGCGAATCGTATTAAACATTAATTATATCCAAGTAGTTTCAGGATGATCGTACTATTGCTCAATTCAAATGAACTTAATTATGATATCATTGAAATTATAGAATTATAGATAAGTCATTGAGTCTGCCGAGGTTTTTTGAATTTCTTCCAGTGGTAAGGAGAGAAACCGGAGTATTGCTGCCTGAGTAATTTTTTTTGATCACCGGTTAAGATAGATCTAACTGGCGTCTGAGTATGTTGCTGATTGATTGAAGATTATCTTGAGATTACGGGAAACGGACTTCCTGCATCCTACGAATATGATTGCAAATGCTGGGCACATACTGCCAACATTTGATATTTAATACTTCATATATCTGTCTGTATAATCTCCTTGTTTTTGAGGACTTTGATATTAAATAATTTTTATAAACTCAGACTGGGCCTTCCCTCGATTCCCTCGAAAGACTGACGATATAAATACTCTAAAGCAAAGGTTAATATTATTATTTACGATGGAACCAATAACCCCCAATAAGCCTAACAAGGATGAAAGCGAGGAGGAGAGGAAGGTGAGGGAAATAAAAGAAAAGGAGAGTCATGAGAAACTTGGAAAGCTGATGGAGACTTTTTCGCCAATCGTCTAAAGGGAGCCCAAAGATTTCTTCGAATCACCAAACAGCTCGGGTTATGATTCAAGAAAAAAATGAATCTTCAATGATGCTATTCATTCATTTGATTATCAAATTCTCAGTCAAAAGTTTTATATTGATTACTTGAGAGTAATCCTATTAATCAAATATCAAGGAAAATATGGTGATCACTTGAAGATCCTTAATTTTATACTTTAATAAGTTCGTTTTAGCTCTACATTCGTTCTTATTGCTCCATGTTTTCGCATTCAATGCATTTGCATGAAGCTGTACACTTTCTGCCTGAATTATGGCATTAGCAGTATTTCTTTAGGCAGTGGCATTTTTGACATTGACATTTTATAGCTAAAGGACACATCCTATTCAAAAAGAGGCGTTATCGATTGCAACAAGCTACACAAGTACAGTCGTTGGTACAGGTGAGACCTTGCTTAAAGCATTCACAATAATTTTTGAGGCATCGAGTTTTTAGACAAGTGCATTTCCTTACAGCAATCTAAGTTTCCCCATTCGTTGAAGTTGAATTATTTGATATTTTAAGCTCAGTATTTTAGCCTTCTTCTAAATCCTGTTGGGGAATGGGAACAGGGGCTGGCTGATAATCATAAATTTCTGTTGACTTCTTGATATTGGTGGGCTCTGCTACCAATATGTCCAAAAGATCTTTACTAGGATTCTATTAATTTTCTTCGTTTTAAGTGAGCATGATTAATATCTGTTCCTCATCCATTTATACTTTTGACTAAGACTGCCAATTCATGCAAATTAGTATGTATATGATTGATTTAATATTCAGCCGAACAATTTTTCAACATAAGTGGACCATCAGTCAACTCCTAATGTTTTAATTTTAGTTTCAAGATAGTGGAAAGATTAATGTCAAAACAATGGTCAATTGAAAAATATATTGGATACAAATATTATTTAGAAATAATGGACAAAACTTGTTTCTTTGAGGATTTTTGTTAAAACCAATTCCTTTAATAACCCCATAGATTAAGCTGCTATTCTAACAGTGCAATTGTATGAACAATCAGGAATTTTAATATAACTATCAAAGTTTTATTGTAACTTATTAGGCCAAAATTAGTAAATAATTATACAAGTAGATAGTGGAATTGATTGAACATATTTTTGAATTAAATTATACCCTTTTTCATAAAGTTTTAACTTTATTTTATTGTAAAATGTTAGTAAATTTATTGCCGATGTATTCTGAGAAAGGGGAAAGGATTTTTATTTTTGCCAAAAATATAGATAAATGCAAAGAAATCAAGATAATTAAAATAATTTTTGTTTTAATTGATGTAGTATTAGAGCTTAATCGTATAAGTTTAAGAAATGGCAGTTTATTCATAGAATTATAACACATGAAAATTGCTGCGATCAAAAGGCCACCTCTCCCCATTCACAAGAAATCTGTCAAAGAAATAGGAAACAAACGTCAACTTCCTCTCTTTCCCAGAAAAAACGCTATGATTGAATATCACAAGGAGAACAGATTTGGACTCAACTAATTTCTATAGCTATAAACACGAATAGAACACAGCTTCGACTCACGACATCCCCTCTCAGCCAAATCTAACAAATGTAGTAAAGCAAAGACAAATTCAATCGAAGCTCAGGGCTTCAAAAAAGGATGCTTACCTGTATTTAAAACTGTGGAGAAAAACTTATAGCTACCATCAGTGACAGCCAAAAGTTGGACTCTGCACGAAATGAGGCAAAATAAATGTATTTATTCTTGTAGAAGTTAAAAAAAGAGGTAGATAGCTAGTCTTACCAAAATAATGAACCTCATCACCATTTTAGAGTTAGTTTAAACTTTAGGACTCGATCCAAAACGAATAACGGTGAGGGCAGAAAAAAACGCATGCTCCATAACTGGTACGACAGCGGATTTGAAATTGGATTACATCTACTCCCTACATGACCTCTATTTTGGTATGATGCTACCGAGTGGAAATGATGCTGCGTATTTAATAGCAGAAATTGGAGGATTGTTACTAAAATTCGATAAGGGAAGCAAAAATGACATCAATTCAGCTTATGACTGTGAGTTTATGAGTGCAAATCTATAAATTATGGGCAATTATTGTTTGAACACCTATTTGAAGGAAATGAACAGAGTGGCAAAAAAAATATAAATGAACACAAGCAATTTTGCTAATCCGCATGGCTTAGATGTAGCCAAACTTTGCACTTATGCTATGAAAAATGTATAGTTTAGAAAAATTGTTAATACTCAAAGTCATAAATATGTTTGTGTGGAAAGAGCAGATATCGAGGAAAAGGATGAGCCTGAAACTAGTGGATCGGAAAAATCGATAGAAAGTGATAAGGATAATTTGGAGAGAAAAAAATAAAGCTAAAATAAAGTGGATGACAAGGCATCGATAGGTAAACTTTGGGAAAACACCAATCGAATGCTTGGAGAAGGTTGGAGTGGAATAAAGACAGGCATAACCCCAAATGCTGGCCCTTGCCTTGCAGCTTCTGTCCTTAAAATCCTTAACGGAAAGACTTATGAGTTCTTGGTCGTGTTGCTAAACAGCGAGAGTATGTAGTCTCGGTGGGTTTAAGTTCGTAAATTAGTGAATTGGGCTATAGATTGTAAATTATATTGATATTTATCTGTGCTATATTTGATTATTTGATAGAATAGAAAAAAGAATTAAATATTTCACTTTTCCTCCAGATCACAAAAATATGATCTTTAACTATGCTACATTAACTCATTCTCCTGATTTGGGGAAGATTAAAAGATATGACTGCGCTACATCGAGTCCACACCAATAAACTAAAGAAATTTTATGCAGCGGTCTATGTCAATTCATAGGTACTTATTCCTTATATGCTAATTAGTTATTTAATGTAGCTGTCAAACCGAGCCTGTCGGGAGGTCGGAGAAGTCTTTCTGCCGAATGGCGAAAATTTAGGTGGTAGATTGGGTAGATTGTCACTATTGATTGAATTTTTATCCATAAATCGGCGAACCTGTTTATCCAAATTGAAAAAGTCACTGTATCTCTTCTTTAGAACTGTACCTTAGCTCTTAATGAACCTGCATGATATATTATCACCACTTGATGATTTTTTGCTGATGGACAATAGATACATAGTATGCATCTTTCCCTCCTTGTCAAAAATTATTTGATGACCAATAACCTGCATTGATATACCCTTAAACCCCAAATACCAGACATCAAAATATTTGTAAATTTTATTTTAGATCTGAATTCCAAGACCAAGCCATCCAGCAAAACTTCTCCATAAACTTTTCTTATTAACAACCAAATCAATGAAATGAAGCAACGCTTCTGGCTCTGGAGGATCTGTAAGTAACTAAATATTGAGTCGTTTTTATTATATGAGAGTATTGTGAAATTAGAGTATCTCAGCATCGCTCTTGCAGATATTTAACTCCAAAATCTAAGGATTTGAAATCAAGATATTGTTCTTTTGAGTTGAGATTTTAAAAAACGGTACTTTAAGTTCTTATTCCTCTTAAGAAAGTCCACTAATCTTTCCAACATCACTAATTCCACTCATTCTATTATTTTTAATCAGTTTGTTGCGTATCAGCGGGGGAATTTATAAAAATTAGAGAAAATAAGGAGTGCAATACTCCTATGTCTTTACGAGCTCAATCAAATAATTTTAATAGCACCTTTGTCTTTACTGACCATATTTAATTAAATTTGAGAAGTGTGTGTTGTGGATCGGCAAAGCCATTTCTGGGCAGTCTGGAAATGTCTTAATCATTTATTGGCTCAGGAGATGAAAGTCTTGATCAGTTTTTGTAATGATAGTGGCAATGTCATCCACATATACTGCTATTTTTATTTCACAAATAAGTTCATCTTGCCTTTAAATAATCTGAAACTCCTTATTGAATTCTACATAAAGTCTGTTAGTTGGTTTCATTCGGCCAGTCAAGTGCAAACTGTTCTCCATTGCTTTGGTACCACTTTATTCACGAAGCTTTGCTTTATTTAAGCATAGGTACTGACAATATCATTATGAAGTTAGCCTACTCTCCTTTCAATTAGGAGAGTGATTAAAATAAGGGAGATATAGCCCAGACACATAAGGACCTGCAATGCAGCAGTTGGATTAGGCTTTGGTAGCAACATCTAGGATAATAAAATGTCTACCTCAACGCCAATTATTTCCATTATTTCTGTTAAAAGGCATACCAACCAGAATACCACATTACCTCTAAACCTGATCTCGCATTTTTTAACTTCTTTGACGACTATATAGAGTTGCATTGTAAACATTACTAAATAAAATAACCCTAGGAGTGAGAAGTTAGGATATTAACTAAGCCAATATTTAGATGCAGTGTAAGCGAATAGCATATGAAGACAGTAGAATATCATAACTATTATTAGAAGAGAGAACTTGATCCACACTGAAATAGGAATAGTGGTGGATTAATTAGAGCCTAACTTATCCATCTTCATAATTTTACGGCAGAATAGCAGAAAGAAAAAGATGAGGAATGCCAAACTGTAAGATGCATCAGCAATCAGAAATTTCTCAATGGTTTCCATCATGCTATTATACCTAAATAATATAATCTACCGACAAAGCATCATCCAGGAATGAAATCCCATCTTTTCAGTAATCATCTAAGATGGTTGATTTGATCATGAAATAAATATCCATTATTTGAATTCAAGTAAAATTAAAGAGGTCTTTCCTGTTTATTATGGTGAATTCGTGGCTGATTGGTGGGCAAATCGAGGATCAATAAATATAAATTATTATAAATCAGGATGAATCGTCAATCGTGGACTTGCGAGGTACTTGTCTAACTATTTAGGAAGACGAAGCCATTTGTAAGTTGGTGTCTCAGTATGGTCTTAATGACTGGACTAAAATCGCCTGCAAACTCAAAGAAAATTATTGGATCACTTCCCGCACTGGTAAACAGTGCAGAGAACGCTGGTACAATCATCTCAATCCGGCTGTAAATAAAAAGCCTTGGAACTTGGAAGAGGAGGCTAAGTTGTTCTAACTTCACAAAGTGCATGGTAATCGATGGAAGGACATATCTAAGTGCTTCATCGGCAGGTACACACTCCTTTAAAGTAGAACTGACAATGATATCAAGAATCACTTCTATTCTACTTTAAGAAGAAGCTTACGCCGATTGAATAAAATCCTTGGAGAGAAGAATTCTACCTCGCAGATGCGAGAGATCAAACCTTCAGTACTGTCCACCATCATGAACTACATATATGAGCAAGATAATGCTCTAGAGTAGGACCTCTTAACAAGTTTACAAGGTATTTTCTTTGTTATTTAGATCTTCCTTCACTTGTATTTGAGTTTGCAAACTTCAAGCCGATCAAGACCAATCTGAAATTTACAAGAATCGAGGATTCAAGAGAAAAGATTGCAGATATCTTTGAACTCATTACCCGTTTCAAGTATCTTTTGTTTAATTAAGTGAGGAGTATGAGCAGAAAAAAATGATGAGAATGCAAACTAAATTGCAGCGGAAGGAGTCTCGAAGGGATTCGATGGTTTAGCAACCTCTTTCCACTTAAATAAATGCTATTCCCGTTAAATAAATGGTCATTTCAACTAATTCATCCAAAACTGAGATAGAAGAGGAACAAAATTCATAGAAGAAGCACCTTAATTGTTAAAGTTAGTTAAAGGGAGAAGTCAAAATTTAGGAAAATTTAGATGATTTTTTGCATTAAAAGAATGAAGAAGAGCCTGAGCAAGAAGTGGAGAGGTAAAAAAATGGTCATCCAAGCATATCCTTATAGGATGATTAAATGGCTCTTGTGGATTTTCAAGACCTCGAACAGCCAAGTTACTTAAGCGCAACTGACTACAACTGTCCTAACTTAACAATCATTGGTAAGCACTGGTAGCCACGTTTCTGGGAGTGCCAATCAGAGATAAGATAGTTTGTTGATGAAGTGTTAGAGATGAACTACGAGAGGGAGTGATATTTTTTCGTAATATATGGACAGCCCACATACAATATATTAAAGAGGTTAATTTGTATTGTTGATTTACTGGGTGAATCTGCAATATAAAAAGAGGTGTAAATAGAACAAATTATATTTAATATTGAAGTTTCACAAATGTTCAAAAATACGTATCAATCCGGCTTCCTCTCTATCCTCTACAGCATCGGCAGTAAACCACTTCAAATCTGGGACAAACAAAGTACATCTTTACTCACATAGTTCACAACGGACATATAAAGCGTTTGACTGATCAAGACATTCAATCTTCAGTGCTGGAAATTATGGGCACCAATGTCACAACTGCCTTTATCACTTGCCCGCAGAACGAAAAAGAAACACTTGGCATCAAATTACCTTTCCTTGTTATGATTATAAAGAACGTACCGTTAGTACCACTCAGCTCAAGAAATATTTTACCTTCGAAGTGCAGGTGCTGGATGACAAAAATGTTCGGAGACGTTTTAGGGCTAGCAACTACCAATCCACAACACGCGTGAAGCCTTTCATCTGTACAATGCCTATGCGTCTTGATGAAGGGTGGAATCAAATTCAGTTCAACTTATCGGACTTTACGCGACGTGCATACGGCAGCAACTATATCTAGACCTTACGTGTGACTATTCACGCGAACTGCCGCATCCGCAGGATATATTTTTCCGATAGACTGTACAGCGAGGAGGAACTCCCACCAGAGTTCAAATTATTCTTACCCATCCAAAAGCAGCAGTGAGTGATCTTATCATCTCAAATACTGTTATACAACATCATTTTACTTTTTTCTTTTACCAATAATCGCAAGCAAACTCGTGCAATTTTTCACAATCGAGCAGTTTCTACTATTTGGGCTCTCGTAGTTAATCAGTAATGCTCGGCGGAAGCTTGGCGTATTTGGTGCTCTCCTATTTGTAACCACTTGTGTCTTCATCTCCATTATATTGATTACTGATCAGCGATTAGATTTGAGCCAGATGTTCCTGAATAGAAAACTGGGTGAGCTCGATATTTGCATCCTGGCCAAGAAAAGCCATGAAATCTGTGATAATTGGATTACTTTCTTGGAGAAAAGTTTAAAATACAGCTATTTTTGATTAATAATTTTAAACAAGTTTGTTCTAGTCAAGCCGTGCCTTCTTTTTTTCAGGATTATCTCCCAATATCTTAAGGTTTTCTTCATTTTACTTTTTCTTTTACTCGATCCTTTGCCTTATTTCCGTGTTTTGATCATTTAACTCCTAAATTTCTTTATTGAGTTTGTGAATGTACTCATAGATGAAATGATTTTGCTCTTCATGCTTGATAAGATTGCTTGTTATTTCTTAGAGATCACCTATCCCACTTTCCTCCTTAATATCTTCAAAACTTTGCCATATTGAATGCATTCCTCTTCGATAATTTTCCACTATTCTTAACTTTTCTTTGTTAGAATTTATCAACTTTTTCAAACGATATTTGACTAAAGGCTGGGTGTCTGTGGCATCACTTTTGTGATCAAATTCACTTCGCCTTTTGAAGAGATAGCTGCGGCTTTTACTACCACCCAGACTACCTTGAATGATTGTCACATCCTATCTGAAGCATTTGGCTTAATTTTCGTTTTATTGTTTAATCTTCAATATGTCCTGCTTGGATAACTCAATATTTTCTTGCTTTTTTACAATGTCTAACTGCTTTTAGCCCACCGCAGAGGAATATTCTTCTATTTTGGAAGTCAACCTGCGCATTGCTTCTTTCTGATTTAGTTTTTCCTTTCTCAGTTCATCTATTTCAGTCTTTAATTTTTTGTTATAGGCAACGATTTCGTTGTAAGAGTTAATTGCTTGATCCAATTATCCCTATAGAATTTTAACTTCTCCCTTCTTACGCATGGTCTAAGTTTTGTATTGCTTGCTCTTGAGATACTCCAATTCTTTTTGTTTAGCTCCATAATCTTTGATAATATCGTTCCTATTTTCTTGAGCCCTAAAAAACTTTCGTTTATCCTGCTCTAGAATGCGAGTATAATTATCAATTTCTTTCTCAAAGACTTGATTGGTGGCTTCTGACAGAATGGAGCTATTGTTAATAGTCTTATTGAAGTAGGATTCTTCCAATTTTTTGTTCGTTCCTCTATACATTCTTCTATAAAATAATACCTTCTTTAGTTATAGAAGGGATATCAGATATTACCATTTAAAATAATAGAAAATAAATGATAGGAGATGCTAACATAAATCAGAATCACTATTCAATGTTTTCTTCACTTTCTTCGTCTTCCTCAATTTTCATCAGAATGTTTTCCAATTCTATCTTGAGAAGTTCGCATAGCTTCCTCTAATTCTCAGCGTCAAGATTGTTTTTATTTGCAAATTCATGTGCAACTTAATCTAATCTATCCTCGTCCCCATGATACAATATAATCTTTTACTTCTTTTCCCCTAAGTTTATATCCAAGAATAAAATTGGAAGTTATTCATCGGAATTCTACTATTTTAATTCCATTTGCTCCTTCATACTATAATATTATTTCTCTTTTTTGAGTTGTTTTTATCCTCTCTCCAAAAAGTTTTTCTTTTCCTCAGCCTGCTCTCGTCCTTTCTTCATTCTGAAAAGAGTCTCTTCAACATCTTTAGAGTTAAACTTGTTTTTATCTGTTGCTACCTTGGGATGTACTATATTGGGTGAAAAAGTGCATTCCTTTAATTTGTTATCCTCAGATTGCCGACTAGCCTGCAGTGATTCTTTTTTGCTCTGCAAATTTCGATGAAAATTGTAAAGTTATAAGGATTTCTTGTGACCAAGATTGCCTTCTGCACTTGATATTTTGGAATTATTGAGTGTCTGAGTTGTTGAATTAGAAATAGTGGTAGGTTTAAATGTGCATTACTCCATTTATCTCTTTTATATTTATTCTTTCAGTCTCTGCACCTTAATATCCTTAGCTAGATTGTTGAGAACTAGTAGATCTGTTACTTCAATAACTCCGTCTTCAGGAATATTGCAGTCAAGTTCAGGGTAGACTGTCAAGAGTTTATTGAATTCATCCAGCATTTAGCCACGATGTTTGGCAGCCATTTATTTGCTAGATTTGTTTATCTTTGGATGATAGGAATAATCTTCTTTTTAATTTTCAACATATTTTTTATTTGACTCACTATAAAGCCTGTTTCTTTTAAAAAGATCAAAATATTTTTGTAGTCTCCTTCCTTATATTTCATCAAGGGCAAACTATTTGTCAGGATCAGATGTTTAAGGGTCAGTAAAATTAACAGGATTTATATGAAAAATACCGATAATTGCGAGTAAAAACACACATACATTCCTGGCATTCACCTGATATTTTTCCAAAATCTGATAGGCTTAATGAATCAGTGTTCTTTCATAACTATTTTCATTTTCCTCTTCAACTTGCACGAATGACATTATTTTCAAAATTTAGTTAAATAACATATATTCTATTTTATAATTTATTTAAGAGGGAATTCCCAATGCCTCAACCACATCGCAATACTCTCTGATAAATTTCTGGGCTACATATTTTTAATTAGCCTCATTTAGGGTTTTTTAATATTTAATAGGCTGACGAATATTAGAATAAGATTACAATTCCCTTGCTTTTTATTGCCTCCTTAAAGCATCACTGTATAAAAGATTATCGATTGGTGCATTTCTGGTCATTTTTTTTGACTTTTCTGTGATTGTTGGCTGAAAAGACGGTTAAGGCCGTTCCTGCTCATTAAACTGATCATTTTATTTGTCCTTAAGAGCATAAAGTCTCTAGAAAACAGTGCCTTCTTTATCCTTCCTGCTGGATGAGTTCTTCATTTTTGCATTAGTTTTGGGATGAAAAGTATCTTTGTTTTTTTCAGCATCTAAATTTTGCTTGAGAGTAGTGCGTTTTTAATTTATTTTTTTAGTAAACTCTTCCTGCTGATGCAAAAATTCATTGAGACTGCGTCTTTGGCCCTTCACAATGGTCTTCGGTTTGAAAGTGCACTCAGAATATAATTTTTTCTTTTGCTCTTACTATATTTCCCTTATTTTTCTTTCTTTATCAGCTAATCTCCGCTAAACTTGTTCTCCGATGTGCTGTTGTTTTTCTTTAAGGAGATGAATGCGTTTTTCTTCTCTTTGTTTTTCTTCGTGCATAAGTTTTTCAAGATCAGAGAAGAGTTCCTTTTAGTATCGACTAGAGTTTATTGGTGTGATGATTGGCGGACATAGGGCCGGTATACTGATGAGAGGAATGGTCTCGTTCATGAGAGTTTCATCATAATCGTGTTCCAATGGCATGACAGTTAATTCTTTGAATTATAAATAGTAAATCAATTCAATCTATCTTAGTAATCTATAATTCAACCATGTTTGCTTGAACATGTATTCAGAGATATTATCAGTAGCCATGAAATTAATTTCTTCATTGAAAAAAGATCTTAGGGCAAAATAAATGCATGGGAAGTAATATTATAAGGATCTTCATAAAAAGGCAGGGTATGAGGTGATATGGGGTGTTGGTAGAGGTTAGGCACCTTTGAGGGTGCGACATTCCTTTTGCTTTTGTTGAAAAAAGTAAAATTACGAATTCTTCATTTAAACGATTTAATTTCGTTAGTAATACTAACGACCAGATAAATAACTTCCCATATGAATTTAAAATTTAACAGAATAGATATGAAGTAACCAGAGATGATAGGAAGACCAACCATGCAACTTAGAAAAAGACCCTTCTCATCTCAAAATCAAAAACACTCCAAACCAATCAAGCCCAAAAACAAAGAACACAAAAAACTTAGGCAGTTCGGAACTAACCTCACCAATCATCAAGAACCCAGCGATATTGAGTTGGAAATAGCTCAATAGCAACTATCATAGCCCTCAAAACCAAAAAGTGAAATCGAACCTTACCTATCTTCCATTTACGATCATATATCTGAAGTTGATTTTTCCTTCCAAAAACACATATCTAACAAGTTATTGGTTCAGGCTGAAAAAGGAGAGATGACTGTGACTGCAGAAATGAGGAGAGTGCTCCTTAGATGGCTTTTACAAGTGGGTAAAAAATTTCAAGTCAAGCAAGAAACTATGCATATCTGCGTTCAACTCATTGACTATATGTTGATTTTTGAAACCTGCCTCATCGACAAGAGTAATTTTCAACTTTTAGGCATTACTGCTTTGTTTATTGCCTCAAAATACAACGAAATACATACTTATGAAGCTGAAAAATACGTATTCGTATGTGATGGACTTTACACATTTTCACAACTCTTTTAAATGGAAGGTACTATACTAATCACAACCAACTTTAACCTTCAATTTCCCACCGTTCATCAGTTTACTGGCCCTTTGATGAAGCAATAGTAGAGTTCATAGATAGCCAATCACGTGACTATGCTATCCAATTTAGTGCTTTTTGACTTTACACTTTTTAATCGATTTAAAAAGCAACATATTGCTGTAGTAGTTCTCTATTTTGGAATGAAACTGCAGGACCCCACAAAAATCAAATCCAAGGATATCATAGAACAGAACCAAATACCGTAAGAAGTCTTTCGGGAATGCTTCATGCTCCTGCTCAATTTATATAAAGAGAGACAGGACCTTAAATGACATTTAATTTCAATAATTTTATTGCCATCATTACAATTAAATCGGATATATATCTTTTTGTAAGCATTAAAACTGCAATAGTATCAATATAAGTATACATAGGCAAAATGTAATAACCTTGGAAACAAATATTTAACTAATGCTAATTTTATGTTTATATGCCTTCTTTGAATGCATATTTTTTTCATCATTTTGTTAGGAGAATCATCTTTTTGCTTAAACAATTATTATTTATTTTTGCGTTTATTTTTGATTTTTTCCTCTCTTAAAACGTCAAAATTAATGAAATAAGTAATATCATATTTCTGCTTTGATTAAATAACTGATTGTATGGAACCAAGCAAAAAAGATACCCTAAAAAAAATATATCAGAGTTCAGTTCGTGCTTCGTATTTTAACCACTTTCAAGAAAATAAGTTTACTAAGCAATCTAAACTACAAATTTAATAAATTTAGGAGGAAGAAGGGGAATAGATTGATGAAAACACTTTCAGGATTATGACTGGATTTGTCAAACCAGATGACAGCTATGCTGTCTATGAAAAAACTGGAAGATTCTATATTGAGGAAGAAGGGTTCTTCTCGTGCATAGTATCAGTAGTTTTTATCACTATTTTAGAGGAAGAAATATTAAGTCTAGCTGAAAAATTTCAAAGTGAAAGTGAGCGCAGTCGGTCAAACAAATCCCTGCGAGTTTTTCAATTTTGATACTGAATCTGTTGCTGTGATACAGAGAGGCGAGTACTTTATTCTTGAGGTGGACAGCTGCAATAAACAATTTTATTTTTAGCCAATTGAATACAACAAAAGAGATGAGATTGTTGATGACTGGGCTAAATTAATTAATAAGGTAATTCAAACTTCAGAAGGGAGTAAGAATAAATACAATTATTTACCGAGCAAATTACCCAGTTTTTATACTCAATAGCATCTTTCAAATTAATAGTTTTAGAAATCATCTAATTCTCTTGATATAGTCCTCTTTAAATCTGAACACAGTGCAGCCAGAATTCAACGAATCTTCACTGATAGTTAATATGGTAACATCTTTTCTATTTAGATCATGTGGGAGTTATCCTCAGAAATAAAAAAAATTAATTGTTTATCTTCGAAAGTGCTTCAGATGATGGAGTAGGACTAACTCCTTGGAAGCATATGATCAAATATTAATGGTATAAGTCTACCGATAAGTAATCTATATTTTAGATAGAATTGCCTGGAAAAGATTAGGAATTGCTTTGACTCCCAAGGATATTGGTATCATTTAGGCTTATGTTGCAAAAACTTTGGGTAAAGGATTTTAAATTAATTTATAAAAATTGTT
>Ga0302268_1000159_pt1 | contig 42016 bp, 25 predicted proteins | sample III_Bog_E2_1_FD_194554 | JGI IMG/M metagenome (GOLD analysis project Ga0302268, IMG submission 194554) | Peat permafrost microbial communities from Stordalen Mire near Abisko, Sweden - III_Bog_E2_1 | ecosystem: Environmental > Terrestrial > Soil > Wetlands > Peat | place: Sweden: Abisko... | reverse complement strand
CACTCTGCCAACATCATTAATCTCGGCATTACTTATCTTAATTCGTCAGCGGAGACTAAAAGATAAAATAAGATTCTTGATAATCTGAATATCCAAATAACTCTCCGAAAAGGTTTAAAAGAAGTTACCAGCGGCATACCAATTCTGCGAATTGTACTGAATTAATAGTCTCTTTATTCTATCGCTAACTGCTTGGAGAGTCAGTACCGGAGTATAAAGATTCGAAGCGCAGAATACAAAAATGATATCATTGAGGAGGAAAAATATATGGAGGGAGAATTAGAAATCATAAACGTCTTTAAAACATTGAATGTGTACTACACAGTACTTTCTGACTCAGATTTATACTTTTACGACAAAGAGCAGGCAACAGGAAAAATCGATTATAGTAGAGTAGCCAAGACCATATCCATACTAAACTCAAAGATAACTCGAGTCGATGATTTTTCGTTTAAGATTGAATCAATTCTTATCAACGAAATTATTAGATGCAAAACAAAAGAAGCAGTGGATAAATGGATCTATCATATTTAGCAGCGAATTTTTGAGAGCAGCTCAAAAATGAAAATGTTCACAATGATGGAGGAATAAGCTGATAGTTAGCCAAGTATATTCATTCGCTACGACAGTAAAATTTAAATGAGAGTTAATAAATTGGAAATTATTTATGAAAAGAATTCTGCTGAAAAAATATTGGGAGTTGAATTATTGAAGCTTACGGTTTGCTTGAAGGAAAACAACTTACTGTTTGAAAGAATTATTAATCTTCAAGAAATTAAACTCACAAATTTGTCTTTGGGACCGGATATTGCATAGGAGTATAGTGTACTGCTGAGTAACATGGTTAACTACTTCGAAGATCCCGACGATGATGATGAAGGGGAGCAGAAAAACAATATTTCAATATTGATTGAAGGTAAGAAGAAGACCCACCCTAAATACACTGGGGAAATAACTGTTAAAAGCAGAGTAAATAAATTGTTCATCAATTACAACGCAGAGTTTGTTTATGATGTACTCTCTCGGTTGATGGGCAAAAAATAAGAAGCAGCTTATTCTTAATCTGCTAAAAATATTAAAATTTTAGAAATACTAAAATAAATTTTATAACAACGCAACGGAATTTAATAAAGATATCATAAGGCACCTAACTTTGAATATGATGGCAGTTATGTGTAACTTTAAAAATATAGAGAGAAATATCCTTGCTTAGTGTTATTTCACGTTGAATTGGTATGCGATGAGGCAGAGATATACCTTGTAAATGGACGCAACAACTTCTGGCTTAATAAAATTTGTGTTGACACAGTTTCAATGCAGATTGATAAGAGCACTGATTTCATGTTTTTGAAGCTTACAGCTAAACATTTAACTTTGAGTGACATTACAGGTTATCCAAATACGAACAGTAAACCTTTTACTCAAGCTGTGGCATACCCTATAGTTGAGACTAAAAAAATCAGGAAGAATTAAAATGCTGTATAAGTATTGACAGGAGTGTTCGAACCGTTAGTTTTTATCAACGAGCAGAGGTTTAAAAACTTTTTGACTTTAAATCTCTATGATCAGTAAATAAATTACCAGCAGCAGCCACTTCTTAGATTTGTGGACTACCTCACTAATCAGATTATACTGTTTATTCTCGATCCTATTTCACTTCATCGCTACGACACTCCAAACAGAGGCCCTTTCCTATTCGGACCTCTTAACTTCACTGAAGAATAAATAAAAAAGGCACTTTTTTAATCCATTCATCCTTTTTACACTCATCTCAACATCAGTGGTTTCAATTTAAATGCGCATTTCAATAGTCATCCTCATGACTAATACATTGAAATGGAAATGGAAAGAGTAAAATTTATATCCATACCAGAAGTCAATTCCCGAAGAATTCATGTTTCTCGGGATGAATTAAACAAATTTACAAAGCAGTATAAAGTATTGCAAGAAATACGAGTTAATGAAGGTCTTTTCGAAGAGAAAGTTACGCAATCGCAGTGGATCACTCGATATATAATCAGTGCGTAGGGTTGCAAATGTAATATTATCGAAAATGAATTCATCTTTGAGATGGAGTTCTAAAGAAGCAACAGTAGTGAGAAAGACATGATTTTACCTTTCCTTTCCATTGAAAAAGATTTGGTGATGAGGGGAAGAATAAAGCACATCAATGTGAATGCTCCCAAACTCATTTACAATCTCATTAATAAATGCTTCATGTTTAACTTGAGTTATGATGATCGTGCTGATTGCTATTACAACACGAATCACTAGTATCAACATCTAATCCCACCTTCAAAATTGATTTTCTCACTTAATCTTGACGAATTTTCTTGCATCATCCCTGAAATCAATGAAACAGTTATCATCATACAAAATTGTGAGTATTAGTTCATACGATATTAAAATATGCTGAAAGAGATGAAAGTAAATGGTAAATCATTACATGTGTTGGTTGGTTCACAAGGATCTATAATAACTCCTTTAAACTTAAACTCAAAGGATCATGGTTTGGAATTCCTTATATAGATGCCACCATCCGGTGAAAAGACGATGCATACTTTCATTAATTAAATTGATTTTAATTACAATCAAGAGACTCTATTTCCGTTGTTTAAATATTTTCTTCTCGATGACAGTTGTTATCCTAAGCAGGATACTTTTCCAGATCTCCCTTTAATTAAATGTGAAACTTTTTTGCTTAATAGTCACTATAACATAGTTCAAAATAAAGAAGATAGCTTTGCTCTCAAGGGAAATATCACAGTGATTTGGACTCGCTTTCAGCAACCTCATCCATAAATTTATAAGATTAACAAAGCATTGTTTCCTCAAGATAAATAAGGAAGCTCTTATGATGTAAAATTGAGTGATATTATATTTTACAAATACAAGAAAAACAATGAGGGCAAGATTAGTAATTATCAGTCATTGAGTTCTCCTAGTTCTCCTATGGCTTTTAAATGTGAACTTATTAATCACATGAAGATGACCAACGATATTGTGTATTCCGATATGTGGGGCGATTACACTATCGATAATATCAATCTCAAATTATCTTATCGAGATATCATAAAACTCATGGAAGGCTTTGAGCCAGCCTAAAACAAGAAAAATGGCTAAGAAGAGGGAGAAAGAATGGTTAAGAAACAAGAATTATCTCCTCAAAGAAGGCAATCAGTCAATAGTAATCCTCTTGGATATACTTCCCATTCCAAACATAAGCTCACAATTAAAACGCTTTCTCTACAATTTGGCCTTTCATAGCTACCAGTTCCCCTTCTTTAATTTTGCCTCTAAAATTCAGATATCGATATTGAGCTGTTAGGCAATACAAAAAATTTCACAACTTTACTTTAGTATTAATTGAATTATTGGAATATGATGATAGGACGATGGTAGCCAGTGATTTAAAAATCTTACACTGATCTCAAGGTAAGAATGGGTCCCAGAGAAAAATATTTGCTCGCAACTTCTTCACGTCCTGTGCTTCTAAATTTTTCAATAGAGTACTTGAAGGTTTTAAAATTGGTTTGGTAGGATATACAGGAGAAAGGTAATCTCCACGTGATAAATCGATAATAATGTGCTGCGGGTAGTCAAATTTCTCCATATGTAATTACCAATCGAACAGGTTTTACTATAATCATTGAGAGTAATGCTATAGTCAAGGCCACTCTTAAAAATAATGATAAAACTCACCTCCAAAGTAAAAGTCTCGAAATAGACAAAGCATTTGATACTGTCTATTATCAAATTGAGGGGGATGAAAAAAGATACAAGCTCTATTTGAATCTTATTCAGACTGAAAAAACATTTATCGAATACAATGGCTAGATTTACTATCTAATTGTATGGGCAATTTCCTCTCCAGTAGTCAAGCAAATTGTTATTAGTTCCCCTTACATCATTCATAATCGTACTATTTATCCTTTTGTGCTAACCATTGGAACAAAAGAGTACCATGTTTAAGCTGATTCAAAAGTAGCCATCCCATTTACAGAAGAATTGACTGAGAATAAACTTATGAAATTGGAGTTTATGCACTTAATTAATGTGAAAGATAACTATTGCTTTTAGTATAAGTACATAGAGAAAGGTTATGAGCATTATATTATCTATGATAACGATCGCATGTTTAATTGCTTAGTATAATTTTAACACCAAAATTAAAATGTGATAGCAGTGACTCCCCTTTGCTCTTTTGTCAATTTATTGCCAATGGATATTTTGATGGAGCTGGCTATCACTAAGCTTAACCATGAGAAGTATGTGATATAAGAGTTAATGGAAATTAGTAAAGAGAAAGTTTTCTATTAATTTGGCAGTAGGGATGAGGTCTCTTTGCGTATTAAATTAACAGGTTTCAATTTTTCTGCCTTTAAAAACATTAATCTCTCGAACAACAAAGAAATTTCCGAACTAATAGAGGAAATATCTTTTGTTGACCACAGAGCATTAACAACCACAGTCAGGAGCAAACTCATTCGCAAAAACAAGAAAAAAATCATTTATTTTTATGTAGATTCAGTACTCATTAATGAAACGGCTTATAAATTTTATATTTCTAATCAGGGATAACTATTGCCTGGGCAGAGGCTGAAAGGGATTCCTTAATCTGATTCTAAGTACGTATTCATTAACCAAATCAATTATCCCTTATTAGGATTTTCTGAATAGGACTTTTCACAAGCAAAAGAGTTTACAACCTAGTAGTTGGGCACGCAACAGTTAAGTGTAGCGAACTATGATCAGCTAGTGGAGCTTGTCATAATCAATTCTTTACACTGTCTCGAGGAGGAGGCACAAATTTTCACAACAGTGCTGAAGGTATTGCCTCGCTATGTGATAGTTAATCGTTGCACAAGGCAGATAGTTCTCTGTCAAAACAACACTGATTATTGTGTTTATCTCAAGGTTAATGAGAAACGTGATTGGGCCTGGTATCACCGTGATGAAAGTAAATTTGTGAAGATTTCCGTGATGGATAATGAAATCTAAGTGCCTAATGGATGGGATTTTTCAGCACCTTTGGCGTTAGATAATCTATAGGAAATTGTTTTTGTCATCCGCCCTTTAGACAATAGTGACCAGCGCCTCCTATTAAAAATTGAGCTTTTCAAAGATAGTGAAGTTACTTATATTGTGTTCAAGGAACTACGTAGTCAGGAGGATTCTTTAATTATCTTTAAAAACAATCTCAAATTGGTTAATCTATAGATTTATCAGGAATGCCTAACATTAGCAACCAAACCATGGAGTTTGCAAAAGCATTTCTCGTGTAATTCTATGAGATAAATTGATTTTGGATGGGACAACCCAGCCTAGGATCACATGGTAATGGTTCAGTTTAATTTTGTCGGCCCATATCGCAGTAAGTACAATAGTGATATGGTCAAACTGGATCTCGACTCTGTTGACAAAATTCAGCATATGCAGTTCAAGAGCGACGATTAGGAATAACTATGGATATAAATTTAATTTGAAGTAGTAGGATTGAGAAGGAAAGTAACATTTCGAAAGGATGAGGGTAGTTCGCACCAAAATTAAAATTAAGAGTTATTAAATGAAGTGACACGCAATAACATGGGCATCAGCTTTTAATATATAGGAGTATCGATCATTGGCGGCCGCGAACCACGTTCAGAGATCATGTTCATGTAGATAAAAAAATTAGAATTGATCATGATGGAAAAACAGCAAAAACGAAACTACGAGCTGAAAATTAAATACATAAACATTGACAATAACCTTAATCATAACACAATTTACCCTGTTTTATTTACTCCCCTCAAAGAAAGAAAAACACGTTAAAAAAGTCGTCCGTTCTTTGTCTGTTTGATAGAACAGAACCTAAAAACCAAGCAAATTGTATAAATTAATTATTTCCGTCTGTGTGTAGAACCTATTAGCATAAAACTATATGACTAAATTGTGACCAAACTTTATGACATGAAAAAATAGTTCAGCAGTGCTGAAGAAAAGAAAAAATAAATAAATTACAACTCTATTTTTAGATCATATGAAACGCGTCTTGAGTGGGAACAGTATTAGTTGGTGAAAGAAGGTTCATCTGTGTTTATTCGTGAGGTGGAGATTGGTAAAGTGATAATCTAAGTCTCTTTTAGTATTCGACCAACTTATAGTGGTAACATTGTCATTTATACAATTCTCACTCTTTTTAAAACAGCTCTCTCCAACGTTTCAGAATCCCAAATTAAATTCTCTAGATTTATTCGTAAAGACGTCAACTTAGGTCATTTAACTCGCCAGCTTGGATAATTTTATCGAAAGGAGCTCTTTAAGGAAATTTATAAGATACCTGGCTCTATTAACCTTCTTGGAAATCCATACGTTTTCATGAAATATCTAGCAGAGGGAGCATGGGAAATAGTTAACCAGCCTTCGGAAGGGTTTATTAAGGGACCAGTTTAGGGGGCAGTGGGTGTAGTCTTGGGAGGTGTTTACTTTTTCAGGAATGTAGTGGCTGGTACCTTTAACTCTCTTGAAGTAATCAGTGAGAGTTGTTCTCGTGGCATATCTTATGTAACTTTTGATTAAAAATTTATCACCCGTAGAGATAAGATACAAATGCAAAAAAGTCGCCATATTGGTCAGGGGACTAAATCAGCTTTATTTGCACTATATACTGGATTTGAAGTGGCTTTGACTGGAATAGTAAGACATCCAGTTTAGAATTACCAGAAAAACGGAGTACCAGGAATGTTTAAAGGGATTTTACAAGGCGCTACTGGTTTAATTACAAAACCGCTTTCAGGTTTTTTCGAGGCCGTAAGTAAATTTTCCCAGGGCGTAAAGCAAACAGCGTTATTTTTTCAGGATGGTCCAAATACAACTCGCTCGAGACCGCCTCGTATTTTTATATCCGATCAGTAATACTATACTTAGTATAATGCCGAATAAAGTCAGGCAATAAATTTGCTGGAATTTCACTCAACAAAGCACTTAAAAAAGACTGTACTTGTTGTGTCAGTGGATAAAAATGATGGCGAGATTATTTATACAGTGTTGACCAGTTAATTTTTGGTTTTGTTGAGCAAACAAAACAAAAAAATATTGAGAGAATTGAAGATTGGAGAAATTAAAGATGTCGACATTGATGGGGATATCAATTAAGGCCGACTTCGGCTTTTGATCGGCAAAGAAGAAGATGAAGACCCGAAGGATGATTTTACTATTGTAACTCATAAAAACAGAGAGTTTAAATTTTGTCTTGAAGCCATCATAAATGTCCATCCAAATAATGATGCGGAATAAAAATGATACAATTAAGTTAAATTGATATATTTGCCTATTATTAATTGAGCATTCAAGAAAATCAGAGAGTTTCCTATGTGTTGTCAGAATAATCTTCCGTATTATCGGAGAGTTGATCTCTCCAATCATTTTCTTCCTCAGAATTATTCTCTTCGGATATACTTTCATCTATCCTCCCTACTTTAAATAATATTTTCATTTCAATAGGCCCACGAGCAGTTTTGTTAATATCTTCAATTATTTCTTCTTCTTAAATTATCTCTTCTGAGTCATTAAACTCTTCCGCCAGAACCTCTTCTAGTAAATCAGAGTTCTAGACCTCCGCTCCCCTTATTTATACTTCTTTAACGTCTTTAATTTCAAAACCTGGAAAACGTTCGAGCTCTTTACCGAGTTTTGTTTTACCACTATTGAAGACTTCTAATGCGATAATCTTTTCATTGAGGAAGTTGATAGTAGGTTCTTTGTTCAGACGTTGTATGCCGAGTTTGTTCAGTCCAGAGTAGCACTTCTGAAGTTACTCCGGACTACCACAAATAACAAAAATAGTTGAAAATGACCACTTTCTCTTCTTATTAAGATACTGAGGCTTAATTTTAGATTTGACTAATCTTTCCTCATCTGGAATGACTTTATTTCTAATTAGCAAATGAACAGCACGCCTAAAAAGCCACTTCATATGAGCATAGGCTTGACTCTTCTCTTTATGTATCACTCTCATTACGTAATATTCTCGTTTTAAATTGTTGGTGGATGACTAGTCAGTAGTTTCGGTAACTTCCACCAACTCATCATTATTGAGATCTGCCAATGTGAAAGTGGAAAGTTGCTAAAGGGTAATGACCTACAACGATATATGAATTAAGCAAGAATAGATTGCAAGCCAATATATGATGCGCATTTTACGATCAAATAAATATCTAATTTAAACTCAATATAAAATTTAAATTAAACTGATCCTATATTTCTATATTGTTAAAATCAAAAGAATGTCGAACTCTTTTGTAATTGGACTTTAAGAGAATAGCCTCTTAAATATTTAAAATTAAAATTTTAGGATTTATGTTCGTGTTAAATATTCTATGCTTATGATTTTAAAGCGAAAAAACTCATAATACTATCATAATTCAACAAGATTTGGTTAAGTTATTGATAATATTTAATATTTTTCAAGATTAATCATTGAGCTCATATAGGGGATTTTTGCATATCTTATTTTTTCTCCATATTTACTTCCTCATATTGATCATTTAATACTTTTTCAATCTGGAAAATAAAATTTTGACTGCTAATTTTTAGAATATCGGAAATTTATCTCATTAAATTCACAATATATGAAAACGGCAGACCTTCGCTCTCTACTATCCTTTCCACATCCAAAGCAGCGATGTTCTTTAGTTTTTCATATGTTTCATTATCCGTCTCATCAAAAGTAAAATCCGTATGCTTTTTTTAAAGCATTCCTTCTGGCACAATGATATCAGATATCGAATACTCTAAAGGGGGAACTCCAATGTCTTGTCTTTCCTATTCTTTTGAGAGGATTACAACCATTATTTTGGAAATCTCTAACTTTTTTGTAATAAACCTGTTTATTTTTTGAACATCGAAGAATTGAATGTAGAGATCGTATATATATTTTATAGGGTTTGTACGGAAGAATTCATTTTCATCAAGCAAACTAAAAGCTAATCCTTCAAAACTTTGGTAAAAACGTTTCAGATATTGTTCACAAGCTTTAGAGTCTGATCGACTCTTAGTATCCCAGTTGAACATATCACGAGCATAGTAGACCTGCTCCTCAACCATGTCCTTAGTATAGGCCCATATTCCAGTTTTGATGAAATGAACACGCATCTGTTGCTGTTTTTTGTATTCAATTGAAAACCAAATATCACTTTAGTGATCAATTTTGTAAACAAATTTGAAAAGCGAACCACGTTTAAGTAATTGATTGCTGATCTGATCTTAGATGTGAGTAAACATCTCGAAGAATTCAGTATTATCAATTTGAGGATAGCGTAATATATTGCGAAGGGAATAAGTGAGAGTTGCTTAAAATCTCATCAAGGGTTACAAGGTCATTTTATTGATGTGCCTAAAACTATAGCCATACAAATCGGAAAAGTATTAGACTTAGAATTTTTTGATTAATTATTAGTTGGTCTAAGACAAGAATAATTTTCTTAGTGTACCATTTGTATCAATGTTAAATACTTTTTCATAGAGCTTCTTCTTGATCAACTTTTAGACTGTCTCCTAAGTGATGATGTTTTATTCATAGAGACTTTCGATGATCATTGCTTTTTGTTATCTTTTAGAAGTTTCAATGTTAAGGATAGCATGAATTTCATAAATATGGTAGTACATGGATTATTGGTTGTACAGAGGGTTGGAGTTGAGATCAAACTGGTATTGACTTATCAGAGTTTCGGGCTTGACTAGTTTTTAATTTAAAAAATCAACGAATATTTTAGGGTAAGCAATGATTTCATTAAATAAAACCTTTGGACTAATGATGAGCCCATCAAGTAGATCCTCAAACTCGCTTTCAAAATCTTATTCATCAACTTCTTCAATGTCATTTAGGGATAGCTTTTTTGTATTTTCAATGCTTTAACTTGAACCAGATCTAATTTAATCGGATTTATTTTTATCCATATATCGTTACTTAATATCTTCGCTGACTTCAAGATCTTTAATATTTATATTCCAGTCACCTATCATTTTTTCAACCATCAAACTTCTTTTGCTGCGAAGGCGCTTAACTTGTTTTTTTGATCCATGCTTACCCGATGAGTCATGTGTCAGTTTAAGTCTCTTGAATATCTACATGTCAAGTTTGCTTTCAACTAGATTTCTCTTGATAATGGTATTTGGAATGATGTACTCATTTTTGTTAATTAATTAATTAATTTAATTAAATTCCCTTGTTTTATAAATAATTTCCTCCTCTTTGACTTCTTCTGCTATTCCTTAATGTTTTCTTTCCTCGATAATGGAGTTAACTGTGAAAAAAACCTACCAAAATATACCTCTGATAAGGGTGGCGATGATGTAGGTGATGACAAGATGCATTAGCATGAAGTATAACATGACATAAGCGTAGTATTGTGCATTTCGCCAACCGTGATCAAAAGCCACTTGGGACCATCCAGCTTCAGTCAGAACTTGAACCATAATATAATGAGCATAATAGAAATTTTGGAATGTTGAATACTCAACATAGTTATTGTAAGCCGGGCTACCACTGGTGGCATAAGAGTTGTAAAATACTTCCATACCAAAAATAGAAAATATGTAGAAGAAAAACAAGAATATTGGGAAAAATTTAAAGATAATTGGAAATATTTAGAGAAGAATTGAAAAAATATTTTTCATTTTTTAGAAAATTTACAGTTTAACTTTTTTAAGGTAGTTGCTATGTGAAACGAGCCTTAGTAGACTTGCAATTCTAAAAATTCTGCTCATCCTTGAAATACTGCCTGCTCCTGTGCTATTAGGTATAAAAAAGAAAACCAAACCAAAAACTACCAAGAGGGTATCCACATTATTCCATCGATCCATAAAAAAATTCTAAGGACCCAACGCGATGATTCTAATTAGAAGTTCTACAAGGAAAACAAAAACAAATATAGAATCGAAAACAATGGCAATTTGACTGCCTTAGAAGATTAAAAATATTGCATTGATGAAAGAGAGAATAATTATGATTGTTACGATGATTTAGAATACAATATGCTTGATGACTAATTTGAGGTGCAGTCTAGAATTAATAAACCTACGAAAATCGATCCATAACTGAAAATCTTCGAAAATGGGAGGCAACATAGCAGAGTTTTATAGAAGGATTTTACTCAGCTGCATGAATTAGTTAACTTGCTGAATTAATTAAAATGTACGATAGATTTGTTGTTGTTATCATCCAGGCGTAAGCAAATATCTGTGATGTATTCAATATACCTGATTTTGAATTTGTATAAAAACAATAAAAATTTAACCAACTTCTCTATGCTTAAGTCTTTTTCATATTAAGCTAAAGTCACAAAAGCAAGTAGTAATGAATGCTGTTGTTTGATTTCATCTAGTAAAATGATTTTACTTCTGGTTTGTCTGAATTTCAAATAGATGAGGGAGCCTGGAATTGATGAGAAAAGAAACATATTTAAAAATACAAACACTGCAAAATAGATAAAATTGGCTTCACTATTTTGAATGGCAAGGACTTGGTTATCTGGAAAAGAATCATAAGTGGCGTTTACGTAGACCACAAAGATCATTGATCCTAAATTACTATAATTATTTTTGTAGGGATCCATAAATTGAGGGTATTATGTATTGACATAAGTAGGATCAAAGTTTAGTGTTTTGCAACCGATAAGGGCCCATCCGCAGATTATAAAAGTATAAAATATAACATACACTAAGACATCTTTATAGGCTGAAGTTAAAGAGAAAAGACTCTTTCTCAATTCAGGATCAAATAAAATTGGTATAACTAAATAAAACAATATTTACATGCTCTTAAAATGCGAAAAGGCCGAATAGGCCTGCTGTTGTAGCAAGGCAGAGTAATAAATACTATCAAATCAATTGTCATGAGTAAAATGAGAATAACTTTGAAAATAAAAAAGCTGGAATATTTGTTTTTGTCAAAGGTTTTGCAGTAAAATAGAAATATATTGTCAGCCCAGAAAATAGTAAGAATTAAAGTCTCAACTACTATTTTTGCTGCATAAGACTCACTATCCAGTATCACCATATACATGTAAACATATCCTAGAATGAATAATGTCCACTCCCAAGATTTTGAGGATTAGATATAATATACAATTTTGAATAGAAGTGGGGTTTCAAGTGATTAACTCTCAAACCGTGGCTGTTTATAATTCAAAGAATCGATGATATGCGCTTTGGCTTTTTAAAATTTTTGTTTTTCCGTCATATTACTGATAATCTTTCTCGTCTTGCGGATGATATTTTGATTTAGGAATAAAGCACTTGGATCATCATCATCTTTCAAATTAAGATTTGAGGCCATCATGATGGAGATTTAAATTAATTTAATACTGAATGCACTAAAAATATTGGAATTTATTAGTTTAATAAATAAATGATGAGATATTTATCTGTTAATATCCTGGCTCTGATCAAAGATAATCTTCTGATAATAAAAATAGTTACTTGTCTTTATAGTTTTCAATTTTGAAAATAACAAGAGTCGTAACAATTCGTATCTTGATCAATAAGATATATTAACATCTTTTATAAATATTTCTTGATGATAAAAATTGTTTGATATGAATATGAACACCTTTACAGTAAATCAGTCATTATGTTGATAAACAAATGAGTTAATTTCTATTATTTTGTAATTTGGCTTATATAATTGTCTTGTCATTTGTATTTCCTTAATGCTCAACAGTATCCTCATGGTTTTCAAAATAAATTTGTCGTTATCAGAGGGATGTATAATTACATATAATAATAATTATGAACTCGTTTGTCGAGGCAAATGAATAAACAGTCATAGACTTTAACACTATTAACCCTAAATTAAGAGAGCACTCCAAAACATACTCTTTTTTCATATACTTCCTTCGCAAATCACTCAATAATAATTCAACGCACCTTCAAGTAGAATCAAATATACTTAGAAACTGGCGTTTCGATTGAGATAATAGAGAGCTTGGGGATGGGACAAACAATAAAACGGTAGATTAGTTCAGCTCTATTTTGTCGATTTGGAAAATGAATTGGAAGTGGATCAATCATTCTTTGATCTTAAAATGCAGCTCCTTGAAAGTATTTTTTCCTAACTTAGACCCAAAAATCAAATTAATTTTTTATTCTCTTGAGTAGGACCTTCTATCAATTCAAGCAAGAGCCCATGAACTTAGCATTGATTTAAGTCAAGTTCCAATTGGTTTATATTCATCAGATTTATTGGGAGATCTATCTCAACATTTAGGTAATTAAAAGTTTATGCAGGTTGGCTTGAGGGCTAATTGGGAGATCTTTCATAAAAATCTAGTAGTTAATTTTAATCAAATGTAAAAAAATGGATCAGCTCCCCCAGTTAAAAAATTGATCTTTGGGAGGTGAGCATTTCTGTCGATTAAAGAGTAAGAGTTTTAAGATATAGGAAGGCAGTATATTCAAACTTGATCGCGAAACTAATACCTTTACTCTGCTAAATGCTAAAGCAATAAAGGAAAATTTTCTATCTCATCTATCTATCGGTCATCACTCACAACTTGCAGCCAACTACGAATTAAATCATAAGTAAAAAGTCAATTCAGCGGTTAATCAGTGCCTTTTTAGCTTCCAAAGTTTTAAAAAATTCTGCTGTCTTGGAAGTCCTTCTCTTTAGGCAAGTACAGGCATAGTTTCTATGGATTTTCAAGACGAAAAGGGGCGCACTCAATAAATAACGAAAGAACTCATGTCGAATTAGTCAAAAAAAGGAGTAATGACGCTTGTTTTTAGCAACATTGACAGGTTCCAAGGACTAAAATTAAAAGGGGGAAGGATGAATGATGGCCGCCTCGAAATGGGAGTATTTTAGTCTCGTGACCAATATCGATTGATCTGTTCGGCAGGATAGATTAATTTAAAATTTAAAGCTGAATAAATCTTTATGCAGGTTAACAGCAGCTGCTTGAAACTATTATTTCCGCGGGAGATGAAGATAACGCTGCAGCGTAAGATGAAAGTTCTCATCAACAAAGAAACTCTGGAATGTTGATACTTTTCAATTACTACAGTTCTTGCGATTTGGGAGTCTTTTGGCTTGACTTACCTAGATTAAAGAATATTGTTATTATTATTATTTAATCTAATATTTCACCAAATTTATATGCTCGGATCCTTTTCCTAGACTCTTTCCTCAAATCAAACTCGCTCACATCTTCACAGTGTTACCTCTGATGTTGTCACTCTTGAGCAAAAATCAGTACAGTCTCTTAGAACTGCTTTTAATTACTGGTATATATTAGCCATTACTTAGGATTCGCTCTCTTCCCATGGAAGAAAGATTTATAGCTGTTAAAATAGAAGCCTCAACACTTCCCGATACTATTAGACAAGTCTTATCCACTCTTGAAACTTATCATAGTAACTATGCACCTGAAAACAAGTCCTTGAAGTAAGAGTTTTCAGAAAAATGTTCAAAAGGAGAATAGCCTAAAAAATTTGTTAGCAAACTATAAAAAGTATTAATAATAAAAATCAGGGATTTTGGGAATCATTAGTACTGGTATCCGAAGGAAAAGAGTTTCTAGACTGCATTTGCTTTGATTTTGGTCTCCTGGAGTGTCCAGAAAAATTATTTGATTTGCTTATGATCACTGAGGATAGCAGTTTCTCACATCCTATCTAAGAAGCCATGAAGAGAAGGCGAAGCTCAGAAATGGTCAGTGACATCTTGAAAAATTGTAACAGTCGGGAACAGCTGGCATTCTAAGTAATGGCATTCTTGAAACAATAAATTCTTCTTCGATTTCGAGAAAGCTTAATCGATCCAAAATTCTTATCTCGTCAGCTGTAAGAGTAAAAGAAGTTAAAAAAATAATTTAGTATGCATTGGAAATTTTTGAATGAAGACAGTCGAATGAAATTACTTCTTCTCGGTACTGGTTTTATTATTTAGGGAATAATTGCATTTAACTTCTTAAAATATCGTTGAAATAAAAAGATTCTAAAATTGGATATGAATAGCTTGAAAAGGAAATTTCAGATTTATTGAAATTATAGAAAAACGATTTTTGCAATCGGATTTTTAAATGTAAACTGAAAAAATCAATGCATTCCATTGTAAGATACTACAAACTTATCTACTACGAATGGAAACGATAGGTGGAAAAAATTAGAAGAAAACGAATGCTAAAGCATATGCGTCCAGAGCGAGATTATAATTCACAGCAAAAGAAAGACCATCGCGAGGGCAAAGTTCCCCACGGAAAGAAAGGGAAGCATTAAAAACATAGAAAATCGACAAGTGTCGAATCAAATGATACAAATTAAACAGAACACGAGAGAAATTTATAAAGAGCTCGTCATTCTGGTTATAGAAATAAGACGGAAGAAGAGATAATAAAGCAAGAAAGCAAGCATAAAGAAACATACCAAGTAGAGTAAGACATTGATTATCCTCGCATAAAAGAATAAGTCAGCGAAAGCAAGATGTAATCAAAGATGGAAGTGAAGCCAGACAAAAAGAAAGGAAAAATAAAGCAGGAGCTGAAGAAATCTCACGACTACATCGCTAAAAACTAGCTATAAAAAAATTAGAAGCTGAAAACTTAAAAGAATGTGGAAAGCAATGATAAAACAAAGGAGTTCTAAGTTAAACTTAAAAAACCAACTTCCATCAGCAGCTCCAGCACAAAGTTTTCCTCGAAAAGCCTATCTTTTCAACATCCTTTCCCAAAACCAATAATTTCTCCAACTTATCTCATTGAGGCAAATCGACTGCGTCTTAACGATTAGCTGCAAGATATGTCCGATCATATCTCTGAATTAGCCAATCAATTTCATGAGCGACGAGTAGTTGCTTTTGAGCGCATTCAGTTTCTTTTACAGTACTATAATATTCCTATCAAATTATTTGGTAGCTGCGCCAGCGGTATTGCGGTAAAAAATAGCGATATTGACATTGCTATTGATAATTCATTACTTAGTTGCATGTAGTTTTTGCCGTAAAGTGAGAGAATTAAAGCTGGACTGGAGTGGCTAGTTGAGGTCTTTAAAAGTCAACCCTGCATTTCACAGATAAAACTCATTAAAACAGCGGTTATACCTGTAATAAAATTAACAATAGACACATCTTACCAGTTTTTAGATCCTTCCATTGGCTAAATGTACTACATTCTAAATCGTGGTCATTTTGGTGGCCCGCTTGATGCTGACATTACAGTCGAAACTCGCAATAAATCTGATGAATGCAGTCATTTGGGAATTATTTCCACTGATGCCATCAATAATTGGTTAGCTGAGATCTCTTCTCTTCACACAATCGTGATTGTATTGAAACAATATTTTCTGAAGCGAAAGTTAAATGTGACTTATGGAGGAGGACTAAATGGCTTTTCAATGATAGTATTGTTCGTGGCTTATATCTATTAAGCCAAACTTCAAGAAGAGGATAATGCAGCCTAAGTTTTATATAAAATTTTAAAATTTTATACAGAAGAGTTTAATGAAAAAGAAAGTGGGATTGATTTGATGAATCATCAAAAAGGTGTCAGCATTTTCTATTCAAAAAACAGTAATGAAAGTTCGTCCATTTAACTATCGCCAAAAGCAAATAAAATGCAGCACGCCGATCTATAAATTCATGATCCAATGGAGCAACGTAAAAATATGACAAGAAACTGTTATCTCTTTCCCTAGATAAAAAAATTATTTAAATAAATTTTAGACAAATGCTTTGACAAAAGCGAGAAGTAAATATTATAATTTTCTCGAGGTAAAGGCATACATTCTGGAGGAAAATAATGGTGGGAGAAGGCCAGATAGTCTTTTTCAAATCGAAATGTATTCATGTAGCTTCTTACATCCATAGAAGACATGATTTGATTTATATTGTACATACTATCAATATTAACGTATCTTAATTCATTTAATAATCGTTTTAAATCATACACTTTTCGAAATTGAATATCTATATTAAAGATTCGATTATTTGGCAAGTATATATGAAAAGTCCATGTCATCATATAACACTAAAATTATAATATAGCGATATCATTAATTAATTGAAAATACAGAAATCAATTATCATCTCAGAGAAGATCTTGCAGGTAAAAAATGCTGTTCACCAGTCATTTCCAATTTTTTTTGAATTGATCCTGAGAATAAATATTTGATCATGAAGAAAAAGAAAAATAGCCTTAGAAACTATATGTTTTGAACTCGAATGTATTGAATTATTTAAATTTTGCAAAAAACGGTGTAAAAATAAAATCAATATATATCCTTAAAACCGATCAAATAATTTTAAAATTATCAATGTTTAACTTAGACGCTTAAGAAAATTTCGAAGAATAAGAGCCAGCTGCAGATTTTAAGGCTCCCAATGTTACTAATTATACCAAACAGTTTAGTCCTTTCACCCCATTTCCGCAGACATTGGATGCATCATCAACTCTTGATTTTAGTTTGGACCTTAAATTAAGTAGAATGAATGCCTCTCAACTTAAAAAAGCGATTTAGGCCTACATGAAACACTGCTTGATTAATTCCATTGAAGAAGGAAAACTGTTTTAAAACGGCAATATCATGTTATTTCAAAGTGAAGGATAGCTAAACTGCGATGACGAAGTAGGAATTGTAGAGTTAATTAATGGAAATCCGTTACTAACACCATTTAGAAGAAAAAGTTTGATACGGACTGTTTAATAATTTTAAGAGTTGAAACATCTTTTATCAGAGATAAATAACACTGTTGGGAAGTTTGTCACTCAGGAAATCATCTTTATATTAGCTCCTATTATTTAGGAAAAAATTTAAGAACTTAGACAAATTTTAAAACAAGAAACGGTAGGCTTTCTCCCGAGAATGGAGCGTTTTTGGGGAGATAATGAGTAAGAAAACTTTTTTGAAAAAGGATGGGATACCTACGAAAATCTAGATTATGATGAGATAAAAACTTTTGGCTCAAATAGCATAGAGAAATTTTCAAGCCATCTGTATTTTTCAAAGGAAATCAAGTTTATGAATTTATCAGAAATAAACGAAGAAAAAAAGTAAAATATAAATGTTATGGATAAATTCACAACCTTTCTGACTTTCTTATGCGAAAATATTTTTTTAGGAATTTGCGGGATGAGCCAAACTTAGCAAGATCTCGAAGAATTTTATCAATAGTTGAGACTAGCTAGCACATAAAGCTAATAAATTGAATTCAAAATTCTTTGTAAAAGAGTAAAAACCGATTGATTATATTTAGTATCAATCTTTTAAAAATTTAATATGACTGCTCGTGGCATTTAATAATATTAATGTGATCTGAACATCTATCGAAAATATCATCAAATTCATAGATAAATATATCAATATTAATTTTTGTTATAATATTTAATTAAATCAACAATCAAACAACAGTCAGCTAGAGTCATTTTTCCACTCTCAATAGCGGATTAATGCTAAAGTTTGACGACATAAAATAAGCAAATGTTATAGCTGTTACTCTACGTAGTTTTCAGTTAAATCATTGCCTGATAATATCACATGATTGAATCAATCACAAATTAGATTGAGTTATTCTCTCTCTTTTAAATATAGAAGATAAATGATTGAACTATTAGCTAAACAATCAGCTATAATCATCTTTATTTAAACAATCAGCTATAATCGTGTTTATTTAGACAATCTTTATCCAATATAAGATATAACATTTCATAGCATCAATTGCAAACACCTTCGTTCAAAGCCATTTTCTTTTTCAATTTAGAGAATAAATACTATTTTTCAGAAGCACGCATCTAGGACTCAGCGCATTTTACCTTCATTGTTATAATAGTTTTAATATAGTCTTCTTGCTCGGCTTACATTGCTTACAGCTTCTGACTGTGAGATTGTTTTAAGGATTATATCTATTATTTGCAATCGGAAAGCATACGATTAAGGATATTGATTTATCCTTCCTTTTGAGTAATCATTGAGTAAATTTAATTGAAATTTTCTTACTCTGCTTGATCTTCTTGAATTGATTGCAAGGAAGGCACTGTTCGCAGAGTTCTTTACTTTCTCTCTCTTTCTAGTGACTAAGAGATCAGTTCATTTTCTCTTTCTAATAAAAATATTTGTTCTGTTAGTTTTTCAATTTATTTTTGAAGCTGTTCTGAATCTTTATTCATCTCTGTCCTTTTTTTACCTTGCTGCGCTTTTTCATTTTAAATAGTAATAATCTCTTCCTTAAGTGAGGCAATCTGCTATCTTAATTTCAATTATAGTTACTGATCATTTTTTAATAAAGCCATCTCATGATTAAATTCTTGCTCTTTACTAATTAGATCATTTTTTATTTTTTGTTTCTCCTGCTTTAAAAGTTATATCTGAGCTGTAAAATCCTTAACTTATTTGGTATATCTTTCAAGGAGAACAGAGTTTGATTCCTTTATTTGCTTTATTTATTATTTTTGGACTTTTATTAAATCTTTATCTCTTTTTGATTAGATAGAAAGAAGTTTTAATTACTCCTACAAAGACTAGATCCTGGTCTTTTGAAGGTTTTGACGGGTGAGACTAGCTGCTGTATTTTTTTAGCCATCATCAGTGACGGATTTAGTCAAAGTAACTATCTTTTATTTCAGCAGAACGCTTTCATCAAAGAAATTCATTTTTTATTTTTTTTAGCTTTGAGGCTCTTTAATTTTGACTTCTAACCGCTTATTTAATTCTTGAACTTTATTTTAAAGCTACTTTTGCACTTCTAGCAATTTACTAATTTCCTTAATTTTTTCTTAGTATCTTTAACTCAATTAATTTCTTTATTTGTCAGATTAATAATCTTGCTGTTTATAATTTTCAATTGTCTTCCTTCGCTCCCGAACACAATCAATTTTTTCGGTAGTGATGAAAATTAATTCTTATTAGTACTTCTCAATTTATGTGGATTTTCTTCTTAGTCTTTAGTTGTATTACTCCATGCTCGACGGAATATCTAAAAAGTTGGGTTTAATATTTTCTTTAAAATATTGATTTGTTGATTCTATTTACAGATGAAGGGCAGTATTTTCTTAAATAAGAGAATCTCTTTGCCTTCTCAAGATTTGAACTTCTTCGGCAAGTTTTAAATTATCCTCTGTTAAAGAATCTTTTTAACCCTATAATTCAATTATTTTATTGGAATTAATACTATGCAGCTTTTTTCTTTCCTCTTCCTCTTTTTTAATTTGACTATGAGACTATAATTTATTCTAAAGTCGTCGAATCTTCTCTTAGTATTGCTAATTGGATTTGCTTACTTGTACTAAATTTTGAAGCAAATCACGATTCTTTTCTTAGAGCTCCTCATACTAGTACTTCTCTTTGTCTATTTGATTCTCCATCAGCTATATTTTCTCTTTGATTTCAAGATAATTGTCCTCAAATGTTTATTTTTCAGTTTGTATTTGTGTTTGTAATGACTGAATCTCATCTTCAAGAGTTTGGATTACAGAAGTATACATAATTTCATTCTTTTCTGATTTTTTTTTTAATTAATAAATTTCTTGCTCGTACTTGTCAAATTATTCCCGATTATTTTATCTGGCCTCCTCTTATTTAAAATTCAACTCTGCACTATGAGCTTGGTTCAGCTACTAGATCTGTTGTTAATATTCTTTAATATCTGCTTAGTAATTTTAACTTCTCCTCTTTTCATACTATAATTATCCATGCAGCCTCTCTATGATGATCTGATAATCCTAATTATTGATGCGAAGATCAGCTATTTGATGTTAATATTAAATTATCTTTGGCCATAAGTCTTTCAAATTATTTTCAGCCTCTATCTTTTTATTTTTGAGCAGTTATTCGTTTTGTTCATATGTTTTCGCTGCTTCTTCGGCTTTTTCTCGATAATTATCAAATTTAATGGTAATTTGTTAGTACTGGATATTCTTTTCCTTTAAACCTATGAACACATCTTCATAGGTGGGTATTTTTTCAATATTTAAGTCCATCTCTGTAAGAAATGTTAAAGTTGGTAAGATTCTCTCATAAGAACGAATTTATTATTTAATTGCGTTGTACTGAGTTCTAATCTCCGTTATTTATCGCTCTTTGTCTTATTTTAGTTCAGCGAGTCTCATTTGTAAAAGGTTGCTTTGCTCTTGATTTTCTTTAGCTTGCTTGCTTAGTTTATCCACTTTTCCTTTCTCATCTTTCAGCAAATTTTTAGCTCTTTATTCTCCTAATCTGGCATCCTTTAATTCTCGAGTATGCTTAAACTAAATTTTCTTCATTTTGGCCTAAAAATCAGAAATTTATCGATCTTTCTCCATCAACTTGATCTTATACTACAAATAAACATCTAGTTACAAATTCGATGGTTTAATTCTCATCTCCTTCAGTATTAGTCATACAATAATTTATATCCTGACTAATAATAAATAAAAATTCCAAGCATTGATATTATTTGCATTCTTATGAGCGAAATTAAAGATATCTTTTGGAATTCTATTTTGATACTATTTAAATTACTTGCATGCTTTACTATTATTAATTCATTAATTAAGAAGTCAAGGCAGCTTATAACTCCCATTATGCCTCGTAAAATTGATCTATTAGTATCAAGATCAATTTATCAATTAGATTTTATTGGCTTTCATATCTCTAATATATATCAACTGTAAATACTCAGATTAACAAGGCAAGCAAATCTGCAATTAAAATTCCTTACTTTCATAAGGAATCATATTCCCTTCAAAACTGTATTCGTTTTAAATTAAATCCTTAAACTTATAATTGTCTTAAAATAAAATATCGGCATTCATTCTTTAGCATTTAGGATGAATATGGACATTCTTTTCCATTTAATAAAATTTTATAGGAAAGGGAATTTATTTATATTGTTTTATTAACTTTAATTAAAGTGATTTTGATATCTTATATTTCAACTTTGTTAGATTCATCAATCCGAATGATTCTCTCACGTTTCTTTGTTCCAGTCAGACTTTTAAATCGCTACGTTTTCTCTAACTTCTACTCAAGGGAGGGACGTCCCCAGCCAAGCAAACTTCAATTTCAGTAACTAACACTCCTATATAGAATCCTTGAATCGAAATCTTTTAATGAATTTTATAGAGTGTTCGATTAAAATCGTTCTGAATTTACTCCGGAAATGTATAGTTTCTGCAGCAAAACTCTTTCCAACGTTATTTACAAAACCAGAGATTATATCAATTCTTAGCAAGCATTTGACTTCCTAAAGTCTTTATAGTCAGTCGATATAAATTAGCTTAACTAACGCAGTATATATTTTTATACTTTAGATATCATCAATATTCTTACCATTTTGAGGAGTTTTAAGTTGAAAAGATTGAACATATTTCCTTTTAACAATTTTAAGAATCTCATAGCTGATAAATTAGGTGAACTTTATAAAGCTAAAACGATAAAACCGGAAGATCTTGGTGAACTGATTAATGCTCACTATGAGTTATCTTTCTTTAAAAATACTTATGCATGCAAAACTGTCGTAGATAAAATATATGTTCTCCTTGGAGAGGGTAAAGCAACAAATTAAATAAGGATAGCTCCAAATCAATTAACTTTTTTCTTCCATTCCTTATCAATGAAAACAGAAATGACGAAAACTTAAAACAAAATACGATCAATTTTGCTGTAAAAAGTAAAGAAATAGTTCGAAGGGATGAGAATCGAAGATATTGTTAATATAGCTTGTAGCCTCAACAGAATGGACATTTTAGATTTCTAAACCTCGGAATTTGTGTTATTCAAAAATATAACGAAGAAAATAGTAGAAAGTATTACAGATCTCGATTAAAAATCAGTTTTCAGTCTTATTAAAACTTAATTTAATAGTAAGTTCCCAGGATTTCTTAGAATATATTAAGAAATAATTCACAGCATCTTTGCTGAAATTAAAGATAATGGTTAAAGTAATATCCATAGCGATTCTATATTTAAAGTTCTTCATTATCTAAGTTCTAAGATAGATATAAACAAAACTGGACAGAAAGAGCATCTTAAATTATTAGCTTTCCTATAAAGACACGCAAAATAAGTTCAAGCATCTTCAAAAAAGGATTCATTCGCCTATCATGTAGATGAGATGGTCAAAAATGATTTTTTTGATAAAAATCAAAAAAAACAATTGCTAGATATTTTCTAAAAATACGAACTTCCTCCTACTCTCAATTTAATTTACTACATGTCTATAAAAAACTATTCTATTGAGCAATTCGTCCCCTATTTACTCACTTTATAAGTTGATAAACTCAAGAACCTTTAGAAATATAGATTGAGCATCATCATAAATTTATTAAAAAGCTAAAATAAAGAAATATTGGATATTGGTGAAAAAATTTCAAATAGTATTGCTGAAAATTACTTTACACCAGAAAAGTTTATTCAATTTTATAAGTAAATAAAGAGAGAGAAGGAAAATCTTCATTTTATTTATTTCCATGAGGCTAATAGCGCCCTCTTTTCTCGTTTGCCTAATCCCTTTGAAACAAACTCAGATAGCATTTTATACCGATAGAGCTATCTTGATTATATTTCGCTCTTCTTACGTTCTCGTGATTATACAGCTTTTATCCAGAAATACTAAGCCTAGATCAAAATTGAATAGGTGATAAGTCTTATCAAACATCATCTTCAATATGATAATCAGCGAAAACTAGAGCCATAATTACAGTTAATTAGTCTTCTGTACCGAAGATTTAACACCATCTTTGAATCAAAAAACAAAAAATATGTTGAGGTCATTCTAGATCTCGTCAATAAATATAATAAATTTGTGCTATATCGAGCTATGTCTCATGGAGCAGAAAGCAATCTATTTAAAGTTATTCATCTCTTGATTAATCAATCGGAAGCTCTGAAGGAAATGGAGTTATTCACGTTTTTTGGTACCATTTTATAAAAATACATCACAAGAAATTATCATAATTATAACATTGAGCAGAATTATCGCAACTTATTAAAACATCTTATCGTAAAGCTTCCTGAGTTTGTTGGAAAAACACACATCTGTAAATACGTTATAGAGGAAAGTTTGAGATTAAATATTCTAACCAAGCAACATTTGTAAAGAATAGATATAAGTTCAATTCCATTGCCCTTTTTTATTAAACTGCAAGCCAATTATTTAAAAGATTCCAAATTTTTACCCACCATAAATTTACTTAATCAAAATTCTCTAAAAGTAGTGTTTCAGAATCATAATTTTGAAAACTACATCAAAGAAAATGAAGCAAAAATATTAGATCTTGTATAAAAAAGCAATATTTATGATTTGCAAAGATATGCTATAGGTTTCAACCAACCCAAAAATTAGTCTTCTCTCAAAATTCTGAACTAAATTCTTAAAAAAATTGCTGCAAAATAAGATAATCTTGAAAAGATAGATATTATCGGCGTAATCCGTTGTGCTCTTGAGAAAAATTATTACTTTTTAAGTGGATATAAATAAATAGCAGAAAAAACTATAAATTTAATTAAATAAAAAATTGGCCTGTTTTCAGCTGAAACTCACATTGAACTAATCAGATTCTTAACTTCCCAGCCCGGAATAAAAACTCAAGATTATTACTCTGCGCTCGTGAAATGGGTTGACGAAAGTAAAGATTTATATGAGAGTGTGAGGTAAAATATATTTACCAAACTGGTATTCAGCAATTATGAATTTAAAGACTCTTAAATTAAACTAGCCAGCAACATGATCAAAAGAAACCCTTTCCAAGGAATGGTTTATTTTTTGATGCTGTAAAATAAATTTGAAGCTTCCTAAAGATCTGCTCTTGTGAAATAAATTTGCGAAAATATTCCCAAAAGTTTAATTCCAGATGAAAAAAAGATCGATGGAGAGGAAAAAATTAAATCCTTCCCTAAAATTTTTTATACATATTTAAAATCAAAGTATCCTCAATAAACTGAGTCATTCACAGTGGGTGATGAGAACTTGTCAGAGTATATATTCTCTGAAAAACCTAAAACCATAAACTTACTTGTAAATGATAAAATATTCAGTAATAAATTGCCAAGATAACTCAAAACGAAATTCAATAAATAAAAAACTTTGGAGAGAGTAACTATATTCTTCGAATTAAGTAAAATATATTTAAGTTAGAAATGTCGTGTTCGTCTATCTCTTGGGCAGGAAATCAGGTGCTATTCACGAGCATTAATTCTTCAAAAGATTTATTCCTCAAATATTGGGATAATCAGTGACTGTTGTGTGCATTGGCAAAGGCGGATCTTATTATACTTTTGAGTCCATTAATCAGCGTATATGCTATTATATGTAGAATGTGAAGGATTTCTAACTGTTTAACAAGTTGTGCAGTTAAAGGGTAAGATTAGTGAGCGAAGAGCAAAATATCAACAACAAGCTGTCTAGGAAGAAGAATAAATCTGATTAAATATTTAATGCTATTGACGAATGAAAAGTTTTATTTGACTTATCAACTATATGTATCAACAAAATTAATAAGCATTTAGATTTATAAGAAAAAGCTAAGAAATTGTATTTTTAATATATAAGCCTTCCATGAAATATTTCCTTAATTTCCAGAAAAAATACTCAAATCATTAAAAATGTAATTGATTTTGGGGTAATTAACTTAGTCTTTTATGGAAAAGCATTCCTACGAAGTGAGTTCCTATTTATATTATAAGGTTCTACATTCATACTCCTTTTAGGGATTATATTAATATCAAAACTACAAAAGGAACTCTCTTCGAGGGATGTAGAAAATAATCCTTCAATTAACAAATTTATTATTATTTAAAGATTTATTTAAAAAATTAATTTTTCTACTATCTAAAAGGTTAGAAAATGAAAAATGCCATCACTTAAATTTTAGGTTAAAACAGATTGTTTGGAGGCAACTAATTATTCATTGATCTTATTCCTCGATCATGCTGGTTTACAAGTATTCGAACATCAATAGCCAAATCGGATTGGGATAATCTAAGAAAATTTGTTTATGCTCGCGCAAATAATAAATGTTAATGCTGCTAATCTTAAATCAAATTAGAAGCTCATTAAAGATGGGATTATGATGATTAAACAACAACCCAAATATTGATGAGAATAATAGCCTTATGCCAAAAATGTCATCTTTCAACACATATGGGAAGAGCAAAGTGCATCGGTTATGGCTAATAAGCAAAACAACATTTGATGAACGTAAGGAAATGGAATGAAGAACAATATAAAAATCACTAAATTGAAGCGTTCTCTTTGTGGAGATAAAGAAACAAAATAAATTGGAAATTAAATATTGAAATTATCACATTAAATAATCTTCGCTTGACCAAAAAAGCATAATAATTGCAAAATAAACAATATGAATGATATTTTGTTTCGTTTATTTATCTTTGGCATTTTATTTTTTAGAAGATAGAATAAATTCTAGTTGTTTTATTACAATGATTCTTTGATTTAATTTATCCCATGTTGCATTATTGATTATTCACACGAAATGAGTTTCTATTTATATTGTAAGCATCTATGATAAAATACTTAAAAATATAAAGGATAATAATTATCCATCAAATTTAATCGAGTCGATTGGCTGCAATAATATTGGATTAATAAAAATCCTCGAAAATGGAAAAAATGGAAAAAATGAAAATCTTGTTATGAAATGATGTGATTATCTTCATTGTCATAATGTAAAAATAGACTACCAATATTTAATAAACATCAGAACATACTGAATAGTTTTATCTTTTGCTTTGATCTCGGTCGTGGTTCTTATATTTTAATTCCCTTACTCCGCAAAATGACTGTCTCGTTTTATTTTCCCTGAAAAGTGTGAAGATGTTATTTGCGTTATATTTAATGATTGACTGTGAATCGCTTTAAAGAGTTTTGACGAATTGGTTTATTGGATTGATTTGGCTATTTGTCCACAAAATATTGATTAGAAAATTCAGTGTTTAGTTAGATGGGAATCTTCTTTCTAATGCAATTTAAACTCTAATCCTTAATTAGATGCACTGAATTTAAAATATCGGTATTATATTGACTTATCTACATGAGAGGAGACGATATTTGTTCTTACAAATGCATACTTCCACTTTTTTTGTGCCCTTTGATTTCTTTCTTTGCTGATAATTTTTGCTTTAACTCTTAGTTTTATTGTAAAATAATTGATTTTTCATGCTATATCTTTCGATACTACTTGCGTAAATTATCGTTTTTACATCTTTCGACTTCATACTTCATGATGATTTCTTTTATATATTTTTCATACAGGTTGCAATTATGTTCAACAGCTTGCTTTACTTCTCTTTGGATCTATCTTTTAATAATTTATAACTCATTCCTTGTCTGTTTCAGGCTGTTTTTGAGGGACTCCATTGTTTTTATTTCCACTTTTTCTCGAAGTCTGGAGCAATTTACGATTGATTATTTGAGATAATCAAAATTTTTAATGAGACTTTTGCTAATTTGATTAGATTTGGCACTTGGGTTCTGCTATTAATTGAGTAGGGTAATCTGGTCAATTAAAAATTTTTGAAAATCAGAAAGTTGAAACAATGTCGAATTAAGATTGTCTGCTCTCGTCATGTTTTCAAGCAGCTTTTGATCAATTGATGAGTAGTCTTTCTCCCGAATTCGTTTGAGCTAGTCGTTCATATGTTTATTATTAAAATTTATATCAGTTAATGGCAAAATCATTTGATGAATATATCAATCTGCTGAATATTATCAATCAAAACAGCTCATATTCCCGATATCGATTTACGTGCTTATTCTTTCTCCTTCGACGCACCTTCCCTCCTTCGCTGATGCCTCCCTCGCCGCCCTATTCAATTTTCTACTATACTGGCTCCTCTTTTTTCGACATAAGTTCACCCTCTATTGTTGTAATTAGGGTCGGACTTTGAATATCAGGAGAAATCGATAACGAAGACCTTGACTTCGATGATACTTTTGATATTCTGGATAGAGACCTATTTTTCATTGATTTTCCAAAATCTCCAATAATTTGCTCCATTTGACTGACTCTCATACTGCTTTCCTCAAGTCTTTTCCTCAAGACAGTTTAAATTTATTCTAATTTCTTGATGGTGGTGGCTTTTTGCCTGGCACTTCCCTCTTCCTTCATTATTTTTTCTTTATACAGCTTGGTGTGCTATTTGTTTTTGTCATGAAAAAATTGATTGATTCGAGATCGACCCTGCTATTTTTTGACATTTAAAGTCATGTAATGCTCCTATTTTAGAAATAAATAACCTTTCGGAGAATTAATTATTCAAGCTTTTCCTGCCTCTTTCGTTTTTATCCATCCTTAAGTGCTTGCTTTGATATTTTATAATCCAAACTGTTTCTGCCAAGCACGTGCTGATGATTAAATTCTTTTGCTTGCCGATTAAACATTCTTCGTAGTCTGTTTTATTATCGTATCTGTTAGAGTTGCTTCTCTCGTTCGAAATACAATTTTTATTTCTGTATGGTGATTAGAATACAGTTTAGTCTTAATATGCCTGCCTCTCAGCGATACTCACAATGCGAGTCAACTCATCTTTTTTCTTGCTATATTACTTTTATGCTCGCATCTCTTATTTTTCAAGAAAAAGAACTCGATTTGCAATAGCTCGCTCTTCGATTTAGACTTTTCTTCTTTCTTTCCGACGCTGCTCGAGCTGATGACCAATTCCTATAAATTCTTTTGTAAATCTAGGCAGTTCCTGATTTTCAGTGATGGTCTCCATCTAATAATATTATTGCGATATTGAAATAATTAAAGCCTAAATCGGCTTGTTTGTTTTCTGGGAAAATTATTAGGAATAGGAATTCATCCTCTTAGGTTATTTAACCTTCTTAAAATTCATATCATGGGAGATTAAATGTTCATAAATCATTCACATCCTGGAATACCTGACATAGTATAAAATTAGTGAAGTTTAGTGATGCCATTAATGTATGCTGCTGTTCGCAGATCTACTTTTCTGTCTAAAGATATTCTTATAACCTCATTAGTAGCTTGAGTCATCACTTATTAAATACCTCCATGAACAATGTCCTTCTCGGTGGCGCCTTTTAAAACTTATGACTAATCAATTTTCAGTCCAGTGGCGCAAGAAATAACCTCCAAAAGATTATGTTTTGTCTTCTCTTCCCATTTACGATGCATGCGACCTGGTATAACATGCTCCAAATTTTTGAGCCACTCGAAGTAACTAACAGCCACACCACCAGCATTGCATAGAACATCTGGCAAGAATTTGATGCCTTTTGCCAAACAAATTTTTTCACCCTAAATAGTGGTCGGTCCGTTAGCAGCCTCAATGATTACTTTACATTCAAAACGATGCGCATTATTGTTGTTTATAGCCATCTCAAGGGCCGCCGGTATGAAAATGTCGCTATATTATATTTTGAATACCAGGGTTTATATATCGCATCTTCATTTTCAAAATATTCTGCATTTGGGAATCCTTTGACTCCTTTGTTCTCAAGGATATAATCTTTGACTGCCTGATAGTCAAGACCCTAAGGGTTGTAAATGCTACCATCTACTTCTGCGACTCCCACTAGTTTTGCCTCTTCTTCAGTAAAGTACCTGGTTGCCCAAAAACCAACATTACCAAATCCTTGAACAATAAAGCTTTTGCCTTTTAATCCAGGTGTTACTTTCAAATTTTTAGCGATTGTAGGATGATTTAGAAGTTGTTTGGCGCAAGTGAAAACTCCCAGTCCGGTGGACTATTGTCTGCCACTGATTCCACCTAGATTCAAATATTTACCAGTGGTAACAGCAGAAGAATTTATATCGCTTTGACCATAATAGCTTTGATAAGTTGATTTCATCCAGCTCATTTCACGTTCACTGGTGCCGAGGTCTGGTCCAGGAACATCAACTGAGGCACCTATAGAGTTCTTTTTTGCCAAACGAACAGCATATTGTCTCGTTAAACTCTCTAATTCTCTAAGCGAATATTTTCTGGGATCGATACAAATACCACCTTTTGCTCCACCATAGGGAAGATTAACGATAGAGCACTTGATAGTCATGAGACAGGCAAGGGCTTCGACTTCTTCGATATCGACATTCTTTGCATATCGAGTTCCTCCTTTTGTCGGCAATTTGTGAGTTTTGTGTTGACAACGATAAGCTGAGATGGTTTCGATGGATCCATTATCTGAATAGGAGAAAAAGTGCCTCTAACTAACGGAATACTGCATTTAACAATATTTTCGGCCTTTTTGTAAAAGTTAAGTCTATCAGTTCGAATGCCAGTGTGAACTGAAGCTCGATCGAAGAAACTTTCAACCATCTTGAGAAAGGTCGCTCCAGAGGAAAAGAAAAATTTAGGTTGTGAGTGAAAGATAGGGAAAGTGCTACAAATCCTGTTGATCATCATCACAATATCAAATATCTTATTAGTAGAAAAGCTACATTGATTAATTCGGGATATTGACTTAGATACAAATATCATTTTTTGCGAGAATCTTTGTATAAATTAATGAATAGTTGACTTGTGAGTCAAAATTGAAATTAAAAAAATATTTTTTTTGAAAGAGTAATATTAGAAATTTAATGGGCGTATATGACACATTAAAACTTCAAGTAGAAATAAACTATTTTCACATTTTAGCATAAATTTGTTTATCAAATTTGTCTATTTAATATTCTTCGAGGTCGCATCTTTCTTTTGTTTTATTATCATATCTATTTTAATATTCTCTACTCATTAACAGACTGCATATAATTTACACTCACAGAATGATTTGTGTAAATGTCATGTCTTGCGCAAGTATAACATATTAGTAGGCTCGGACGATACAATTTAACTTTAGTTACTGTCAGCTTCGATTATTTATTTTGTTTTATTTTTCTGAATGTCAATGGTTTTTGCAGGAACTCCAAAGTACTTACCCCACAGTTTATTTTAAGCATTTCTCTTCTCTTTTGAATATTTAAAAAATCAAAAAATTTATTAAATGAATTTATTTTATTTCTAATAACTTATAAATTTGTGCATAATCACTTTTTTCATTCTCTTTTTTCTAAGGATGTGTTTTTATTATTCATGGTGCTGCTTTTATTTCTTGTAGAGTCCATTGCCTGCAGCATCAAAGATTAGGTATCCTCTTATGTATAACATGGCAATGACGATGATGAGTCACACGATTTTTAAGAGAATAAAGTCTTAATAAAATTCCAAAATGTACTTTTTTTTGAAGTTTGCTTTTCACGCTCAGCTATTCTCTTTCTGGTGAGTTCATGATTCTTTTTTGCCGTCTATCTAAGATCAGATAATTAAGTGCTAAACTTATCATTAGCCTTATTCATTTTCTATGCATACTATCTATGAACTTGATTAATATGAGCTGAAAGCTAAGCATTAGTTTTAGCCATCTTCTACGCCATCTAATTAAGATTCTTCTCAAGCTACTTATTAGTTTTAATCATATTTTAAATAGCTTGCTGGAATGTCGACATTTTTTCAATGCAACTTATTTATGAAATTTTTATTTAAATGCTATTTGATTCAATATAAGAGTTAATTTGCTTTATAAAAATTTCAGAACTAATGCTATATGTCATTATTTTTAAAAAATGATAATACAAAAATTGATAAATGAGAAGATTATTTTAAATTATTTAGAGAGTCATTCTAAAATTATTTTTGTTTTTATTTGCTTTTTTTAACTATTATTGGGCTTTTTTATAAAGAAATCAATTTAAAAAAAATATTAAAGAAATCAAATAAATAAATTGTGACACAATATCCATATATTCAAAATGTAAAAGAGTATCTATTATATTTACGATTCTTTCAATTTAAGAGGATTTTCTTGCTGACATAATCTTCATCAACAATTCTTATAGATTAATACAATCACTCAATCTAAAATATGATTCTCTAATAACTATAATCTTTCTGTAAACTAGCATTAATAATTTAAATTTAATGATGGCATAATCCTGATGCGAGAATCAAAGAGCCAATCTTCTCCTTTCGACTTTTCTTTGGATGAACTTGTTGAATTTGTCCCAAGTGATTGTCTCGGCTCCGAATCCGCCCACAGAATGAACGATTTCCAATAATTGCTCATTAGAATAACCGTATTTGAGTTGATCATTGATGTAAACCAAATCGGCGAAGTCAAGTTCACCTTTTCCTTGAATATCCAACAATGTGAAGTTGGCTTTTCTACCTTCCTCTGTGAAAGGACTGCCCTGAATTAAAATTAAAATTACGACTCTTGCGGTTAACTCCTTAAGGAAAGTCTCAAAATCGAGGGCCTATCCATTGGTACCATCGTGAATCTCCTGAAGCACTCTGAAAACGAACTCGTATTTTTGGTCGAGTCCGAGGGTGCTAGCAGTCATAAGGAAGTCTCTGACATCAGCTCTTCTCTGGCGGGGGTCAGCGTAAAGGTTGAATAAGGAATGGAGTTAAGCAATGGCGTCTGGTGAGAAGATAGCGTTCTTTGCGCCGATGTCCTTGGCCATCACGCTCTTGAGTTCCTTATCCTGAATTTCTTTTTTTGACATGGATATCTCTGATGTAATAATAAAATATAATTTAATGTTGATGATATTGCATTTAAACAACTAATGAATCTATAAACGATGAAAAAATATTCTTGACTAAATTTCATTGTAGATTTATTTTATTTAATTAGTGACAGAATTTAGTCCATCTTTAGACTAATTAAACTCTTTTCTCATTCATTATGAGCCTTTGAATGCTTAATCGTCAATATTTAACCAAAATTCTTTTATCTGATCTTACTAATAGAAATCAATCAATCTCAATTAATCTCTCTTACTGGAATTCATTAGTTATTAAATACTATCCTGATTTCCCAACCCAAACATATTACTTTCTGATTTCAGTATCAAATATATTAAATAGATGATATAGTCTCAGCTATTCTCTATTCAACGCCCATAATCCTATAGGCTAAGATACTGAGAGACTGTTTATACAAAATTAATATCTGAGAAATGAATTAATTACGAAGATACACACATTTGTATTTTAAAACATTGTTGGATCATTTTAATATGTTCCTTATTTCCTATTCTAAAATTAGTTCCTCCTACTTCCAAAATAAAATCACAAGATATTCAGAATTAGTAAAATTTAAAACAAGAATAATGACCAAATTTTTTGATTGAATTCTAATAATAGAAAGCTGCATTCCTCATCATATTTATAAAATGAAGAATCAATTAATAGGGTATAAAATAATTCATGTCCGAATGGCATAAATGATTTTATTCCAATTTTCTAATATTTTAGATATAGATTAATCACGATTTGCGAATAACCGCATGATATCTGACAGCTGCCATGTTAAATTTTCTTTGCTCTTCATATTTGCTTATTGGATCATCTTGAAGTTCATTTTTATGGACATTTAATGCTTAGATTCTTTCAATCTTCCTTTTAAAATAGGCATCCACATTGATAATTTCAGAAATTGTCTTTTCAGGTATGATTTTTTATTTAATTTAAGGTTGAGCTGGCTGTAAAGCTTATCTTTATATTATGTTTATGTTATTTCGATTGCTCTGTATCCTATTAATTTGAGTGCTCAAAATACTCCTCAAGAGTTTAGTAAAATCAATTTATTCTTTGATCTATTTCTAATTTTGTTCATTATCTCCTATTTATCCTTCTTTCTTATAGTAGTTTTAAAATCGATATTTTTTACCTTTAATTTCATTCAACATTTTTTATATTCTCGCCAACTGCAAATTTAAATGTTCTTCACTGTAAATTTTTAGAGGATCGCTCTCATTTCCCGTTTAATTCATGCCTCCCATCAATCTAAAAGCATGGTCCCAAGCATATGATATCAATGCAATAATTTTCCTTCCTTATTATTTCTCTGCGTCAATTTTATTCCCATAGTCAATTTTGTCTTTAGCCGAGCACATAAAATTGATTAAATATTCTTTTTCATCGAAATGTATTGGCGGGGCATCTAATATCCATTAAGAATATTAGCAATATTCTCGAAAGGTTATCTTTTTGTTGAGCTCTATTTAATTTTAAATTTTTTGAGCTTTCTATTGTTTTTATTACCATAGTTTTTCCTTTCTGCGACGAGGATTGAGTATCTCCATTTTCGCTCTTATCAAATTAGTTAAATATATATTTACTTATTTTAATAAATAAGTGTTTCATCAGTTTTATAAGAATCTCTTAATGAATAAATTAGGGATGATTAAATAATATAGTGATTAAATTCTTAAATAAATTTATTTCTTCCTTTTAGCAATAAGTATAAACATGAATCATAAAATTTCCTTTTTTAAGATTTTAAAATACCAATTCATATAATTGAGACTTATGATGCTTTCATCTGAAAGCTTTCCTTTATATTTATCGATTAGTTAGTTTAAAGGAGTGAAATATCTTCGACTTTGAATAGTTACAAACGGTATCTTTTTTATTGTCTCTTCAATTTTGTTCAATTTCTAACTTTTTATACCATTATTTTTAAAGTTTTTTAAATCAGATTTAAGAGAGGTTGTGGAACTAGTTGGTTTATGGTATAATTGTTCATACATTTGTTCAAATAAATTAGGCTAGTAAAAATTTTATAGAGATTCTTCCAAGCTTTCCTCTTGATATTCACTAAATTTATCATGAATAAAAGATGAGATTTACTCTTCCTCTAAAGTTTTAAACAAGCATTGTTGTCTGTACTTGCAATAATATTTTTGACTCATCAAGAGAATACCGGAACAGACTATCTCATGATTTCTTAATTTTTCATAGGCTTATCGCAGTTCTTGAGATAACCTTTGTGAAAAATGTGAGTTCTGTTGGGATAGGCATAGAATTAAACTATTTAAGGAAATATCTGCTTTAATTATATTGCATTCTTGGCTTTGAAGATGTCGTATAGTTTTGAAGGGCTATTATAATAACGATTTAATAGCATAAAGTTCGATTTTCTCTTTCTAAGAAACTAAAATACTCGGATTATAGCCCTCTAAGAATTTATTTATCTCTGCAAATTGACTGAGAAAATATTTGATCATTAAATATGTCATAGGCCATCTCCTCTTTTAATCTACAAGTAAATATAATCTGCCATAAGTTTACTTGTCAATTTAATTTATGTTTTATTGAGATCGATACCATTTTAGTAGGGAAATGATTTATCGACATTTATCAATTAAAATTTCCTTTTATTAATTTTCTCTTTTTCGAGAAAAAGCTATTTATTGGTTGTGAATAGCATCCTTTTACATTATTTGGCAGTCATCATTGATTAATTTAGAGTCATTTTATTAATCTTAAGATTCGAATATTTCATCATCGACATTACTGCAGCTATCACAATTTATATTCTTCATCCGATCACCAAATACAATTTTATCGACGGCTGTATATAACATATGAACTAAACATCTCTGATGGGACCAACCCAAATCTTGAGCTACTGAAATTAGATTGCTGGTTGTATTCATAACAAATTTATTGATTTGTTGAGGCTAAATGCACATCGACTGGAATTATTCAAATATTAACCGCTTTAAATTTTCAGTTGTCTCATACTATTTTTCTCGAACCATCGGCAATTGATAAACATCTTTCTAATTATAAACAAAGATATTCCAAAATTTTCTTGACTGTACTTAACAGCTGTCGACAGAAAGCGTAAATTTTTCTCCAAATCTTTTGGAGAGGAGTTATCTTACATGAAGTCTTTTTCTTTAATATACTTTTTTAACAATTTCAGAGATGATGGATGGAGTGGCTTGATTTTTCAAGTGTTTTCCTATTACTTACATTTCTGATATTTAGCGATAAGGCTTTAAATTTATAGATGCGAGTTTGGCGATCATTTCTTCAACTGCTTTATCAACAGTAAATGGTATGATATTTTAAGAAAGCTGAATGCTATGCTACTTTTAGAGATGGCGGCGCATGAAGTTTGTGGATGTGTTCCTCATCTACAGTTTAAAACCACAATAATTGCATTTAGCAAATTTTTTATTATTAATAATAAGCTTGCGAGAGTGAATCCAAATTTTACTACGGCTTCTTGATGACAATGGAATTAGAACCCCCTCATTTTATCTGTTTCCGCCAATTTTAGATGTGTTACCGATATTATTGTTTCTCAAATTGGCGAGTCTATCTTCTAGGGTTTGCTCTAATTGCATAAGGATACTAAATTGGATTAGAGATATTGAGTAATTAATATAATTTGAATGCAATTGTATAAATATCTTGAATGATTTGACGAGAAAAACTTTAAGATTGACTTGATTGAAAACGCACATTAGTTTATTTTAATCAATTATTGCATATAGATAATACAATTATATCATATTTTTTGTTATGTTCATGAATTCTACCTATCTTTTTGCTAACATCTATCCAAATTATTGAATTCCAGCAATATCTTTATTCACAACCATTTTGATAAGTTCGTTGGGTAAATACTGATTTATTCCATTTTCTTAGCAAAGATATCATTTCGCTTATCTTGTTTTTTGATTTTATTATCAATTTAATGTTTTGATATTCCACTATCTTGTTTCCTATTTGATTTTATAGAAATCCCCATGAGGAAAATCTAGCGTTGACTCATTTTTCAAGATCATTATAGTATTTATTCAATTTTTATTCTTGTAATTTTAAGAGAAGATACAATTTCCTATATTTGGCTTCAATCATTTTTGGCTAAAGCGATGGTAGAGAAGATCAGTTGCTGATATATTGCGAATGAAGAGGTTTGGTTTGGTTTTTATAATGATGATGACTGCATATGGTCTATTTGATTTTGGGCAAAAAAATAGAAAACTGTAAATACGTTTAAATATTTACAAATTATGATAACCTGAACTTAATTCAATTATTAAACTAGTATACTTTTTAAAATGTTTTAAATAAGTCGAATTATTAATAATCTTAATCTAAAAATAATCATGTTTCTTTGATTAGTTTTCCATAACTCCAAACTCCGCGAATAACTCCTAAACGTGCATAGTAAGTCCCTTTTCCATTGGGTCTATCGTCTTTGAATTCACCTATATAGTATTAACTATTTGATAGCATCAGTTTTCCATGTCCTTCCTTCATATCATGGGATAAATCGCCTAAATTAACGAATAAGTACCATCATAAAATTTCCAATATCGTTCGTGCTAGAAGAATGTTTTATAATCAAAAGGCTACTGTAACTATTAAGAGGAATCATTATAAACCTTACCACGACCATGAAATTAATCTTTATACCATTGACCTTCATAAGCTAATTATCCAGAATCATAGTATAACTTTCCTTAACCATTCATCATATTATCTTTCCAATTACCCTGATAATAGCCTCCATCTTTATAGTAAAAAGTTCCTTGTCCATTTCTTTTTCCATTATACATGTATCCAGAATATTTTCCACCATTTTAGTAGATCTAATCGCAAAATTACCCTTTGCAAACTTTTCTCTATCCTTAAAAAGATTATTAATCAGAAGCTTCTTCTGGGATAGTCAAATTATTGAGAATTTACAATTGAGTACCTCTCATTTTATGAGGAGTGCCTGGCATTTCTGCCTCTTCTTCAAAATTTTAGATTGCTTAATTTGCTTGATTCATGCTATTGATAACAATTCCTCCATCTTGCTACTGCATTACAAAAGGTTTATTGATAAAATACTAAACCTTTGATTATTATTCTTCTGATTTTTCGAAGTTAATATTTTTCATTTCTTCGACAAGGCTGTCTTTCAGAATCAGTTATGATTTCTTTAAATTCTATCCATCTTCATTATTATGGGAGTGAGTCAATTCAATATCCTACTGATTCACTAATTGTGACATTACATCATTCTTTAAGTCATTTTCTTCTTCGCTGGTACTTTCTTTTTTTCTTTTTTCCTTGGGTGGATTTTAATTATCTAAATTTGATGTCATAATTTCAGAAGGTCTAAACTCAGTAAATCTTTCTTCATTTTATTTGTTTTTACAGTGACTCACATTATCACTCGTTATAAAGCTACCCATATGATTTTGTTCGATATTGGGAGTACTATTGTTAATTGCCTCTGTGACCGCCATCTGAAAAATATTAATATTTTAATCGATTTTCTGCATATACTCAGATATTTATGAAGATTTCTATACTTTGTATTCAATTGGTTTTACTCTCTCAGATTCCTTTTGATTCTATTAATTTACTAAAAAAATTTAATGCTCAGAAGTCTAAGTATTTTTCTTATTAATATCTGAAGTTTCATTCCTATGGGTGTTTATTTTATATTAATTTTGACGACTAAAGTCAATGCGATATTTATTGATGAATTAGTCCGATTATATCTTCAATTTCGATGGTTCATAAATTTTATCTATAAATTTCTCAAATTCATTATTTTTTGTTGTCTTTTCTTTCTAATACTCAGAAGCAGGTTTAAAATTCTTTAGAGAAGGCATAGGAGAAAGATGGAGAGAAGGAAAGGTAAACTATTTTTTTGCCCCGCAAGCAGTAGTCTAAAAGGGAGTAAAAGGAGAATAAGTAAATGAAGAAGGCTGATATCCTGTTACTGGAGGAGCTCGAAAAGGAGTAAATTTATCCTGATAAGAAAAATTAATTGTTTAATTCGGTGTATACTTAAATTTTATTTTTGGATTATTATTGAGTGAAGTTGTGCTCTTTTGGGAAGGGACCCTTATCATTTCCGTTGCTTTTTATGATACAGAATATTATTTTAAGTTCTTGTTTAAAAGACCATTAGAGTTAAGCTAATTTATCATACTAACATCAACTATTGGCTTTATAGCCAGCTCGACAGGATCATTATTCAGATGCTCAAACTTATTTACATTTTTGCGGAAAGTTGGAATAACCTTTTTTTATATTCCATTGCCTTATTTTCCGAGCATTCGTTTAATACCGACTCCCAAAGGTCGAATTTTTTCAGATTTTTAGGTATTTGAATTTGAAGGGTGAAGTATATTATTTCCTATTTTTCTGGAGAATTCTTATAGATAAGCTTTCCTATTTTCGACGTTACCCAATAAGAGATATTCAAATAGTTGCTTGAGTTGATTATAAGGACATTTATTTATCTCTTCTATAAGCTGCTAGTAATTTATAGTATGATTTTTTTTGTATACTTTATCTAGCTTGCCCTATCTTATCACCTCTAGCATACACATAGTGATGGAAAATACATCTGAAACGTACAAATCGTAATTGTCAATTTTATTGCTTATTTTTTGCAGTTTTTACGGGGATGGGTAGCGTTCGATGCTCTCACTACTTTAGGGCGCAATCCAAGGATCACTAAGAATCATTTCTTTCTTGCCGCGGCAGTATATATTATAAGTATTGATATTTCCATGTGGAAGACCCAAATATTTTAGCCAAAGTAAACCGTTGAGAAGATTCTCCATTCCATTCATAATTTATTTTTAAGTAAAAGGTTTTTCTTTGGTTTGCTTGAGAATTTATTAACGCAAAGTGGTGGATTAATTGATTTCGAAGACAAGATAGCATTTGCTTCGCTTTCCGCAGTAGCTTTTTTAATCTTCAAAAATATAGTGTTCTAACTTGGTGAGATGAGAACACTTATTTGCTATCTTCTTATATATGAAGTCTTCTAGTTTTTACTTTTCATTGTCATCATTGGTGACCAGTATTCTGAGGATGTATTTATTGTTGGTGAGTTTTTCGTGCAATAATTTGAAGTGCTGACTATTGGAATAGATTGGATGAGGGCAAATGATGAATCTTTTTTATAGATGCTACTATGTCCGTTGAGATAATTATTGATCGGGATAAAGATCAGAATAATCGTGTCCCATTTTAAAATTAAAGTTAGTTAATATTATCAAGTATGAAGTATGATTAAAAAATCATAATCTCAATTGAGATAAGCCAAGTATGCTAAATGTATTGAAGGAATATCTTTCATCAAAGCAATATTTTAATTTATTTGGAAATAATAAGAAATCCTTTCTTTGTTTTAGAATAAATAACGGAGAATAAGCAATATTGTGTTAATTATAGATGAAATAATAACCTACAATAACGAAAATATTGATTGATACAAATTTTCTCAGCAAAGAAATTTACAAGACAGAAACCTAAGAATTTATTGAACCTTTATATTAGATGCGCTGATTAATTTACAAAATTGTATTTTTTAAGAATGTTGAAAGCTTTCATATATATTGGTATATCTGTTGATACAAATATTGAAAATATCTTAATTCTTGCATAAAATTATTTCAGATATGAAAGGAGGAGAAGGTATTTACCACACAGTTTTGGAGTCAGAGAAATAGGCATTCACCAATCACGTTAATTAAGTGCTTAAGGAGGACCAAGACTTAAAGACCAGATTACCAGTTCAATCTTCCAATTTCTTTGAAGCAGCCACTGATGGAGTCTTACTTTGGTATGTTTAATTTGATGCAGCAAACTTATAAACGCGGCAGTTGGTGGCAAGATACCCCCAATTTCTCCTGCAGCAATAAATCTTCATACAACCTCTGTCTATCACAAAATATAAAACCTAAATCTTGCAATCTAATCAGCTCGAGCAATAGGCTGCACGGTAGTTAACATCATCCCCCAGTTTATTCTGTAAAAGAGAGAGCACATTGTGCTAGGTCTCGTCTGGCAAATCATTAAGGTATCTCAATGATTACAAAGATCTATTTATCCAGCAAAATCACCTTAAAACGTTTCCCTGAAATCAATGTATTGCGAAAACCCGATTAACCTGAAGATATCATGCAGAAACTAGGATATGAAGAAATTCTCATTAGATGGATAAACTATCACATCAAAAAAAATGGAGGAGACAGAGTGATTAATAACATAGGATCTGATATGGCTGATGGATATGCCTACGGACATGTTTTGGAAAATGTTGCACCATCTTTACCTAAAAACTATTTTGATCTCGATAAAAATGCTAGAGCAATTAAAGTTATCTAAACTTGCAAAAATTAAGGTTTCAAGTCACCTATTGGCCCCGATGGTATTACCTCTGGAAATCCCAGATTGAACACTCTTTTATGTGCATAAATCTTCAATAATCGTCATGGATTAATCTTATAAAAGGAAAAAATCATCTAATTGCCTGCAGAGCCTGAAACTGACTAAACCAGATAGATACGTGTATTTAAAAATTGGATAAACTCTCAAGGAATTGAAGATGTTTATGTAAACTATCTCATTGATAACCTTAAAAACGGTTTTATTTTACTTAAAGTGATTGACAAGCTTAGACCTGGCTTGGTTGACTGGAAGAAATACTCTAACAAACTAAACAGTCGAATTCATATCGTCCAAAACTGCAATTATGTCGTAGATATTTGTAAAGATAAACTTAACGCTAAGCTAATAGGCATTGGAGGTGTGGATATTGTCGACGGAAGAACTACACTTGTACTTGGCCTTGTCTGGCAGCTATGCAAACTATATTGGGAGGAACGAGTTGGAGTTATCAACGAAGAAAAATTGGTTGCATGGGCAAACTAAAGAATTCCTGAGGAATTTAGAATAAAAAATTTCAAGGACAAGACATTGAGAAATTGTCAATTCCTTTTACATATTATTGACTCGGTTAGGCCCAATATCGTCGACTATTCGAAAGTGCCTGCTGGATAATCATAGGAAGACCAGATTCACAAAGTTAACTACACTATATCTTTGGCCAGAAAACTTGGATGCGAGATCATTGCTCTTTGGGAGCACATAAACGAGTCGAATTCACGTTACATTGCCCTATTCGTTGCTTAGCTGGAGAATAACTCCAAAAAACAACAGCATTGATCATGAATTAAAACAATCAATTATTGCAGTTTTTTAGAATCGGAATAGTAATCAAATAAGAGGTTCGCAAGCAACAAACCAAATTATTATTTTTTATTTCAGTTTTCACTTTTTAAATATTTTTTAAAATTCCAAATGGTTGATCCAATGATTCACAATAATAGTTCTATTAAATGTATTAAAATTTTATCCATTTAAAACTCATAAATAAATTTCATATGAATTTAAAAGAATATTTATTAAATGCAATAAATCATAAGATAAGTTTGTGTTA
>Ga0302268_1000157_pt1 | contig 42164 bp, 27 predicted proteins | sample III_Bog_E2_1_FD_194554 | JGI IMG/M metagenome (GOLD analysis project Ga0302268, IMG submission 194554) | Peat permafrost microbial communities from Stordalen Mire near Abisko, Sweden - III_Bog_E2_1 | ecosystem: Environmental > Terrestrial > Soil > Wetlands > Peat | place: Sweden: Abisko... | reverse complement strand
ATCTGTTTTAGAAAGAATTATTTATTTTTACACTGCTAATGAACACCAGGCATCTCCAGCTATAGACAGAATAAACGCCATCATCCTACAATTACCACTACTATTACCCTTAAAATAAAATAAACGCCTTTAAAAAAAGAGCCAACCTGAGTCTATCCATGGTCTCACTATGCACTTCAAAAAATAGCAAGCGTTATCACTAAAGTGGAAATAAAAGTACTATCACTGAGAAAATGTAAAATTCAGGAGTGAATAAAATAGGAGAAGTAAACTTTAAAAAAGAAAGGAAGGACAATCCTTAAAAAAGAAATAGTAAAAGTGCTCTTTTTGATAGTAGATAAACAAGGTTTGACCTCAATAAGAGCCGTCATTCTGTTTATACGCAAGAAGAAGTTTTCCATTTAGAGGAAAATGAAAATCGCCAACCAAAAATTGAAGATTCCCCAGTCCAATAATTGAAAACAGACTAATCGGAATAATATATAAGGGTGATCATTGACAGCTATGAAAAATAACTGAGTTAGTGCCGAAAGTAAATATAAAGACTAAAAGATACGGAAGATGAATGTATCATATTGAGGGAAATCTGCCTGATGCATTATGAGCATTGCGAAAAGAGTCAATTTAAAAAGAAGTGAATGATAATAATGTGATTGTTTTATAATCGGATAAAATGGGAATGATGACCAACTCGTAAAATGAATATATTTTATGCTGAGGAATAAATTTATTTATAAGTCATTTTTTCATTAATTGTATTATTTAATCAATCAATTATTTCATTTTTAGAATATATCTTTTGCCAACTCAAGATTACGATTTCAACATTTAGAAAGACAGTGGAAAAGAAGTTATATATATTCAGTGATCAACTAACCAATAAATCATTCATATATAATTTATTTTATTACTCTTTATTACTTATGACAAGTAAGATATGCATAACTTAGCCATCGTCCGCAAATTTAGACTTCTTGAAGAACTCGAAAAGGGAGAAAAAGCTTTAGGAGATCACAATATCAGCTACGGTCTTGCACAAGGTAATTTGTGTCACATGCAGCTGACGATATGACACTAACCTATTGGAATGGAACCATTTTGGGACCCTATACCGTATTTACATCAATAAAATAGACTAATTTCTAAAACAGGATTTATTCCTTACAAATTATTTGCGGTCCTCAATATCCTGAAAAAGCTCCAGAAATACGATTCATCAATAAAGCTAATCTTCCAAGTGTCAACCAAGCAAATGGTCGAGTCTAAAATTTAAGCGTATTAAAAGCATGGAAATCGAGTACAACACTTGAAAATATATTGGTGGCTCTTAAAAACTAAATGGTGTCTAATAAAGGATTGAAGCAGCCACCAGAGGGTGCTTCATATTGATTATTGAAAAACTTGATCGAATTATCAAATATTTTAAAAGAAGACTATCTACTAGTGAGCTAAGAATTCATACTGTCATAATCATAAGTTATATTAATGAGCAATCTTGAACAGCAAGTCGATATCGACTACTATAATATTCTGGAAGTCCCAAGAAATGCGAGTATTCAACAGATCTGCTCCAAGTATAAATACTCTAATGCAGATATCGAGATTTAGCTTTAGCCAATCATCCAGCCTTGCAACATACCAATCCTAACTTAGCATATCAAAAATTCTCTCAGGCAGCAGAAGCATTTGACGTGCTCTACGATCGTACTCCCAATCTGATTCAGCCGAAAAAAAGATGATTTATGACCAGTTCGGCGAACAAAAATTAAAATAGGGCGTCCTTAAAGACAAAAATCTTATTGGAAAATATAAATTCACAACAGAACCTGAAGAAATCTTTTAAAAGTTTTTCGGATCCAAAAATGTATTTGAACATCTCCTTGATGTTGGTAAAGGAAGTGGCCAATCACATCCGATATTTAAGGCACAATACCCTTCAATTAATGAAACTTATAAAGTAGCCAACTTGGTTGTCCCAGTCCACTGCACTCTCACTGAGCTTTACAATGGGTGCACGAAGGAGTTGACTTATGACAAAAAGGTATTAACTAAAGATGGAAAAAATGCATAATTTGTAAAAGAAACAAAATCTATCATTCTAAATCCTGGAGAGTCAAGCAAAATTCCCCTTGTTTTTCCTGAACAAGGAAACTCCGAGCCTGGTTATCAGCAATCAATGCTCATTTTTAATATCATAGAAGTCAACTAAAAGAATTTCAGAAGAGATGGAGATAATTTAATTTACACCGAAAAAATTAGTCTTATGGAGGCTTTGGATGCCAAATCCATCACAGTGGTACTAGTTTACTGAATTTAGAAAGATTTAAGCGGATAGTTAATCAATTTGCATTTTGACTAGATTATCTCACCTCAAACTAGGAGAGTAATCGGAGGCAAAGGAATGCCCATCAAAGGAAGACCAGGTCAATTTGGAGCCCTTATTGTTAAATTCGATATTTAATTTCCTGAAGAGCTAAGTTTTGCTAATAAGTCTCGAATAGTAGAGCTTTTAAAAGGTAGTGAGTGATGTTTATGATTCAAGCTACATTTATGTCAATATTGCAGGAAATTAAATTTGAATTAAATGGACAAATTAACATAAATAAATTTGCTGATCAGTTTAAATGATTCAAATGAGAGACAATCTGGTAAAATTATTGGATAATCTATTGAGTAATTTATGATCCTCATTTTGTTGTAAATAAATTTGTAATAATGCAAAATTATTGGTGGAATATAAATGTCGAACAAAAGTTAAAGCCAGAGTCATAGAAAAAATGCTTATCCTTATTTGAGCGTAGATCAGTTCATCAAGCAATCTCCTTGCCCACAAACTTATCTTTCTTAAGGTTTAGAGTACTTGAACATTCGATTAGATATGAAGCGAACGCCGAGAGATACATTTGTACGCTTATTCAAAGAGAGAAGATCATTTAGTCAGCATCGCAATAATGAATCTCTAAAACAGAGGATAGAAAACAGCTTATAGAGATAATTGAGGAAAATACCTCAAATAAAGAAGAGCCATGGCCTTAATCCTGAAAAAGTGGGGATAATAATTGATCAAATTATGAGCAAAGAAAATGATTTCAATGATTTTAGTGATGATCTTAAGAAAGAAAGGAAAGAAAATTAAACTCAAAAGAAAATAGCAAATGACAACAGCAAATAAGATAAAAATATTTCTAAGTTGACAACCAAAGAATTAGTCACAAATCAATTTGTTCGATCCAAAGGAGTGCTGGAAAGGAAAAATTTATTTTAGCAAATGCTAAAAAGATGTGAAAAATTAAAAGAAATATACAGATATGAAAGTTAACTGCTGAATATAAAATAATTAAATTCCAAAATGAATATCAGATTCTACACTGAACCTCTAAAAATAGATGTAAAAGACATGAACAAAAGATAACAATAAATAAATCGGAGAAAAGATACTTAATAAGTTTACTTTAATAGAAAGGCATACCTGCAGATCAATAAATATAAAATTGCAACCCAACCATCACTGAGGAATAATTAATCAAAAATGCTGTAGATGTGTAAATCCCGTCAAAAGTCAATTCTTTAAAAAGGGTATAATTCTATTGATAAACAAAATATAGATATGCTTGGATAAAATTAATAAATCAAATAAAAATGGATTAAGGCCATGAATAAGTATAGGTTTAAACATCAAACAAGTTAATTAACAGCAATTCATAATAAAATTCGGGAAAAAGATTTAGTGGGGCCGTGGGATTCGACAGAAGTTTATACGTAACTTAAATAACGATGATTATTTATAATATTTTAAGTTATAGGATATTTTCAATCATTTCATTTTTTTAGCATTGGCATCGAGTTCTTTACATATTTTTGATACTCCTTCTCCTTCAAATGCTCCTTGAACCATGCGATTAAGTCCCTGATATTCGAAAATTGCTGATCATGGAAGTAGAGGCCTGAACTCTTCACTTTAATAAGCTCACGGATAGGTTTCTTTTCTTTATACATATATATGAGGATGAAATATTGGGGAAACTCTTCAGATACTCCAAAATAATAGTAGATATGAGTACTGTCCGCCTGCATATCTCGTTTGACGTTGTTTTATATCACTTAGAGAGATGCTATATAAAAGGAAGCTTACTATTTAAAAACTTTTTGTTTGAGGAGACATCCTGCACCAAAATATTCATTGGCTTGATACACTTTTCGATGATTTACTCAAGACTGCTGTAACTTCGGTTTTATTTGTCCTAAATTCGATAGGTGATGTTCATGCTATTCATTCCTTTATGCTCGCATCTCACTTTAATATGCACGATGACGCCCTTGAAAAAATTCCAAGTAATTGTAAGGTATTCAGGACCTTGAGAGCTTGGCCTGATAACAAACTCACCGATTTGTTAAGATTTCATTAATTAAATAGCCGGAATAGCACTTATATTTTTGAATTTTGGATGACTAATTCTTCTGAAGTCTGCTTTAATATTTTTAGACATAGTCTTTTCTTCTCTAACTTAGATAACTGGTCTGTCTTCCTTTCTGAGCTAAAACCTGTCTTTTTCTAAATCAATTAAAGGATGAATTTCCTTAACAATTTAAGGGAAGCATAGCACCATACAATCATGCCTTGAACCTTCATGTCGATCATTGTCTTTATGAGGAAAATCAAGTGCCATCTCTATTTTGAGGAGTTATTGCTCTTATGACGAAGGTTGCTGATTATTATCTCTGTTGGCTTTTTCATCAAAAGGAAATCCAATGATAACTGCCTTAATAGTAGTTCCTTTTTCATACATCTTTTCAAGTTCCTACGAAGTTTTATTCGATTGCAATTTGATATAACCAAAAAGTCCATTTTATGGGATAATCACATTGAGATAATTTTTTTTAATGCTTAGGACTTTGACAGGCATGATCATGTATCTTTTTAATGTTTCTGGAGTTTCTCTCAAAAGTGCAAAGAAGATCTCTTTGTTTTACATTGATTTTTAGGGGTCTCGAGGATTTTTAAATCTACTCATGATTTAACTTTTCACTAATTACTAGTCGAAATATATATTATCCTTAAACTTCCATTAAATGCCTCTAATTCTCTCAGGATTTTTGAAAATCTCCAATAGAAGGATGTTGTCATCAGATAACTTGGCCATTTGCCTTCTAGTTCTCTAAATAACTCTAAAAATACCATTTCCGATAAAGAGGTTGATTTGTAGTTCTCAGAAATCTTTTTGGTGATTGATCCATACCACTCTTCGGGAATTCTAGTCATATCTAAAAGATTGATCTATTCATCTAAGATAATACATGATTTACATTATTTGATGGGGTTTCCTTTCTTGTCTTTCTCAATTTTTTAAAATAAATTTTTGTGGAAAGAAGTTTAAATCTTTAAGAAGGGAGTGCAATTCTTGGCCACTATCTTGCCTTTGACGATTTATTCGACGACTTTTCGATTAAGAATTTATGTATTTTGCTCCTTCAACTTTTACAAAAGAGCAAATGCCTTTTTAGATCCCAAACCAGAGACGAACTGCAACTGATTTTGAATATGGTCGTTTTTATTAAGTTAATTCAAATCCAAACCAACTAAATTCACAACCTCAATAATGACTTTTTAGAGACTGTCTTTTAATTTGTTTTGGTTGACAAAACTTTGATACTGATGCAAGTTTAGAGATAAAATTCCATTTTCTGTTATCTTATCACTCCATAGAGAAATAATCTCAGCCATAGGGTTCTTTTTTAAACGAGCCATTGAAATTGCTTCTAGTATTGCTTCTTATTCAATCAACCCTTGGATAATCTTCTTTTTGGCAACCAAGTGAGGAACTTAGTATTCTCCAAAAGCGCAAAAGATGGAAGGCCTAGTTTTCAGATCAGGATTTCTTAGTTATTTTCTCAAGGTTTGAGCTCTTTTGCAATTGGCTGCAATCAGAATCATGTTTGGATTATACTATTTAATATAGATTTATAGATTTTCGTCTCCCACGAATCGCCTTAGATCTTCATCATTGGAAACATTAATCTGAAAGGTGAATAAAGCTTTTCCAGATTCGTCGACAAACGCAATTCCTAGTTTTGTATCTTCTAACACCATAGCTAAAATTTTGTTTGGTTTTCCAGCTGTCAAACTTGGTGCTTTATTTAATTGCATTCTCAGCTTTTGGCAACAGGCGTTGATAATTTATTGTTCTCCTTATCTTGTGAGATCATCCTTTATTTATTTCATAAATGAGGGAAAGAAATATTATTGAAGCATGCCCTGAATAATCCTTTTTCTAAACAAGTTCCAAATTTAGATTGATTTATGAGAACTGAATTCGTAGTAGTTTTTGGCTAATTACAGGTAAATTGGATCTCTATCTTTGGACTCCCTTTAATTTTTTTATGAAGTGCTGAGTTACCATTAGAATTTCAATTAAATTTTAATAAGATCCTTCTTTTAAGCTTGCAAAGCCAGAATCCATACTTCTCTTTTTAGAGTAGAGACTGGCTTCTCTTTAATCCTTTTAACTGGAAAGTAGATGCTGTAGAGATCAATATCCTGATTGCCTTTGGTAGTGGGGTTTGTCGTGATCACTAGCTTTTTATAATATCTTTCCCTCAAAAAGCGTCGAAGTTCTGGATATGAAAATAACTAATAGCAGAGATATTTAGAAATAGTTTTGAATCTGAATTCAGGAGCCAACAAAGGAAATCTAAGTCGATCGCTCTAAGGATTGGTTGATTTCAAGAATTTTTAAAATTCGTCCTTCGGCTCATTGCTAGGAGTTTTTGGTTTTCTTTATTGGGCCCTTTGCTTCAAATTATAGCATAGATTTTGAGGACTCAAGAAGATTTAACTTTTCTCAAGTTACTCAGAGACTCTTTTTTCAGCGATTTGATTAACAAAGGCAAATTTATTGTGCTTTTTATTGTTCTTCTATTTGCCGTTATCTTTATTGGCGAAATGTCTTTCTTATGCGAACTGTTGGTAATCTTAGAAATATTTAATGTATTTCTGTTAGGTGCATTCACGAATTGAATCTATCAACTCTGAAGGAACTTCTCCAAAGGAAATCATCGAAGGCAGCACTGATTCCAAAAAATTTTGGCATTTTTTCTGTTTCTCTCTAAAAATGTACCATTCTTCATCAAACTGTTGTATTTTCCAAAGGACATCGAGGTTCAAATAATCCCCAAATATCTTTTTTCTGTAGTAGTGAATGTACATGATATCCAAATGCTATCGGTGCAGACATTCAAGAACTCTCCTGATCCTTTATCTACAGTCTCTCTCATCAAAAGATTATAGGTACCCTAAAGCACGAATTTTGTTGAAGATCCACTCTGCCTCAGAGGCTTTATCTTATTTTTAGAGAAGTTATCTGAGGTCAGCTTGCTTTTGTTTGATGTTTTTGGCAATGCTAAATCGAATCAATTTTACCTTCTGGTCAATTTGATATATCTTTCAGGCAAATCGGTTTCCACAAGCTCCCTGTCCCCTTCTTCAATTGTGAGAGCCTTTAAATCTCCAGGATCGAATATATCCATTTGCTGGTGAACAACTTCATGCATCTCTGAAAATTAATCAGATTGCTCCTCCATATGACGAAAGTCTTCTTCATCAGATTGCAATTCATCTTGGACATAACCATCATCCTCAACCATGTCCTCAAGCTCTTCTTGATCATCATCACTCTCTTTTCTGGAATCTTTTTTCTTTTTAAGTCGAGTCAATCCGCGATCTTAGTCAATGAGTTACAAGTCATCCTCATCATAAGATTCCTCTTCCCTCTTTCTTTTCTTCTCTTTTTTCTTCTTTTTATCTCTCTTTTTCTCTTTTTTACTCTTCTTCCCCTTTTCCTCATCATCTGAGCGGTCTGGTATAAATGGTACATCATAGCTCTAAGAAATCTCATCATCATCAGCGACGAAGCTCCTCTCATAGCTATCATCCTATTAGTCTTCCTCCTCGTCTTCTTCAGATTTGTGACCTGCATAAATAATGTCGATACCCTCCTTCTTTTTTTTGATGTTTTCTTATCTTTAGGAATGACTCATTTAATTATAATAAATTGACACAGTGAGTTGCCGTATTTAAATTGGATGGTGTTGCGTGGAGCTCAACGCCTGATCATTTGTTGATTTTAATACGCAATATTCAATTATTTATATTTTAATCCATTTTTTATAGCCACACAATCAAAATCATGTTTAGTTCACATACATTAACATTTCAGCAATACATTAGTCATCAAAATTGTTAGTAGCTCATGCTCAGTCTGTTTTATAAGCATCTGCAAAGATAATTTCATATTTTTCATCCATATTTTAGTGGATATTTACGAGAACAAGCAAGAAAACTGCACAATTGTTTAAACAAAAATATTGAAGTTAAATATAAAGAGAATTTTCTGTATTTTAAGATTCACAAGAAATTACATTCTACAATAAAAGAAAGATTTTGATTGATAAATAATTTCAAAAGAAATTGTTGTTTTTTATTTAGATATAGAAATAAAAATTTATATGATCAGACTGGCTTAAAATTATAAATCTCACAGCTTTTTATCAGAAGCATGTCCTTCGATCGTCAAGAAATCACTTTCTTGCATATTGATAATCTATTTAAGTTTTAATTTCTCGGATAGGTGATCCCTGACATCCTCCTTAAAGCTCAGTTCAATAAGCAGTTTTTAGAGCGATTGGAGCTCTTTATCTTATTTGTTGTTGGTAAAATCCAATATAGGAATTCCATTGGTCAATTGCAACCCAAAGGAATGCACTAAATTATCAACCATGACGATATCCTTGAGGGATCTGTTTGTAATGATTCTTAGATCTTTGATGAAAAATCCACTGACCGTTTCCATGCAATATCGACGATGTATGAGCCCTAGAATAGTCTTTTTCTTTTGATTCAGCCAATTGACTATTGGTGCAGCATAGTCAAATGTTCCAGCAGTGAATATATAAATGTTATAATAGTTGCTCATGATTGCTAAAAATTCCAGACAGTGAGGCCTCAAATTAAACTTAAATTAATCGTTCTTATATGTGAATCTGACATCAGGTTCATCACCATTGAAAAGAGAATGAACCAGAGTCTAGTCCAAATCGAGGATTAGACATTTTTTCTTTGGATCTAAATAGAATTATATGTACCTCCTTCTGGCAATTTGATTTTTTTCTTATTGATGTATTCCTGAGTCGGACCCTTGAGATTTTTTATTGAGTAGAAGAGACCTTTATAGAGGAAAGTCACGAATTTTTGATATTCAAACAGAGAGGGGCTTGTGCCTCTAATTAGATGGAAGGCAGGATGCTTTTGGAAGATTGATTTTTACACATCTACAATTTAATTTTATTTATCCTCTTCCCCCTTATTTTTGGCAGTCTTTGTCGATCTGTTAACGCTTTTCTTATTTAGTGTCGACATTGTGTTGTGGCGCAAGATACTTCTAACTTCCATTTTTTCTTCTAAATATAGAATATTATAATCATTGCAGCGCTGACGCAGAATAAAAAGTGTCGATCAAGTAAAATCGAATATGTTCTTATAATTCACTCTGATGACCTCAAATCGTTTTTATGATTTTCAAATATTTCTTCTATTTTACAAGTTTATAAAATAAAAGTAAAATGGATTCAAATCAAAGCCCCTTTTTGAATGATACATTTTTGTGATATCAGTAATTGTCTTTGGAGGTGACTCCTATCCCTTATTCATTCTATTCAATGGCTCTATAAAGTCTATTTCAGATTTTTTTTTTCAATTTAGCTAAAAGCCGTTTCCTGGCATCTGATGATTTATGGATAAAGTAACTTTAGAGAATTTGGAGTAGCAAAAAGAAAAAACTCCTCAAAGTTATATTCTCAAGACGTGAAGCAAAATAATCCTAATATTTTCTACTTAATAATAGCGGAGAAATTATTGATTTATTATTAACTTCAGTTTATTTGAAAATTATTAATCAGTAATAACATGGACAATTTTACATAGAAGATGCCTTATATTTTGAGGAAAATGAACTTAAAAAAAACAATAATTATTCATAATAATATCTGACTCAAGCCAAGAAAAGCTTTAATTAATGCTGGTGTATCCTTATCACATAATCTAGCATTTATCCCCTGTACAGCATCCTTTGCTTTCTTTCTCTTTTTTAGAAGAATCTCTGGAGGGCCTTTTTGGTAATGGTACGACTTTTGGAGGATTAATCGGAGTATTAATATTTGCCAGCAGTTTCTTTGAGTCATTATTTTATTTCTCCTGTTGTTTCATCTTCCGTTCGCGTTCTGCCAGTTGGCGTTAACTTTATATCCTAATCATATCTGTTTCGTTATTATCGATGTTTATAGAAACTGGAGTTAGATTAGCCACAAATTCTTATATAAGTTTACCCTTATTTTCTCCCTTCGCATCTCTGTTATATTTTTTCACAACTTCTTAGATATCCCTTTTTAATTAGTCTTTATTTTTACTTGTATAATAGTAATTACTCTCAATTTTGGCCCTCAAAGGCTGAGAGTGAACCCTCAAAATTTAAGTATTCTTAATCTCGTTTGCGTAAGTATTGTTCTATTTTATCAGATTTTATTTTTACTAAATAAAATTTTTTAGTTTGTTTAAATAAGGTTAGTTTTTATTGTGCTCGCTGTGCTTTTAAAACTCTTTAATCGTCTACGATTTGAGATTAAATAATACTCGACCTATCTACTCTCCTTTTGGCTCTTAGCTCGGAAATTATCTTTGGAAAATTTATTCGTATTTTTATAAAGCTTGCGCATAGGCTGCAGCGCCTTCATCTTCAGAAATTTGTTACCATGCTGATTTGATATTTGGCACTTTTCCAGTATTAAAGGCTTAGACATAGCTCTAGATAATAGTGGCCATTTGATATCCAGATATGCTTTTACCCTCATATGTTTTAGGACCAGTGTTACTCATGATTTTACCTCGCAAAGTATTGATTCCTGAAATAAAGTCTTTCTTTAAGGCGTAGTCAGGCAATGAATTCATATGGTAAAGCCCCTACTAATCATCAACTGGACGAACCATCGCTAAGCATTCCCGGTTAGTAAAGTAAGTCGATATAGATTTTTTTACTTTTTTACAATTTTAATTAGGTCTGCCTGTTGTATTCACCTCACTTAAGCAATTTTACAGATACTAAGTTGGAGTAATGACCTTTCCTCTTATATCTTATATTTAAAGCATATAATCTCTCAGAATCCATAGCAATTTAGGCATAAATAGGTACAATTGTTGGGTGTTCTCACTCTGATTGCCATTTTAATTCGATACGTGAATATTTTTAGGAAGAGCCGTCACCAATTCAAGTTCATTTAGAGTCCTTTCATCGATGGATCCCAAACTATTATAGATGAAATATGAAGATAGTAGAACCGATAAAGTAAATATTTTGGTATCGTTTTCAACATCCTTAATTAAATTATCAGTTCCCTCCGTATCTGAATCAAAACGGTTGTACCTAGAAAAATAATACAGCTATTAAAGGCTTTATTTTAATACGGTTAGGACCACATCCAAATTCCTTTTGTACCTCCAGAATTAGTTTTATCCACTTAGAACTAATTTATCAATTATCTACGCCTTTGTTCGACAGATGTAGGAGACGATTAAGCAAAGTACTCTTACCAGTGTGCGCCCTCCCTACAAAACTCACAAAACCGATAGGTTTGTCAATCGAAGCAATTATTTCAAGGGCTTCGGGGTCCACTTATATTTTTCCAGTGGGTCTGATTCGAATCAATTGAATTGGTTTACCGTCAGTGGTTCTTGTATGTGAACTTGGATTGATTTATCCGTAGTTTTCCTATGATTCTTCAAAATACTCAGGAAATTGTTGTTTACGTTTGATTGCTGAATAGATCAAAATATACAGTCTTTGTTCATGGATTAATTATAAATAAGATATAAGTGTAAATTTAGACAATATCAGTTCCGAATTCGATATAGTTTGCGCTTTACACCTGAATAGGAGGCCATCAATATTGAAAAGGTCAATGATCAGATATGTGAATGGAGTCATTAGGAAATAGATATATTTGAAGGGACTAAACCTTGAGGTATTCTAACTTTGCAAGTCACCATCACTAACTCTTCAATTTTCCAATTCTCAATAATTTTAATCATCTAATGAATAATTGATTATTGCAGTATAATAGAAAAATATCATGTTTCATCTAAGAGTCATGAAGAGTTTCTTTAGTAAAATATGAGTCCAGACAGGTAAGGGTCTAAGATTTTCATCCACACTCATCAGTTTAAAGATAATATTTACTAAAACTTCCATAAAGTTCTTCTGACCCAAAGACTCCACTTGTTCCGGTGCAAAAAAGATGCGATTCATATAGCTTTTTTCTTGATACAATTTTTCATAAGCAGATAAAGAACAACTCAGAGGAGAATAACCCATCAGCATTTTGAAGATTATTACACCAAGAGAAAATACATCTTGCTGACTATTAAAATTCTATATTCGCTGTGAAGTTTCAGGAGGAGCATAAGGAAAAGTTCTTCCAGGAGAATAAATATATTTGTTAGAATTGACTTGTTTAAATTTCTTTGAGGTTGCTGGGTGATAGGCCTAACCGAAATCTATTAGCTTGATAAGATTATCTTTGACGACAAGGATGTTACTGGGAGATAGATCAAGATGGGCAACATCATATTTTTGTAGAAATCTGATGGCGTTGGAAATATGGATAAGGATATGCATGTTCGAGGAGTGGGTTAAAGTACTCTTTTTCAGAATGAGTTCATCAGCTAGTGTGGGCCCCTGAATATAGTCCATTAGAAGATAGTTTCTATACTCAAAGTTGGTTTGAACAGAATGGTAGTATTTGGGGAGATAACCTGTAACTGCCCCTCTAAGATTGGCTAATATTTCCTTTTCATATCGAATTTGATCAGCAAATTTTCTCCTTATTGTTTCATTTTGAGTCGCTTTAGGAACTTTTACAACCATTATTTTTTCAAATTGAAAAGGCAGTTTCTTATTTTATGGCTCATCTGTTTCTTCTGTGGATTATTACATGCTTTCTTTCTCCTTGCATAAGGAAGATTCAATCACATTCATTGATTTAGTATAAGTAAACTTTAGTTGAAGAGCTACTATTCGAGCTTTCCCGCCCTCACCGATCATTTTTTATTTGGCCCGGTCTGAACCAGTAACAGTTATGGTGTTAAAAATATAGGGATTGTCAGTTTGAGATTCACGAGCTGTGGGTGATGATAAAAATTTGGCAAAAGCCTATTTACCAAAATGTTGATTGATGGGAGTTTATGGTACGAATATTGAAGATTAGTTGTAGAGACAAGCTTATTTTGAATACTATCTCTGTTTATAGTAAATATCTATGATTTTTTTGCAGTTTACAGACCCATCCATTAAATTATTTTTATTATTTTTTGAAGGATATTAATCCAACTATAATCCACAATTTGTTAATGGTAATAACTCTTATATATCCGCAAATCTCATAAACTATCCTCCTGGTCCAAAGAATAGTCCTTTAAGACTATCTGGTAGTTAAGTTTTTAGTAAGGATGAAGGAACTTGATTACTGCAGTAGAGGATAACAATAGCAAAGGTTTTCGCAAATTTAACTGATTCATTGGTAAGTAACTGAAGAAAAAGAATAGTTGAGTCGGGATCTCTAGTTGATGAAAAATGAAGATGTGATTTAATAATGATTTGACCATTGTGGGGGTGCAAAGTGAAAAATACTGATGAATGAGGGATCATAGAATTGATTGACTTTATAGTTTTGCAGATATTTTTTAGAATTTCACTAGACTTTGTTGTGATAAACTGACTACCGTTCGATAACGCCACATAAATTTAATAAGTTTTTTCAACCATATTCAAACTGATATTAACAACAATTTCGAGTAGCTTCGTTAATTTAATTGTGAAGAATAAGCGAAGAGGGGATCTCATTTAATTGTTGCATTGGATTATTGGGTAGTTTCCAAGTTTTTAAAGGGCTAAACCCAACTTTTTTAGGATGCTTTAAGCACGAGCAATGAGGGTTCTTTTTTCAATAGCGACTGATGAATTAATTTGGTGATACTGAACGAGAGGAAACTCTATTATACAGGCCATACTAATTGAATTAATATTATAACCAATTCCTCTCAATATAAGATCAGTTCAAGCCTTTATTTTTCAAAATATAATTTCTTAAAAACAAATTTCCTGGAAAAGTCTCATTAAATCAGAGCATTTTATGGATCGAGATACATTCTCTGAATATTTTCAACAAATATCCACATTTTAAACTTTTTTGTTTTATCAAAATCCAATATTTTAGAACTAAAACGATTTGAATCATTAAAAAAGCCTTTTTTGTCAAAATATAGATAATAAAATTGAAGTCTGCAAAAGTCTTATCATTTTTTTTACTTCAGCAACTTTCAAGAATCTAATTGTTTTGAATTTTGTACTGCATGAAGCAAATGAGTGGCACAAACTTTAAACCATCAACATAAAGTCAAGAAAATATGATTTAAGTTTGGGGAAATCCTTTCTTATGAACTAATTGTTGAAGTTAATTTAATTTAGTCAGTAAATTGATATAAAAAATTAGGAATGAAAACAAATAAGCAAATTATGGATACAGGAATTGTGGTTTAAACAGGCATACAGCGTTTGATAAATAAAAATATAATTATAATATCCCATTTGAAAAAATAAAATAAAATTAAAAACTCGCTTTGTTGAGATATGTCAACGTCGAGTGGTAAAAAACAAATTACCAGAATCTTCCTTTTAAAATATCGTAAAAGATATTATAAACGTTCAAAATATTTGAATTAAATCGTGATGAAAATATGAGCCAATCAGTTATCGATATAAAGCATTAGGATTTCATAAATGTCATAGATCATATATCCATCCCGTCAATTGTCAAAAATGATTTTTAGATTCAATTATTATTGATTGGAAATAAATAACATTGACTTTACTTTTAATTTGCATATTGATATATTTAAAAGCATAGATAGCCATTTAAGGCCTCATAAATATCAAGAAGATCATTTAATCATAATAATTTGCTAATGTTTATCTTTTTTAGTAAAGTATCAATGAATTTCCAATCTTATCCCCTCATAGCCATCAATAGCGATGCCTCATAAAATTACTCAAAGGTTATACCGAAATTATGATGTTGGACCCAGTGATAGTAAAAGGCCATTTTGGAAATAGACAAATCTTTTTATGTTAGTCCATATGTCTTGAATAAACCAGGTATATATTTGATGGGTAATATTTTTGATCCAACTAATTTTTATTTTTGTGTATTGAAGATAACCTGCAGGGTAAATTTAATTTTATGAAGAGTAGACCATTTCTAAACGTTCTCCGCCTGCTCTTTACTAAATATCATAGGAATTACATTATTAGTTCTGCTTGTCTATGAAAATAATCAGGGAAATGCTCCTAAAGCAAAGCCATAATATCCAAATTTGATATTTCCTTTATAAAATAGATCAACTCTCTGAAATCCTAAAACTATAAAACTTTCATTGATTTATACTCCACAATTTTAGCGATATAGGCATCAATCAATTTTTCTTTTACCAACAAAAGTGTATTAAGCGTCATTAATTTCTTTTTAAACTTGATTAAACCCTATTGATCAATGTGGTTATAATACACCCTCATGTTTTCATTGAGAAGAGCAAAATTGAGGAACAACCTCCAGCATCGGTTGTTTTCTAATAGTTTATTCTTATGATAATCATCTGCCTCATTAACTATAATAGTTTGTTAGTTCATATTCTTGTTATTCTATTTCCGGATATACTCGATCTTCTTAAAATTTTACTTGCGACGATAGGAAGAGTTATTCTTTGCTATTTTTGAGCATCTTTCCACGAATTATTATTTCACATGAATTCGGCGTTTTAAGGATTTGTATTATTGCTCATTATGAGTTTAGTAAAGACGAGTATTATCCTTTTGAGATGGAGTCAATCGACGATGACGACTGGCTCCTGTTATATTAGTCAAATAATTTATAGGAGCTCCTGCTTTCTCTTGATCCTTAAGAAAGTATTCTACAAGCATGCACTCTTCTTCTAAACTCACTACTTTTTTATAATTCCTAAAGAAAATTTTACTAACCAAGTCTTCTTTCTGGAGATTAGTTGCTCCAACATGTGCATTATTATTGATACTTCTTGATGTTTTGCACCTCGGTGAAGAAGCAGCAACTGCAAACCTTTAATTGAAGTCATTCTCATCATCTTGTTTCTTCAAAATATGTTCAATTGATTTTTTTACGATCTACTTTTCTGCAGATTCATCTTGCTTAAAAAAATGGCGAGAAGTTTTATGAGCATCGCTGAAGATTTACTGGTAAATATTATTATATCTGTTGTTTAGGAGGATTTTAGGGACGTTCAGCTCTTGGTCAATAGAGTTACCATTTTTGGATAGAGCTGAAACAGGTTTTTCTGCTGATATGGAGGAATTTTTCCTAGAGGTAAGGGGAAAGGTCGTGGGTTGAGTATCGATAAAACTGCTTAATCTGATGTCGCTTTTTTATTCTTTGGTAATTTTATTTTCCATCTTTCCCTAATAAAAGATAATAAAATAAATTCATATTTCAAGTATTTTATTATAACATCTCCATTAATTTAGAGGGTTTATTTGATAGTTGTATTCACACTGATACTTTAATTTTATGATTAATCCATCGACAAAACATGAAACCATTCGCATGATAAAGTCTTGGTTATACTATCAGGCATTCTTATTGGAGCTACTGTGGTTCGTTTATGAATTTTGTTTTGTTTACGAGGTTTGGTTTCTTTGTTCCTCTATAAATGAACTTTCATACTCTTGTTTTTATTTCAAAAAATGTTAGTATTGTTAGTTAATCAGTTGCTGTTATTGTTCTTCCTCCTCAATAGCCGCCTACAAGTATTGCTACCAAAAACATCGACTGTTTTCACTTTCTATCAATTATCCTCTTATTTATGCAAATTTATGTGTGATATTCTTTCTGAATGCATTATAGCGTACCTTTATTAAGGGATAAATACTTTCGTATATCATTTCGAAATTGTTATCGATGAGCTTGTATCTGCTGGTGATTCATTTCCTATAAAATATATATATGGTTGAAGTGGGCTTATAATTAGCCTCAAATAGTCATTTGAATCATTATTACTTTATGAAAAAAGATTGCTTTATTTACCATTTAATTAACCAATGATTAAATCGAGCAAACCCAAAGCCAACCTTAAATAAAAACTAACGTTCTTTTCGGCAACCATTATAGGAACTACTTTTATACTCAGAAATATTCTTAAAATGCGAACATATTCTAAATCATATCGGCAACTACTAAAATCCATCATCAAAAGTGATGTTCGTATCACTTAACTATCATATCTACAACTCCCTAACCGACGCAATTATGTTGTTCTATAAGCTGTTTTTCCAGATTTTCCTTACAATTTTTTTAAAAATATAGAAGATCCCACGAAATTTAGGTCCAATGTCGGCAAATTTTATGAGGAATTGATATTTGAAAATAATTTTTAGGGCACTCTCATATACCATGGGAAGCAACATCAAGTATATTTTTAGATGCTCAAACCATCAGTTGGATTTTAAATTTCGTAAGCATCTAGGGCTTTATAAAAGAGAGGTCTCAAATTTCATAAGCATCAAACCATTGCAGTATCCGGATAGTTGTCCTATTCCAACAAAATGAAAAAACTAATAATGAAAACACATCTACTGGGATTGGACAGTGTTTAACTTTGTAAATTTTGGGAATTACGTATCTTGGCAACAATTTTTTCAACTTTCTATTTTTCAATTCTTTTGGGAGTGGCAACCTCAATATACCATAACCGAGTAGTGATTTCTGACGAAACAATTGAAAAAATTAAAAGATATGGCAATTTATAGCACACCTCCTTACTTATATGATGTATATAGTTTTGAATAATTATTAATTAAACATTCTATGAGCATTAATAGTATAGTCTTGGTCATAGCAATAGCATCTTTACTATGCATCAGTACAAATCAGTGCCATTATTCCTGTAAAACTTGTATTGATTAATTGTATACTGGTTGTGCAACATGTTCTAATTCGCCTTCGCCTTACAAGATAAATTCAAATAGCTCAACTGGGGTATGTATAAACATTATGAGTTCAAATGCAAACATCTTTGGTATTTTCTTTCTCATTATTGTGACAGTAACATGCGCTCTCTTTCCAAGCTAATAAATCTATTATTTTGCTCTTTTGTTTCAAACCATAAGTCTATTGTACATTCTATAAGTTCCTTGGATCTTTAGTCTCGAATATATTCTCTCTGGACTCAATTACCTAATGATTTTTACCAGAATATAATTCTCGTATAAGCAAAATGATGGTCAATTAACCAAAGAAAGTATTTTTAAATCTGTCACACTTTTTAAAACAGCTAATTTAGTTATTAATCTGTAAATAATTGGAATTATCAACATTATACTTTTTCTGCTGATGGTACTAATTCCATGCTTCAAGGCCATTCGGAAAAGAGTGACTGCAGAAAGGGTTTTATGCCTACCAGATCTAATTTTGGATAAAGTTCTGTTAGGGGTAAGAACCTTCTTTTTGATGCTCATCCAGTAGACAGTTTTGATAATATATTTCAGTCTTAGCAACGGAATTAATCAACCTGTAGATTACATTATCGCAATAATATATTTTGGTGTCTTGACATTTTTCGTGGTAAATCAGTGGATCAATCCTTTTCTTTACTTCAGAGGAAAGTTTGCTCAACTAAATATCCTTATCTCTAAAATAATAATCCCTATTTTTATGGTGCTTGCTCCAAAAAATCAATTTACAATATTTATCTTTATACTTTTCTTCCTCTTTCTGGACATCATTATTACTAACAAAAATCGTCTAAAAAATGGTATAAATAGGCTACTTTTATATAAAATTATTGGTATCCTTGCTGTGATCGGACTATTAATCAATTATATTGTGGATTTAGCAGTCAATAGTTCATAAACTTCTAATATAATTGGATATTTGACCCTTGCAATGCTTTGCCTTTTTATAAACGCTTACATTTTATAAATATTTCTGGAAGGAAAGGAGTTATTTGAATCGACAAAAAGCAAGAGCATTGATATGGAAGGAAGCAAAGTACTTTAGGATAATAAGGATATTACAATGATATCGATGGATAACAAGCAGATAAATGCTTAACAATCAGACTTTAATTCCAATGTTTTGAATTTCGATAAAATGGGACCCGAAATTGATAAATATAAAAAAGAATAATTTGTAGATATAAAATACATTCCTCGTAGACAAAGGATGAGATAGTAAAAATTGGATCTTAAAAAATAATAACTTGAATTTAAATCGGCTGTTAGTTCAGAGATAAAGGAATCAGATAAAGAAAAACCAATAATACGTATGGATGATTCGACCTTGATAAGAATAAAATAAAAACAAAATTTCAATGATAGTAACTTGTCGGAAAAGCCATCGTCTAAATAATAAAACAATTCTCCTCCTCTTCCATTTCAAGGCTTAATTTAAAAAATAAAGAGAAGAAAAATTAAAGAGACGACTCTCTAATGATAAATTTTTAAATAATAAAGGAATTAAATAGTTATTGTAAGCCCAATACTTGTTGTTGAGATAAGTGTGATAATTAAATTTAAGCTATTTCTCTACTGTTATAAATTAATTACAAATTTAATGCCTTAAAGATAAATTATGATATATGTTGTATAATATTTTACGAAAGGCTCATTCTCGTTCTCTGATATTCACACAAAGCTATCGAAAGAGTGATCTAAATAAGTTTGACCCCAGTAAAGACTATTACCGTATACTTCAGGTCAGTTAGTCAGCAACAGATGCAGAAATCAAAAAATCGTATTATCGCCTTGCCAAAGCTTATCATCCAGACTCTCACCCAGGCAAATAAAATTAGTTTAAGGATCTATCCGATGCTTATTCTATCCTTTCGCATCCATAAACGAGGTAAAATTATAATTTAGCAAAAATTAGCAGAAAGATAAATCCCAACTACTAAAAGAAGTATGATCGTCGTAATCGCAATTATTACAATGAATGGAATACATAGAATAATAGATCAGACTTTGATAGCAACACTTCTAATGATTTTACAAACAAATAAACGAACATCTCAGAGCAACTAAAAAGAATGATGAAGAGACTCATTCTTTTTGGATTCGGCCTACTAATTTATTTTGCCATTATTCGCTCGTCAAGCAAATAAAAGACCGAATATTGATTCAAATGATATAAACGCAAATAAATAGTCTTAAAATCATTCTAGGTGTAACTGAAATGATAATAACATTTTAAACTATTACTATTCTTGATAAATTGATATATATTCTGTGGCAAAATAGAGCATAATTAGTTAATCTCCAATTTTTAACAAATAAATATAAAAGCTATCACTTAGAGTTCAATAGCTCTGCTAGATAGGACGATATTCTTTGACAAATAAAATTGAGATCTTTTAGATTTTATATTTTTTTCCATTATTTCATTGATAGCTTTTCCATTATGCTCTGCCACATATTTTCAATATGAGACAATCTATATTTTATAAAAGAAGCTATTTGGTCGATTTGACCCTCTTTCGATGGATTTGGAGATACTCCCAAAGCCTACCGGATCAATATCTATAGGTTGCTTGAATGACTCGAATTGCTAGGAATAAAATTAGGCAAAACCTCCTCCTTATGTTTAATTTTCATGGTTTTCTTCATCTAATCACTCTCAATGCATTTTTGCTTATACGAAGCAGCGGCTTCCGTGAGAGTTGTATTATCAATCTTCAATTCCTCACATCTTCTGGCAAAGGCATCTTTTAATTTCTGCATTTCTCTTAATTATCTTTAGAGATCTCTCTGCGCCAAATTAACTTTTTTAATTTCAATGCTCTCCTTGGCTTCGTATTATCTTAGCTTTTTGAGTAGATATTAATTTTAGTTTTAGATAGATAATATCTTGGTCTTTTCGTCGTTGTACTACTTTGTTTTTTACTTGATCTTCGCGTTCATTATTGATAATTTTTCATGGAGTTACTTGTTTGCAGTTGTTTTTCTTTTTAGATTTTACTCGCAACTGGTTCGCCTATCTTTTTCATCCTCCAACTATTTATAAATTTGGTTGATTCTATCTTCGAATTATTTGGTCTACTACTGCAGCTTTTGGTTTATAGTTTTAGTCTCACTATTCTTTTTATTCATATTATCGAGTTAACTTTCTAGATTTTATACTTTCCTCTTCAAATCGTAGTTTTCCTTTTGGAGTAAAGCGATTAATTGCGATGCTTTTTATATGGCCTCTTACATGATATAGTTTTCGCTTGATTTTCTTGTTCTCATCGGTTATTATATAAATTATAACCTAAACATCATTATCACATGTCTTTTGAATTTGCATCTAAAATACAAACACTTACAAACAAGCTGCAAACCATCAATCAAACCTCTCCAAAATAATCCATCATCGAAGATTTAAGACAGCAACTTATAACTTTAAAGGGGAATATGACTAAATAGCTAAGCATGGCTGAAAAAAGAATAAGCAAAATGGAAGATAAATTTCAAAGGAGAGCATCATCAGCCCGTAGATAATAACAATCAATTGCATTAGTTTGGAATTAGAGATAATAGAGAGTCACTGAAGTGATTGGTGGATGGGTATAGGAGTATGAGAGCAAAGCTCAGCAAACTCTCAGCGATCTAGAGCGAGAGGAGCAGCTTATTCGTATGAGGTTATAAGAATAACAAGATTCTATTCATAAGTAGGCAAATTTAATGGAAAGTAGGATAGCTGATCAATTGCGTACTCTTTAAAGAGAAATTAGTAAATACAATACGATGACACAGGAGCATTTTTCCGTATTAGCTAAATAACTTACAAGTTCAAAGCAATATTTGCTTCAATTTAATGGATAGAATAAACAAGTAAGGGATTAAAAAGTGAGATAAATTGAAAAAAGGTTAAAAGATCTGCGCTAAAATATGAAAGCGAAATGTGAAGAGAATATAAATCAAATTAAAGCAAGGACATCGAAAGCAAAACATGTTTTTGAACTTCTGATGGAATTATAATGATATTTTTAACTCTTAAGCTTACTTATTTTAAATTATTATCATAGATTCACTTTATTATTCATGATATTTTATGAGCATCAATATATTTGACTGTCATTGGCGATTTTCGACTCCAGTTTGTTGTTTTCCTTGAAACTTTATTGCGAAAACTGCATTTATATGCTTCCATTCTGTTTGGGTTCAATTAATCCTTTCGAAATAAGAACATTTTTAAAGTTTTGTATTTCAGTCACAATATTTAAAGCGAAGTCAACATGATCATGTTTATATTAATTTTTCAGTTCTTAATCTAAGACGGCATCATTATTTTTCATCTCTTTATATAAATTTAAGCCTTCTCTCTCAGAGGATTCTTTATTTCTAGCAAAATGCTTTAATTTTTTAATTTTTTTCTGTTTTGATAATTTGGTTGTAATTGTTTGAGTGACTTAAGTTTTGATTGAATCAATTTGTCTTTGAATAATGTTATAATACTCAGTGATTTAGTTTGAATATTCACTTAAGTCTTGTTACTTATTACTCTTTAAATATTGTCTTAGGATAAAGAATTGGCATCTTAAATGTTTTTTGTAACTTTCTTGGCAATCCGTATCATTGCATATGAATTCTTCATATTTGCATTTTGGATTCATGCAAACATGCTCGATTAAATGTCCATTATCACATTGATATAAATGATCAGATTACTAATTGCCATTTTGGTGGATACCTTATTCCATATTGAATATTATTGAAATGAAATATATATTGATTAGATTAATCCTCGATCATTTTCTCTTTTATAAAATGTATATGAAAAATTCAATTATAAAAATACAATCGTAAATTAAGAATGAATAAGAAACATAACATTTTGATTTTTCGATATGTCATTACTATGTAAAAATGAATGTTTGATTTTATGTAAACCAAAATTATTGATGAGTTTATTTGTAAATATAAAATGGGAAATAATCAGCATAAAGAAGGCCAAAAAGAAATATTTTCTGATCGAGCAATAAATACAAATATGAACAAGTCATTAGCAGAGGTTAAATAAGAATAAGATCTCCCAAAATAACTGAATAAAAATGAAAAGAAAAAAATTCATTAAATGTGTGAAATGATGCATAGGAAATAGAAATCAACAAATATCGATTTAGTAGAGCATATTTACCATTTGACAGAAGATAGGAAAAATATCAAAATAGGAGATGAAGGAGCTAAATATATATCCCAACAAAAATGGAATTTATTTAAATTAGACTTGAGTATTTAAAAACACAATCAGATAGTTAACAGATCTCACACATTGGAGCTAACTACCTTAGGAAAGCGCAATGGAAACAATTAACGGTCCTTTCTCTCTGTAATGTGTTAAAGAATTAGGGAAGAATAATATAGGTAATTAAGGAATGTTGCATTTAACTCGATCAAACTGGGCAAACATCCGATAATTTTATATAAGTAATCGTTTATTAATCAAGGCAATAATTAAATCACAGCTGATGGAGCGAAATCGCTAAGTCTAGCCAACTGGACAGAACTTAGAAAGCTGGATATGGGTTGAACACCTATTATTGAGGCAATAATCATTTGGGAAGTGAAGGAATTAAGTTCATTAGTTAAACTAAATGGACAAATATCCTTGAATTAAATTTAAGTTTTGTTCTGATAAAATAGAGAATAATTATATGAGTAGTCGTGGAGTTAAATATTTAATTCAGAAATTGGACTAAACTTAAAGTTTTAGACTTAAGTACCTATTTTTTAAGAAAGGTAGTAATAGAATTAGTTCACAAGGAGTCATTGATTTAATTAATTCAAATTGGCCTGAATTAAGCATTCTTCTTTTGGGTATTTGTCAATTGATATCAGTCTATAATAACTTAAATCGAGAAGCAATGCTTTACTTGATTTTAGGAGATTGGAAGCATCTAAATTTACTTAGATTGGGTATGATCTTTGTAGTTATTTAGATCATAACAAATAAAAACAAGATGAAAACAAATCCTTCATTCAGACTTCGCTCTAATCACGCTTCGGAAAAAATTGTATATTCCTATGAATAATTTGTATAATACTTCCTTTATTTATAATAAGTAGTTAATAAAATTCAAAAAAATTATGTCTTATATTGCGGATTATAAGAAGATATATATTGCCAAAAAATAATAGGCTAGAATTGATATATCAATCATAAGCAGTTATACAGAATCATAAGTTATCTATGCTCCCAATGATTGATTAATTATAATAATTTAATGGAATAAGACCCAGTCCTCGCAACTTTATATAAACTTCGAAAGCAAAATGAAGAGATGACAGCTCAAAAGGAAAGAATCAATACTCTCAAGACTATCAAGAGGATTAGTAAAACGAACGAATTCAAAGATGTAATCTAAAATTACAAAGAAATTGAAACAGAAATTGAAAAACTTTAAGAAGACGAATAAGCCTTGCTGGCCAATCTCAAAAAATGTGTATAAGAATGATAATATTGTTTTGATTTTTACTTATAAATGATAAGGCTAAGCAAACCAATCGGCTTCCTTCTTGGCATAGGCTTAGGATTATATACGCGAGATAACTTTGTTTATCCCTACCCACTGAGAGTCTAAGATTTGGAAAACGATTATACAACTCTGAACAAAAATATCAGCGAAAGAATTTCAAAACTAGAAGACACCATTAGTAAAATGAACAATGATCTCGAAGTAGCAGAAGGGGTTTACGTGACCATGAAGTATAAGATGTATTCATAAACTGAGTAACCTTCTGCAAATTTACCTTCGGCAGAATTAGTTGAATAAAAAAAGTAAAATAAGCAGTCAAATGATAAAAAATGAAGAATCACTAAATTCCTTTAATCATATAAAATATAAAATTTTACTTGGACAGGATTCGAAAGAAGGCACTATTTATTTATTTTTTTGGTTAAAAAAACGACATTGGCAGGATTCGAACCTGCGCGGGAAAACCCAATAGATTTCAAGTCTATCGCCTTAACCACTCGGCCACAATGTCTTCTACGCTATCTTGTTTGAATAGTACTTTAAACTCATAATTATATCAATCCATCTGCAAATATTGTTAAAAGGATATTTTTATCATATCAAAGTAACTATTCATAAGTATATCAAATGGTTATTTAGACTGAATCTTGGTCAATGAAAGATTATGGATTTCCGTAGATGGCCCATTTCTTCCATTTTTATATTTAAAGTTAGCGTTTGTTATTCTATAGACGTAGTTCATTGAATATCTCTTGAAGCCGTAATATTTATTTTAACTTTTGATTTTATTCTTTTTTTTCAATCTACAACTGTAAATAAATGTCTTAATATGATATTAATTACTTCTAATTTTTGGCGATTTTATCTTACTTCGATGTGCTTTTTATCTTTAGTTTACTCTCTTTACTAAATCAAGAAGGAGAGTGTCATTTACAACATAATGACATTGCGGACACTCAACAAGAGTGTGATCTGTTGTGCCACAAATACAGCATTTATATTTTTATTTGCATTCAATTGCCTTATCTTTGGCAATTTGGTAATGCTCAATAGGCCAATCATAGGGAAACTCGATACTTTCAAGCTCATGAAGTATATCGTGCATAGCTTGATGAGAAAGAGTGAGCACATGACCAGATGTTACAGTTCGAATGCAAAGCCAAGGATATAGACTATTAGTGCCGACCAGTGCCTATTAAATTCCGAAATTAATACCCTATTTCTATGTTTCATATCCCCCCACCAATTTGCCATTCTATAAGGAAAAGCCGATCCAATATGAGCCTTTTATAACGAGAAAAGATGTTAATTGTTGCCGATGAGGAAACTAAATAGCCTATTCTATACATTTGAACTGATTTGAATCCCTGGAGGAAAGTGAGTCATCGTTAGTTTATGAAGAACATATTTTTCGAAAAAAATCGGTAGTCCACCATTAGAAAACAGTGATTGTCCGATTAATTTTATTTTCAGTTAAGGAGAAGTTTACAAATCAATTGGCTGTTCATTCATGTATCTCCAGTTGGCTTAAATTAGGTAATTTATGATCTAAAGTCTGTATGCATATTTTGGTACCTAAACTATCTCGGAATTTCTTCATATTGCTTGAGTCTTTAGGATAAAAAGCGAATATCATTTCTATAGATAGAAATACAAATACAAAAGTCTTAAAAATCGTGTCTTTTTCCTTCTAAAAATGATGTACATCTGCTAGACAATCAGAGAAATTCCAATAGTGGCCAAAATAATTAATATCGTAACATAAGACTAAATATTACGATCTATACATCTTAAATATAATTTTTGCCGATTATATCACCAAAAGCAATGGTCGAAATGAGAGCAAAAGTGAAGTAGATTGCATAAACATACCGGTTTAAATTTTAAAACATATATATGGGGGTATAAGCTAGCAATTGTCCTAACTATATCGTTGTTTACCTTGATAGTAATTATCGGGATTTAGAGCATAAGGACCAAATATTTAATTATTTAGTAGATACATTTCCAGTGCATAAAAAATACAGCCAGTAACGTGCCCAAAAACAATGATCCAATAGACAATTTTTAGGATGATATAAATTTTATAAACCCAGTAATTGCTTTTTACCATATCGAAAAGCATCTCTTTTAGGTATACGACGTCATAAAGACGTATCACTATTGATAGTCCAACATAACTGGCAATTATTTCATCTGGCAGACAAAATGAAATAGTGACCGATATCCATATAATGAGATCGATAATCCATCTAATTCCAAATATTTTCTTAGTCATGATGGGAGTTGATATGGTATCAGCAAATAGGATGGCAAGTAAGATAACAGTAAGTGCGATGGGTGGTCTTGCAACAAACTAAAAGAAGCAGGCCTTAAGAATAATAAAGAAGAAGATTACGTTAACAACGAGAAAAGAGAGGATACACCAAATACCTTGATAGACGCTCCAGAGTCTCGCCTTGCTATACACCAGTCGAATCATTATCAAAGTCAATAATTGAAATATTTGTCTAATAAATTATTACCATCACAATATTTACGGAATAAATCTGTGAGTTTCATATTTTAAGAAAATCTGAAAAACAATGAGAAATATAGAAATATAAAAGTAATTGCATTTTCACTTATTTAACAAACGCCATTCTTTACTTTTGGTTTCTATTACCCTCATTATCGAGATATAGTTTTACTTTATCTTTTCATCTCCGAAGATAGCTTCCATACAGTATCTTTTAAGCAGATGACGATTATTAAATAATGACAAGGCCAGTTTTTATTGATTTTATGGAATACTCATTTATTAGTGAGCTATGATGTTTTATTTAGATTATTATCTCGGATATATTGCATTTTGCTGCTATTTCTTTTAATTTTAAAGCTTAATCTCACTTGTCAGGACAGGAGTTTAGGAATGTAAAATTTTGTTTGTGTCGATATCTTCTGATATTGGCAATCCATTTCTATTTTATGTTTATTTGCTATCCTTGCTTTTTAAACGATTTTTTCTTGGCACTGGTATGCTTCTAGTCAACTTCGTTGAAACAATTCCTGTGCATCGAAGACATTTGCAGCTTCCTCCGCATGCATAGCAAATCCAATAATCAGGATTATAATTAGCCTCATCAAAATTCTAAATAAGAAGATGATAGTACGCTCTTAAATTGCGACTTGAGGCAGGATCGACAGTAAACTGTCTTGCATCTGGGCTTTGAACATTTACAATACTATACTGATAATTCAAGACAAAGATGGCATGATTTAGGGAGTTGTGGAAATTACATACTCATTAATATCAGATTAATAATACACAAATGTTAATTCTATAAGATTTGTATAAGATTTGACTCATATATTGTCACATAAATAAAACTATAAGTTCACCATATATAAATTAAGATATTGAGGTCATGGTTAAATGACGCCTTTCTTAATTTTGTTAATAATGCGAATGACCAATAAACATATGAGTACTCCGAAAGATATAAAAGACAATTTTTAATTGTTTTATGCCATCCTCTTGTTCGTAATTATCATATTATATTTATGATTGCCAGCAAAATCAAAAGAAATCTAATTTTACCAAAGATACACCCTTAAATTCCTGAAATTAGACAATCTAAAGAATATACTCCAGTAATGAGTACGCAGCGATGCAATATTTTAAAAATAAATAAATTAATTAATTCGAGAGAGAAGGATAAAAGATTGGATGATATTAAAATCAAATAATTGAGCTCATTGTGTCTGCTGAAAGCCTCATACATTCAAAATGAAAAAAGGAAGATTTACCAAGCCACCAGATCGTCAAGATGTCGCACAATGCACAATCAATCCTACTTGATGATAATGTAAAAAATAAAATCAGACTTTCGATACTATTTTATGGATAAATGAGTTTACTCGTATGAGTGATATTATCTAAACTAACCATAAATAAATAATGACTAAATTTACAAAAGTAGTCTAATAGTTTTCACTTATTATAGATATTTTTAAATTATTTAAAAGGGTATGCTCGCTAATAGGGTGTATAAATTAATTTCTAAATCAATTTCTATTGCGAGGCCATGTACAGAAACCTAAACACTACGGGAATGCTCGATCAAAGCGAGTCTCAACACAAAGACGCAGCCATTTCTTCACTCAAAAAGGAACTCTTCTAACTCAAAGATTTGGAACATGATTTTTTGAGATTGAATGATGAGGTGGCCAACATCGAGTCTAAATATTCTCTTCTACTTGACGAAAAGTAGAGAGCTTAGAACGAGCATAAGTATTTGTTAAAAAATACAGAATCAAAATCGATATCAACAAGAAAGCAGTGAATGACCTGAGATCAGAAATCGACAACCTCAAGATCCAAATCCATAAAGTGAGTATTCAAGTTGAAGATACCATCAGGGAAAATGGAACTTTGAAAAGAATGTGCGAAAATCGAGAGGCTGAAATAACTAGTTTAATCAACGCTAATCGTGAAATCGAAAAGAACAATTAACTACAACAGGAGGAAAATAAGGGATTATCTGTGAATCTCAAACAACTCAAGGAGGAGAGATCGAAAAATTAAAGTGAATGTGAGAGACTCAATAAAGTCCTTGATGATAGCCTCGCCACTCTTAAACAACTTGAAAAGGAGGCACGGCAGCTCGAGTCCACTAATGGTAAATTGGAAAACGTACTTGTACAAGCTGAAAAAGATCATTAACAGCTGTTAGAGGAATTAAAAAATCGGGAGCAAGTCGTTGCAGCAACGAATAAAAAAATTGAACAATTAGTAGAGGAGGAAAGCGATTTAAAAGAAAAAATTAGCAAATTGGAGAGATAATGTGAAAAAAGTAAAGCTGAGTATCAGTAGTTGTCTCAGGCCTTGGACAATACAAACTGCAAAAATAAAGATTTGACAGGAAAACTTAAAAATTTGGAGACATCAGTGCGGACTAGTGAAAGCGAATTGGATCAATCAACTCTCAAAAGGTAAAGTTTGAGGAAAGAGCATCTCGATTTGGCCAATGAAAACAAAGTTCTTAACAATGAGATCGACAAATGCTTGTTAAGTATTCTTGAATATGAAAGAGTGAACAAGGATCTTCAGAAATAGATCTAGAACTATATCGAATGTGATGAATAAGCAAGGAATATGCTCAACAGAAAGGAAGCAATGAAGGGCCTACTTGAACAGGTTGCCACTAAACTGCACAAGACTGAGGAACAGATTGCTCACCTACGCTGATTTACAAAACTTACATCAATAATCATATCTAATATATTTAATAATCACTCTTCTTTCGACTGGACAAGTGAAAGAAAGGCTAGATCGAAATTGAAGTCCTCTCAAATGAAGTTTATGAGTTGGTCGCAGAAATTATAATAAAGCTGTTCAACAATCACTCAACACGGGCTACAATATCAGTATCCCTGTAGATAAATAACTCCTGGTCGCTAAGCTTCACTTTCTGTCCTCCGAATTCTGGTAGAAGCACGGTGTCTCCAATTTTGACGGATAGGGGAGTAATCTTGCCATTGACATCATAGGAGCCAGGTCCTGCCTCGATAACGACTCCATATGAGGCGGCTGAATCAACTTTACTGATGATGATTCCTGAGGTGGTCTTAGTTTGGGGTTCTAACTTGCGAATCACAATGCGGTTGAGCAGAGGAAGGATTCTTTTGAACGATGACATTGTTATCTTTAATTAATTTTAATATGATTGCGTGATGGAATTGTATTTCAGACGCTAGTAGTTTCTAGAATTTCGATAAGACTTGCATATTATAATTTGAGAAGCATCTCATGAAATCAAGAAAGTCTTTTCCAATTTGACAGTTGTTTTTGAATATAAAAGCTAAAGAAGTCATGAAATTGATTTGATCATCGCAAGAAATCAGTTACTTAAATGCATAAATTTAGAATTGTAAAAATTATAGATTTGAGATTATTGCTATTATTTCGACTATTGTAAGATAATATTAACATCTTTAAATCCGATTATTCGTCTATACTATATTTTTGATTTACATCCCAATGAGATCTTATAGTTTTTCCTTTTCTACTATAAAATCATCTTTTCCTTCACAAATGTATTTAGATATGTAGAGAATACGTTCAGGGGTTCATTTTATTTTATGTTTATATCTTTTCTCTTATTTTGCAGAAACAAATATATTGCTGAACAACTGCAAAATATCAAGATAAACTCTAAACCTGATTCATTTCATTTTTAGCAACAAATATTGTGAGGCCATCTTCTATTTATAAATGGGTACATAATTTCAGCGATACGATTTCTTATAAATAATTTTTCTTTCTTAGATATTTTAATCCAATTATGTAAATGAAAATATATTTAGGTATAATCGAATTAAATTCAAAAGAATGAATGATGCATATAAGACATAAACTATTGAGAAACTTGCGTGATAGTCATTCCTTGATAAATTTTTATGTGCAGGCAAACATTCTCTTGAGAATACAGCAAGGGCGCTGTTAATCAGCATATCTAACGTCAGCAGGACACTTTGCAATGCGACGGAAAGATTAACATCTCCTCTTTTTGCCACATTGCTTGAAGGTATGAATTGAAATGTAAGCAATTTCAAAAGCCATTTGAATATGCCTAATTTTATGAGTGGACCTACCAATATTATTTTCTTTGTTTAAGGGGTCAATAACCACAAGTTTTGGCTGTAAATCCTAAATAGTAAAAGAATATACGATTATGGGATTGGTAGGATCAGTGTATCTCGACAAACATCCAGTATATTTTTGCCATTCAGACTACTTCTTTCTGTCACATATTTCAATACTCTTCATGATGTAGTTCATCTTAAAACCATAAAATTTTAAGAAACCAATGAGAAGGTCAGATGTCTTCAAGGGCTCTTGCTTTTTTTAGATTTCGTGAAGTTTATATTCTTGCTGAATATAAGCCACAATCATAAGGATGAGTCCATAGCTGCTCAATCCGCCGAGATAAGGCTGAGAAAGATTTGATGCATAAATAAATTTTTTAAGGACAAATATTAGAGACTATAATTGAGGATATTCTTCTGAATAAGGCTATTGTTACATTTATATGAGCAAACAAGCTTCACGGCTTCCATTCCATTATGATTATCATCGCGATAAGTAAAATCAATTCTCTTCCCAAGATACTTTTAAGTACAGACGACTTTAATGATGGGAACAGTTGCTGATTTAATTAATTTTACGCTTAAAATTTATTCATTCATATCTTCGAGAAGTTATTGTATATTTTATAATAACTGGAAGGGGTATTTTTACTGATTAGGCTATTTTGGAAGGATGATGATATCAATGTCCGATTAGGGCAAACAGAGAGCAGTCTCAACTGATCCAAATACTTACAAATCTATCATTAATGGTCCACAGAGTCTTTCTTTAAGTTTATTGATAATTTCATTATAATAAGGCCTGCACCTTTTATTTTCTTCTTGTAATTTGTTAACTTAATAGTTTATGTCTTCTTCAAGATAATATCTCAGCTCATCACTCTTTATAATCCCCACTCTTGGTGATGACTGTTGTTACTTCCTTTGGTTCTTTTAGTATCTATAGTACTTTTATTTTTCGTTTATATGTTTTTCATAGATGCGGCCGGCTTATCGTTGAATCGAGAGTTCATCATCCATATTTTGAATATTAATTGTCAACTTCTCTTTAGAAGAAACGTGCAGAGGCTAATTACTATACTGTTTGACATTTTAGCCGGGACCAAGCGATGAGCGTACTTTATTTTATGATCTTCGTATATGTTTCTATATTTTTTAATTACTGCGCTCGAATTCCTTTACTATCTATTCCACATTATTGTGATGTTCTTTTGCCAAATACTATATAAAATTTCTTCCCTTTCGATCCATGTGGCGAGGATTACACTTGGACTTCTCAAGATAAATCTAAATAAATTTGTATAGATTCTCGCTCTCCCTTTTGTTGATTTTACATTCCGAAAGTGCAAATAATTCTTCAGACTCCTTTCCAAGTGATCCAATGCTATTTTTTAGCAATTCTAAGGCCGGTAAAAATAAATCCTTATGGAGGGCATACAAGACTAGCATGGTTGATTAATTAGAAACCTTAAATTATCCACCATTGGCCAAATATTTTTTAATGTTCAACAACTCGCTAATGGTGGCCACTGTATTATCTGAACTATTTTTGCCCTCCAAAGTGAGAGTTATCAACTTCTCTAAGTCATACCTTTCTAAGTCTTCATGAATATTTATCATAATCGTGCTAAGCTGTCTAATGTCATCGGCTTTCCCGCAAAAACACAGATCTTCCAGCAATCTTCTACGGTCAGTGATTTATACATGAACAATATCGACTGAATATCTACTTTAAGCAAATGATACTGTGCAAAAAATGTAAGATACTAAAATCCATTTTTCCTCAAAGATTCGTTCTCATATACAAGCAAGAAGAGATTGGTGAGCAAGGTCGGGTCTAGTGTTTTTTATGCTAGGAGTATCTTCTTGAACTCAGAGAAACTATTCTTAAGTAGTTTGTTGCGAAGCAGAAACAGTTCAGAATTGGACATAATCAATTATATTATCAAATGAATATCAGCGATTGATGATTAGGTTGGATTGGATAGCCTCGTTTTCAATTTGTATTTTGCGGAGATGCTCTTAGATGTCTCGCCACCTCTGGTCCTTAACTTTATTTTGTTTCAAATTGCTCTTGCTTAAGCCCTATCCTCCAAAACTAACTCGAGATACTCTTTTCAGTTCATGATAATACTCGTTCTTTTATCTTTCAAGAGCTCTCACTTTTTAAATAAGACTATTGTTTTGAGTGATGAGGTTGGTCATTTCTTCCTACAAATTTAGGTATTCCCTTTTATAGTTATCGCTTTATTCACCTGCAGTGTAGGCACTGTCGCTTAATTCTTGTAGATGCTCTTCAGCGGCAGACCGTCTCTTTTCTTCAAGTGCCAACCGCTCTTCAAGTTGATGGATGGTTTCTTTATCAGCAGATGATTTTGAATTTGACTAATTCAAATCTGATTCTAGTTTTTAGATGGCTTCGAACATCTCCTCCCCTTCCCGTTGATATTTAGCCATTTTCTCATCTTTCTCTTTAATAATTTAATTTAGCTCAAGAATCTGGTTTATCTGATTTGTCGATTCCTCTTCCAATTCATCACGAGTTTGGCATTAGGCGTCTGAGGTCCGAGCAGCACTGGAGAGTTTATCTACATTAATACTTGTTTGTAGGGAGTAATTTGTATTGCGCTGACGCTGCCGAACCTATAATTTGACTTTTAATTCATGAAGGGCGCTCCGAAGAGAATCGTTCTCCCTGTAAATTTGAGAGAGATTTTAGTGCAAAACGGTGATTTCTTTAGTTTTAGTCTAATTTTATTTCTACAGGCATTGGGCATACTGATCCAAAAGGGTGATCTTGGATTCGTAATGTTCGTTATGATTCATAACAATACTATAATTAACTTTGCTATTTTCATTTGATAACTATAAATCAAAATTCAACTCAATTATGATCTCTTCAAGCTTGAGAATAATCACAAAAAGTGCATAAATTGACGGTATCGTTAATGGAATAAGAATGCATTTTATTTTATTAAGATTATTAGACACTTCAAATCTATTTAGGACCATTATTCATAGCTTTTTGTATAACAATAATGCGAGAGCGAAAAGGAATGATATGGACAACAATAGAAAATCAAGAGAAAAAATAAGCGTAGGGAAAGGCAAATTAATTAATATTCTCAGTAAAATAAAATAAAGGGCAAAATAAAACTAATCAAGATAAAACATTATGGAATAGCGGAATTAAAATTCATTTGTTTATTTATTCATTTGATATGTTCGCGATATCTACAAATTTCAATCACTATTCCATTTGTTTTTTATTACAGTTTAGACTTTTAGCAGAAGAAGAAATTGAAGCCGTATGCAGAAAGAATATCAGTTTAGAAATACCAAAACCAAATTTATTGGCTTAGGATATCTAACTAAAATCTTATTTATTTATAACAACATAAACTTGAAACCGATTAATCAGTATATGTTTTCCATCATATATTTGAATAATCTTCTACAATTATTACAGTTTCCTATCAATGAATTACGTTCTATGGTTGATTGAGTTAAGATTAATCATGTTTAATTGAAACATCCGTTTTTAAATCTATAAAATATTTATTGAAGCAAATGAATCGGAGCACAAAAATGCTTCCAACAATAAAGAAGCTGTGTTGTGATGAAGACTAAATGAATTATCAAAGCTATTAACAAAATGGGCTCATCCTCAAACATAAAGTCACTTCCATAAAGATTGGCAATTTGGTGAGGACTTTCATTACCAAGCTAAAAAGAAATATCACCAAATCTCAGCCAGTAGATTTTAAACTGGCTCACAACAGTTAGGCAGATAGTGAGAGATGGATTAAGTGGAAAGGATGGGATGTCGAGGATAGATTCGAGGGGTTCATCCTCATTATGGACATGCTAATGAGCCTCATCATGTTCTATATTGCTACTTTTCAAGGATTACTTGATGATTTTCTGCTGGGAGATAACGTATCTGATGCTGTGATAGTTATCAAGGCAGTTGCAATCTTTTTTTTTTCAGTTCGGATGCTGATGGATTTGGTGACAATTGACTATGAAAATGACTTTTTCTATGTCTATATCACTGATATCATATACAAGTACTTTACTGAAGCAAGATTTTTGGTATATCTGTTTGAGCTAATAATGACTATCTTATGCCTCGCAAATCCTTATGATCAAGCAATTGGAATAATCCTTTGCTTTGCCGTCTTCTTTAAGTTACTTACAACCACTAAAAATATTCGGCAATTGGAACAAATTTTCTTTTCTTCATCTAGATCATACTATATTTGGAACTTAGTTAAACTTTTAATATTCAACATCTTCTTCGGACATACAGTCTCCACTATCTTCCTTGCTATAGCTAGGATTAATTCTAACCAAAACTGGATTCTTTTCAAATTAGTCAATAACGGATTAGTTGATAGTAGCCTCGTTTGGTATAAAGTCTATATCTGGGGATATTACTGGGCCACTACTATGATAACAACAGTTGGATATGGAGATATAACCCCAGTCGATTTTCGTGAAGCCATTGTGGTAGCCCTTTGTGAAGTATTTGGTACAATGATCTTGGCATATAATATCAGTGAAGTAGGAAGTATTATCACATCAATTCGTAAACCTAACATCATTCTTGATCGAAAACTGGCCGTTATTCGAAGAATGAATAAATAAAATTCCATTTCGGATGAACTCTAAGGCAAAATAGAAAGTTATCTAGCTCATTAACTTGAAATTAAATAAACTTTTTAGTATGAATAGCATCGATAAATTATGAATAACCTTCCACAGCAACTCAAGCAATAGTATTATCAAGAAGCCAACAAGACAATTTACAGCCGTCTTCCTTTTTTCAAAGACCTGCAAAGTTCAATCAAAATAGCATTAACTTAAGCCTTCGAGGGAAAAGTTTACTATCCAAAATAATATATTATCAAGTGCCGGCAGCCCATCAATGAGGTCGTAATAATGCGTAAAGGAAAATTCTCATTATGTTTCTGGAAGTAGAACTGCGAAATGAATGGAACAGTTGTTTAGACAATCTCAAATGAATAAAACGGCATTCCGTATCTATTAACTACTAATATTCTAAGCCATAGATGTCCTCTAAAATATGATATGATTGCAAACCAGTATTCTTACGCTTTAGTTTTACCATTTTAAAAATTTAAAGAGATTATAAAGAAAAGCCGCATCGATTATTTCTATTACCTTAGTATCCTTGATATGCATGAAAAAAATCCTAATCCCTATGATTACGTTGTTTGCTCTTATTGCAGAGATTCGTGGCATACAAAGTTTGATTGCCCCAAACTTCATTATATCCCCTATACTTCAGAGGTGGCGTATCACGAACAAAAAACACCTGGAAAGAATGTGGAAAGAGCAGCATTCAAAAGATTAATCAAAAGTATTAACTGCTATCGCTTAAGAAAGCATTTTTATAAATCATTGGAGAAGTAAGTCACCTCTTCCATATAATAGGATTAAGTTGAACATCAATTAAATGTTGATGTTGCTGAAAATTTTACTCAGTACTTTTAGCCATGGAATTGTGATAATTTAAAGGAAATAGCAATGGGAAGGGGAAAAAGAAAACTCACACGATTTGGCAAAACAATCCTTCAATCTCTGAGAAAAATTCACTCAATGGAAGAGATGGAATTTAAACTAGAATTGAGAATGTCCAAAAGCGGCGTACAACATGATTGATTGTGCACTCCATTTGATCAAATTAAATATCATCAAAGAGTAGTGCTTATTACCCTTTATCACATAAGTATGTTAGAAGAAATCATAAGTGTAATTAATTATTTAAATAGTCCTTTCTGCAGAAAGGCAAGAGAAGATACTCATATAATAAAAAAAATCATAAGTAAAAGGTAAATAGCTGCTAGAAGAAACTATTATCTCGAGCAAGTTTTGCTAGAAGTCAAACCATTAACACAGACTAGCTGATAAAGGTCATTATTGGTTCCACATCGAATCACCATCAAATCGCATAAAAAACTGCAAACAGACCTACATTAGAGCATTCTAACGAAATTGAGACTTATGAACTGTTACACGTTGGATATGCAGCCGCGCAGGCAATATATTGAATTATACCAAGACAAGTTTTATCGATCTCTCCATTTACATAAGAACTATTATACATGTCTACATAGTAAGAAAGAGCTAAGTTATCTCGTGTATCACTATCAGCTATTACTTAATCTGACACTGCCCATTGAATCGAACTATCTGCTTTAATGTTTATTTACAGCAATATGAGGAATTAGAAAAAGCAGAGGAAGGAGCAGTATCGCCATTCCAGTATGGATAGCAGTGACCTTGTACTCCAATTATCTCAAAAACTAATCCCATTACTATTATGATCAGGGTGGACATTGATTTTCTTATTGAATATTATATTTTAAATCAATCATAAACCTCCGTCATTTTAATCACAAACTGAATAAGTATCATAAATAACTTGAATATTTCAAAAAGAGATTGCATGATAAGCTAGTTTAGCCATCAATCAAGCATACAAGCCGTGCAACATCCCATTACCTGGCAGTCGGGAGCAGAACAGTTGAATGGGTTACCTTTGCAGCAAAGGCAAATTTAGATCACTTCTTCTTCTTCAGATGACGCAGAAGACTGGGCCTCTTCCTGATTAATTTCTGCAATTTCCTCCTCAGCCTCATTAATTTCTTCCTTAACGATCTCTTTCTTATCTTCTGAAATTGGCTATTAATTGCTTGGTGCAAATTCCGCCAAAGTTTGTTTATACTTTGCTTCTTCTTCCTCAATGTAAGCCTCATCAACTCTTTGCAATAATTGCGCTTTATAGTGATTATAAAGTTCTCGTGACGGGGAAGCATTGTTTTCTTCGAGACTACTGACAAAATTGACGAAGACTATTTAATAAAAATGTCCTTTCTCTTCTTCAATTAATAATTTTTTCAAGGCATCTGTTTCAGCTTTGAATTTCTTCCTTTTTTAATCTTCCTCTTCTTTTCTCTTTTCCTGGTATTTTTTATATTTTTTAACTCCCAATTTGCTGCCTTCAGCGAACTCATTGTGAGCGTAGTCCACAAAATATTTCTTATCATATATGATTTCCTTGTTCTTTTCCAATGATTCTTCCAATTTTTGATGCTTCCTACGGAAATCAAAGTACTCCCTGTAACGAACAAAATTGAACGCCTATTATTTATCTAGGACGAACTTGACATAGTCCTTCAAATATTTAGCGAACTATTTGTAATCATACTTTCTTTTCTCTTCGGGATAGAATAATTTATTCTAAATGAGTTCTTGAATATAAGAGTAGATATAGGTTTACAGGAAGAAGGGGTTTTTGAGACTGGGCAAGATGGTGGATGCTTTGTGATTTATGCGCCACATGCGGTAACTCAGAAAGGATTCGTTTAAACCCATCTCGGTCATGTTCTTTTCATACTCGCAATAAAAACTCACCTCTTCTTCAAAGTATTTAATAGCATTCCTACTCGAATCAATCAAAACGAAAAAGTACTACCAAAAATTGAGATAGTATTCCATGACTGTAAATATTTACTGCTCGGAAGGGTTTTTCTCGTATTTTTGAGTGAGAAAAGTTGTGAATTAGGGGCTATAATAAAATAGATCGTTTTAATATTTATTGCTGGTTTTTCTGAGGTACAGATAATCAGAAATAACTAAGTCTTTACCGTTGTCAGCCAAATTTTGACAGTACTAAATAAAGTATTTCGCTTATCTTTCGATGAAGAGTTCAAGATAGTTGGAGTTGATTCCTGAAGCGAAGTTGAATTCATTCATCAAGTTTTCCCATTCAGGAGAGTAGGCGCACAGTTCCTTATAAAGTTTAGTCAGCTTTATTTCTTGAGGAATTGAGAGACTTGTACAAAGTTGCTCTGAAAATTCAGAAATAAAGCCCATCTCAATACCTTTTTGCAGATTACGCAAGTAGAAGTATTCGCTCATTGCTCGAGAGTTCTCGTTAAAAATATCTCTGAAAATTTCAGAGCTATAAAGGCAAGTTTGGATTACAGCCTCGAGATTTGTGTTAAATCCCTTCAGAGATTGAATGATTTTTTTGGTTAATATGCTTTCGATTCGCACAATATTCAAATAATTCATGTAAAGAGATGATTCATCGAAAGATACACTTTTGTGAATCTATTTTTTATTGTTGTTGTAATCTACATGAACATCTTTAAAGCAGTCTCGATGATAAATAAGACTATTATTGTTGCAGTTATCATTTTAGCAGACCAAGAATTACCCCAGATACTTGACTACTCCTGTGACTCCTCCTGAATTCATAAATTTTAAAAGAGATATAAATAATACGAAATTCAAATAAAATTTAAATTATGTTGAAATATTTTCTTGAATCATTTTTTGATGAACCGTATTGAAGTTTTATACTGGAAATTATTTTACCAAAGCAGCAAAAAAACATAATTCTTCATCTTTCTCTATAAATATCTAAAAGTCATTTAGTTGGGGTTAATTGTAAAATCAGCATTAATGTCTAGAGTGAATCATTTAGCAGGCTCGAACCCATGCGATCGCAGGCAATTGTTATGATTGTTTATTTATGTTTTGCATTCATCTTGATTTTTATTAAAAAAGCATTAGTCTCTTAGTTTTTTCGTCTACTTACACACACAGCATGGCCCAAGCTTTTTTGGTTTGGGAACACTTTCAAGCTGACAATTTCCTGATGATAACTGACTCATTGAATTAAAATCGACAGAATTATTTTTAATTTTCGATAACACGATCCATCAAATAAGCTGGCAATAATAAATAAACGACAATAAATTGAAGAGTCTGCATAAAAATAATTAACTCAATACTAACTTTAAATATATGCATATTTGGAAGCCTATTTATAAATATAATTGTTAATTTAAGATATTACTATGGAGGGAAACGGGATGTTTAATGGCCCAATTAAAGAGCTCACCCAAGTTATCTACGACAACGCCCCCTTTACAATCAATTAAGTGAGAATCATCTCGCACACTATTGGCCTCCCAATTGCTTAAAACTATTCAAAGGAGAGAATATTTTTTACAATTGCGCAAGTCATATTGAATCTTATCGATAAAATCATTTCGAAAGACAAATATCACCTCGAACAGCAAGCTCAACTCACCTTTTCTTTAACTCAAAAATTCCCTCTTTAGTTAGGTTTGGAGGGAAAGTCTATGGTTAATAGCAGTCCTCACTGTCTTGCAGGCAATTTGAATATATCGGCTCTAATATTCAGTATATACTGTCCTAAAATGTCCATATGGGATATCATTAATAAAATTACATCAATTAAAGAAAAGCTATAACAATCGGAGCTTATCCTTGAAGATGTGACTCTAAGTAATAGAATATTTAAGCCTCAAAACCTCAAAGACAACTACATTTGCTACTGCGAGATGTATCCATCAGCCCCTTATAAATAGAAAGATTCTTTTAGATGTCAGCACTGCCTTAGTATCTTTCATGAGGAATGCCAATCAACAAATCTACTTTGCAATAGTTGCTACATGCGTTTTTGTCTGATGGATTTGGACTCTTCAATTACGGATCCATTCAACCTCAATAAAGAAATACAAATTTATTACTTCAGCTACCTTCGAAACGATTATCCTTTTGCCCATAATACCAATAGTTGTATTTTCTTTCATATTATACGCTTCGATGTTCCTGAGCTTTCACAGCAGATGGATCGCAAAGAGAAATGCATTCAAATTCGAGTAAGCATCGCTGATGGAGTCTTCCCTAGCGAGTTGCAGTTAACTTCAAGAGTGGGGATCAAGGTAAAATAAAAGAAATAGCTGTGGGAAGTAGATAATGTGGAGTATTATTTCTATCTCAACCATATTCCTATATCCTATGCCAATAGTATTTCAAAAAATTGTATTATCTTTCACATAATGCCGCGTAACCTGACGGCCTAAAATAATGTACTGGTAGTTAAATGCGTCAAGAAATAACATAACTTTAAAACAACTGATTAAATACCCACTTATCCTGTCAGAGAAGAAAAGAAAACAAAAATCATTATGATTGGAGTTTTCATGGTGACGAAGACAAAACAAAAAAAGAAATATAATCATAACTTTAGATCTAATTCAGTTAATGCCCTGAATAACGTCAGCATGAGCCAATCTTATTACTATCTCGAGTATATTTTTAAGAGAATTCATGATGATATTAACTATCAAATCGTGGAATTAATAGATGGCTCCAGTAAAAAGAAGATTGAAACTCCAGTAAGGTCTTATGGATGCAACCATCTTGAGTGTTTTGACTATGAGTAGTTCAGAACCAGAATTAAATCGACTGTCCATAAGATAAACCCAGCCAAAAAAGACAGCTTTCCCATCACCCAAACCAGTAAAAGTTCAATTTACTACGATTTAGATAATGATATCATTTAAATATAATCAGATTCAGTAGAAATCATCGAGCCTGTAGTTATATAGCCTTCCTTTATCAAAAACAGCTCAATCAATCTTAAAAATAATACGAGAATCAGCAGATTTAAACGAAAGATACAAAGACAAAAAAAATCATAAAATACCTAATCACTCTATTGTCCCATCTGCAATAGAAAATTACTAACGCTCTATGTTGACCCCCTATTCAACTAAATATTACGCAATTCAGGCTTTTACTCGAAAGTGAAGATTCTCAAAAGTGGAGAATACACGTTCTAAGGTGCAAAGACCGTTTGGGATAAATGATTTGTATTAATGATTGTTGTCTTATATATTCTAAAGTTGAGAAATTTAAGAGATGCATAATTAACATACAGCTCAAGATATTTTTACTCGCAACGATCATCACAACCCCTTTCGTATCAAGATACCCAGCCACAATGTCACTCAATAAAATATTAATAATTTATGTCATGGGTACA
>Ga0302268_1000156_pt1 | contig 42576 bp, 33 predicted proteins | sample III_Bog_E2_1_FD_194554 | JGI IMG/M metagenome (GOLD analysis project Ga0302268, IMG submission 194554) | Peat permafrost microbial communities from Stordalen Mire near Abisko, Sweden - III_Bog_E2_1 | ecosystem: Environmental > Terrestrial > Soil > Wetlands > Peat | place: Sweden: Abisko... | reverse complement strand
GGCGAAGGAACCAGACGGGCGTTCGATCGACGGGGCGGCGCAGACAGGCGCGCACAAAGCGGCTTCCGTCAAGAATGGTGTCGGGCGCCGTCTCAAGAACGGTAGGTTTTGGTTGAATGGAGTCCATGTGTCGATTTTAATGGGCATTTCCCAATTGGTGGAGCGGCATTGGTCACAGGAGATGGAAGGCCAGCAAATACTGCTCTGCAGCCGCTTCACTCTGCTTTCAGCATGCCCCGCATGTCTTTGAGCAGGCGAAACAGATGATAGGGGTCGGTTGGAGAGGCAACAAAATCGAAGTGCTCGTAGAAGGCCCTTGCCGAGTCGTCCTTTGCGTGGACGGCAAAAGCGCGAATCCCCGCGATCTCCGCCGCCTGGAGGGTGCGTAACATGGCGTCTTTGAGAAGACCGGCCCCCATCCCTTTGCGTTGCCATGGGGTGGCTATCGCCAGGCGTGCCAGCAGCATGATGGGGACAGGGTGCCTTGCGAGTCCCTTGGCCAGACGCGGCGGAGCGTCCTGGTATTCGACCTGTCCCACAACCAGGGTGTAGTAGCCTGCCGTTTCCTCGTCCACCAGTGCGAGATAGGTCTGCGAGGCTCCGGCCTGCTGGCTTTGCAACGCATACCGAATCAGAAACCGGTTGAGTGCTTCGACGCCACATTCAAATCCGTCGACCAGGTGCCTGCGGTCAAGCTTTTCAATTCGAAGCGAAGCCACCTAAATGCTGCCTTCGTCAAATACGCTGGGTTCGTTGAGAAGCCTGGAAAGGCGCGGGGCCGGATGAGGAGGCGCGTCGAGGGCCGCTTCAAAGGCCTTCCATTGCTGCGCGGACAAGCCGAATTTCTGGCGATCGGGAAGGGTTTCCGCGGCGCGGGCAAGGGCGCTTTCCAGCACAAAATCGCTCACCGTTCGTTGCGTAGCAGTGGCTGCGTTTTGCAGATCACGTTTGGCAGAAGGACTGAGGCGAAGATCGAGCTTCTCCGTTCGAGTCTCAGAGCGCAGTTGGGTCGCTGGCATTCCTGCCCCCTTTCAGCACCGTTCGAATTTCAGTATAGCAGGAATGCCAGACAATGTCCTGACAGTTGTTATTCGAATTCGGGTCCGGGTTAGCTCACAAGGGCTGGCAGACATGCGTCGGGGGGAATTCCAAAAGTAATTGGGAATTGAAGCGATGGACGTGTATATTTTGCGAATGCATTCACCCCTCGTTGCCTGCATCGCCGGTTTTCTCTTCGCGACTTCAACGGTAGTTTATGCCAATGCGATCCTTAGCGATGACGCCGCTCTGGCTAGCACGCTAGCGAATGTGCCCCCATCCGCTTCGAGGCCCGTCATCATTCATGAGGATGTAGCCGTTGGCATGCTGATCTACAAGGTCAATCCTGAATACCCTGCAAAAGCCAAAAAAGACCGCATATCCGGAATTGTGATCCTTAAGGCTACGATTTCCAAAGCAGGAGAGATTTCGGATCTTCACGCTGAATGCGGCCCGGAGATTCTGCAGGAACCGTCGCTCAAGGCCGTCCGAGAGTGGAAGTATCGCCCTTATCTATTGCGCGGCGAACCCGTTGAGGTGCAGACAACAATAAGGGTTACATTCGCCTTGGGCGGCAAGAAAAAGCTGCCATTCAGCAAGGACTCCTGTCCGGTCGAATAAGTGCAGCCAATTCCAAAGACCAGCTCATGGCGGCGAACGCCTGCAAACACAAAAAAAACGGCCCCCGTCATTAACGGGGGCCAAGTTGCCTTGGTTCTCTCGTTTGTCGAGAGCTTTTTTGGCGGCCTACGGCGGGGTAGCCGTCTGCGCGGAAAGGAGCCTCGGGGGGGTGGCTGCGGCTTTACGGCCGCTCCGCACCTGTCGAGGAAGCATCCTCATGGGGTGGTGATGCTCCCTGGGCCGCCAAACTGTTTTCCATCAACCGCACATGCACGCTGCTGGTGCGCACCGGCTTGTCGTCGTCATCGGACTGGCCGTGTGCGTTACCCAGAGCCACTGCATGGAGGCGGTAGACGGGAATTTCGTGTTCGGTTACGAGATACCGCTTGACCGCTTCGGTCAAACGCTCGGAACTCTGGATACCGGCGCTGCCGGCGAGGGGCGAATGCCCTTCCACTTCAAGGATGTAACCCTGCTTGCCGGTCACGCTGGCAGCCAGGTCGTCGAGTTGTTTCTTGGCTGCCGTCGTAAGAATCGGCTGGCCGCCCCGAAATGCGACTTCCGCTTCCGTGGTCTGGCGATACTGGTCCAGGCCCTTGACGGTCGAGTTCAACTGGTCCACATGCCCGGATGCGCCCTGCGCGATGCCGTTGGCGTTCTGCGCCTGGGTTCCAGCCGCGGTTGCCACCTGGTTGGCCGCATCGGCTGTGGACTGCGCCTGGTGAATGCCGGCCTGTGCGCGGCTATCCACGTCCTTGATGTCGTTGGCGTTCCTGGCGTTGATGCCGTCCAGTTCGGTGAGCCGGTCGTTGATGGGGTCAGTCTGCTTCTTTACCCACTTCTTGCGGGCGAAGGGATTGACGCGTCCCCAGAACCCCTCCTTCGGCGTGTTCATTGACGATGCTGCCGGGGAGGGCTGTGTCGCCGAAGGAGGAGTGCTCTGAGGAGTCCCGGAGGGCTGATTCTGCTGAGCCAGCGCGGGATATGCTACTGCAGATGCCAGCACAAGGAGAGCGATCTGGCGGGGGAACGGGCTCGAAAGTATTGCATTCGATCTCATGGTGTGAACCATCCTCAACTGTGGGTTCCGCAGCAGGAGATACTCCGCGGGGTGAGCTTCACTGTCTGCTCGCCCTCACTAATAGCAAGGCCGATGCCAAACTGGGCAGCCCCCCAGCGCGATCCTATAGGCGATTGATAATGTGTGGTTTATAGGATTCTCTTTGTGACGCAGCAGGCTGAAAAAAGTGAATTGAGAGGCTCAAGAACGTGTAGTTTTTTCAACATCGTGTAATTTTTACCGAGTAAAGTCGGGAAGCCAAGGCTATTGGGCTTCGACGTGGATCACGCGAATCTGGGGATACGCTCCGTCCCAGTCGGGCGAGACGGCGTCAAAGATCAGCCGGAAGTCGTGCGCATCGCCGGGCTTCAGCGGAGCGGCCGAGACCGATTCGAGGTCGACATAGGGATCGCGCGTACGGATCAGTTTGAGCGGCTGGGTCTCGTTCTGCGCCACCTCATGGGTGTAGCTGCGAAATAGCACCTGCACGGTGACGCCGGTGACGGTGCGGCCGCCGGTGTTGGCAATGTGGCCGTCGACGTAGGTCACTTTGCCGCCGGCCAGGTTGGACGACTCGCTCATGACCAGCCCGGTGATGGGCAGGCTGGCTGCGTATCCGTCCAGAGCGGTGGAGATGGGTGTAACGCTGACCGCAGGCCTGCCATGCGGCAAAATCAGCATAAGAGCCGCCGCGACAACCAGCACCACGGCGGCAGCCACGGCCAGCGGCAGCCAGTTGCGTTCACGCGGCTCCTCACGGGGAGCAAAGGAGGGCGGGACGGGGTTGGAAGGTGTGCTCACGAGCGGATTCTACACCTGTTACCGAAGGAATACTCCAGGCTTCCGCGTTTTGATAGGTAGGCGCAGGGATTTTCCCCGGTCAGTCGATAAGTGAATTGGCGATAGTTTAATCGGCGCTCATGAATCTTTTTTTTGATTTGTGGACTCTCATTAGAGACTCCCTTGCGAGTGGGCGCGCGTACCTCTCTCAAAACGCGATTCAAACCGAACCTTCACCCTCCCCCCAAACCGGACCTAAGAGCCCGGCGCAACCAACAAGGATAGGCAGGAACACGATGCAGACCAACTCGCAAGCCGCATGCAGCGCCTCGCCTTCGCTAGGCGCCGCGCAGACCCGCAGCGCGGAAGACCTGATCTACCAGGCCATCACCATCGCCGCAGCCCTGTTGCTTCTGGGCAGCCTGTGGGCCTTCTGACCCCTCAATCGCTGGACATGCGCATGAACATTTGAAGCGGTTTGCTCGTTTCGACCGTTACTGTGGTTTTGCCGCGCGGCGCATGGCCACAATGTACCAGCTCATGGTGCCGAAGACGGCCAGCAGCGACACCGGCATCAGCAACAGGGGCAAGCCCAGGGTCTGGTGCCGCGCTGCATCGATCGTGGAGGATTGAATCCACAGGAACAGGCAGATCAGTTCCACCTTCAGCCAGGTGATCATGCGAATCGCAAGCGCCTCCAGCCGGGGACGGTTCTCCGGGGTTACGCGCACCGGGTAGTTGAAGGCCGAGGGAAACTGCGAGACCACGGTGATGCTGAGATAAATCAGCGACCCTACAACCGGCAGCAGAAACAGCGTGATCGACGATCCCCAGGCGTTTGGCCGGCCAGCAACATCGAAGTGGGTGGGAATCTTGTCCCGCAGATGATTTGGGCCGGTCAGAGCGCTCCACGTCATCCAGAACATGGCCGCAAGGGCCGCGGCTCCAATCACTTCCAATGCCTTGCGCATCCGTCTTCTCCGCAGATTAGTCTCACCGGAAACAATACACCGTGCGGCGATGCAGCTGGGCATCCCTCAACGGCGTCTGCCGCACCGGGGGTGCCAGGAGCTCAACCGAAGGTGGCTTTCTTGACTGTCTGGCGGAAGTCCTTGCCGGTCATATCGATGCACACGCACATCTCGGCCAGGCGGGAGCGCATGCGTTCGCCGATGCGGTCGCCGAGGGTCTGCTCGCGGGCGGCGCGCTCGGCCTCAGTCTGCGCTCCCGCGCCCGGCGGCTGGTCCGGGTAGTTGGTGGTGATGATGGTGGTCTGCTTGTCGTTGTAGCGGGTGTTGAGGATCAGCGCGACCGTGTCCCATACCCATTCATTCGGCTTCTGCGCGCCCAGGTCGTCCAGCACCAGCACCTCGGCGGCAAAGACCGGCTTGAGCAGTTCGAGCTCGGTGGTGTTGACCAGCGGGTTGTAGCTGTTCTGGATGCTCTTGAGCAGCTCGCGATAGTCGCAGAAGAGCCCCTTGACGCCGCGCTCCTGCACCAGGCGGCGCAGCACGCCAACGGCCAGGTGGGTTTTGCCCACGCCAATGGAGCCGGTGAAGAGCAGCCCCTTCCCTGCTGTGTCGACCGGGTACGCCTCAACAAAGCGGCGGGCGGTCAGATGCGCGCGGCCCAGCGAGGAGTCGGCGCCCCGAAAGGCGGTCTCGTAGCCGTCGAGGGTGTAATGGCGGTAGCGCTCGGGAATGTGCGCGGCGGCCAGGCGGCGCTCTTCCCGCGCCATCTCCTGACACTCGCACGCACGCGAGACCCAGTGGCCGCTCTCATCCACCACCCGGACCAGGCCGACTCCATCGCAAATTGGGCAAACACTCATCTGTTCCCAGCTTATCGGAACCGGCATGGTGGCCGCGCAGTGCAGGTCCGGTGCCCGAATGTGGAAAAGCAGCGCGCCGGTGGTTAAAATCAGGGACTAGGGAATAGGAACTAGGGCTTTCAGCAGTCTGGTCAAGGAGAACATTCACGTGACACGAATTGCTACACGCGCCACCTTCTTTGCCGCCGTCCTTCTTACCGCAACGCTGCCGTCGAATCTGCTCAAGGCGCAGGAGCCTGCCAGCCTGCCGGAGACCAAGGCGCCTGCTCCAACCCAGGTGGCGCCGGCTGCCAAGCCCGCACCTCCCGCGGAAGACTGGCGGAGCAAGTACGAGTTACAGCTCAGGAACGATTTTCCCTGGCTGGCCAGATTCAAGGAGGACGACGTGAAACTGGGAGCGCCCGCGCCCGGCGAAAAGCGCGTCGTATTCATGGGGGACTCCATCACCGAGGGCTGGCACATTGACCAATCGTTCCCCGGCAAGCCCTACATCAATCGCGGCATCAGCGGCCAGACCGCCCCGCAGATGGTGCTTCGCTTCCGCCAGGACGTGATTGACCTCAAGCCCAAGGTCGTCGTCATCCTCGCCGGGACCAACGACATTGCCGGCAACACCGGACCCGAGACCATCGAGGAGATCGAGGGCTATATCGCATCGATGAGCGAACTGGCCCACGCAAATCATATTCGTGTGGTGCTGTGCTCCATCCTTCCCGCGTTCGACTACCCCTGGAAGCCGGGCCTGACGCCTGCGCCCAAGATCCTGGCCATCAACGCGTGGATGAAGGCTTACGCAGCCCAGCATGGCGACATCTACGTGGACTTTCACACCGCGATGAAGGACAGCCGCGAGGGCCTGCCCGCCGCCCTCAGTAACGACGGCGTGCACCCATTGCCGGCCGGCTACGCGATGATGGCGCCACTGGCGCAGGCGGGGATTGTGAAGGCGCTCAAATAAAGCAGGGATTAAGGGACTAGGCACTAAGGGACTGAGAGGCTAGAGACTGGGACCAGCGATCCTTGACGAACCTTTCCAGCTTGGATCGGAGGCGTTGAATGACCGATTCAGCCTCGGTTCTTCCTAGTCCCTCAGTCCCTAGTCCCCTAGTCCCTTTGTTCATCCGATTGCTAATCCGTCGAAATCCCCCTACAATAGATGAGGAAGAGTGTAGGAAAGGTCTGTCTCTAGCGATGCCCAAGGAAAAGATTCATCCCAATTACGCCGCGGTGAAAGTTGTATGCGCCTGCGGGAACAACTTTGAAACCCGTTCGACCCACAAGGGCGAAATTCACGTGGAAATCTGCTCGAACTGCCACCCGTTCTTTACCGGCAAACAGCGCCTGGTAGACACGGCGGGACGCGTGGAGCGCTTCCGCCGCAAGTACGCCAAGGCCTCCGAGGTTTCGGCGGCCAAGTAACGGACGCCGAATTCAATCGGACTGGACGATTGGGCCTCCGCCGCGGCGGGGGCCTAGTTGCGTTAAGAGCTAGCTTCTAGCCTTTAGCTTCTATCTCTTAGCTTGTACTTGCCGATGAATGCGGCGTTGCGGAACGAACCGTTGCAATGCAGGGAACACGATGGCCATGCGAAACACCAAGCGCTCCATTCAATCCGCGGTGACGATTGACGGCGTGCCGCTGATCTGGCGGCTGCACCGCGAGCAGAATTGGAGCGATGACCAGAATCCGACCGGCCTGGCGATTCATGTGCAGGTGGTGGGACCGGTGCGGAGAGAACTTTATCTCGAGTATCCGGCGGTTCGTAAACAGTCGAATGGACAGGCTGCGCCCGCGCTCACCGTGCGGCCGCCGATCTCAGCCGCCAAGGTTGCCGGCCACATTCGCGAAGCGATGGCGGCCGGCTGGGACCCGGAATCGCGCGGCAAGCCGTTCGTGTGCGAAATAGCTGAGTTGCCGAGTTGATCTGGAGAACGGATTTCATGGCGGGCAAGGGCTTTACGGTGAAGAAGGATTGGGACAACCCCAAGGAGCACCAGATGCCCGCCGGGACGCGGGTGCCGGCCGAGGTGCGCGTGGGGACGGTGCTGGTTTCTCCGGCTACCGTGCTGGCTCCCATGGCCGGCGTCACCGACACGGTCTTCCGCCGCTTCATTCGCCACGCAAGTTTGTTTTCAACGACCGCAGTTGACGAGACCCGCCCTAGCCACAACAACAAAGACGTGGCGAGGGAGGAGCATCCAACAGAGACAATTGAGAGCACCGTGACTAATTCCCAGTCCGGCTGCGGGCTGCTGATGACCGAGTTCACCTCGGCGGACGGGCTGGCGCGCATGCGCGAGTCGAAGCGGCGGCGCTATCTCACCTTTTACGACGACGAGCATCCCATCGGCGCGCAACTGTTCGGCTCCAACGCCGAGACGCTGGCCGAGGCGGCGCGCATTGTGGAGGAGACCGGCTTCGATACGGTGGACCTGAACCTGGGCTGCCCGGCCAAGCGCGTGGTGGGCTGCAACGGAGGTTCGGGCCTGTTGCGCGACCTGCCCAAAATCGGCGAGATTTTTCGCACGGTGCGCAAGGCGGTGACGATTCCCTTCACCGTCAAGTTCCGCATGGGCTGGAACGAGAAGCAGATTGTGTGCGTGGAGTTGGCGCGGATGGCGGAGGCCGAGGGATTGAACGCCGTGGCGCTGCATGCGCGGACGCGAGAACAAGGTTATAGCGGCCAGGCGCAATGGGAGTGGATTGCCGCCATCAAGCAGGCGGTGCGCATTCCGGTGATCGGCAACGGCGACATTCGCACCCCCGAGGACGCGGCGGCCATGGTGGCGCAGACCGGTTGCGACGCGGTGATGATTGGGCGTGCGGCGCCGGCCAACCCGTGGATCTTCAGGCAGATTGCCCAGTACACGGCAACTGGCATGTACGACCGGCCGACCGTGGAAGACCGCTACCGGATGATCCGTGCGTATTTCCAGATGCTGCTGGACGAGGCGGAGGCCACAAAAGATCTCCCGCGCAGCGATCGGATGGGGGAAACCGCCGGCAAGATGAAGCAGTTTGCGACGTGGTTCACGCACGGCGTGCCGGGGGGAGCCAAACTGCGCGCGGCCATCTACCACGCACGCACCGGGGCCGAAGTGCTGGCCCAGGTGGAGCTGTTTTTCACCGCGCGTGCAGCGGAAGATCTGGCCGCCGAAACCGCTGGACGGATGACCGAGGAAGAGGCGGTCGAGGGCTTCCCCGAATCCGCGCTCGTTTGCGATTAGGAGCAGGCCGCAACGCGCAGCTTCTGAACTGCGGCAACCCTCCGTTTTCCCCCACTCTTTCGAGTCATTGCGCTCCAGAATCATGGGTATATAGTGGACTCAATCTATTTGGTAGGCTCGCCTGAGGGCCCGTGGCGCGAACGCTGAAAAAGAAATTGCTGGCATGGATGTGCGGCTTGGCCGCAGTCAGCCTCTTTGCGCCCTTCTGCCCTGCCCAGCGCTACAGCTTTGCGACGGTTACCGAGGGACTGGGCAACCTCAACATCAACTGCATTGCAGAGGATCGCACGGGCTACCTCTGGATCGGCACCGAGAACGGCCTTTATCGCTACGACGGAAGCAGCTTCAAGCAATATGGGGCGGCGGAGGGCCTGGGCGGCCACACCGTCCAGAGCCTGTTTGTGGGCCTGGACGGAACGCTGTTCGTGGGCACCACGAGCGGCATCTACTTCGAGCTCAAGAACGGCAACTTCGCCGAGATCAACCCGCCGGGAACGGTGAAGCAGTTCTCGCAACGGATCGGGAGCGTGTTTACCGCGATTTCGCCGGACCAGGTGGCTGTAGCGGACCGAAACGGAGCATTCCTGCTGGAGCACGTTGAGACCGACCGCTGGGCCGCCGCGCCCATGCACCTGGACGGGACGAAGATCTGGAGTGTGATTGCGGGGCCGGGCACCCCACCCCGCGGGAGCGTTCTTTGGTATGGCTGCGACCAGGACCTCTGCCGCCGTGTCGACGGAAAAACGACCCACATGGGCGCGCTGCTGCATCTTCCTGAAGACCGGTGGCTGCACCTGCTCTTCGACCGCGAAGGCCACCTGTGGATACGCGGTTTTTCACACGTGGTTGAAGTGTTTACCGCTGAGAACCGCATCGAATCGCATGAACTTCCCGGCCACTCGGACGAAGTTCCCTATGGCGCCCTGGCCGAAGATGCAAGCGGGCACATTCTTGTCTCGCGAGGCCCTGACCTGGGACTTTTGGAAAAGGGCCAATGGCGCATGGTGACGGCCCGCAATGGCCTCACCCACAACGACATTTCCGCTGTGTTTGTTGACCGCGAGGGTTCCATCTGGATGGCGATGGTGGGCCACGGCCTGATGCGCTGGGTGGGCCAGGACCGCTGGGAAGGATACACCGCCGCGGATGGATTAAGCGACGACGTTGTCTGGTCTACCCTGCGCGACAAGAGCGGGCGGCTATGGATCGGCACCGAGAGCGGCGTGGACTATATTCCCGCCGGCGGTGATACGCCGAAAACGTGGCAGGCGCCGGGAATTGAGACGGGGCGCGCGGTCTCAATGGCCGAGAGCACAGACGGCGCTATCTGGATGGGCAGCGCCGTGGGCAACCTGGTGCGGATCGACCCTGGAACGCTGGCTGCGACGCAATGGAAATTACCGGAGGTCTACCGCGCGCTGAGCGATGGCGGACACCGGCTGTGGATTGCCACCACGGGCGGACTGTACGCCGTGGATGTCGCATCAGGCAGCCGCGCTCCCCAACTGGTGGAAGATCCGGCCATCCCCGATCCAAAGAAACGCTTCACCGATCTTTGCCTGGATCCGAACAAGGCACTTTGGGCCGCATCCGACCAGGGGCTCTTTCGTCTGGATGCGAGCGGCTGGCATCGCATCGATCCTGGGCTCTCCGCCATCAACCCGCTTGAGATCGCGGCCGACCAGCGAGGAAACCTCTGGGCATCCGGCGCATTTGCCGGCATTCGGCGGCTGAAGATCACCGGGGACAAGGTCGTCGAGTCGGAACGGATCACGCGCCCCCAGCTTTTGTCGGACCAGGTGGTTTCACTGGCCGTGGATCGCCGCGGATGGGTGTGGGTGGGCCAGGACAACGGGCTGACGGTCTACAACGGCCGATCGTGGAGGGGCTTCATCCAGGACGACGGCCTGATCTGGAAAGACACGGACAGCTACGCGCTCTACGAGGACCGGGACGGCAGCATGTGGATCGGCACCTCCGGAGGAGTTTCGCATCTGCTGCAGCCGCAATCCGGCCCGCCGCTAACGCCGCAGGCTCCCGTGTTTTCGGGAATCGCCATCGGCGGCGCGGCCGTCGCCAGCGGAACGGAGTTTCCCTGGACGGGCAATCCGCTCGCCATCTCAATGGAAGCGATCGGTTTTCGCGATGCGCGCCAAATCCGCATCCGCTATCGCCTGCTGGGCCTGGAATCGGAGTGGGTGGAGACGGGAGACAAGATTGTTCGCTATCCGCGCCTCGATCCGGGCACGTATCGCTTTCAAGCTCAAACGGTGGACCGCATGAGCGGCGCCGTATCTGCCGTGAGTGAGATCGCGTTTCGCATCACTCCACGCTGGTGGCAGAGCGGGCCCCTGCGCCTGGGACTGATCCTGCTCATCAGCATTGTTGTGGTGCTGGTGTGGCAGTGGCGCGTCCATCACCTGGTGGAACAGAAGCGGCGGCTGGAGATCGCGGTGCACAACCGCACCGAAGACCTGGAGCGCGAGAAAGCCGAACTGCAACGCGCGGAAGAAAAGATGCGTCAGTATGCGGAACATGACGATCTGACCGGCCTTTGGAATCACCGCATCGTGATTGAACGCCTGCACCAGGAGATGGATCGCTCGCGCCGCGACGGCGTGCCGCTGAGCATCATCCTGGCGGATCTGGATCACTTCAAGAACATCAACGACACCTACGGCCACCAGGCCGGGGACAAGGTGCTGCAGGAGATCAGCGCGATCTTCCAGCGTGCGGTGCGGGCCTACGACTCAGTGGGCCGTTACGGCGGCGAGGAGTTCCTGCTGATTCTGCCGGGCTTGAGTTTTGTGGGAGCGCGTCTGCGCGCCGAGCAGTTCCGCATGGCCATTCAGGCGGCGCACATTCATCACGGCGAAACCGCAATCCAGGTGACAGCCAGCTTCGGGGTGGCTTCAGGATTCCCTGAGGACTACGAGGCCATGATTCACGCCGCCGACGCCTCGCTCTATCGCGCCAAGAACAACGGGCGCAACTGCGTCATGGCTTCTGAGATTGGGCTGGCAGGACGTTCCGGCGGAACGACAATCTAAAGGGATGATTGCTGTGCGAGTGGCAGTCGGATCGTCGCGCGTGCGCCTTCGCTGTCTTCACGATTCACTAGGGTGATTTCTCCGCCGTGGGCGCGCGCGATCTGCTGAGCCAGCGCAAGGCCCACGCCGCTTCCGGAAGGCTTGGTCGTATAGAACGGGACAAATAAATTATCGGAGTTCGCAATGCCCAGGCCGCGGTCTTCAATGGTGACCAGCAGGCTGGCGTCGTTGAGCCGCCAGCTTGCGCGCACCGGATGAGAACCGTTGGCGAGCGACGCATCCACGGCATTGGCCAGCAGGTTGATGAACATCTGCTCAAGCTGATCGGGATCGGCGTCAAGCAGCGCGGGCGGTCCGGGCTCGAACTCGACCGGAAGACGCTGTTCGAGCAGAACCACGCGCTCCAGCAGCGGTCCAGCTTGAATGCGCTTCAGGTGCGGCGGCGGAAGCTGTGCCAGCAGCCGGTAAGACTGCACAAAGCGATGCAGCGCATCCGCGCGGCTCTCCACCACGCTCAGGCCGCGGCGGAAATCGTGCAGCGTAGATTCTTCGCCGGCCATGTGGTCAACGCGCGCAAGCAGACTACCTGCGATGGACTTGATAGGCGCCAGCGAATTCGAAAGCTCATGGCCGAGCACGCGAATCAGCCGCTTCCACGCAATCTGTTCTTCTTCCTGCAGCGGCAGGCTTACGTCGGCCAGCAAGAGCAGCGTGTGCGGTTTGCCGTCCTGGCGGAATGTCGTCTTGCGCAGCAGCCAGCGCGTGGAAGCCGAGGTGAACGTTGAACTCATCCGGAAAGAGTGAATGCTCTGGTCGGGCGCGGCAAGCAGTTCTTCCAGACCCAGTTCACGCGCGGAGCGGCCAAAGCAGCGGGCGTACGACAGCCCAAGCAGCTTGACGCCTGCGTTATTCACAAGTTGCAGCAGGTTTTCTCGATCGAAGGCAAACAGCGGCGCGTGCATCACTTCGAGAATGCGCGCCAGCAATGCCGTAGCCTCAAGAGAGCGCACGCGCTGTTTTTGCAGCAGATCGGCAAGCGCGTTCACCTCCGATGCCAGTTCGCCGAATGCGTCGTGCGCGCCGGCTCCGCGGGCACGGAAGGAGTAGTCGCCCTCGCGTAGCGATGAGACAACGTTGGAGAGCGTCTGCAAGGGGCGAATCATGGATTCAATCAGTGCAGCCGCCACCAGGACCAGGTAAAGCAGCAGGCAGCCGAGCAGCAGCAGCATGGGCGCAAGAGTGATTCGCTGCTGGTAAATCAGAATGCCGGCGAAGATCAGCGTGGGCGATCCGAGAAGCAGGCAATAGAGCCACGCCCGGCGAACAGCCGAGCGCCAGCGCCGGTGCACTTGCTTGTCATAGACCATATTTTTCAATGCGGCGATAGAGCGCGGCGCGGCTCAACCCGAGAGATTCGGCAGCCTGCGAGATGTTGCCGTCGCAGCGGCGCAGCACCTTGCGGATGAGCAGCGCTTCGACCTCGTCGATGCTCATGTTTTCAAACGACTGAGGAGAAGACTTGGCGGCGGCGATCGCCAGGTTGGCGGGCTCAATCTCCTCGCCGCGGCAGAGCAGCACCGCGCGCTCCACGGTGTGTTCGAGCTCGCGCACGTTGCCCGGCCATGCATATTGCATCATCTGCTGCATGGCGGCTGGAGAAAACTCGATGACCTGCTTGCGATAGCGTGTGCGGTTGCGGCCGAGGAAGTGCGCGGCCAGCAGCGGAATGTCTTCGCGACGATCGCGCAGCGCGGGCAGGTGGATCTCGACCGTGTTGATGCGAAACAGCAGATCTTCGCGGAAGTTCCCAGCCTTGGCCTCATCGTGCAAAAGCGCATTGGTGGCGGAGAGAATGCGCACATCGACACGACGGGTTTGCGAGGAGCCGACGCGCTCCAGTTCTCCGGTCTCCAACACGCGAAGCAGCTTGGCCTGCTGGCGCAGCGGAACGTTGGCAATTTCGTCAAGGAAAAGCGTGCCGCCATTGGCCAGCTCAAAGCGGCCCACGCGGTCGGTGCGCGCATCCGTAAATGCGCCCTTCACATGTCCGAAGATTTCGCTCTCGAAGGTGCCCTCGGGCAGCCCCCCCGCATTCACGGCAACCAGCGGCCTGCTGGAACGGGGTGAAGCTGCGTGAAGCAGCTTGGCGACAATCTCCTTGCCGGTGCCGTGCTCGCCGGTGATGAGCACGTTGGCGTCCGACGGGCCAACCTGCGCAATCAGCTCAAGAACCGGCTGCATCGACGGCGCTCCGGCCACAAACTCCGGCATGCCTTCGGCGCGCAGCAGGCGATTCTCAAGCTCCAGTTGCCGTGCGCGGCGCAGAGCATGATGCAACTCGGCGTGAACGCGAATCAGCGAGACCAGGCGCTCGTTCTCCCACGGTTTCTGCACAAAGTCGCGCGCGCCGCGCTTGATGGATTCGACGGCCAGATCGATGTTGCCCCACGCGGTCATCACGATCACCGGCAGGCGCGCGTCGAACTCCTGAATGCGCGCCAGCAGATCGAGGCCCTCCTGGCCGGACGTGGTGTCGCGCGTGTAGTTGAGGTCGATGAGCAGCACGTCGTAGTCGCGCAGGCCGAGAGATTCAAGCAGCAAGCCAGGCGAACGGACGCAGTCCACGTCGATCCCCTTCGGGGCCAGCAGCAACTCGACGGCCTCAAGGATGTGCGGTTGATCGTCGGCAACCAGAACCCGGATTCGTTCTTGCTTAGTGGGAATTGTCTGCCTCCACAATGCCTGTCTTGGGGCCGTCGATTGAGATCGCGAGCATGGTTCCCTTCCCTGATTCTAAGGCTACTGATTCACGACGCCCAATTTCGCGTCGTCGATGGAGACCCCAGTCCGCTCCAGCGTTTCCCCGGTGGCGCGGTCGATGTCTACCTTTGCCTTTTCGTAGGCCGTTTGTGCAGCATCCAAAGCGGACTCGGCCACGGCGAGTGCTATTTCCGCGTTCAGCGTATCAAGGCCGGATTTCGCACCGAGCGCCTGCTCCTGTTTGGTGATGCCAAAGGTTTTCTCGGCAAGATCGTGCGCTTTCTGTGCTGCTTGAACGTGGGCCTGGGCCTGTTCAAGAGCAAACTTTGAGTTGCGCACGTCGAAGAGAATGGTCTTCTGCTGCTGCTCAGAAGAGATCTGGCTCTGGCGGTATTCCAATACGGCGCGGAATTGATCGGCCTTGGCCTGGCGGTTGCGCAGATTGATGGAGAGCGTCATGCCGACCTGGTATTCCGGCGACGAGTAATTGAATGTGTTCGCGAACATGGCGGGAAAACCTGTGGGCAGAGTTGTGGTGCAATCCTGCGTCTTGGGGTTGCACAAGGGGTTGGTAGGTCCCGCGGTGCCCGATCCGGCGTAGAGGCCATACATGTTGAGCGTGGGCAAGAGCTCGCTGTTGATGTCCTTGAGGGACTGTTTATGTACTTCGGCCTCCATCTTGTAGATGGCTACCTCGGGCCGCTTCTTCTCGGCCGTGGCGATGAGGTCATCGATGTTTTTGTCGGCGTTCGGGTCGTTTTCTCCCTGTAGATCAAGGGGAATGACCGGCATCTCGTCGATCGCGGGATTGTCGACCTTAGTGAGCGCATTCTTCATCAGCAACTCATTCAGCCGCAGGCTGGCACGCGCCACCGTGAGGTTGCCTTCGGCGGTGGCCACGGCAGACTGATCCGTCATCACCTGCATGGCGGGAATGGCCTGGAGTTCGAGCTGCTTCTGGTCGTCAGATAAATTCTTGTTGGCGAAGCCGAGAGACCGCTCGCTGATCTGCTCGCTGTCGTATGCATTCACCAGGTCCCAATAGATATTTTGCACCTGCGTCACGGTGGCGATTACCTGTGCCTTGAAAGCGAGGTCGGTGATCTGAGCGCCCCGCTTGGCGATGCGGATATACCGCTCGTTGGTGGCGATGCCGAAGCCGGCCAGAAGGGGCTGGGAGATTTGCAGCGCGAAATTGGAATACAGCTCGGGATTGATGAGGTTATAAGGGGTGTTCTGGGCAACACGCTCGCCCTGATAGCTGATGGAGAGGTTGGTGCCGATGGGGAATGACTGCGAGAAGCTCGACAGGACCTCGATGGTGTTGGTCTTCAGCGTCGGCACGCCGCTGACTATCTCGTTGGCCTCCTGGGTGGTGGTGTGATCGACAAAGCCTCTGAAAGTGAGATAGGGATCGAAGGACGGAACGCTCGTACCCGCGCCCAAAGTGGAAGTAACGATGCCGCCGTTACCGGCAGAGAATCCCGGTCCCGAGGAGCCGCTTCCACCGCTGGAAGAAGCGGAAAAACCACCCTGGGTGCCCTGAACGATGGCGGTGTTGACGCCGTTGGCAGTGCTGCCTGCTTTGGTGCGCAGGATATCGGTCTGAGCGATGGGAAAGTTATAGCGGAAAGAGGCCAGATCGAGATTGTTCTCGATGGCCACCGCGATTGCGTCCTTCAGCGAAAGATAGATTTTGCCGTCACGGATGAGGTTCTCCAGGCGCGGCGAGTTGCTGAGATCCAGCTCAGGCGCGGTGCTGGCGCGGTACGGCGCGAGCGGATTATGCGAATGAGGCATTGTCACTCGAAAGGGTGTGGGCGGAGCAAACAGTGGCGGCTGCTGTGCCTGTTGCATCTGCTGGGCGAGCGTCGGGGCCGGAGCGGCGGGGGTTGGAACTGGAGCATCCGGCGTTTGCGGCTGGGCAGCGGTCGGCGCCGGCTGCTGCGCGGAGGAAGGCGCGGCCTGTTGCGCTGCCGGCTGGGCGGCGAGAACGAGGTTCACCTGCAAGAGAAGAATGGCAACTGCGGACTTGATGCAGCGTGCCGAATTGGACTTGGAATAATTCACTGGGCACTAACCTCCGCTGCTCTTGGTTCAAGAAATTCATCGCGAGTAAGCCAGCCGTCGCGCAACTCGAGGATGCGCTTGCCGTAGCGCGCATTCTCCTCGGAGTGCGTGACCTGCACGATGGTTGTGCCCGCGCGATTGAGTTGGCAGAAGAGTTCCATGATCTCGCGGGCCTGCGTGGAGTGAAGATTGCCTGTGGGCTCGTCGGCCAGCAACAATGCGGGCGCATGCACCACGGCGCGCGCGATGCCCACCAGTTGCTGCTGCCCGCCGGAGAGCTGCGAGGGAAACAGATCCTTCTTGGCGACGATATTGAAGCGGTCGAGAATATCGGCAACCATGCCTTGGCGCTCTTTGGCGGGAAGATTCTTGTAACTCAGCGGCAGATCGATGTTTTCGGCGACGGTGAGATCGTCCAGTAAGTGATAACTCTGGAAGACCATGCCGATGCGCTGACGGGCCAGGTCGGCGCGCTGCTTGCGATTGAGTTTGTGGGCCGGGGTTTCGCCGAACCAGTACTCGCCAAGCCAACTGTCATCGAGCAGGGCAAGCACGTTCAGCAGCGACGACTTCCCTGCTCCGGATGGACCCATCACCGTGACGAACTCGCCTTCTTTGATCGTGAGCCCGACGCGGCGAAGCACCCAGGTTTCAGTGTGGCCGGTTTTGTAACTGCGTTCTACATTTTTCAGTTCGATCATGGCGTTTGTGCGACTCCCATCTTGTTGTTCCGAACAATCTTTTTAGAAAATCTGTGATGCATCCTCTGCAATGCGTTTCATTTCTTACGTCGAACGCAGGGTTTCAATCGGATCAAGCCTGTAGGCGCGCCAGGCAGGCAGCAGGCTGGCAATCAATGCGGCGAGCAGCAGCACCAGTGAAACCGAGGCGAAGGTAAAGAGATCGAGTGGTTTGATGCCGAAGAGCATGCCGGCAAGAAAGCGAGTAAGCGCTGTGGCGACCACCAGTCCCATGGCCAGTCCCAAAGCCGAGAGAATCATACCGCGGCGGAGGATCAATGTGAGCACGTTCGATCTCTGCGCGCCGAGCGCGATACGCAGGCCGAGCTCAGGCGTCCGAAGAACGACCATGTAGCTGAGCAGCGCGTAGAGGCCGATGGCCGCAAGGATCATTGCGATGGCTGCGAAGGCGCCGATGAGGACCGTCTGGAATCGCTGCTGCGCCGTGGTGCGCGCCAGATCGTCGGTGTAGGGATGGAAACGATAGACAGGCAGCCCGCGATCGATCTCGGCAACCGCGGCGCGCACGGCGCTTTCGTAGCTTGCGGGATTGCCTGCTACACGCAAAGCAATGGCGGGTGGCGCCAACGGGCCCTGTTCAATGGGAATGTAGTACTCCGGCTGATCGGCTTCCATCAGATTGCCGCGCTTCACATCTGCTACCACACCGACGATTTCGCGGCTGGGGGATTCGTCGCCGACACCAACGCCGGAGGTCATGCGCCGGCCCACCGCATCGGCATCGCCGAAGAACTTTTTCGCGAAGGCCCCATTCACGATGACGACGGGCTGCCCGTACATATTCTGCTCTTCTGCACGAAAGAACCGGCCGTGTTTCAGAGCAATCCGCATGGTCTCAAAAAAGTTGGGAGCGACCAGGCTCAAGCGCGCGCTGGGCTCATTCCCGTGTTCGACCGGCTGGCCGTCGATGGAAAAGGAAATGTGGATGTCCCCTCCGGTCAGCGGCAGTGGGAATGCGGCAGTGGCTGACTGGACGCCGGGTATAGCACGAAGGCGGTCGAGAATCCTATTGAAGAGAGCGACGCGCTGTTCATTGCTGTAACGCTTCTCCGGCGCAGCCACGCGGAAGTTGAGCATGTGCTGCGGCTCAAAGCCTGCATCGACTTTCATGATGCGATCGAAACTGCGCATCAGAAGGCCTGCGCCAACGAGAAGGACAAGGCTGAGAGCGGTTTGCCCGATGACCAGAGCGCCATGGAGGGAATGTTGCGTGCGGCTGCCCGTGGTGCCGCGGCGGCCCTCATTCATGGCAAGCATCGGGTCAACGTGGGAAAGACGCCACGCGGGCATGAGTCCAAATACCAGGCCGGTGATCAGGGCTGCCAGGAGCGCGAAGCCAAGTACGCCGCCGTTCACGGCGATGGCCTGGGTACGAACCAGATTCGCCGGGAGGAACCGGGGCGCCTGTTGCAACACCAGAGCTGCGAGTCCCGCTCCGCAAAGGCCTCCACACAGAGCGAGCGAGAGCGCTTCAATGAGGAGATGGCGCGCGAGCACCCTGCGGCTTGCTCCAAGCGCGGCCCGAATGGAAAGCTCAGCGATGCGGTTGCTTGAGCGGGTGAGGAAGAGCCCGGCCGCATTGGCGCAGGCGATGAGCAGCAGAACGCCAACAGCGGCGAAGAGAATGCGCAGAGGCTGGCGCACATCGCCAACGACAGACTCCATTTCGCCTGTCAGCGAGACGCTGGTCATATCCCGGTCGTCATCGGGATAGCGCAGTGCGAGGCCCTGCTGCACGGTATTCAACTCAGCCTGCGCCTGCTGAAGAGTGACCCCGTCGCGCAGCCGCGCCACCACATCCAGTTGGTTATAGCCGCGTTGTGTTGAAGAGGCATTCGGGCCCTCTGCGTCATGGGCCGTGGTCACCCAGAGTTGTGCATCGGGCACGTCGACTGGAAAGAGGAAGCCCCGCGGCATAACCCCGATGACGGTGTAATTCTCGTCGTCGAGGCGGATGGTCTTGCCCAGAACATTGCGCGAGCCGCCGAACTCCTGCTGCGCCAGGTCGCTGCCGATGATCACAGAGCGATTTCCGGGCTGCTCCTCGTCGCGGCGGAAGGCGCGCCCAAGCTCGGGCATGACGCCGACGGTGGAGAAGAAGTCCGAGGTAACCATGATGCCGCTGATACGCGTTGCCGGCGTGTCGCCGTGGCCGGAGAGCGTGAATCCGCTCGACTTGTAGGCGGCGATGGACTGAAAGCTCTTCGAGAGCTGACGCCAGTCAAAAAAGTTGGGATACGAAGTCTCGTTGACCCGCGCCGCGCCGCCGCTCATTCCCTCGAGGCTCTGGACTTCAACCAGCCGGTCCGGGTGTGGGAACGGGAGCGGCTTGAGCAGGACTGCGTCCACAATGCTGAAGACCACGGTAGACGCGCCAATGCCAAGGGCGAGCGTGAGAATGACTGTGAGCGCAAAGCCGGGCGATCGCCTGATTTGGCGAAGTATGTAGCGTGCGTCTTGAAGCAGTGCGATCATCGTTGGCATCTCCTCATGCGAAAGCTATTCGGTGCGTAGCGCCTTCATGGGTTCGACGGTTGCGGCGCGGCGCGCGGGTAGCGCTGCGGCGATAGTGACCATGCCGGCTGTGAGAAGAACGGCGGCTGAGAGTGTGACTGGATCGAAGGTGGTAATGCCATAGAGTTGACTGCGGAACAGGCGCGCCAGGGCCACGACCGAAGGCAGTGCGATGACGGTAGCGATGCCGGCAATCAAAGCCATCTCGCGCACTACCAGGAAGACAACCTGGGATCGCTGCGACCCGAGCGCGAGGCGCACGCCGATTTCGCGGGTGCGCTGCTCGGTGGAGTAGGCAAGCACGCCGTAAAGCCCCACGGCGGCCAGCACCATGGCGAGCACAGAGAAACCTATGGCGAGAAATGCGAGCGCGCGTTCATCGGAAGCGCTTGAATCGACCTGTGCCTGCATGGTGCGCAGACCATCGACCACGAGTGTGGAATCGAGTTGATGCATCGCTACGCGAATGGCGGGCTCAATCGTCTCCGGCGGACCTTCGGAGCGCGCGTAAATCTGCACGCCAATAGGATGTTCCATTTGCGCATACGGACGATAGGCTGCAGGCCCCATGTCGGTGCGCAGGTCCTGGTGCTTCACATCGCCAACCACGCCGACAACGGTGGTATCGAGCTTGATGCTGTCGCCACCGCCCTCGGCAATCAGGCGGCCCAACGCATTCTGCGCCGAACCGAAGAAGCGCTTGGCCGCGGTCAGATTGATCACCGCAACCTTTGGAGCGCCCTTGGTATCCGCGGGCGTAAACTCACGGCCTACGAGGAGAGGCTGCTTCACGGTGGCAAAAAACCCAGGCGTGACGAACGGTATTTGGAAGTCCATATTTTCGTCTTCGGTCGCCTTGTGACCTTCGACCGTGAAGTTGGAAGAGGTTCCGCTGCCGGTCAGGTCAGGATCGGTGTTACCTGCGGCCTGGGCCACGCCGGGAATCCGGGAGACTGCTTCAAGCGCGTTGGTGACAATCTGCGGCGTGCGCTCTTCACCGTAGCCGGAACTGGTGGGATCGAGATTGAAAGTTACAAGGTTGGCGGTTTCAAAACCGACGGGCTGATGGCGAAGATTGTCGAGCGTGCGGACGAACAATCCTGCCCCACCCAGGAGGAGGACGCTGAGCGCGATCTGAGCGCCCACGGCCACCTTGCGGAAGCGCTGCGACGCTTTCGATGCGGTACCAGAATTCTGCCGCAACGAAGTGGCGAGATCGGGCCGGATGAAATGAAGCACAGGCGCGATGCTGAACAGCAGGCTGGCGAGGATTGAAACGCCGAGGGTGAACAGCAGGACGCGTGCGTCCATCGAAGTGGAATACGGCTCGTTGCCCGGATCGGCATTGGTCATCCAGCGCACCAGCGTCGTGGCCACCAGCGGTGCAAGACCAAGGCCCGCGGCCGCGCCGGCGATGCCGAGCAAGCCGCCCTCCACAAACAATTGCGAGATGATGCGCGAACGCTTTGCGCCAAGCGCGTAGCGCATCGACATCTCCCGTGCGCGGCCTGAAGCGCGCAGCAACAGCAGCGTGGCTACGTTGATGGCGCACATGGCCACCAGCAGGCCGGCCATGCTCATGAGAATGATCAGCGGCGTCTTCAACTGCATGCGACCCGGAGAAAAGCCTGTGGAATCGTCCTTGACCTTGAGGCGCGAATTGTCGAGAAAGCCTTGTTTGAAGCGCTCGGACCTTGACTTATACAGAGTGAGTTCGTACGCGCGGAGCGAATGCCATAGCGGACCGAGACTCGCCTCCGCCTGCGACATGGATACACCGGGCTTCATTCGCGCAACGATCGTGAGCCATACGGATTGATGGTTGGTCAAGTCGTCGTGCGTGGCCCTCCACGGTATGGCGACCTCGACCATGCTGATGGGAATGAACACGCCGGGGCGGTAGCCGCCGATCGCCGAACTGAAGTTCTGAGGCGCTACGCCGAGCACGGTGAAGGGATGTCCATTGATCAGCACGGCCTGGCCGATCACGTCGCGCGATGAGGCGAAGCGCGATTTCCAGTAGTCGTAGCTGAGCACCAGCACTGGGTTGGCCTTCTTCGCAGTATCGTCCTGCGGGGTTAGAAGGCGCCCCTCCGCGGGCTTGAGTCCGAGTACCTGAAAGTAGTTGCCGGAGACGAGTTCGGTTTCCTTATCGTCGGCCTGGTTATGCCAGCTCACGCCGACCGAGGTTCGGTCGGCGGCGATCATGCCGGAAAAAACCTGGTTCTGGTCGCGCAGGTCCTTGTACATGGGATAGGAAAAATAGTTATGCGCGTCGCCGCCGAAGCTGCTCGCGGAGCCGGAGAAGCTGCCGGTCCACTCGAAGCGGACAAGTTCCTGCGGCCGATTGACGGGCAGCATGCGCAGCAGAACCTGGTCGAAGAGCGTGAAGACGGCGGCGTTGGCGCCGATGCCGAGCGCGAGCGTGACGATCACCGTCAGCGTGAATGCCGGAGACTTGCGCAACTGGCGCAGTGCGAAGCGCATGTCTTGAAGCAGCTTGTTCATCATAAGTCTCCTTGAGCAGATCTACTCCGTGCGCAGTGCCTGCATGGGTTCAATTGAAGCGGCGCGGCGAGCCGGTGCAAGGCCGGCGACAAATACAGTAATGATCAGAAAGACCGCGGCAGCGCAATAGCTGATGGGATCGAAGGGCGCCACGCCGAATAACGCAGCGCGCAGCAGGCGCACGGCGGCAATGGAGCCGAGGCCGCCGATCAGCAGACCAACCGCGGCAGTCCATGCGCTGCCGGCGAGCACCAGGTAAAAGATAGCGGCGCGCGTTGAACCGAGAGCCATGCGCAAGGCAAACTCGCGTCTGCGCTCGATGACCGCATAGGCCATGACTGCATACAAGCCGAGCATGGCTACCAGCACGCTCGATAGCGCATAGACACCGAGCAACTCCGCCGGAATGCGCGAGAATTGATAACGCATGCCCACAACCTCTTCGAGCGATTGCATGTTTTCAATCGGAAGCGAACTATCAAGACCGGAAACAGCTTTACGCAGTTGCGCGGCGACAGCGGACGGCGTAGTGCGTGAACGAACCGCAATGAAAATACCGCTCTCATAATGCTGAGCCAACGGAAGGTAAAGCACCGAGTCCGAGTCAGTGTTCTGCGGGTTGTAGTAGGTATAGTTGCGGACCACGCCGACGATCTGACGGGGCTTGTCGCCCACCACAACGCTGTGGCCGATAGCATCGCCTTTGGGCCAGTAGCGCTGCGCCATCGGCTCGTTGACAATGGCAACATCGGAGGAGGAGGCGTTGTCATGCACATCGAAATCGCGTCCCTGATTCATTGGAATTCCCATGCTGTGAAAGAAGTCGGGGCCCTCGAAGTCGGTGACCACTTCCATGGATTCGCCCTTGGAAGGCACGTAGCCAGGAATCTTGAAATCCTGCGTATTGCCGGCACCGCTGTCGCCCATGGGCAGGTGCGAGGTGAGAGTGGCTCCAGCGACGCCGGGAGAATTGCGGAGGCGATCAAGCAGCGCCGCCTCAAATGCGAGGCCGCGCTCTTTGGTATATCCAGAACGCGACAGATCGATGCCTGCCGTCAAGACACTGGTGCGATCAAAGCCCGTATCGCGGTTGATTACATTGAACGCCGTACGCGTCAGCAATCCGCAGCAGACCAGCACAAGGAAGCACACACCCAGTTGCAGACCAAGCAGAATGCGCTGACCGAATTTGTTTCGCGAGCCTCCTGCCACGGCCAGGCCGCCCTCATGCAGCGCGGCCTTTTGCGAAAAGCGAATGGACTGGCGCACGGGATACAGGCCGCAGGCCAGCGTGACTACGACGGTGACCGCCGTAACGAAGGAGAGAATGCGCACGTCGCTGTGGAGATTGAAGACAAGTGGGATTCCGAAGTTGGGCAACAGTACATAGAGCGCCTTGGAAATGCCGGTGCTCGCGGCCCATCCGGCCAGCGATCCCGCAAGCGCGAGGATGCCGGTCTCAGCCAGCACCTGCGCGGCGATGCGCCCAGGCGTGGCTCCGAGCGCAGTACGAATCGCGACTTCGCGCCGGCGCTTTGCCGCGTGTTGGCCGAGCAGCGAAGCGATATTGATGCACACCAGCATCATGAGCAGGATCGAAGCGCCGAAGAGGATCGGAATCACTTCACCGATGGTGCCGAAGAGGCCGCGTTCAAAATGAGCCGAGTCGCGGAGATTCAAATCCCACCCGTTGTAGTTGGTGCTGTGCTGCTGCAGCGCGTAGGTGCGGGCCAGCGTGTGCAATTCCGAAGCGGCGGTGCGATCAGTGACGCCGGGACGAAGGCGAACAGCGCCTTGCAGACCGTAATGGAGGAGCGGGTCGGGTGAGGGGTCGGAGGATAGATCGCGAACCGCGGAGAGCGGAAGCCATGCAGCCTCTGAAATCCCGCCGAAGATTCCGGCGAACTCCTCCGGGGCCACGCCAATCACCGTGAACAGGTGGCGATTGATTTCGACTGTACGCCCGGCGATGTTGGGGTCGGCGGCGAAACGTTCACGCCAAAGACCATCGGAAAGCACGATCTCATCGCTTGCGCCGGATGCGCGCTCGTTGATGACAGGCCGAAAGAAGCGGCCCACCTGCGGCTGGATGCCGAGAAACTGAAAATAGTTCGAAGAGACCGTGCCGGCGGAGATCGCCCTCGGCTGCTGGTTGAGTCCAGACAGATTCACTATGGTCAGTTCGAAAGCAATCGCATCGCTAAAGGAATGACCCTGTTCGCGCAGAAAACGGAATTGGTCATAGTGGACTGAATAGCCTTCCGACCCAAGCACCGTTGCATCGACGAAACGAATATTGCTCGGCGCGGCGACATGGGGCCACGGATTGTAGAGCACGGCGTTGGTCCAGGTGGCAACGGTGGTGAGCGCTCCAATGCCGAGCGCCAGCGTGAGCACAGCAGTCACCGCGAAGCCCGGCGACTTGCTCAATTGCCGAAGCGCGTAGCGAATGTCGTTCAGCATCGTGTTCATCATGACTCTCCTCGCAGGGTTGCTATTCGGTGCGCAAAGCCTTCATGGGGTCGACGGAAGCGGCGCGGCGGGCGGGAATGAAAGCGGCCACGGTGGCGCAGAGACCAAGAACAACGGTCGCGCCAGCGAGAGCCAGCGGATCGTAGGTAGCCACGTTGTAGAGCAGGCTCTTCATCAGGTGGCCGCAATAGAGAGCGGCGGGAATGCCCAGGGCGAGTCCGATGAGAATCTGCCAGAGAGCGCCGCGCATCACCATCGAAACCACGCTCGACCGCGTTGCGCCCAGCGCCATGCGAATGCCGATCTCGCTGGTGCGCCGCGCGACGAAATAGGACATGACGCCGTACAGGCCCACCGAGGCAAGCGTCAATGCCAAGATGCCGAAGAGGCTGGTGAGCCGCGCGATCAAGCGATCCTGATCGAAGTTGCCCGCGACCTGCGCATCGAGGGTGCGAAGATCGTTGACGGTGAGATTGGGATCGATGTCAGCAAGCGTATGTCGAATGAGTGAGTCCGCGGCCGCCTGAGGCGCATTGAATTCAAGGATGATCGCGTTCATGAACATGGATGAGGTTTCGCCGGAAGTCATCTCAGGCTCTTTGTACCCAGGGAACCGCTGCGAAACCGGACGCAGATAGACGGGATTCGTGGGCTCGCGCGGATCGTTGAATTTGAAATCGGCGAAGACGCCCGCGATCTCCCAGCTGCCCGAGTACTTCACATCATCGATGCCGAAGTGCTGTCCCACCGGATCCTGGTTGGGGAAGAAGCGCTTGGCGAAGGTTTCGTTCACGAGGGCAACCTGCGGCGATGTGGCCGTATCCTGCGCGGTAAATCCGCGACCGCGGACGATGGGCACGCCTACGGAATCGAGGAAATGTGTGCTCACGCGATCCCAGGTTGCGCCGCACCTGTCGCCAGGGCGAGGAGCCGGATGACCCTGCTGAATCACGCACTCGCCCCAGTTATCGCCTTCGAGCGGGCTGTAGAGCGCAAGGCCCACGTTCATCACGCCCGGCAATGCCGAGAAGCGATCTTCGATTTGACGATAGAGCCCCGGCACACGATCGATGGTGTAACCCGCACCGGCAGGATCGAAGTGCAACACGTAGCGGTTGGAAGTCTTGATGCCGAATCTCTGGTTTTCCAGATTTGAAAGTGACTTGGTCATCAGAATGGCTCCGGCGATGAGCACGAGAGACAAAGCCGCCTGAAAGACGACCAGAGCCTTTTGGGGAAGCGAAGAGCGATCGCGCATGGCGCCGTTGGCCCGATTGATGCCGCGCAAGGCTTCAGCGGGCTGAGCGTGGGAGGAGAGCCATGCAGGTCCGGCGCCAAACAGGATGCCGGTCAGCATGGAGACCAGAAACGTGAATCCCAGCACGGGCAGCGAAGGGGTGGCGTCGAAGGGCAAATTGTGCGCATCGGGAAAAGCGAGAGCCAGAATCATACGCGTTCCAGCATAGGCAACGGCCAGCCCGGCAAGGCCGCCCATGATGCTCAGGAACACGCTCTCCGTGAGAGTCTGGCGGATGACCCGCGTGCGGCTGGCGCCCATGGCCATGCGCACGGCAATATCCGCACGCAGCGTGGTGGCGCGCGCAAGCAGCAGGTTGGCAATGTTTGCGCAGGCGATGAGCAGCACGACGGAGGAGAGGATCATGAGCATCTTCAGGCCGTCGCCCACATAGGTCTGCAGTTGCTGTATGCCGCCGCCGCCTGGAGCGATGACCACATGCATCTTTGGAATGATCGACGCGCCCCCATTGGCAGTGAGAATGGGGCGCGTATAGAGCCACTGGCGCAGGGCGACGGTGAGCTTGGCTTGCAGCGCACCGATGTTGGTTCCCGCCCGCACCCTGCCCAGCGGATAGAGCCAGTTCGACTCGGCATGATGCAGGATGGCGCTGTCACCGCGCAGATAAGGCTCGGTCTGGATCGGCATCCAGAAATCGGGAGGTCTGTCGGAGACCCGGTCCCCATAGAATCCAGGGGGCGCGATACCGATGACAGTGTAGGGCTTGGCCTGAATAAAGATGGTGGAACCGACAATCGATGAGTCGGATGCGTATTCACCCTGCCAGGCCTTGTAGCTGATTACAGTGGCGGGCGCAGAAGCAGGTGTGTCATCGATCTCGCTGAATACGCGGCCCTGGTATGCGCCCAAACCGAGTGTCGCGAAGTAGTTGCCGGAAACGAATTCGCCTCTCAATGATTTGGGCAAGGCGCTGCCGCGACGGACAGACCACGAGTCTTGCCCGGCCTGCACAGCGGCCAATTGCTCAAATTCCGGCGCAGAGCTCTTGAGATGCTGGAACAGGTCGTAGGAGAAGATGGAATAGTCACCGGTGTCGCTCGCATTGCCGGGAAAGCCTCCGTCCACGCAGCAGTCTGCCGTGTCGCCGATGCGATAGAGTTGTGCCGGATCGGTTACCGGCAAAGAACGCAGCAGAATCGCGTGGACCAGAGTGAATATCGCGGTGTTTGCGCCAATGCCCAGGGCCAGCGTGAGAATCACCGTCAATGCAAAGCCCGGCGACTTGCGCAACTGACGTATCGCGGACCGAATATCCTGAGACAAAATGCTCATGAGCAAGAAACTCCTGTTTGGACTACTCGGTTTTGCATTACTCGGTTCTCAAAGCCTGCATCGGCTCAATAGCTGCCGCGCGGCGCGCTGGAATGATGGAAGCTGCAATCGCAAGCAGAAGAATGGAAACTGCCGCGAAGACGATGACCGCCGGATCAAGCGGATCCACTTCAAAAAGCATGGAGCGCAGAAGGCGCGTGGCGAAGATCGCTGCAACTGCGCCGATGCCGCATCCGAATAAGCCGAGCTTCGCGCCGGAAACCACGATGAGCCGCATCACAGTGGAGCGCTGCGAACCTAGAGCTAGACGAATCGCCATCTCCTGCGTGCGCAGCGCGGCGGAGAAGGCGATGACGCTGTAGATTCCGAGCAGAGATAGCAAGACAGCTGCCGCGGCAAAGCTGGAGATAAGCGCAGTATTGAAGCGGCGCGACGCCTGACCTTCAGACACCACGCGGTCCATTGACTCGACGTTAGTGAGCGGGAGTTGCGGATCGATTGAGCGCACTACCGAGCGGAGCGCATCGCTCATCTGCTCAGGCGGCATGGTAGCGCGCAGCACGATGGAGCCGGTGTTGCCTGCCAGCATGGTGGGCGACGCGAAAGATCCAGCGTCGGCTTTGGCTTGGTTGGCCGGGATATAGAACTGGCTCATTGCCGGGAAGTCGGCAGCGCGGTCCCTGACATCGCCGATTTCACCTGCGACGGTGAGCCAAGGCAGCGTCGTCGCCTCGGCCGGGCCGCGATGCAACCGCTTGCCGATGGGATCCCGCCCGGGCCAGTAATGCTCCGCGAGAGTGCGATTGATGATGATAACCAGGGGCGCGTCCGCAGTGTCGGCCGGGGTAAAGTCGCGCCCACGAATGACTGGAATGCCCTGTGCCTGGAAGTAATTGCCCGTCACCTGCGGCACCCAGGCCAGGTTCAATCCCGCGCCTTTCGGAGGCACATAACCCTCGGGAGTGAAGGTGGCCTGGTACTGAGAGTCAGACGCGGGAAGCATGGTTGTTTCTCCCACAGCCGTCACTCCCGGCAACTGTTCGAGTTTGCCGCGAAGCGCGAGGTTGAACGCGTCGATTGCGGTCTGCGTGGTGTATTGCTGACGCGGCAGGCTGTAGGAAGCTGTCAACGTGTGATCGGTGTGGAAGCCAAGATCGACGGAGCGCATCTTCTGAAAGCTGCGCAGCAGCAGGCCGGAAGCGGTGAGCAGAACGAGTGCGACAGCGAGTTCCGCAATCACCAATGCTGAACGGAGGCGCGCATGTCCGCTGCCGGAGGTACCGGTGCGGCCGCCCTCCTTCAGGGCATCGTTCACGCTGGTGCGCGCGGCGGCGAGGGCCGGGAGCAGGCCGCAGACCAAGCCCGTCAACACAGCGAGGCCGAGAGCGAAGGCTATGACCGATCCGTCGAGGCTGATGGAACTCACGCGGGGAAGGGTTTCAGGAAGAAAGCTGACGCCGATGCGCAGGGCCAGCGCTGCCAGAACAAGTCCAACGAGGCCGCCGCCGATGCTGAGCAGAAGGGCCTCGACAAGCGATTGACGCACAACATCGGCTGCTCTGGCGCCGAGCGCGAGCCGAACAGAGATTTCGCGGCGGCGGCGAATCACACGCACCAACAACAGCCCGGCAAGATTGGCGCATGCGATAAACAATACCACCGACACGGCGAAGAAAAGAGTGCGTACCAGCGGGCGCGCCTGCACCACCGTGCTCTCTTCAAGCAAGCGAACGAAGGGATGAATGTGGCGGCTGCGGAGCGCAGGTGGAAAATTCCGCATGATTTCCTGCGCGGCGGACACTGCGTCCTGCTGCGCCTGCGCGGGGGTGATGCCCGGCTTGAGCCGGCCAACCAGGTAGTAGGCCCATGCGCCTGCGCCCTGCACCAGTTCCGTCTGCGTGAAACTCATCGGCACCCAAAGCTCTGCGCGATTCAACTGGCCGGGAACAAGCGGAAACTCAAAGTCACGGGGCATGACGCCGATGATCTCGTACGGCTTGCGGTCGAGCAGTAGTTTCTGGCCAAGCACATTCGGATCGCCATGGAAGCGGCTGCGCCATGTCTGATAGCTCAGGACAGCGATTTGCTGGGCGCCTTGATCTTCCTGCGGAGTAAAGGCGCGGCCGATCAGCGGTGAGATGCCGAGCGTGGGAAAGATGCCCGCGGTAAGCCGGGCGGCGTTAATCTGCTCAGGGTTGCCGAGGCCGGAGAGTTCATAGGTGGAGTTGGTGTACGCGCCCATGCTGGAAAACGCGCGCGTGTCGCGGATATAGGTGCCCACACCGGGCGCGGTGACGCCGGGAGTGTCGTCGCCATAGTCCACGCCTCCGAGCTTGTCGCCCAGTGTGATGAGGCGCGCTGGATCGGCAAATGGCAACGGACGCAGGAGCACAGCTTCAACGAGGGAAAAGATGGCTGTGGTGGCGCCGATGCCAAACGCCAGCGTAAGCACCGCGGTCAGCGCGAACCCCGGCGCCTTGCGCAACTGGCGCAGTGCGTAGCGAACGTCGAGACCGAGATGATTCATTGCTTTTCTTCCCCGTGGCCGTTGAATGCCGTCGCCATTCGATGCAGGATGATTGCTCGGTTCGGAGCTGCTGCATTGGTGCAAAAGCAGTGCGTCGATGAGGGGCACTGAATACGCGAGGACGCGCACGCGCCGCGATTGCTGAAGCGCGGAGGCCATGTCCTGAAGCCGGAAGGTTACGCCTCCACTTCTTCAGTGAGCCTCTTGAGTTCTCCCTCGGAGACTACCTTTCCATCGAACAGGTGCACCTCGCGCTGCGCGTGTTTTGCGAAACGCGGATCGTGGGTCACCATGCAGATGGTCGAGCCCTCGCGATGAAGATCGGCAAGCAGATGCATGACGGCTTCACCATTTTTCGAGTCCAGGTTTCCGGTCGGTTCGTCCGCCAGCAGGATGGAGGGCGATCCTGCCAATGCGCGCGCCACAGCCACACGCTGCTGCTGACCGCCGGAGAGCTGCGCGGGATAATGCCGCATGCGGTGCGCCATATTCACGCGCTCCAGAGCATCCTTCACGCGGCCTTTGCGCTCCACCGACGGCATCCCGGCACGATAGGTGAGCGGCAACTCGACATTCTCTTCGACCGTGAGATCGCCGATGAGATTGAAGCTCTGAAAGATGAAGCCGATCTCCTGGTTGCGGATGCGCGAGCGATCGCCGAAGCTCAGGTTCTCGACCGGCTTGTTGTTGAGCAGGTATTTGCCGCCGGTGGGCGTATCGAGCAGGCCCAGGATCGACAGCAGCGTGGACTTGCCGCAGCCCGACGGTCCGGACATGGCCACGTACTCGCCCCGCGAGATGGTGAGGTGAATACCGGAGAGTGCGTGCGTCTCCACTTCGTCGGTATAGAAGACCTTGGTCAGATCCTCGATTTCAATCAGCTTGTCGTTCGCCATCCTGTCCCCCTTGTGTGAGTTGTCAGTTATCAGTTATCAGTTCCCGCCGGCGTGCCTAATCCCTATTCCCTAATCCCTGTCGTTATTCCAGCCGTATGCGATCCACGCCGTCCTGCCGCGACATATCCGAGAGGATCACCGTGTCGCCTTCCTTCAACCCTTCAATCACCTGGATGTTGTTGACCGAAGCGCGGCCCACTTTGACTGGAACGCGCGTGGCGCCCTTGCCGTCGGGGTCGATCTTGAACAGGCTCAGCGTCGAGTTCTCATTGCCCAGTGCCGGCCGGCCGACGTAAAGCACGTCGTTCAGCTTTTCAAGGTCAATCGTGCCTTCCACGCTCAGGTCAGGACGCGCCCCAGCTGGCAATGGCCCATCAAGAGCTACGTCAACGGTGACCGTTCCGTTCAATACAGAAGGATCAATTCTTGAAACGTGTCCCGGAATAATACCGTTGTGGGTGTCAATCGAGGCGGGTTGGCCGATTTGGATGTCGCGCGCCTGCGTCTCAGCGATCTGCAGTGCGGCCTTCAATTTGTCCAACTGAATCACCTTGGCCACCGACGTTCCCGCAGTCACATGCTGGCCCACCTGCAGCGGAACCGGCAACTGTGCCAGCACTCCGGAGATTCCGGCCCTCACATGAAGCGCTTCCGATTGCTTCTCATAGAGATCCAGTTGAGCCTTGGCCTGCTCGACCTTGGTCTGCGCGGATGCCAGTTGGACCTCAATCGCCTTCGCGTTCACGTCAAGCTGCTGCTCGGAAAGCTTCTTCTGCGCGGTCAACTGGTCAGCCGTATTCTTCGACGCGCTCGAAACCAGGCCCGAAACCACACCCAGCTTGTAGAGGGCCTCATCGGTCTGCGCCTGCCGCTGGTCCTGGGTATAGGAAGCGTTCACCTGCGCCGCAGCGATCTTTTTGTCCATCAGCGTGCTATTCAAAGTTGCCTGCAAGCTCTTGTAATCGGCTTGCGCACCCTTCAGCGCCGATTGCGCGCTGAGCAATTGCTGTTCAAGTTGTGGATCGCTCAGGTCCATCACGACGGTGTCCGGCGTGACCTTGGCGCCAGGCAGGGCGATGATGCGGACGACCGTAGCATCGGTCTGCGCGGGAATCAGCTCAATCGAGTCCTCGCGCGGTACCAGGCTGCCGGTGGATCCGCGGACCTGGCGGACCATGGGGCCACGCTTCACTGTATCGGGCCAGATCGTCGACCGGTCCACCGAGGGTGCTGCGGGTTTCAGCCGCGAAACAGCAACTACGGCCACGGTCAACAGCACTACTGCGATGCCAGCCCACACTGCATACTGGCGCATCTTCTTCTTCTTAAGGTCGGGGCGCGCGATATCCATCACGCTCTGTGTACTGCAGTTCCCGTGCCAAAGAGGGGCCGGCCAAGCCCGTTGAAAAGAAAGGTGTTTACCTGAGATGGATGACTTGAGCCGCCGGTACAGGTGACCGCTATCGAAGTCTATTGTCCGTTTTCGGACACTCGGAGACGCCAATTTCCGCGCAAAACAGTCCGCCGCCCTGGGCCGTTCCTACTTGCCTTGGTGAAATCTGGCGACGATCTTTTCGGTGATCGTCCGCTGCAGCACGGTCGACGATAGCACGGTCGAAGTCGATGTGGTGCCATAGTGGCCCATCTTGTCAAGGAAGCTCTCCAGGTGCTCCACCGAGACCACCCGCGCCTTGACAATGAAGGAGTCGGAGCCGGTGACGCGATGGCACTCGAGTACTTCGTCCCAGGCCTTCACATGCTGCTGAAAAGTGCGCACCAGCGACTCCGGGCCGGCCATCGAGAGGCGCACGAAGATCTGAATGGGCATGCCCAGCCGCTCCAGGCTGATGTCGGCGTGAAAGCCGCGGATGACGCCATGTTTCTCAAGCCGGTGAACCCGCTCAGAGACAGCGGGCGTGGTCAGTCCCACGCGCCGGCCCAATTCAGCCCAGGAGAGCCGTGCGTTCTGCTGCAGCTCTTCAATGATCTTCCAGTCGATGCGATCCAGTTCCGCAGGCTCAACGCGCTGGCTGTATCGGTTTGTGAACATGGATTCCTTCTTTCGATTACAAGGACATGAGCATCCTTTTCTTAAGAATGTAAATCCAAATCCCAAGGTTGGCCATTGAATCGCATTGCCTGTGGTTACGGCCAGGTGCGATACTTCCCAGCGTTGATAGAAGACGGAGCTTCCCCATGGCTCAAACGAAAAAAGAGAACTTGTATCAGACCGGATTTGGCAACGAGTTTGCCACCGAGGCCGTTGACGGCGCGCTGCCGCAAGGCCAGAACACGCCGCAGCATGCGCCGCTGGGGCTTTACACCGAGCAGATCAGCGGCACGGCCTTTACCGCTCCGCGGGCGCTTAATCGCCGCACCTGGAGCTACCGCATCCGGCCATCGGTGATGCACGAGCCGTATCGCGAGTTCACGCAAGCCACGCTGTTGCGCAGCGGGCCCTTCAACGAGGCGCCCACCCCGCCCAACCAGATGCGCTGGAATCCGCTCCCTATTCCGGAGAACGAGACCTATCTGGTAGACGGCCTGGTCACTCTGGGCGGCAACGGCGACCCAGGTCTGCAGGATGGAGTGGGCATTCATCTCTATGTGGCAAACACCTCCATGCAGAATCGCTTCTTCTACAACGCCGATGGAGAGATGCTGATTCTGCCTCAGCAGGGCCGCCTTCTGCTGCGCACGGAGTTGGGCATCCTTGACGTTGCGCCGGGCCAGTTGGCGGTGATTCCTCGCGGTATCAAGTTCCGCGCCGAACTGCCCGATGGCGCCGCACGCGGCTACATCTGCGAAAACTATGGGCAGAGCTTCCGGTTGCCGGAACTGGGACCGATCGGCGCGAACGGCCTGGCCAATACGCGCGACTTCCTCACGCCCGTCGCGGCCTACGAAGACCGCGAAGGCAAGTTTGAAGTGATCGCTAAATTCCTCGGCAAACTGTGGCGCGCGGAGATCGACCACTCGCCGCTGGACGTGGTCGCGTGGCACGGCAACTATGCGCCCTACAAGTACGACATGGCGCGCTTCAACTGCATCAACACGGTCGGCTTCGATCATCCCGATCCGTCCATCTTCACCGTGCTGACCGCGCCCTCGGCGCTGCCCGGAACGGCCAACGTGGACTTTGCCATCTTCCCGCCGCGCTGGATGGTGGCCGAGCACACCTTCCGGCCGCCGTGGTTCCACCGCAACATGATGAACGAATTCATGGGGCTGATCCTCGGCCAGTATGACGCCAAGGCGGAGGGATTCTTGCCTGGCGGCGCCAGCCTGCACAACTGCATGTCGGGCCATGGGCCGGACGCGGAGACCTTTGAGCGCGCCAGCAAAGACACGCTCAAGCCGCACTACATCGACGGCACGCTGGCCTTCATGTTTGAAACGCGGCTGCCCGTGCGGCCCACGCTCTTCGCGCTTGAAGAGAAGATTCTGCAGCACGAATATTACGAATGCTGGCAGAGCCTGAAGAAGAACTTCCGCGGGGCCCCCTAGCGAGGCCCGATAATCGAATCGGGAGAAAACACCTCCCGTCGTGCGCAGGAATTGAGGTTCGAGCGTTGATCGAAGAGTGGACCCGGAAGAGCTGGATCGAATCTGCCGACGATCCCGAGTGCGGCTTCCCGCTGCAGTCGCTTCCCTATTGCGTGTTTGCGGGCGAAGACCGCCGCGCGCGTGTGGGCGTCGGAATTGGCGCATTCGTTCTCGATCTGCAGCACTGCGCACGCGGCGGCCTCCTCGAAGGAATTCCGTCAGAGCTTCAGTCAGCTTGCACGGCGCGCACGCTCAATGCATTGATGGCCTGCGATGCGTTTGCGCATGCTCGACTGCGCACCCGGCTCATGGAACTGCTTGACGAGCACGCCGACCGGACAACGCGCGAGGCGGTTGCCTTGGCGCTCAAGCCAATGGCCGAATCAACACCGCTGAAGCCGGCTGAGTCGGCCAACTACACAGACTTCTACGCATCGATTCATCATGCCACCCGCGTGGGCCGGCTCTTTCGTCCCGAGCAGCCGCTCCTGCCCAACTACAAATTCGTGCCCATCGGCTACCATGGACGCGCATCGTCCGTGGTGGTGAGCGGAACGCCTATTCGTAGGCCGCATGGCCAGACAAAACCGGATGCAACCGGAATTCCCGGCTTCGGCCCAACGCGCTTTCTCGATTACGAAGTCGAGGTGGGCGCCTACATCGCCGGGAGCAATTCGCTCGGCGAACCTGTCCCCATGGATCGCGCAGCGCAACGCATCTTCGGTCTTTCGCTGGTGAATGACTGGTCGGCGCGCGATGTGCAGTCGTGGGAATACCAGCCGCTGGGGCCATTCCTCGCCAAGAGCTTTGCCACCAGCGTTTCACCGTGGGTGGTGCCGATTGCTGCACTTGAGCCGTTTCGCGTGCCGGCAGTTCCGCGCGCTGCGGACGACCCCGCGCCGCTTTCTTATCTCTACGACGCCGAGGATCAAGCGAGCGGCGCAATTGATCTGAAGCTCGAAGCGCTGCTGCTCACACCTGCGATGCGCGCCGCGGGCGATGCGCCTTATCGGATGAGCCAATCGAATCTTCGCGACCTCTATTGGACACCCGCACAGATGATCGCCCATCACACCAGCAACGGCTGCAACCTGCTGCCGGGAGATTTGCTCGCATCGGGCACAGTGTCCGGCGCAGAAGAAAGCAGCGCCGGTTGCCTGCTTGAATTGACGCACGGCGGCAAGCAGTCGATCCTGTTGCAGAACGGAGAAACCCGCACTGCGCTTGAAGATGGCGATGAAGTAATTCTGCGCGGATTCTGCCGGCGCGAAGGCTTCCCGTGCGTCACTTTGGGCGAATGCCGCGGAGTAGTCTTGCCTGCCGTTTAGCTGATCCTTCAATTCTTAAGTCAAAGGCACCCCTTACCAATCGAAAAGAAGACAATCCTCCTGTTTTTCCAATCAACTGCTCTTCAATGTCCCCATTCAGCGGCCTATCCTCATGGTCAGATGGCATGCGGGCATCCCCTGATTTCCCCGTCCCGCGCCGCGACAATCGGAGGTTTCCATGGCAACTCTTGCATCCAGCACGCTGATGGCCGGGCAGGATTTCCTGCCCTTGAAAGGCACCGACCACGTGGAGTTCTACGTGGGCAATGCGCGCCAGGCAGCCTACTACTATCGCACTGCCTTCGGCATGAACCTGGTGGCCTATGCCGGACCGGAGACTGGCCAGCGTGATCGCGCTTCGTATGTGTTGGAGCAAGGCAAGGTCCGCTTTGTGTTCACCACCGCGCTGCGCCCCGGCGGACCCATCGCGGACCATGTGGCCAAACACGGCGACGGCGTGCGCGTGGTTGCACTGTGGGTGGACGACGCGCGCCAGGCCTGGCTGGAGACCACGTCGCGCGGCGCGCGCAGCATTGCCGAGCCAACCGAAACTTCCGATGAATATGGCCGCGTGACCACCTCATCGATCGCCGCCTATGGCGACACGATTCACACCTTCGTTGACCGCGGCCACTACAACGGCGCGTTTCTGCCCGGATTTCGTGCCGAGAAGGCGGACACCGTGGCGCGGCCCACCGGTCTCAAGCACGTGGACCACATGGTGGGCAACGTGGGCTGGCACGCGATGGACGAGTGGGTGAATTTCTACGCAAACGTGATGGGCTTTCAGCTCTATCAGCACTTCGACGATAAGGACATCTCGACTGAATATTCCGCGCTGATGTCGAAGGTGATGTCGAACGGCAACGGCTACGTGAAGTTCCCCATCAACGAGCCGGCCGAGGGCCGCCGCCGCTCGCAGATTGAAGAGTATCTCGACTTCTACCAGGGCCCAGGCGTACAGCACATTGCGATGGCCACCGACGATATCCTCGCCACTGTTTCAAAGATGCAGGAGCAAGGCGTCGAGTTCCTCACCGTGCCGCATACCTATTACTCCGAGCTGGCCGCGCGCGTTGGGTCGATTGACGAGCCCATTGAAGAACTGGAGCGGCTCGGCATCCTGGTCGATCGCGACGATGAAGGGTACATGCTGCAGATCTTCACGCGGCCCGTCGAAGACCGGCCCACGCTGTTCTACGAGATCATCCAGCGCAAGGGCAGCCGGAGCTTCGGCAAGGGCAACTTCAAGGCGCTGTTTGAAGCCATTGAGCGCGAGCAGGCGCTGAGAGGGAACCTCTAATGGCGACAACTCTGGAGTTGCCCAAAGCAGCGTCCTTCCTGATCGAACAGAACTATGCGGCTTACACCACGGAGCAGCATGCGATCTGGGCCGAGTTGGTGAGCCGCCGCATGCCGCAGCTGCACCAGCACGCAGCGGCAGAGTATTTGGATGGCTTCGAGGCGCTCTGCCTCCCTTACGATCGGCTACCCAACCTGGCCTCTGTTTCAGCCAAGCTGCAACGCCGCACCGGCTGGAACGCGACGCCGGTGAGTGGCTTCATGCCCTCACCCGCTTTCTTTGAGATGCTCGCTGCGCGCCGCTTTCCCACCACCACGTGGCTGCGCGATCGCGAGTCTCTCGAATACACGCCTGAGCCGGACATCTTTCACGATGTCTTCGGCCATGTGCCGATGCACGCGCATCCGGTCTTCGCGGATTTCCTCGCGCACTACGGGGAGGTGTGTTCGCGGATCTTCGACGAAGCAATTCTTGAGCGCATCGGGCGCGTCTTCTGGTACACGGTGGAGTTCGGCCTCATACGCCAGGCGGGAGAGGTGAAGGTCTACGGCAGCGGACTCATCAGCTCGAACGGCGAGTGCAGCAACGTGATCCAAGGCGGCTGCGCGGTGCGGCCATTCAATTTGAATGAAGTGCTGCGCACGCCGGTCAAAGTGGACCAGATGCACCACGTCTTATTTGCGATTGAGCGCTTTGAAGAAATCTTCGAAGCAATGCACACGCTGGAAGCGCGCATCGAGCGTGGCTCGCGATTGGACGACTGAAGCGCGCGGTTCGTCTCAATCAGCAGCGCTCTACGGCAAGCCCCACCGCGTTGCCGCCGCCGAGGCACAGCGCGGCAATTCCCTTGCTCTTGCCGTAGCGTTCCATCGCATAGAGCAGCGTGGTCAGCACGCGCGCGCCACTGGCGCCGATGGGATGGCCGATGGCCACCGCGCCTCCGTGCACATTCACTTTCTCCGGATCGAGATCCAAGTCGCGCAGCACGGCCAAGGCCTGCACGGCAAACGCTTCGTTCAATTCAAACAGATCCACATCGTCCAGCGACCAGCCGGCTCTTTCCGCCGCTTTGCGCACTGCCTCAATCGGCGCCAGGCCAAACCATTCCGGCTCGCCGCCGCTGGTGGATTGCGCGCGGATCACGGCCATCGGCTTCAGGCCCAATGCCTGCGCGCGTTCCGCACTGGTGACCACAAGCGCAGCAGCGCCATCGCTCACGCCCGGTGAGTTGCCCGCGGTGACCGTGCCGTCTTTTTGAAATGCCGGCTTCAGTCCGGCGAGAATCGCAGCAGTGGTTTCAGGACGAACAGATTCATCTGCGTCGAAGATGCGGCGAGGTGCGCCCTTCTTTGCCGCTGCAACCTCTACGGCAAGGATCTCATCGCGAAAGAACCCCGCGGCGGTAGCAGCGGCAGCGCGGCGATGCGACTCAGCGGCGAAGGCATCCTGCTCGTCGCGGCCGATGCCGTATTTCGCAGCAATCATCTCCGCGCCCACTCCCATGTGAAAGCCCTTGTACGCCTCCCACAGGCCGTCGTTGATCATCGAATCGACGAGTGCTCCGTTGCCCATGCGATAGCCCGCGCGCGCCTGCGGCAGCAGGTAGGGCGCGTTGGTCATCGACTCCATGCCGCCGGCGACAACCATCTCCGCATTGCCGGTTTGAATGGCCTGCGCCGCTAGCGAAACGGCCTTCAATCCTGAACCGCAGACCTGGTTCACCGTGAATGCGCCCGCCTGCGGTGAGAGACCGCCGTAAATCGCAGCCTGGCGCGCGGGGTTCTGGCCGAGACCGGCCTGCAAGACGCAGCCCATGATGCACTCGTCTGGACTTTTGAGCTGGAGGTCTGTTGCGTCACCGGAGACGGGATCGGCCTGTGGGATGGTTCCGAAGCCAGCTCGCCGCACGGCCTCACGCACAACCAGCGCGCCCAACTGCGGCGAAGAAAACGACTGCAACGATCCCTGGAATTTTCCCACCGGGGTGCGCACCGCCGAAACAATCACAGCCTCTCTCATGTGGAAAGCTCCAAGGGGACTTTGAAATCCACTTCTATTCTTCAGATTCGCCCGGCGGCGCGGAGATCGCGAATCTCTTCGCCATCGAAGATGCGCGAGCGAATGAGGAAACGAACGCCCTCGCCGTTGTCGAGCGAGAACATGCCGCCGCGGCCGGGAACCACGTCGAGCGTGAGCTGCGTGTGCTTCCAATATTCGAACTGGCTCTTGCTCATATAGAAGGGCTCGCCGTCGACTTCGCCGAGTTGCACGTCCGAGTCGCCCACCATGAACTCGCCGCGCGGATAGCACATCGGAGAGCTCCCGTCGCAGCAGCCCCCCGACTGGTGAAACATCAGCGGGCCGTGCTTCTCACGCAGGACGCGGATCAGGTGAATGGCGAGATCGGTGGCTACAACCTGCTGCGGGATTTCGGCCATCGATCCTCCACACTCTCAGCTACTCGTCGGTGCTTTTCAGCCCGCTCTTTTCGTTCGTCGGTTTAGTATCATCGAGTCCCGACGAATCGGCTGGATCGACGGTTCCCAGAGAATCGTTCACTATGCCGTCTTTGGTTTTCTCTTCCGCATCGGGATCACGTTCAACGTTCACACGCCTGGTTGCATCGGCCATGCTCGGCACCTCTACAGAACTGAGATGCCAAAGCCGACCGGCACGGTCTTTCTAATCCCTATTCCCTAATCCCAATTCCCTGTTCTTAGAAGAAGCCAAGCTTCTTGGGGCTGTAACTGACCAGCAGGTTCTTCGTCTGCTGATAATGGTCCAGCATCATGCTATGCGTCTCGCGGCCAATGCCGGATTGCTTGTAGCCTCCGAAGGCCGCGTGCGCCGGATAGGCGTGGTAGCAGTTGGTCCAGACGCGGCCTGCCTGAATGGCGCGGCCCATCTGGTAGCAGCGGTTGGCGTCGCGGCTCCAGAGGCCCGCGCCGAGGCCGTAGAGCGTGTCGTTCGCAATTTCGAGCGCGTCCGCTTCGGTCTTGAACGTGGTCACCGAGACAACCGGTCCGAAGATCTCTTCCTGAAAAATCCTCATGCGATTGTGGCCGCGGAAGACAGTGGGCTGCATGTAATAGCCGCCCTCCAGTTCGCCGCCCAAGTGAGCGCGGCTACCGCCGGCCAGTAACTCCGCGCCTTCCTTGTGACCGATGTCGATGTAACTGAGAATCTTTTCCAACTGCTCGCTGGAAGCCTGCGCGCCGATCATGGTATCGCTCTCCAGCGGGCTCGCCTGCTTGATGGCGGCCACGCGCTTGAGTGCACGCTCCATGAAGCGGTCGTAGATGCTCTCCTGAATGAGCGCGCGGCTGGGGCAGGTGCAGACCTCACCCTGGTTGAGCGCGAACATCACGAAACCTTCAATGGCCTTGTCGAAGAAGTCGTCGTCTTCCTGCAGCACATCGGCGAAGAAAATATTCGGCGATTTGCCGCCCAACTCCAGCGTGACCGGAATCAGGTTCTGGCTGGCATACTGCATGATCAGCCGCCCCGTAGTTGTCTCGCCGGTGAAGGCGATCTTGGCCACGCGCGAGCTTGAAGCCAGCGGCTTGCCCGCTTCCAGGCCAAAGCCGTTGACAATGTTGAGCACGCCGGGGGGCAGCAGGTCGCCCACCAGTTCCGCCCACACAAGAATGCTGGCGGGAGTCTGCTCGGCCGGCTTGAGCACCACGCAGTTGCCTGCGGCGATGGCCGGCGCCAGCTTCCATGTGGCCATCAGAATGGGGAAGTTCCACGGAATGATCTGCCCCACCACGCCCAGCGGCTCATGGAAGTGGTAGGCAACCGTGTCGTGATCGATCTCAGAAATCGCGCCTTCCTGGGCGCGGATGCAGCCGGCAAAATAGCGCCAGTGGTCGATGGCCAGGGGGATATCGGCGGCCATGGTCTCGCGGATCGGCTTGCCGTTGTCCCAGGTTTCGGCCAGCGCCAGCACATCGAGATTGTCCTCCATCCGCTGCGCAATCTGGTTCATGATATTGGCGCGATGGGTGGGGCTGGTATGGCCCCAGCTCTGCCGCGCCGCGTGGGCCGCATCGAGCGCCAGCTCAATATCCTTCGCACTGGAGCGCGGAATCTCACAGAAAGTCTTCCCGGTGACCGGGGTGATGTTTTCAAAGTACTGGCCGGAGGCGGGCTCAAGCCACTTGCCGCCGATGTAATTGCCGTAACGCGCGCGAAAGCTCACTTTATCGCTGAGCTTGCCAGGATGCACTGCGGTTGCTGTCGCCATTGAGTTCCTCCAGGAGGGAAATACCGCGCTGGTACAGGCGCAGGGGACGCGGCGCAGGAATCATACACGCGCTCCTGCCAGAATCGGCAAGCCCCCTTCGCAAAGCTTTTGAATCGCCCTCATCTAGGCTCTTGAATCGAAAGTCACGCGCAGAACGGTCGCATTTCCAGCCTGCTTTCGGTCGTGATCGAAGTCACCGGTCGATCGGAGGCATTCGCACTATTTATAATTTGTGGTGACGGGTGCGCCATCCTGGAGCCGTCGAATGTTCTGAAGGCGAGGTAACGATGGAACCGACAGCGATTCCAGCGGCGGTGAAAGTGGAAGCCAAGGAGGCTGTTCCCATGCGGCAGGCTGAAAAAGAGACGACCCTCGAGCTTTTCAACTCTGCCGAGGCCAATGCGCTCCGCGCGGAGATTATTCACGTAGGCCGCAAGCTTTGGGACCGGCAGTACGTGGACGGGAACGGCGGCAACATCAGCGTGCGACTGGGCGCGAACTTCGTGCTCTGCACGCCCACCATGCTCAGCAAGGCTGACCTCGAAGTCGCCGACATCTGCCTCTCCGATCTGAACGGAAAGATTCTGGCCGGCGATCGCACGCTGACCAGCGAACTGCTTCTGCACCTTGAGATTTACAAGGCCAACCCCAGGGCCAGGGCGGTCGTGCATTGCCATCCGCCCCACGCCACGGCGTTTGCGATTGCGGGGAAGGTTCCGCCCAACGGACTCATTCCGGAGTACGAGGTATTCATCGGGCCGGCGGCCGTTGCGCCCTATGAAACCCCGGGCACGCAGGCGTTTGCCGAAACTATTCTGCCATTCGTGCATGAGCACAACACCATCCTGCTCCAGAATCATGGGCTGGTTTGCTGGTCCGATACGGTGACCCACGCCGAGTGGCTGTGCGAGATCATGGACACCTATTGCAGGACCTACCTGATCGCCAAGCAGATCGGCGAGCCTCTGAACGTGATTCCCGAGGACAAGATCGACGACATTCTGCGCCGCAAGCAGTGGATGGGCCTGCCGGACGCGCGCATGGCGCGGATTGGCGGCGATCCGCGGGGCAGCGAACCGAAGAACGCAGCGGAGGTTGTGGAACTGGTGAAGCGCACGGCGGCGGGGTCACAAAACAGAGCCTAGGAACGGAAGCTCACAGTTACACAGCGCCCCCTCCCCCACTCCCCCGGACTTTTTGGGCAAAGTCTTGATTCTATTGCCTTTGCCGAGGGGATACAACCTCAAAGTCTTTATTTCAAAGAACTTAGACATCAAAATCTTGAAAACATTGAACTTAAGCGGCACGTGCGTCCGTACGGGCCGTGCTGGGTGTTGCGGCGGGTCCGCAGAGCCTACAGCTCTCGATTTCATGATAGCGGCTTGAGGGAAATGGTCTGCAAACGGGATGGGGATGGAAGTCGCTGAAACTAAATATAGATACACCT
>Ga0302268_1000151_pt1 | contig 43559 bp, 34 predicted proteins | sample III_Bog_E2_1_FD_194554 | JGI IMG/M metagenome (GOLD analysis project Ga0302268, IMG submission 194554) | Peat permafrost microbial communities from Stordalen Mire near Abisko, Sweden - III_Bog_E2_1 | ecosystem: Environmental > Terrestrial > Soil > Wetlands > Peat | place: Sweden: Abisko... | reverse complement strand
ATTAACCCTTTTTGATTTAATCGCTTTTTTAAAACAACCTCGCCTTCTGCATTGATACCATGTAATTGAAACACTCTTTTAGCCAGATCTACACCTAAAAATTTAATATTCATTTGGATGCTCCTTTAAGTAATGGTTTATTTACTCATTTTGATGCCTTTATATATATTTGTTAAGTAAAAAGGCGGCATCCATTTAATCAGTGCCACAAGGCGACTGTCGTCATTAATGTTATACTGGCTATAATTTTGTAACTAAGTTTTCTGAGTGCATATTGGAGACTGTTAGTGGCTTGCTTTTCTAAGTTTGTTAGTGTACTATGGTGGTTTTATGATAATCTAAGCAAACTATGCAAGAAGATCACCAGGAAAAGCTAGCTGTCACCGAACAAGCGACCAATATTAGTGAAGATATTCAATTTACTAGTAGGGAGGTCGATATTATTGCTTGCTTGTTGCATGGTAGAAGTGTAAAAAAAATTGCAGGCTTTTTCTCGATATCACCTAAAACAGTAGAGGTGCATATCAGGAATACCATGTTAAAAATAGGCTGTAATTCTAAAGAAAGGATTATAGATTTTATTGAAGCTTCTAAACATCATTCGATTATTCGAGAACATTATTATTTGATATTAAAAGAAAAATGTAATATTCACACTAATTTAACCGCAACTGCTTTGAATAATCCAGAGCCAAATTGTACGGTCGAAGCATACTATCAAAATAATCCCGAAAATGTTGGTTATTTAAAATGTACTAAACGTAAAATTGGTTTATCAATATTGATAGTTATTACGATAATTACCGCTAGTTGGATTTATTGTTATAGTTATGATTTGTCAACTTTTTTGGCTACTAAAAGTTTAAATTCTAAGCATATTGAACCAAAATATTTAAACAGGATTATTATTAATCAATTGGTTAAGGCAATTGAACAAGAAAAGTTGTCTGCCATAAAAAGCTCAGTTTTTCAGGCAGAAAATTTTTTAAAGCAAGCTACTTTTTCTGTAGAATTTAATCAATTAAGATATTACCTTGGAGTGGCTTACAGATATTTAGGTAAGTTCGAAGAGGCTATCGTAATATTGGAAAGTATCAATGCTAAAGAAGACAATAATGTATATGTTTTAGTTGAATTAGGTACTAATTATTTAAAAATAGGTGAATATAATAAAGCTACTTTATTAATTGCAAAAGCGCTGCGTATTGCTAGAGCAAAATATGGTTTGGACTCAATCGAGACTGCCTATGTAGAAATACACTTGGATTCTCCATATAGAAAGTTAAAGCAATATGCTAAAGCAAAAGAACTGTTAGAGCATAGCCTTCGTGTTTATAACGCTTCTAAAGATCTAAATGTTATTGGTAATATTGCCTGGATTTATACTAAATTAGGGTACCTAAGTGTAAAATTAGGTAATCTTGATGAGGCAGTTAATTTGTTTAACCGAAGCTTAGAAATTCAAACTAATCTTTATGGTAAAAATCACATTCGCACAGCATGGACAAAAGTTAGAATGAGTTTTCTGTATAAAGAACTTAAAAATTATACTAAAGCTAGAGATCTATTAGAACACAGTTATAAGGTATATAAAGGTTATTATGGTCAAAAGCATCCAAAAACAGCTTGGGTTTTGGGTTGCTTAGCTGAAGTAGAGTTGTTGCTAAACAATATTAGCAAGGCCAAGAATCTTATTCTTGAAGTGTTAGCAATACAAACTCAATATTATGGTGAGAGCAGTGTTATTAGGTTTTCGTGGGCATTAAATATATTATCCAATATCCAAAAGTAGAGGAGTAATTTAGTTGCAATGAGTTCTGAGCAATCAGAGCTTAAACAAGGGACTTGGATTAAATATTCCTATAAAGCAGTTAGATTTTTCTCCATTTAATTAAGGGTCGTGCGTTTTCCTCCTAGGTATTAACCTACTGTAAATTCCCTTAAGTGAATTCTTAGTATTGAAATAAGGTAGCTATTTATTAAATCATTGGCATAAAAATTTGGAGATTAGTTTATGCCAATATCTGAGTCATTATTAAAACAACAAGAACAAAAAACAGAATCGTATGATTATTTTGATTTGACAGGCCAAGCACAGTATTTCCGTGCATATACTTCAGGGGATAATAAATTATCTTCGATAGCTAAAAAATTAAAAAATTTTGTACGGAGATATTCATTTACAAAAGAAGATCAAGCTTTACATTTTGGTGAGCAACTTTTTAATAAGCTGTACCAAGAGTTAATCGATCCAAATATTGATAGTACTAATGATAAAATACTTTTTAGTCAAAGTTTAAAACATTTATGCAAAAAAACAGGGTTAATTGTATCGAAGGATTTTTTTGATAAATGTAAGGAAATATTAGAGCAATGCGATAATAACCAAATAAAATCAGAAATTGTTTGGGCGTTAGCGTATAAAATTAAAAATTCTAATGAAGAAGAAATAAGCCAAGCTATTGAGATTGTCGATAAGTTAGTGGATTTGATTGATGATGACATCAATTTGAGGGCAAGAAGTTTTTTAAATGAGCAAATACAACAAAAATGCAGTCACTATAGTACTTCAGTAAATCTAGAACAAGATCATTCCCAACCAAAATTAGCTACTAGACATTTTAATACTGGCCATCAAAAAATAGTTACTAAAGAACAACAAACAGTTAAAGTTAGTAGCAAAGATTATCAATCAGAAGCATCGGAAATTTGCATAAAAAGCTTGGTTGAAATGTTACAAAGCAAAAAAATCAATGTTAATGCAAGTGTTGAGAGAGTACCACTAGGATCGTTCAAAAGTAATCGTGGAAGTGAGCTAGGCTGGTTTACTACTCCTACTACTTATTCTAGCGTAAGAAAATTATATTTATCGGCTAAAGAAGGGGTGGTTATAAAAGATGACGATAAAAATGATTACTTGCCAAGTAGTTTTGTTGGTGATTATGTAAAAATGAGTGCACGATTGAGCATTGGAATAGCCGGATGTTTGTTTATAGATGTGATGATTGCAAGGATTTTTTCGACCATTTCTGTTAATCAGAAATTAAATGATCGAGCAATAGAAAAGCTTATGCGATGTGTAGACAGTTTGGATGTAGTTAAGGGGAGGATTTTATCTATTAATCTTGAGGCTACTTCCGATCATCAAAACGAGGCCATAAGAGCAATAAGTAATGTTAATTATCATCCTTATAGTGGTGGAACGTACACGTATACTGGTAATGATCCAGAAATTATTACCGCAGCAGCAAAGAAAATCCAGGGTAAAACTCTCCAAGAAGTTGATACGGTCGTATCGTCAGTAATCAACCAAATTAGGATTGATGCAATACAAGCTATTTATAATTGTGCTTTGAGAGATCAAGCTATTTTAACCCCAAACTACATGGGGAAAATTAAAAAGTGCTTACGAGAAAAAGATTTAGAATTCAATGCTCTGGTGTGTAAAGTATTCTCTTTGACTAAAGAAGGCGAGGGGAGTGAAGAGCTTTTGGAGGCTAATCTAACGCAACTTGAAGAAGCAACTAAGCAACCGCAATCGAAAAAGAATGAATCCATAGTTAAAGACGCTATAGATTATATCGCTAAACAGATCGAAACCCCTGATAAATGTTGTCGATTGTGTGGCGATAGTAATAAGATGGCAACGGTAATCTCAAGAATTAATAAAATATCATTACATAGCTCGACCTCAGATAAAATCAAAATTAGTTGTAGGCGAATTATCAATAGTTACTTGGGTCATACTTTTACTCAAGGATTAGATGAGTTAAGTTTAAATGGTTGCTGTGAAATTCTTTTTGATCAAAAAACCAGTAAAGACTTAAAAGAAGAAGCATTTAAATCCATATTGTGGAGTGCAGAAAAAAGTAAAAAACTACCACTTAGCATCGTTGGACTTTTAACCATAAAGATGAGTGAATTAAATGATACCAATGTTAATTTAATGTTAATGGTGTTTAGGAGTATTTGTGCGCAATCTCCAATTAGTAATCTGGAACAAATATCAGCTAAATTAACCAGTAATTTTGTAATAATAACGGATGCAGAAAGCGAAATCACTTTTGAGGAACGTTCGAAAGAAAACGCTCATTGTACCTCAATCTCGGCAATAGCAGCGGTTGTTTGCTATGAATCGCTCGAAAAAGATTCCGAAAAAGATTCGCAGATTGAAATTACACCAGGTATGGTCAAGAACTTTCTGCTAGGACTTGAGAGTGTCGATAAACAGACTAGGATTTTGTCGGTAAAGTTGTTAAATACCGTAGCCAAAAGATGTACTATTGATGAGATTGATTTACTGGGTTTAATCAAACATCTTCACGACAATGTACCTGACGTTCTGGTTTATTCAACTCTTGCGTATGTTAACAGTTTATCTAAGCTATCCCAAGCAAGTAACAAACCCTTATTAAGTGGGCATGTTGAAGCTTTAGTTAGCGTTTATGCATTTGCAGATTTAAAGTTAGGTAGTGATAATTTTACTGAAACAGTTAACAGCGGAATTTTATCAACTTTATTGAGTGAGGCCAAAAAAGCAACAAGCTTTGATGAAAGCGTATTTGAAGTTTTCGATCGAATTTTATTTCTTGGAGAGAATAATCTGCCTCAAGTTGTTGAAATACTTCAGGCGGCGGTGGTAGGTAGAAAATTATCTATCCCAGCAAGTACTATTATGGGATTAGAAAAAGGATTAGCTGTACCTGAATTAAATGTGCAAATTTTAGAGGTGCTTAAGGGTGTAATAAGAAATGGGCAACCAGTTAAGGAGCAAACATTACAAATTTTTATCGATAACCTTTATTTATCTCCTGACGACGCATTAAGAGAAGAGTCATTTGATCTTTTAAATCAGGCTGATTCTAATCAAGATTTATCAGATCAAATATTTGCGTTCTTAGAATTAGAAAGAGCTGGTAAATGCATTGCTGATCCTACTAAATCGGATGCTGCTAAATCAAAGGCTATTTCTTACCTAAATCAAAGTACGGATGAAGGTGGAAAATTATCGATTAGTAACTTTAAAGTGTTAGCTGGAAGAACAATCGACCTTGAGGTCTTGTCAGTTTTAGTAAATGTGTCCAGAAATAGACAGATAATTCCAGGTTATTTGATTCAAGAATTGGTGGACGGTTTTAACCCAACCAAGCTGGGATCGCAATCCCAAAATATTCAATTGTTGGATATATTGTTAAATATAATTCAAAATTCACAGGAGATACCGTGTGAACTTTGGTCGAAATTAGAACAAGCCTTAGATTTAGATGATAAGCAAATTTTTGAGCAAGTAGTGTTTATGTTTACTACTTTAGCACCAACAGATAAAAAGCTATCCAACGATGTTATTACCAAAATACTTAATAAGTTATTACTAACCAATGATTGGTCGCTTAAGCAAGAAGTTTTAATTTTGCTTGTTTCAGCTATTAAAGCAAAAGATCAGGGAACCAATCCACTTCAGAATCTTAGTGAGCAAAGTATAGAAGCTTTGCTCCAAAAAACTATTAGCGAAGATTGTACCCCAGCGTTAAAAGCAGTTATAGATGAAATACTAAATCGAGCTAATTTATCAGAAGTTCAGCAAGCCATGCTTAAATTGTCTCAAACTGTCTCTGATCAAGAATTAATAGATCAAATAGCTGCGCTTCCGTCAGGGGGATTAATGCTAAAAAGAAATTTCAAGCAGATTGGTGCGATACTAGATAGTAGTTCGAGCCACGCTACTAGGGCAATAGCTGCGTTGATAAACTATTTAAAGCACCCCGAAGGAAGTATTCCGGATGAATTGATGAACAAAGTGGCTAATTTTTTGAGAAAGATTAGTGCCAAAAGTAAAGATGAAGCAGCTCAGGAGAGTAGTGCCAACGATGAAGATGAAGTAATAAAACAATTATGCTGCGATTTAATTATCAATATAATAAAGGCAGGACATCGATTAACTGAACCAATGGTAGTGGCAATTTTATTAGTAAACACCGTAAATAAAGGATTAAAAAACCGTGTAATCTTAGCACTTCAAGACAATCAGCAATCAATCCCGGATGGAATAAAGTTATTTTTTAAATTTGATGAGCCCCAAACACTTAATCCTCAACCATCTAATCCTCCAACAATGTTTGCGCAATTCTTACAAATGTTATCACCTAAATCTCGTGATCATCAAGAACGGGTTGATAATTTAGGTCAATTATTACTAGAGTTTAAGTCAACATTTCAACATGCTAATCCTGAATTGCGCGATCTAATAATTGAAAAATTAATTGGCTTGGCTAAATCGGATAGTCAAAACACAGAAGAATTTGCCAAAAGCTTTGCTTTTATTTTAGAACATGATGATGCCAAATATGCTGCGAATGAAGTTGTTATTGCCAAGATCGAACAAGCAATTTTATCGACAAGAAGCATTGCGGTTTGGAGTGCTTATAACAAGATTATTAAATCTCAAAAACGACTTAATTCAGCAGTAATTGATCGCATAGTAGATTTATTACCTAAATCAAATAGGCTCAATTCCTCCGAATTATATTTAACTATGGTTGAATGTATTGTTAGTGCAGCTGAAGTGGGTAAAATTTCAGCAAACGCTTTAAAGGTTTTATCTGCTAATCTTCATAGTTCTAATCATAAACTAAGGCTGTTGTCATTTCGAGGATTAAAAGCAGCGGCAGGTAAAGATTACTCTAAATTAGAGGAATTTAAAAAATGGTGTATGGAGATTTTTGATCAGTTTTCTCAAGATATAGGGGTCAAGATCAAAGTAACCGATCAGGATGGTTCAATAAGACCAAAATTTTTAGAGTTGCTAGATACCTTAGTGTTATTAAAGCATAAAGATAAGGTTATTGAACAAATTAAAAAATTAGGATTAGAGCAAGAAAATTGGGGGCGACTAGTTTGGTGGTGGAACCGAGAGTTATTATTATTAGATTTGTTGACAGAGGCAAGTATATTGGAAAAATTGTCTTTTTGTCGAAGTTGGTTTGAGGTTGAAGCGTATTTTTCAAGTCAAAACCCAGAATATTCGAATGTAATACTAAAGTTACTTCATGAACAGCAAAGCAATAATAAATTGTCATTTAGTGCTCTTGGTGATGTAGTTAAATTATTGCTAAAAGTAAACTTTGAATCAGCACGGAAAGTTTTAGCCAACAGTTCAGCTTCTCATGTAGATTTAAAGCTTATCTGGATCAAACAATTAATCAGTGAACGAATGGTTAACAAGGAAAGCGGGGTTCCTAATGAATTGATCTATACCATTAGTTCAAAATTCAATCTTGATTTGATTGAGCAATTATTAAGCTCAATAAAAGAAATAGACGATTTGCAAAAATTCCAAGCATTATTGGACTTTGTATATAGTAACAAAATTGAAATATCGGATATATGTATTCAAAATGCAACTTTAGATCACCTAACTCGTTCGTTAGAACTTAAGCTTTTAGGAGATCAGCTGTTCTCTAAAGGGATGAGTGATAGCCATGAAATGGTAGTGATTTTTAATAGTCTTTTGGAAAATGGATGGTCTTTTGAACAGTTAAATCAAATATGCTGTAAAGCTCATGATGCAACTCAAGCCGACTTTTTAACTGAACAAGCTAGAAAACAGAACTTAATTCTAGTTTTGAAACTATTAGTACCATATAAAGTTTCTGCTCTAAATCATGATAGGATTTGCCAAGTGTTAGATAAGGTAGGACATGAAAGTTGGTTTACAGCAGTTAATAAAATGGTGATTGAAAATCTTTTCCCGACTAAAAAAGGTAAAATAAAATCTTCTAATGAATTAATTGAGGAGTTAAAACGTGATAATCCTAACAATCACAGTTTGCAATTGTGGATTGAACAGCAAAGCCAACTTAATTCAATCGAGGCAGTAAAGCAGAAGGAAAAAGAAGAATATTCAGCATTTGGGCCTAAAGAGATAGAGAATTGGTCCAAAAAAGTCCAAGCCAACCGCACTTGTTTTAATGACCCCAATTTTTTAATAGAAGCACTCGCAGTAATAAAAAGAGCCTGTTTTTTAAGCGCTGGTATTCATTTAAATGATGCACAGATTTTAAGCTGCTTGGTTGCATTAAATTCAAGTGAAAAACAAGGAAAATTACTCCAAGTATTAACTGGAGAAGGTAAATCAATAATTGTAAGTGTACTAGCCATAGTTAATGCTTTAAAAGGCAACAAGGTAGATATTATAACCAGCTCCCCAGTACTTGCAGAGAGAGATGCCAAGGAACAAGCTAGTTTATATAAAATGTTTGGTTTTAGTACTAGTGATAATAGTGATAAGTCCATGTATTTTTATGGTGCCAAAAGTTGTTATAAGGCAGAGATAGTTTATGGTACATCCTCTCAATTTAGATTTGACATTTTAAGAGATGAATATAGTGGATTAAATACTCTTGGTGGTAGAAAATTAGACGTTGCAATAATTGATGAAGTTGATAGCATGCTGATCGATGATGGTGCTGAGATTGCAAGATTAGCAGCTACTATACCAGGTATGGATCAATTACAGCCAATCTATCATTTGATCTGGGGTAGATTGTTAGAGATACAAGAAAGAATAGTCGAGATTAATGGAAAGATTTATTTATTTCAAGGTAAAATAAGCTACAAATCAGGTAGAATAGAATTAGAATATCTAGAAAATGCTCAAGATGAGCATACCAAAATTATTACTGATCTTAAAGAGTATGTTAAATCAGGTGTGGATATAAGCAATATAGGACAGGTAATAGAAGAAGATATTGAAATATTTGCTAAAGAAAATTTGGCAAGATATATAAGAGAGCTCCTAGATAAGCGTGTGGTTATAGTTCCCAACAATTTAAAAGAATTTGTTGGAACACAAATGCTTAAATGGATAGACAATGCTATTACAGCATTTAATTATCAAGAAAATGTACATTATATTGTACAAGATGGATTAATTAAACCGGTAGATTATGCTACTACAGGAGTTGTGCAAAATTCTACTAGCTGGAGTGATGGATTACATCAATTTTTACAATTAAAGCATGGGTTAAAACTTAACTCCGAGAATTTTACTACTAATTTCTTATCCAACATGGGATATTTTAAGAGATATGCCGCCACATTAGGAGTTAGTGGTACTCTTGGTTCTGATAACGCTAAGCAAGCATTATCAGAGGTTTATAATGTAGATCATGCAGTCATTTCGCCATTAAGAGCAAAGCAATATTTTGAATTGCCAACGATCGTTGCTGATCAAGAAAAAAGTTGGATTGAAGAAATATGTTCTTCGGCAAAGAAAGAATCAAAAAAAGGAAGAGGTACCTTAATTATTTGCGAGACGATAGAGCATGCACAAACTATAGCTCAAAAACTTAGAAAAGAATCTAGCTCAATAAAGCTTTATACCCACAATAACAACGGTCAAGAACAAGAGATAGAAAAAATAAATTCAGGCGAAATTATAATAGCAACTAATTTAGCAGGACGTGGTACTAACATTAAAACTGATGACACAATAGAAAGTAATGGTGGGTTACATGTTATTGCAACCTTTATGCCATCTAATCAACGTGTCGAAGAACAAGCATTTGGCAGAACATCAAGACAAGGTAATCGTGGTACAGGGCAGATGATCTTAAATGCACTTCAGCTTAACTATAAATATGGAACGGTGGATTATAAAGAGGCAAAAGCACTAAGAGATCAAATAGAGTCAAAGCAGTTAAAAAAATTGCAGCAAGAAGAATTAAAGGTGATAGCAACAAAAGACCAATTGTTTAAGCGTTTTTGTATATTATTGCAACAAATACGTCTTGATATTAGAGAAGTAGGATTTGCCTGGATAGAAGAAATCAATAGTAGCTGCTATTGAAGAGCGATGGGCAATGTTTTTGCGTCAAATAGATGACAAAGAAATAAAAATTGAAAATACTGATAAAGAATATGAACTTTTTAAAGAAAAAGTTTGGACTGACTATAACAAAGATAACATTATTAGCAACCCATATTATTATATTGCTATAGCAAACGATTTAACTTTCGGTAGTAAAGGTTTTTCTCAAAAAGCCATGGACTATTTTGATAAAGCAATCAAATGTGATCCGAATGGTAGTGCTGCTGCACACGTTGGTAAAGCTTGGTTATTGTTAAAATTACAAAGAGACAATTATAAACAGCAAGCTGTTAATGAGTTTGAACTAGCTTTAAAAGTGTTAAGCGAAGAACAGGCGTCGTTATTAGCTCAGGAAACTCTCTTTTCACAACAAGCTAATAGTCATACCAACGATTTATCTAAAAAACTAATGAGTAAAATCAATATTTTAGGTTCTTATATGAATAGCATACAAAATAATATAGCTGTCATAAAAAGATCTCAAAGATTAATTGATATAACAGGTCGAAAGACCAGCAACAATGAACCAGTTTCTTTTTATGGTATAGAAAGAAATGGTGATGGATCAATTAGTCATGAAATACAAGCAGCCTTACAATCTTGTGGTGATTTTACAGTTAAGTTTCATGATTTAACCACCAGAGAAGATTTGGGTACTAGGGATCAAGCAATCGAAACTATAAACAATGCATTTTTCAATATATTTGCTATTATCGCTCAAATCATGTCGGGAGGATTGGCTAATACTTTATCAACAAGTAAACCTATTGTTAGTATTGATCTCCCGAAAACATGTGATGATAAAGCTGAATCAGCTGATACGAGTTTTGATAATTTAGGACAAGAAGCAGCGATTGCAAAAATCCGTGAGTTAAGAAAACAAAATGTTGATTTTGTTGTGAGATTCGATCATTTAAATCGTGAACAAATGTATAAAATTATAAGCGGTGCATCATTAGCTCAAGAAGATATTGAAATCACTAAAGTTAAAAAAACTAAAGAATTATTTATGAGTACGGATGCCAGAAAAGCACAGTTGGAGCTTTCTGAATTAGCTGAACGAGGCATCCAATATATGCTCGAAATTAATGAAAAGAAATTCATACCTTGGAGAAGTATCTTAACTCTTGGTATTCTTGCTGGTATTCAGTTGTTAGCAGGAGCTGCATTAATAGCTACTGGATTTGGTGCAACCGTTGGTATGGGTTTAATTACCGAAGGTGTTTCGGATTTATTTACTGCTTATCGGGCATATAAGTCTAGACATTTTTCTTGGACAGATTATGCCAAACAAAAAGCTGTGAGTTTAATGATATCAGCAGTATCTATGGGATGGAGTAAGATGAAAGATGCTGGTAAAGGAGTAAAGACTTTATTAGCAGGGGCAGGAAAAAAAGAGGCACTTGAGTTGGCTGGTGCTAGAGTGGTTAGTAATGGTCAAACTATTAGCCAAACATTGGTAGTTAGCGGTAATAATCTAAAAAGCTTAGCATGTCAACAAGTTGTAGTTGGCACTTGTGAAGCGGCAGGTAGAGAAGTATTAAATATAGCAGTAGATACTTTATCTAATTTGGCTTTAGAACAATGTAAATCACGAATTTCTGAATCTATACAATGTAGGGTTGAGCAGAAGTTTAATGAATTAAAGTTAAAAAACTTATTGCGTAGTATGTATATACTATACGGTAAAAATGGTTCAAGCTTAAAAAGTAGAATCGAATACATAGTTGCTAACGCTATTAGTCCCGAACAAAACTTTTGGCGCAAACAATGGGACGATGTTGGTAGTAAGCTATGTACAGGAATTTTATCAGATGAAAAATATTTAGGTAGCCCATTTAGTATGGGGTTACGAGTTGTAAGTACTTTAAATGGGATATATCAGATTACAACAATTATCGATAAGGTTCATGATAAAATAGTAGATGCACTATCTGCAGAATTACAACAACAAAATCAAGTTCAATCAACTCATAGCTCTGATATCACCAAAGATATAGATTACAGTAATGATTTAAACTTAAGCATGGTTAAAAAAGCTGTAGCAGATGCAATAACCAATCAGATTATTATGACCACAGAATCTCAACTAATTTCGCCATGGAGTAGCTATGGTGTGGGAGAATTGACTAAAGCAGTTTCTCATCGGATTCAGAAAAAAGCATTCGGAGACTTGAACGCGAGATTAATTGAAAAAGAAGCAAAAAAACATACTATAGCATACTCGCAAGCTGAATGTATTTATTATGCAACCTTAAAATCTCAAAATAATGGTACCAAGCAAATTGTCTCTCAAGAAGTCAAACAGCTTTGTGAAGGAATCAAGAGTGGCAAACCGATGGATTTGGCAGAAATGATGTTGGTAGCCGAAGAAAATGGTCTTAAAATTAAAATAGTTGATGATTTGTCTTATCAATTAACCGAAGAAGATCGTAAGAGTAACACAAAAATCGTGGTGTTTAATAAAGGTCAAAAAGATGAACAAAATCATGATCAAATTGGACATTATTCGCTTATGGATGCGGAAGGTAAATTAACCGCGATTGAAAGCACTGATAATAATTGTGGTTATGCTGTTATTCAAACACTTTTAGAACAAAAAGGTATTTATAGATCTATTGATCAACTTCGTGATGCAGCGGCTGATAGCATAGGAAATAATTCTAGAAATTTTGGTATGATTATAGAAGCCGAAACATGGGTAGCAACTAATTACCCTCAAGAAGCGAATAGTATATTATTTGTGGGAGGAATGAGTTCTATTTCTCGATCTGATCTAGCATGTAAAGATCCTATTATTAGACAAGAATTAAATAGACTAAAACGAGGAGAGTTATTTTCGAAGGTTATTGCTTACGAAACTGATGAACAAAAAATTAAAGCAATATTATCGGAACAGCTGCAAGTAAATGCAGATCAAATAAATATATCAAAAATTAAGATTAAAGAGAGAGTAGGTAACCTCCATAGTTATATTATTACCATTAAAGATGAAGTTATACTCGTATGGCGTGGTACCGATACGTACTCTGGAGCTAATTGGGGTGTTAATTTTGAAGATGGTGCGCCAGCTACAAAAACATTACCAAAGATATTTCCTCAAGTAAACAAACAAATGATTCAAACAATTAAAGCAGTTAGCGAAAAACATGGGTCAGTAAAAGTTGGTTTTTATGGCCATAGTTTAGGTGGGGCATTAGCTCAAATGACTACGGCTCATCTAATGGAAGAGATGGGTAATGATCCTGGGTTAAAACAAAAGATTTCCTCAGTTAATATGAGTGTGTTTAATTCTGCAGGAGTAACTAAGGAGATAGAGCAAAAGGCAGATGCATCTTATAAAAAGCTTCTGGAAAGTAAAAAGATTAATTTTACTTTTGATTATTATTTGCAAGATCACGATATTGTTCAACAATTTGGGAGAACCAATATTTTACATAATGCTCAAGAAACCACCGTGTTTAAAGGGGAAGGGTCGACCCGTAACCCGAAATGGGCACATCAAGAACAAGTATTTAGCTGTGATAACAAGCAACAAAATCCAGTGGAAAATATTCAAGTTCCTTGTTTGAAAATTTTAAGAAATAAAGATCCTAATGATCGAGAAGGAATTAAACAAGAATTAGTAGATAATAAAATACACCAATCAGTACAACAAGCAGGCGTAACGATATTGCGTCCAGCTGTAAGAGGCGCTGGTACAGTTATAAGAGGAGGACGTCGAGTTATAAAAGAAGGTCGTAAATTTGTAAGGTTCTTAAATAAATCGGTCTTTTCCTCTGGCGAAATAATCTATAGTAGTGTTCAGGCGGCACATAATACTCAGAAGATTCAGAGCATTGGTGAGACTAATAAGGCTCAAAGCAGTAAACTTGCAATGAAAGCGCTTTTAGAGCCATATGAATATGAAAAAGCCAAGTCAGTGGCTAGACAAGTATTAAAAATGTAAGTTGCAGAAAGTTAAATCATCCATGCGGCACTGATTAAATGGGTGCCTTAATACCTATTATTACATCGGAGATCATGGAGATCATATAGAATCAAGATCTAATCCAAATTTCTTAGGATCTTTAAAAATTATAGATAATGCTAATAATTTTGGTATATAGTGGCGAGTTTCTTTTGGTAAACGTAATGCCCAATAATCGGTATTTTCCCCCAAAAATTTATTATTTTTGATAGCTTTGCTGATCCTTCCTTCTCCAGCATTATAAGCAGCTATGGCTAGTAGCCAATCATTATCAAATTTTTCATATAAAAACTCTAAATAAGATAATGCTGCATTTGTTGATGCTGCTAAATCATATCTATAATCTTGCGTACCATTCGAATAAATTAATCCATAGCGTTTACCTGCAACATAGCTAATTTGCCATATTCCAGTTGCACCTTTATTGGATACCGCTAACGGTCTATATGCACTTTCAACAATTGGTAACAGCGCTAGTTCTTTGGGTAAATTTCTTTTTTCTAATTCAGCTATTACATGTTTTAAAAAAGGTTTAGAACGTTTTATCAATTTATACAGTTCGTTACCTTTCAAATATGAGCGGATATAATAAGCTACTAATTTTTGTTCTACATATGCCTCATCATAGACATCATCAATGATGGATGAAGGAAGATGAAGTTTATAAGATGAATTGTTAATTGATTTAGGTAATTGCATAGCAATTACTTGGTAACAATAAATTGTCATGAATAATACTGAAAATATTTTTATATTTGTGGATATTTTCTGATATTTATATAGCAAACTGTGCGACCTCTCTTAATTTGTTGATTTTTCCTGGTGATTATCGTTTTTTATTTTGGTTCATAATAACAAAACTATCTCACTAAAACAAATGTATAGCCATAGATCCTAATTGTGATATAAAATTTAGTATATGTATTTACCACAAAATTACCAACAATTGCGGAAATGGATGCAAACTGACTTAGGTAAATATGTTTTGCAACAAGAGGCTAAAGAGTTACAAAACATATTAAATAATAGTTTTGCGAAGAACATCATTTTGCTGGGTGAACCAGGGTTTTCTTTAAGTAATGATTATTTTTTAATCGATAGAAATAAATATATTAATCAATTTATCATACACCCAGATCTAAATTTAAATGATCAAACAACTAACAATATATTATTAGTTGCAAGACAAGATAAGCTTCCAATAGATAGTGATAGCGTGGATGTCGTTATTCTAATGCATTCTTTGGAAATGATTTCTAATCCGCATGAAGTATTGCGTGAAAGTCATCGTGTATTACGAGCAGAGGGTAAAATTATTATTACTGGATTTAATGCTTTTAGTTTTTGGAGTGTATGGAAATTAGTGGCAAAGATATTTTCTAAGGCTCCATGGAGAAATAAATTCATTTCTATTATTAAGTTATTTGATTGGTTATCTCTTCTTGGATTTGATGAATTAAATGCTGTTAAATATTGTTATAACCTACCAATTAATAATAAAAAATTTTTAAATAAGTTGATATACTTGGAGACTCTTGGGAATTTTTTACCATTTTCAATAGGAAACATATATACTATTTCTGCTTGCAAACGGGTAATTCCATTAACTCCAATTTTTATAAAAAAGTGGGATAAACTGCCATTAGACGACGATGAGCTAGTTAAGCCAATTTTGAAAAATTAAATAGGATCGAAATGCTAAAACATCATGCAAAACAAGTCACTATCTATACGGATGGTGCTTGTAAAAATAATCCAGGACCTGGTGGCTGGGCGGCGATTTTAATTTGTGATGCTAAAGAAAAAATTGTTACAGGGTTTGAAGAGCATACCACTAACAATCGCATGGAATTGTTATCTGTAATTAATGCATTAAATTCTTTAAAATACCGATGTAACATCGTATTATATACAGATTCTCAATATGTAAAGAATGGCATTAGCACTTGGTTACCCAATTGGCGTAATAAAAATTGGCGAACAGCTAGTGGAGCTGCTGTAAAAAATCAAGATTTATGGGAAATATTGGATTTAGTTGCTAAAAAACATGATATTTCTTGGCATTGGGTAAAAGCACATAATGGTCATCCATTGAATGAAAGAGTAGATTTTTTAGCAAGGCAAGCCATACAATGCGACAAGTAACTATAGATACAGAAACAACAGGATTATCTACTAAAAATGGTGATCGAATAGTAGAAATAGGCTGTGTAGAAATTATCAATCGTATTATTACAGGTAAAACTTGGAGCAGCTATTGCAATCCAGAACGATCAGTCGGACAGCATACAATTGCTATTACTGGGATCCAAGATCAATTTTTATTAGACAAACCAAAATTTGCTGCAATCGCTGAAGATTTTTTAAAATTTATTGATAATGCAGAGTTAATAATTCATAATGCAGCTTTTGATATTGAATTTATTAATTACGAATTAAAATTATCAAACCATAAAATAAAAGATCTTTCTTCAGAATTTAAAATAATAGATACTCTTGCATTAGCTAGATCCATGCATCCTGGGCAACGTAATAATTTAGATGCCTTGTGTAAACGTTATAATATTAATATCGAAAGAACATTACATGGTGCTTTGCTTGATGCCGAAATTTTAGCAAAACTTGTTTTAAAGATGACCGCTGGACAAATTAGCTTTAATTTTGATTTATCAGAAAATTTAAATGATATTAAACAAGGTGCTGAGTTATCGAAGGCTGTATGTAAAAATGTTGTGCAAGAGAAAAATTTAAAAATTATCTATGCCAACCAAGAAGAATTGAAGTTGCATGAAGTATATTGCTCAGAATTATAAGAATTAAAAAATTATGAATAACATGAAAAACATTAGAAATTTTTCTATAATTGCCCATATAGATCATGGTAAATCCACCCTTGCCGATTGTTTTATACAACGTTGTGGTGGATTATCTTCACGCGAAATGAAAAGCTGCGTTTTAGATAGCATGGATTTAGAAAGAGAACGTGGCATTACTATCAAAGCTCAATGTGTAAGTTTAAATTATACTGCGCTCGATGGACATACATATCAATTAAATTTAATAGACACTCCAGGACATGTGGACTTTAGTTACGAAGTGTCTAGATCATTAGTGGCATGCGAAGGGGCATTACTAGTAGTAGATAGTTCTCAAGGTGTGGAAGCACAAACGGTTGCTAATTGTTATACAGCAATTGATCAAGGTTTATATGTATTACCAGTATTAAATAAAATTGATTTACCTCAAGCAGACCCAGAACGTGTAGCGCAAGAAATAGAAGAAATCATAGGAATAGATGCACACAATAGCTTGCAAATTAGTGCTAAAAATAGTATTGGGATCGATGCATTATTAGAACAATTAGTATCATTAATTCCTAAACCAAATGGCGATCCTAATGCTCCTCTTAAAGCATTGATTGTGGATTCTTGGTTTGATAGTTATTTAGGTGTTGTATCTTTAGTTAGAGTTTTTGATGGAGAATTAACTAAAGGTAATAAAATTAAAATGATGTCTAGTGATCGTAGCTATATAGTTGAGGAGCTTGGAATTTTTACTCCTAAAAGAGTTAAAAAAGATAGTTTAAAAACAGGTGAGGTTGGATATTTGATAGCTGGGGTAAAAGATATTTATGGTGCACCAGTAGGAGATACTATAACTAGTTTGGTTCACTCAGCTAAAGATCCATTGCCTGGTTTTAAAAAAGCACAACCTAGAGTATATGCTGGGGTGTTTCCAGTCGAAACCACAGACTATGAGAATTTTAAAGATGCTCTTGGTAAATTAAAATTAAATGACTCAGCGTTATTTTATGAACCAGAAAATTCTACTGCCTTAGGATTTGGATTTAGATGTGGGTTTTTAGGTTTACTACATATGGAAATTGTTCAAGAACGTTTAGAAAGAGAATTTAATATAAACTTGATTACTACAGCTCCAACTGTAATTTATGAAACATTAACTAAAAAAAATGAAATAATGTTTATAGATAATCCATCTAAATTTACAGAAAATAATATTTTAGAAATTAGAGAACCAATAGTTGAAGCACATATTTTAGTTCCTAAAGATTATTTAGGCAGCGTGATGACGCTTTGCGTTGAAAAACGCGGCATACAAAAAAATATGCATTATGTTGGTAAGCAAGTATCTTTAATTTATGAATTACCAATGAACGAAGTTGTATTAGATTTTTTTGATCGGATTAAATCAATAAGCAAAGGTTATGCGTCTCTAGATTATCATTTAATTAGGTATCAGGTTTCTGATTTAGTTAAGTTAGATATTCTTATTAATCAAGAAAAAGTGGAACCATTAGCACTAATAGTGCATCGTAGTATTGCATATCAACGTGGTAGAGAATTAGTAGATACTTTAAAAGATCTAATTCCACGGCAAATGTTTGAAATTGCTATACAAGCTACGATAGGTGCGCATGTGATAGCGCGAAGTACAGTAAAAGCGTTACGCAAAAATGTAATAGCTAAATGTTATGGTGGTGATATTACCAGAAAGAAGAAATTGTTGGAAAAGCAAAAAGCTGGTAAAAAGAGAATGAAAACTATAGGAAAAGTTGATATTCCACAAGAAGCTTTTTTAGCAGTATTAAAATTAAAAAAAGATTAGATAATTGTTTTAAGGAAGAAATTATGAATTTTGAAAAGATTTTAGTAGTTTTAACATTAATTACAGGTATTGTTTGGCTAATTAATAAAATTATTAACAAATCTAATATTAATCCAATTGTTGATCAAAATTGTCAAAGTAGCCTTGCTGAAACCATAGACTATATATCATCTTTTTTTATAATTTTTTTAATAGTACTAGTATTTAGAACTTTTTTTATTGAACCATACCGTATTCCATCTGGTTCCATGAAGCCAACATTGGTAGAAGGGGATTTTATATTAGTAAAAAAATATAAATATGGATTACGTTTGCCAATTACTCACAAAAAAATACTTTCAGTTTCTGAAGTAAAACGTGGAGAGGTAATTATTTTTTGGCAAGAAAAAAGCAAGAAAATTTTAATAAAACGAGTGGTTGGTTTGCCTGGCGATCATGTTGTATATAAAGATCAAAATTTATATATAAATGATAAACTAATTAAAACAGAAAATATGGGATTTACCTATGATAATAATATCTATGTTAATCGTAAAAAAGAGTTTTTAAATTCTGTGCAACATGAAATTTATTTAAGCCCGACTGATTTTAGACGCTATCCGTTTGACAATATAATAGTTGGCAAAAATAGTTATTTTGTGCTCGGGGATAATCGTAGTAATAGTGCAGATAGTAGGTTCGAAGGTTTAATATCAGATGATGATGTTTTAGGTAAAGCATTTTTTATTTGGTTTAATTTTGATTTAGGTAATTGGGTAATTCATTTTGAGAGAATGTGGAAAAAAATCAAATAGCGTTATTAAAAAATTAGGCTATACATTTAATAATAATAATTTATTAAAAATTGCGTTAACCCACAGCTCACATAAAGGGGAAAATAATCAGCGTTTAGAATTTTTAGGTGATGCAATTTTAAATGTTATTATTGCAGAGTATTTGTACAACCAGCATCCAGCGGCTACTGAAGGCGATCTAACCAGACTTAGATCTAACTTGGTAAATGAAAATGCTTTATCATCAATTGCTAGAAATTATTCTATTCAAAGTTGTATTGTTTTAGGTTTAGGTGAAATTAAAACTGATGGTTGCAATAAGAATTCTATTTTAGCAGATACATTAGAAGCTATAATTGCTGCAATATATTTAGATAGTGATTTTTCAACTATAAAAGAATTAATAATGAATTGGTATAGTAGTTGTAATTATTTACAATCGATTAGCAATATAGATCCAAATATAGATAAACTGGACAATCATGGGTTCTATGGATCAAAAGATTCTAAAACTATTTTGCAAGAATTATTGCAATCCAAAGGTTTGACATTGCCACGATATGAAATAATCAAGGTTAGCGGTAAACCACATCATCAAACTTTTAAAATTTCTTGTATAGTGCCAGGAATAAATAAAGAAATTCATGGTGTTGGTACAAGTCGTAAAAAAGCCGAACAAGATGCCGCAAATAAAATTTTGGAGTTGTTATTATGAGTAGTGAAAATTATTGTGGTTTTATAGCAATAATAGGTAAATCAAATGTTGGTAAATCAACTTTGCTTAATAAGCTTATGGGGGGAAAAATTAGTATTACAGCTAATAGACCTCAAACAACTAGAAATAAAATTTTAGGTATAAAAACTGTTAATAATAAACAAGCTATTTATATAGACACCCCGGGAATATCTTTAAATAATCATTCTAAATTAAACAAACTTATGAATAAAGCTGCCAGATCTTCTTTTAAAGATGCAGATCTTATTATGTTTATGATCGAGAGTTTGCAGTGGGATGCAGAAGACGAAGCAGTGTTGCAATCAATTATACAACTAAAAAAACCCACCCCAGTATTTTTGTTATTAAATAAATTAGATTTAGCAACAGATCAAAAATTATTACTTCCACAAGTAAAACTATTGTCAGAAAAATATAATTTTACGGAGATCTTTCCAATTTCAGCTAACAAAAATATTAATTTGGATATTTTGGAAAATAATATATTTACGCTTTTACCTGAATCACCGCATTATTTTGTCGATGCTGATAGTATTACAGACAAAGATTTGAATTTTAGGATTGCAGAAATTATTAGAGAGAAGCTAATTAAAAATTTAAGTCAAGAATTACCCTACACTACAAGCGTACAAATAACCAATATTACCAAACCAAAAACTATATATCATATAGATGCAACAATTTGGGTAGAAAAAACTGGACAAAAAAAAATAGTAATTGGTGCAAATGGTAGTAAACTAAAAATTATTGGTACTCAAGCTAGATTAGATTTAGAAAAATTATTACATGGTAAAGTTTTTTTAACTTTGTTTGTACAAGTAAAATCTAATTGGACAAACGATGATCTTAATTTAAAAACCTTAAATATATAATAATTTATTATGTTTAATGCCTATGTTTTACATTATATTCTGTATCGAGAAACTAGTTTGATTGTAAAATTTTTCACTAAAGAACATGGAATAGTTAATTTGGTGGCGCATGGTGCTAAAAGAAAAAAAAGTCAAATTGGTACTATTTTGCAACCATTTGTGCCATTGTTAATTTATTGGAAAAATCTTTCTTTGGATTTGGCGACACTACATAAAGTAGAAGCAACCGGGGCTCCACATAGATTAAGTGGTATTTGTTTGTTTGGTTCTTTATATATAAATGAGTTATTGTTAAAATTATTAGCAACCCATGATCCACATGCAGAGTTATTTAATGTTTATCAAAGATTTTTAGAAAATTTAAGCAATATCAATAAATCATCAACAGATCAAACAGATCAATTATTAACTGAAAATAAACAAAAAAAAATATTTTTAGAAAAAAATTTACGATTTATAGAAAAACAAATTCTTAAAACTATAGGTTACGAATTGCAACTAGATAGAGAAAGTCAAACAGGAGATGCAATTGATCATAATGCACAATACGATTTTGATTTTGAAGATGGTTTGATATTACAAAAATTATCATCATTTAAAGAAACCAACAATGTAACCAAAGCAAAAATTAGTGGAAAAAGTTTGTTAGCATTGCATAATGATAACTTTACAAATGCTATAGAAATGCAAGAAGCAAAATTGTTTATGCGAAAAATTATAGCTAATTTTTTAGGAGATCAGTTGTTGGCTACTAGGAAATTATTTGTTTAAATCGTAAGGATTGATCATCAATGTTAAACATAAATAAATCATATCAATCAGTTCATTATCGTTCCAGGAAAGGCAAGACTCCACAGTTTATAAAAATAGGTAGCACTTGTTACCCATTTAATGCATCTTTGGGGATCTTAATTGGTGATGATCAACTAGCTAAAAAAGATCTTCATTATTTTACTAATATTTTAGTAGATGGTTCGTTAATTGATTTGCAAAAACTATGTCAACAAAAAGTAGGAGTACATTATCTTATTTCCGAAACAGGGGAGATTTATCAGTTAATTGATGAGCTATTTGCGGTATGTCCTAAAGAACTTTCTGCTTGGAATGTAGAGAATGATGCTAATGATTATTCTATTTGTATTGAGCTTGTAAATATTGGACAGAATTGGCTTAAAGTTTTTCCAAAAGAACGGGAATTTAATGTTAAAGTTAATGGGATAAATCGTGTTTATTGCAACTATACTCCAGAACAAATAGAGGTAACCATAGAGCTTTGTCAATTAATTGTACAAAAATATTCTATTCACCCATATAATATCGTGGGGTATAGTGATATTGCATGGTATCGAGATGCAAAATATATAAGAGAAGATCCAGGACCTGCATTTCCTTGGCAGTTGTTCGCTAAAAAAGGTATTACTATGTGGTATGATCTATCCGAGTCTACGATGCATAGTTTACCTGATGATCCTGATGCAGAAGCTAAAAAAATGCTAGCTGAATTTGGTTATAAAATCTATTTTCCAGATATTAATAATAAACAATTTAAAGCATTAGTACAGGCTTTCAAAACCCATTTTAAATTGACTGTTGATGGTGATGTTGATTTAAATTTTTTACAAGTTATCAATAGTTTGTGTCAACAAAAGAGACAATACCAGGCTTTTATAAAGCGTAAAGCAAAAGATGAGGAAGCTGCATATAAGTTGGAGGGCAGAACATCATTTACTCCAGGGTTTAATTTTCTATCTTTAAACGATGATTTAAAAAAATTAACGCAACCGGAAGCCGTGAATGCAACAGATAATACTTCATTTATAGAATTATCGAACAGCACTGCTAAAGCTATAGAAGATAAAGTAGTACCTAATAATCCAAAATTTACCAAGGTATAATGCTAAATATTTTAAGGTTGTTAACAGTACTTTTATATTTGTTATTTTAAGCTATATTGTAAATAATGTAATACAAAGAAAGGATGCTTTTTATGCAAAACTCAAATCAAGTTTTTACTATACCTGATGATATAAACATAACTTCTACATCTACTGTAGTAGCTGAAGGTGCTAGTGCTATAGGTGCTACCAATTCTATTGGCACTATAACTAATGGAGGTGTTGTCACTATAAGCGATGGTCAACTTACTACTGGTGCTGTAATTAACGGGGGTGCTTTAAACATAACTAAAGGTCAAGTTATTACAGGAAACATAGATAATACCCAAGGTGAGATTAATATATCTGGTACAGGTACTCTATTTATATGTGAACCAGGAACTACAAATGCTTCAGTTATTTTTGCAGGTAATTCAGACACTTTAACTATAACTGGTGGAACCATAACTTGTGGAAATATAATCAATACCCTAGGTGAAACAACTATATCTGGAGGTGATTTAAGTACGGATATAAATGATACTTTTGTGTTTCGAGAAGAAAACATTAATACAAACGCACCAATATTATTCGCATACAATAACAATACTGAATCTGTCGCTTCTTCTTGCAGCTCTACTGCAACAACAGAGGTTACCGATGTAACACAAAGTATAACAGTTCCAACTGATCTTTCTAATTCTGTTGATTTGTCTAATGCTGCAGGAAATGCAACTAGTCGGAATTTGTGTAAATTTTAGGCCTCACCCAAACACTCTTAACTATAAGTCACACCTACTACAGCCATCTCCAGCTAACGCTGGTAGAGGGCTGAAACGTTAATATTAATAAAGGTTAAATATGTCTTAAAAAATGCTATGTATTTTCATTAAATTTTTAATTATTTTTATTGCATTATGTAAAAACATTAATTATTAGAAGGTTAATGTTTCCGCCCTCTACCAGCGTTACCTGGAGAGGGCTGTAGTAAGCGTGACTTATAGTTGAGAGTGTTTGGGTGAGGCCTAAATTAACAAATTAACTGTTCGCTGAACAGCCGTGATATTGTTAAATTTTTAGAGCAAATACACTAAACATTGTTTTTCTTTGTTAAATATCTTAAGTTTATTATATGAATGATTTATCATTAAAATATTTTAAACATTTGAAACAAAACATCAATAAACCATTGATCATGGCTATTTTTGCGATGATATACAGTAATTCTATATATGCTACGACTACAGAAATACCATCACAACAAAAAACAATAAAAAATCCAGCTACAAACCCACCAAAACCAGAACTTGACCAAAAATCAACAAATCAAAATATTTCTAATACAGATAATAGCAATATAAGTAAAAACAATAATTTTATAACTAGCATTGATAATTCAAGAAATTATTTTAATAAAGCATTATCTTTAGCAAAAGGTGGTGACCATAAATCTGCTATTTCTTTTTTGGACTTGGCTATACATCTTGATCCAAAATATGTAGATGCTTATATTGCGAGAGCGAGTTTAGCAGAAAAAAGTGGTAACCTTCAATCTGCTATAATTGATTATACTCATGCGTTAAATATCACACCATCCGATAAGATTTATTATGATCGTGGTGTTATAGAGTTGGCTTTAAGATTATTTGCTGATGCAGCCAGAGATTTTACTAGTGCAATAGAGTTAAATCCACAGTTTGCTAGAGCATATAATGAACGTGGAATAGCTTTTTTAGCTAATAATATGTTGGAAGAAGCAAAAAATGATTTTATACAAGCATTTATACTTAATGATAAAATTGTATTTGCATTAGAGAAAATTGCAGAAATAAACATGGCTCAATCTCATTTTGATCAAGCTTTAGAAAAATTTAATCAATTAATTGAACTTAAGCCAAACGATGCAAAAGCTTATTTTAATAGAGGACAAGTATATGAATCTCTTCAAATGCATGATCAAGCTTTAAAAGATTATAATACTGGTGTAGAACTTAATAAGAATACTACCAACACGGATGTCGACAATCCTGATAAACAAGTAAATTCCCATTCTATATAGAGTCATTCCGGAGCCATTAGGCAAAATTTTTTGCATTTCATTTAACTGCTGCTATATTTTTAATTGCAATGGATTGTGATTAGTAAATTCTAAGGAAGGTATTATGTCTGGAAATATAATTTTATCTCAAGAAAAAAAAAATGATTATGATGAAATACCTTATGAAAGTAATCCATATGCCCAAAGTCACCCGGAACATTTAAGAACTGTAGGTTTTTTATTTGGAATGGATCCTGTAAAGATGGATAAAGCAAGAATTTTAGAATTAGGTTGTTCTTCCGGTGGTAATATTATTCCTATGGCGTATTATTCACCTAATTCTAAAATTATAGGAATTGATAGCTCAAAGGTGCAAATTGAACTGGCTAACTCGTTTGTTAAAGACTTAGGATTAAAAAACATTGAATTTAAATGTTGTTCTATTGCAGATTTAGATGAATCGTTGGGAAAGTTTGATTATATTATTGTTCATGGAATTTTCTCATGGGTGCCAATTGAGATCAGAAAAAAGATATTTGAAGTTTGTGGCAAATTATTAACCGAGCAAGGTATAGCATATATTAGCTATAATACATTACCAGGATGGAACATGGTTAAAAGTATTAGAGATATGATGTTATATCATGGAAGCTTTTTTACTAATATTCATGAAAAAATAAATCAAAGTAAGGTTTTCTTAAATTTTGTTAGTTCTAGTTTAGATGGGCAACAATCTCCATTTGCATTATTTTTAAAGCAAGAAATGAAATTATTAGAAAAACAACCAGACTCTTATTTAAGACACGATCATTTAGAAGAAATCAACCAACCATATTACTTTTATGAATTTATGACAGAAGCTAATGGTTATGGGTTACAATATCTTGCTGATTCTAAGGTTTCCAGCATGTTTTTGGGAAATATGCCTCCAAAAGTAATAGAACAGTTGAGTGTTATTAATGATATTGTTAGGCTTGAACAATATATGGATTTTATTTATAACAGGCGTTTTAGAACTACTTTGTTATGTAGAAATAATGTTTCTTTAAATCGTTCTTTAACTGCTGATGATATTAATAAATTTTATTTGATTTTTAAAATAATTCCAGAAAAACCGTTATCAACTATAGATCTAAATAATAACAAAGAAGATCTGAAATTTTATTATAATAATACCGAAATGAGTGTTTCAACAACCTCACCAACCATGAAAGCTATTTTATATACTTTTGCAGAAAATGTTATTAATCCATTAAAAGTAGAATCCATTATTGAACTTGCATCAAAAAAAATAAAAAATTCTGCTGAACAAATTAAAGTTGATTTGTTAACGCAAGGTATGCAATTTTTTCTTAAAGGATTAATTGACATTTCTTTAGTTAGTAATGTTCATATAAAACAAATTCCATCTAAACCTAAAGTATCCCAATTAACTAAGTATCAAGTAGAAAAAACTCCAAATTTATGGGTTACCAATAACAAACATGAACGTATAAGTATTAATTTTTTTGATAAATATGCATTAAGATATATGGATGGTTCGATTTCTAAAGATCAAATTATATTAAAAGTAATAGAAAATCATGTTAATAATGGAGAGGTTACTTTAAGTAAGGATAATAAAAAAATTGAAGATAAAATCGAAATCAAAAAAGAATTAGAATTGTTTATGGAGCAAACATTAGAACGTCTATTACAAAACTGTTTATTTGTTTTATAGCCTCTGCCGCTTTTTTCTTAGGCCTCACCCAAATACTCTCAACTATAAGTCACGCTTACTATAGCCCTCTCCAGCTAACGCTGGTAGAGGGCATAACCATTGTTATCATTAGATATTTTTGGCTATATTTTCCAGGACTTTTGGTAAATTATTCAGCCATTAGCATTTTTTATAAGAACTATTGAATCTTTATTAATATTAATGTTTCCGCCCTCTACCAGCGTTAGCTGGAGAGGGCTGTGGTAAGCGTGACTTATAGTTGAGAGTGTTTGGGTGAGGCTTAAATTAGCACATGAACTGTTCGCTGAACGACCCTGAATTAGAGATTAAAAAATTTATTTCTTGATTTATAAATGCAATATATTCAGTGATTTTATGATGATTTTTAAAAATGATTTCCTGCTCTAATTGTTTGCAAATATATTTTAATTTGGAAAAACCAGTATAGCAACAACCACCATGTAATTTATGTACATGGTCCCGCAATTTTGGTAAATCTTTGTTTTCAAATGCAGAATTGATTAATTTTTTTTCTTCAGGCAAGTTAGTAATCATCATTTCAAACAAATCTTTGGCTAATTTTAATTTTCCAGCAACTAATTTTAAACTTAAGTTCCAATCTAAACTTGGGATATTTTGAATATTGAATGTCATAATTTAATATATTTTTTATTTGCGAACATGAAAAAATTATATTTGTGAATAGTTTCAGATTAATAGATAATAATATATTTATAATTAATTTTATATAACCAAAATAACTGTTAGAGACTGCACAAAGAACTTTTACTTTTAAACGAGCGTCTGTTTGAGCATAGCGAGTTTAGCGAGTGAAAAAAGTAAAAGTTCTTTGTGCAGTCTCTTAGCTAACAGAATATAACAACGAGAGAAGTAATATGACGATAATGGTTTTTGATATAGAAACTATTCCTGATGCGGTAAGTGGGCAACTGATCAATAAAATAGATCCTAATTTAGAGCAATTAGATGTTATTAAAATCATGCATTCTATTAATAGACAAAAAAAAAATGGTTCAGAATTTTTACCACATTATTTACATAAAATTGTTGCTATTTCCGTCCTGGTTCACGATGAAGATTTTTTAAAAGTATGGTCTTTAGGGAATATTTCTGATCTAGAAAATCAATTATTAGAAAGATTTTTTCATGGGTTAGAAATTTATCAACCAACATTAGTTTCTTGGAATGGGATTGGTTTTGATTTACCAGTTATTCACTATAGATCCTTGTTGCATCAAGTGGTTAGTAAAACTTATTGGGAAACTGGAGAACATAGATCAGAATTCAAGTGGAATAATTATTTTAATAGATACCATTATAGGCATATTGATGTTATGGATTTATTATCTGGTTATCAAAAATCAGCTGTGGCTTCTCTTGATCATATTGCTATCATGTTAGGTCTGCCTGGTAAAATGGTATTAACTGCTGATCAGGTTTTAAATTGTTATTTGGAGCAAGATCTACAGAAAATAAGAAATTACTGCGAGATTGATGTACTAAATACTTATTTGATATTCCTAAAAATGCAATATATGAGAGGCATTCTTAATCAAGAAAGTTATATATCTTCATGTAAATTATTGAAAAACCACCTAGAAAAAACAAATTTAAAGCATTTTAATGAATTTTTAAGAAGTTGGGTTGGTGATTGAGCGATTATAAAACTTAGTAACACAATTTAATACTTGATTAGCATTATCCACGATTTGAAATAAATTTAAATCTTTGCGGTCTATCATGTTTTCACTAACTAGTCGTTCTTTAAACCATGTGATTAATCCTTCCCAATAATCTTTACAAACCAAAATAATTGGGATTGCTTTGGTTTTTTTTGTTTGAACTAAAGCCAAGATCTCTGCCAATTCATCTAATGTACCAAAACCACCTGGTAAAACTATATAGGCCGTGGCATATTTAACAAATAATACCTTTCTAGTAAAAAAATGACGAAACTGAATGGAAATATCTTGATAATTATTAGATTGTTCTTCTTGTGGTAATATTATATTCAATCCAACACTATATGACTTACCTTGATATGCACCAAAGTTGGCAGCTTCCATAATGCCACCACCACCACCTGTTACTACAGAAAAACCAGCATCAGATAGTTTTTTAGCAATGGATTGAGCTAAAGCATAATATTTATTATTTTTATTAATTCTAGCTGATCCAAATATACTTACGGATGGTTTAATAGGGTATAAGCGTTCATACCCATCTACAAGTTCTGCCATAATTTGAAATATTTTCCAAGATTCTTTGGCTAGTGCCCCATCATTAATTATTGGCAACTTGGGGCGTAATTGTTTGGGTGCGCTTGTTTTACTTGATTTTTTTTTCATATTTAATAACATTCATCCATTGGTAATTATTATTTAATTACTATAGCATCTTACATCCAATAATCTAAAGGAATTTAAAAGTGATGAAAATAATATTATTGGGTCCGCCTGGATCAGGTAAGGGTACCCAAGCTGAGTTGTTATGTAAAGAATTTTCTATTGGTCATATATCTACTGGAGAGATATTGCGTCAAGCAATCCTTAAAAATACTACATTGGGATTCCAGGCTAAACAGGCAATAGATGCTGGTAAATTAGTAGCTGATGATCTAATAAGTAATTTGGTGGCTGAAGAAATAACTAAGTCTAGCTGTGCTAAAGGGTTCCTTTTAGACGGATTTCCACGTAATTTAATCCAAACTAAGTCTTTAGAACAATCTGGTGTAGTTATAGATTTTATTATTTATCTCAATGTGGCAGATCAAATTATTGTAGAAAGGTTGTCTGGCCGACTGTATCATCCTGGCTCTGGTCGTATTTATCATGTAAAGCATAATCAACCGAAACATTCAAATGTAGATGATATAACAGGTGAACCATTAATTACTCGGTTGGATGATCAGGAACAGATTATCAGTCAACGCTTATTAGTGTACCATCAAAGTACTGAACAAATGATCGAGTGGTATCAAACCAGGGAACCTGAAAAATTTATCGAAATAGACGCGTCCAGAAAAAAGGCTGAAATTTTCAAGGAAATTATAGATTTTGTTCGCAGAGGTTCTGCTGGAAAAAAGAGAAATTAATTGATTGCAAAAAAAAATTAACTTTTTTTGTTTTTTATTATGTATATATGTAATATTTATGCTATGTTTTGTATTAACGATTTAATTCTGGATAGCCTTGGGAGATTGATCATGGCAAGTGTAAAGAAAACAGCTGTAAGAAGTAAAGTTAAGAAAACTGGTGGTGCTAGGAAGGCGAAAAGAAAATCGCCTGCTAAAAAGATGCATGCTAAAGTAGTTGCAAGAAAAGTTTCTCACAAGAAACCTTCTGCCAAGAAAAAAGTTGGTAAAAAAGCTACTAAAAAATCATCTGCACATAAAAAAACTGCAAAAAAACACACCGCTAAAAAGTCTAGAGCTAAAAGCCGTAAACCAGCTTCTAGAAAAAAGGCAGTGCATCGCTCCAGGGCGAAAGCAGTTAAAGTTACCAGGGTTCAGCTTGCTTAATTAGCTGTAATTCAAACCTTCAGATAGAACCATCTTGTTGTATAAATAAGGTGGTTCTATTTTTATACTGTTAATATTATTAATTAATTGACTGTGCAAAGAACTTTTACTTTTAAATGAGCGTCTGTTTGAGCGTAGCGAGTTTAGCGAGTGAAAAAAGTAAAAGTTCTTTGTACAGTCCTAAAAGAACATTTTTTATGAGTAGTATCAATATTTTAGGATTAGAGGCGTCTACTAACAATTGTTCTGTTGCCTTAAATTACTCTGGAATTATAGAAGAAGTTGCTTCACTTTCAGAGATAGAACGTTCTCAAAAATTACTCACAATGATTGAAAAATTATTAAATCAAGTTTCAATGACTACAGATGAATTGACAGCACTAGCATTTGGTGCAGGTCCAGGTAGTTTTACTGGTTTGAAAATTGCAAGTTGTGTAATTCAAGCATTAAGTCTTATATATAAAAAACCAATTATTAAAATATCTACTTTATGGGCATTAGCCTTACAAGCACACGAACAATTCGGAGCTACATTAATCATGCCTTGTATAGATGCTAAAATGGGGCAAATATATTATGGGATCTATAAATTTGATCCTAGTGCAGATCCGATACCGTTACCAATACAAGAAGATGCTTTAGCTAAACCTGAAGAGGTAGAGTTGTTAGAGCAAAATTTATTAGTAATTGGTGATGGAGCAAATATATTACAACAAAAAATACAATTAAGTTTAGGTACTGCATTAAAAGTGGAATCTACAAATATATATCCAAAAGCTGCTAGTATTGTCAAACTTGCCAGCTATTGGTATAAAAAATATGGTATAATATCTAATAACGCCGATCCTATTTATTTACGATTATATGATTAATGGATAAAAAGTTAGTATGCGATGTTATGCTTATTCCTTTCCTAGTACTTTTAATGTAAAAAAAATAATTAGTTTATTATCAAAAGATTATGATGTTTCTGAATTAGGTGGAGTAATTTATTTTTCACCACATCTTCCTAATAATATTATTATTCCTAATGGGGATATATTTATTTTTCCATATGGGGCTATGGTTTGTTGGGGGATACCAGAAACATTAGAGAAACAACTAACCATTAGTTTGGCGGAATGTTTTGCTGAGAAGCTTGGGGCAGAGGATGATGATACATTTTCTTATAGTTATGCTGAGAAAGCTAAAATTACTGCAGATCATATTGTTTTACCAAACGATCATACTAGAACTAAATTAGCTTTTTCTCATGGATTTGCACAATCTGTTAAATTAGGTGGTTTTGAAAATACTATTCAGGGAATTATAGAGCATACTAAACAGTTACCTAAAAATTTAGCTACCAAAGGAAAGATCTTATTATCTAGAAAACAAATTCGTAAGTTAATGGGACGTATTTTTATAGATCGTGATTCTATAAATTTACATTTAGATTTATTAGATGTGCCAAATTTCTTTTGGGATGAGCCAGACTTAGAGGCTATTCATGAAATGGTTATTAAATATCTAGATCAAGAGAAAAGGGTAGCTATTTTAAATCAAAAGCTTAGTGTTATTCAGCAATTATTAGATATGTTGGTTAATGAATTGCATGTACAACATTCTTCCAACTTAGAATGGATAATTATTGTATTGCTTTGTATAGAAATATCTCTGGCTTTATTTCATTAGAGACAATATTCCGTATATGAAAATTAATTTACTAATTTAGGCCTCACCCAAACACTCCTCAACTATAAGTCACGCTTACTACAGCCCTCTCCAGCTAACGCTGGTAGAGGGCGGAAACATTAGCCTTCTAATAATTTGTGTTTTTACATAATGCAATAAAAATAATTAAAAATTTAATGAAGATACATAGCATTAGGATGTTATACATTTTTTAAGATATATTTAATCTTTATTAATATTAATGTTTCCGCCCTCTACCAGCGTTAGCTGGAGAGGGCTGTAGTAAGCGTGACTTATAGTTGAGGAGTGTTTGGGTGAGGCTTAAAACATCTCCCTAGCTAACAACTTCCCTTAAAATATTATTAATAGATGTTTTACTTAAAGTTTGTGCATCTACTTTTTTAACAATTACTGCACAATACAAACTGCATTTACCATTCTTGGCTGGCAAACTACCGGGTATAATTACAGATCCGCTAGGTACCCTACCATAAATAATTGTATCAGTTTCTCTATCATAAATTTTAGTTGATTGACCAAGGGTAACACCCATAGAAATTACAGAATTTTTTTCGACTACTACTCCTTCAACAATGGAAGAACCTGCACCGATAAAACAATTATCTTCAATAATAGTTGGATTATCTTGCATTGGCTCTAATACTCCACCGATGCAAACCCCACTAGAAACATGTACATTTTTACCAATTTGTGCACAAGAACCTATGGTTACCCAAGTATCTATCATAGAACCATCATCAACAAAAGCTCCAATATTTATGTAACTTGGCATGATAACAGTATTTTTACCAATATATGCACCAGATCTAATACACGCTGGTGGTACAATTCTAGAACCAATAGATTGCATTAATGTTAAATCAGCATTTTTAAAACGAGGTGGAATTTTATCAAAGTAATTATGTGTTGAACCAGAAATGAGTTTGGCATCATTAACTATAAAACTTAATAAGATGGCTTTTTTGATCCATACATTAGTTTTCCACTCATCATTAATTCTTTCTGTAACTCTTAATTCTCCAAGTTCTAATTTATTTAAAATGTTTTTAAGGATCGGTTGTAGAGAAAGTTTTAAATTTAGTTTTTCAGAACTATGTAATGCAGAACGTTGCTCATAAGCATCCTCTATTAATTGAATGCTTGTCAATTCTAGATCAGTTAATTCGGTATTTTTTTTGTTATTGGGCATGATTTATTGTATCCTATCGAACTTATGCGGTTATATACAGTTTTTTAATAGGCCATATATTGAAGGATATTATATGAGCGATTTATTACGAATTGCAATTGTTTTTGCTATATATTCAATGGTTATTTTAATTATTGCTTTTATCGGTAAATATATAACAAAAAATTTATCAGACTATATTTTAGCTGGTAGAAGATTAAGCGGCCCAGTTGCGGCATTAGGAGCAGGGGCTTCCGATATGAGCAGCTGGTTAACTATGGCATTGCCTGGTCTTATATATATGTATGGTCTTAGCAATATTTGGATGCCGATCGCTCTTTTTATTGGTCAGTGGAGTAATTGGATATTTGTTGCTAAACGCTTACGTATTTATACAGAAATCTCTAATAATTCTCTTACTTTACCGTCTTATTTTTATCATCGCTTTCAAGATCACAAAAAAATTTTACGATTAGTAACTGGTATTACCTGTATAATTTTTTTCACTTGTTATGCAGCAGCTGGATTTATGTCTGGTGCAGTGGTTTTGCAAATAATTTTTGGTTTGGAGTATGTGCCTGCATTAATAATTAGTTCTACAGCTATTATTTTATATACCTCTATAGGTGGATTTTTAGCGGTAAATTGGATCGATTTTTTCCAAGGTAGCTTAATGTTTATAGCGTTATTAATCGTACCTGTTGTAACAATAGATCATTTAGGTGGCATAGAAATAGCAACTATGCTCACCAAGAAAGTTTACCCTCAACATTTACAAATGTGGAATAATGTACCTGGTTTAACTTTAATTTCTTGTGTTGCCTGGGGGCTTGGTTATTTTGGGCAACCACATATAAATATTAGGTTTATGGCTATTAGATCGATTAATGAATTACCTACGGCAAGACGGATCTGTATGAGTTGGATGCTGTTGTCTTTATTGGGTGCAATAGCCACGGGTTTTTTTGGGGTGGCGTTTTATGGAGAACAAACTTTAAGATTGCCAGAAACAGTATTTATTACTTTATCTAAACAATTATTCAATCCTTGGATGACAGGTGTTTTATTGTCGGCAGTACTAGCTTCGATTATGAGTACAGTATCTGCACAAATTTTAATAACTACAAGTATTATAATAGAAGATTTATACCATCCGTGGAAAAAAACTGTTACTGATCAAAAATATCTATTTTTTAGTAAATTGATCATGATATTTATTTCGATAGTTGCTATTTGTATAGCAACTAACCCTAAAACTATTTTGCACGCGGTAGCATTTGCATGGTCGGGGTTGGGAGCTGCATTTGGACCAACAATAGTATGTAGTTTATATTGGCGTAGGATGAATTTACCTGCTGCAATTTTTGGGGTAGTTGTTGGTATGTTGGCAGTTATTATTATACAACCATTTTTGAGACATCCAGATTTAATGCCAGGGTTTGTAATCTTACCAGGATTTTTATTAAGTACTATAGTGATTTTTATTGTTGGGAATTTAACTGCTAAACCACCTCAAAAAATTTTAGATAAGTTTGATATGATGTTGTTTAAAATTAATATTAAAAAATAATTAACAATTTTTATAATATATAAACTGCAATTAGATTGATAGATTTCATGTTTTTAACAATTTCAACATTATCAATTTTATTACTAACTTTTTGGTAAGTAAACAAAGCATTTAGTGCAAAATCATCATTAAAAGCGTATTGTGCCCCACCTTTAACACGCCAATTAAATTTATTTTTAATGTATACATCGTCAACGTTATTGCCTTTTTGTAGGATGAACCGTCCTACTCCTGCTCCAGCAAAAAGATTTATTTGTTCTATTATTGGTATAAATTTAATTAAATCTATATAAGTATTTCTAACTTTATAAGTTTTTTCAGGTTCCCATACGATTTTTCTATTAAAACTATATCCAGTTTCTATAGCAAAATTATAATGAAATTTTAGTCCAACAGTTGCTAATAATAGCCCTACACCTTTACTTCTTATATAATTATTAGATGGAATATTGCTTCTATTGATACCGTATTTGCTGTAACCAAATCCTGCTCCTACGTAAAATTTAAAATCATCTATGGGTTCGCTGTTTGCATTATTTGCAACGATTATTAAACCAAAAATCAATATTGTTAAAAATTTATTTTTCTGGATCATTAGATGGTTTAAATAATTCTGATTCAAAATTAATAATCTTTTCAGCCAATGATAATTCATCTATTACTAATGATTTGTCCAATATAGCCTGTTTTATTTGTGCAACTTTTTTAAAATCAACTTGAGGTTGTCCTGCTAACTGCCCAGCAATCATTTGGATAAATTCTGGTTGTAAGTAAAAATCAATTAAATCTTCATCACAATTTGATGGTTTTTTAGATTGTTCTAAGATCTTATGCTCCATATTCCACCTTTTCTAATAAATTTGAAGTTAATACAGTATCTTGTTTAACAGAAGTTTTTAAGATTAATCCAACAACTTCGTTTGGATCGGCATAATAGTGATCTTTTAATTGTAATACATTAATTTTTCTACGTATTAAATCTTCCTTATTCATAACATGTAATTTTGGTAATGATTTTTTAGCTGATATTACGTGGGCAAAAAATTTTATATTTACAGGTACATATACTTTCCAACTGTTTTCGTCTTTACATTCGGCTATAATGGTGGCTCTTTGATTAATACTAGAATAAATTGGAAAAGAGTATGCAATATCTGTACTGCAAGTTTTATTGTTAATAGATTTATTGTTTAATATTTTTATAGATATGGTTTTTAAATCTACAGTTTTGTGTTGTTTTTGTATTTCTTGTTTAAGAAAAGTTTTTGCACCTTCTGTTATGTCTATTTGTATTGGATAACTATAAACATTAATAGATAATATTAAAAAGCTTATGAAAGTAAAATTTTTTAATGAAAAAGTTTTCACATTATAGATCCCTTATATCTGTTTTTATTCCTAATTGTCTTTTTCAATAACTATTATTAGTATAACGAACTATTGGTGTAATTGCCCACTATTAACTACGGCCACAATAATTCAAATATATGATAATGAATAGGTCTGAATAAAAAATGTTTCATTTAATACCGTTTGGTATTTTTTCTACTAACTCACTCCATGCTTTTTCCCATCCATGGTAATGATCTAATTTGCTTAATATCATATATGTAGCACAATTAGTATGTTTAAAATTATTAATTTTAGCAACAAAGTTTTTTACTACATAAACAGGGATAATTTGATCATGTTCTCCAATATAATGAATTTGAGGAATATGGCTTATATTTTCTGTAAAATTAATTAAATTTAATGATTGATCTAATTTAGTGGTTTTATGAAAATCACTAACTGCATCATGATCTAAATTACCAGCGATTGTACGTAACGATTTTATATCATTCCTATGACTAGCTATAATTCCAGCAATGGTAGCACCTCCTGAGTAGCCAATTAGATGTATTCCATTCCCATCTTTATTTTCTTTAAATACAAAATTTTTAAAATTATCTATTACTTCGTTAATAGAATCTACTACTTGTTTAGAATATCTAGCAGTAGACCAATATTTAGATGAACAGTTTCGATCTAAATTTAATTCTGTAAATTGGCAAGGTCTAGCTATATAAATTACATTAGGGTGTTTATCTATAGCTGCTAATTTTAAAGTAAGTGGATCATCAGGAGTTGGATTGCTGGAGAGTCTATATTTAGAAACCCAAGCTTTACCATCACCCTCTATATATACAAACAAGGGTTTAGAAGCGTCAATTTTATTATTAGAGCGTACATAACTTGTGATTATAAAATTTTTAGTAGTATGTAATTGTTTATGCATATTAGCACGAAGTGCTATTTTGTTAGGATCAGTTTGACAACCTGTTATATTAATCGTAATAATTAATAATATAAGATTTAATAAAAACATTAATTTTTTAGTGTTAATCTGTGTTTTTATTATGTTTCTCCAATTGGATCAATATTTATTTCTAAAACCTCTTGAGCATCATTTTGCCTGTATGGTAAAAATCCTCCAGCTTGCATATGCCATAATTGAGTATAATGTCCATTTAACTCTAGTAGTTTTTCGTGAGTACCTTCTTCAATTATTTGCCCATCTTTAAATACTAAAATTCTATCCATTGTGTATAAAGTTGATAAACGATGTGCAATAACAATAGTAGTTCGATCTTTCATTAAATAATCTAGACTTTCTTGAATTTTTTTCTCAGTAACAGAATCTAAACTAGAAGTGGCTTCGTCTAAGATTAAAATAGGAGCATTCTTAAGAATAGCTCTAGCGATAGCGATACGCTGCCTTTGTCCACCAGATAATTTAACTCCCCTTTCTCCAACTAATGTATCATATTGAGAAGCTAATAATTCTATAAAATCGTGACAGTGAGCTTTTTTAGAAGCATCTATGACCTGTTCTTTAGATGCTTCTAAATTACCATATTGAATATTTTCAAATAAAGTGCGGTGCAAAAGTGATGGATCTTGTGGGACCATGGCTATTTGTTCTCTTAAGCTGTCTTGATTAATGCTGGCAATATCTTGTCCATCAATTAAAATTTTACCAGAGTTAGGATCATATAAACGTAAAATAAGACTGACAAATGTGGATTTTCCGCTACCTGAAAATCCTACTAGTCCAACTTTTTGGCCACCGGGGATAACAATAGATTTATTTGTGAAAATATGAGATTCACTTTCATAACTAAAATTAACAGTATCAAAAGTAATTTCACCATTAGTTATTTTTATAGGTGGAGCAGAAGGGAGATCTGTTAATTCGTGAGGGACACTAATAATAGATAATGCTTGTTTACATAATCCTAAATTTTCAAAAAATACTACACAATAACTAGAAATCAACCATAACGAATGAACTACTGTATAAGACAGTGAAAAAATAATAGAGAAATCTCCAATTGTAATTAGGGATTTTGATTTTGCATAAATTAGTGTGCTGATCATGCTGCCAAGCAAGATAGTCACAAAAATACTCTGCAAGTATTTAACTTTAATCATATACCATTGTAATGATTGATGCTTTAAACGTGACTCGGAAACATATTTTTCTAAATACTGTTTTTCATAACCACATCGACTAAATAATTTTACAGTAATAATATTTATAATTCCGTCAGATACCTTACCCATGCAGGTGCTGTTTGTTTCGGAGAAAGTAGAAGAAAGTTTAAGGGTTTTTTTAGTGAAAAACGCTATGCTTCCTAAATATATTAAAGACCATATTGCTAGAATTATTCCAAAAAATGGATGTACAAAGTACATACTAATAACGGCAATCGCTGTTGTGGTAACTTCGCTGAACAACGGAGTGATCATTTGTTCTAGGACAGCTGTTGCACCTTTTGCCATATCTGAAATTTTGTTAGCTAATGTGCCAGCATGGTTATTTTGAAAATAACGATATGCATGTTGTTGAACGTAAGTATACATAGATTTGATAATATCGGCTCGGATATTAGTTGTTGATTTTAATTTTAAGTAATCATAAGTAGCAAGAGCTATTTGGTTTAATTGATCTAAAGAAACCAACATAACGGCAGGAATAAGGACGTAAGACCATAAACTTACTCCTAATTCTGGTTGGTAAGCTGTAACATCATCAATAATACGCCCCATCAGGTAAGCATTGACTGACACTGCAAAACTATCGAACAGTTGAGTACACAACTGACCAGCGAAAATAAGGCGATATGGTCGCATAAAAGCCCACAAGAATGTGACCAAGTTGCGTGGTAAGTGGTCTACTTTTTTGCCCATGTTGCTTTCCTGAATATTCTTGAAAAGATAGATCTTTATGCAAAAACATCTAAAATGCAATTTATTTAATATCTAAGAGAAAATAATTGATGTTACAAGTATAATTTTAATAATAATTTAAAGTTTTATGATAATTAAAAAATCAGGGAAGGTTGGCTATGAAGAAAATGGATATTTTTAAACAAAAATTAAAGGCACTAACCCTGCCTCCAATTGATATAGCAGCTAGTATGTTTGTACCTTATACTTGTTATCGTGAATTATCTAGGACACCTATTCCACCCTACCTTAAGGTACCTGTAGATTTAACTTACTACCAACCAATTGTTGATTTGAAAAAACCAGACGAATTAATAACAACTGGTCAATTAAACGAAAAAGAAACAGTTGATTTAAGCACATGGTATGATTCAGGAGACGATGGCGAATTTTTTGAACCACATCGTGTTCCTTCGTTAAATATATTGGAAATCTTGAGCCAACACAAATTAACCGATGATTCAAAAAAATTAGATAAATTAGCAGAACCACCAGAACTAAAAAAATCAATAAGCAGCGACTTAGAAGAATATTCAGATTATTGTAGTGAGTTTTCTGGACAAACTACCACTCCACGTCATAGGTATAGAAAAAAAATATGATTTGAAATGGTTATATCACTTTATATTACTAATTACTAAGAATTTCAAATTGTCCCAACTTTTTTAGAACATAAGATCCTGGAGCATCTTGTAAAATATTTGTTCTTTTATGTACGTCTGAATTTAAAATATTTATTTTTTCTGAATCAATATTTGTTAACCAATTTACCCAATATGGCCACCAAGAACCCGGATGTTCTTTAGCGTCTTTAAGCCATACATTTGGATTTTTGGGCATGTGGATGTTTGTCTTAAAAGAATACTTATTGTCGATTGGTGGATTAAGAAGGCCTTTTACATGCCCAGAAGTTGATAGTACAAATTGTACTTTACCGCTATAAAGTCTTGCTCCAGCATATACTGATTGCCAAACAGTAATATGATCTGTTTCTCCAGCAAGAGAAAAAACAGGTATAGTAATTTTATTTAAATCAATTGAGATCCCTTTTATTTGAATACCATTTGGTTTACATAATTTATTTTTAAAACACATATCACGCAAGTAAAAATTATACATTTTTGCAGGTATATGAGTACTATCAGAATTCCAATATGATATATCAAATGCTTTTAATGGTTTATCTAAAAGGTAATTGTTAATGATATATGGCCAAATCAAGTCGTTAGGACGTAATGTGCTAAATGCCATACTTAATAAACGACCATCTAGGTAGCCTTTTCTATTCATCAAGTTTTCTATAAAATTTAATGATGCGTCATTAACTAAAGCACCAATGTTTCCTAAATTAGAGAAATCAAGTAATGACATAAAATGTGTGGCACTTAAAATTCGTTGATCATTTAATTGTTGCATGTAAGAGATAGTGCAGCCTAACATAGTTCCACCTATACAATATCCTGCTAAGTGTATGCCTTTACATAAATTAATTTTAGTAATTACATCAATAGCTTTTAATGGACCATCTATAACATAATCAGCAAATTCTTGATCAGCAAGTTTTGAATCAGGATTAACCCAGGAAATCATGTAAACAATAAATCCTTGTGCAACCAACCATTTAACTAAAGAATTGTTTGGTGATAAATCTAATATATAATATTTATTAATACATGGTGGAATTAATAAAATTGGAGCTTGATAAACTGTTTTTGTAGTAGGGGAGTATTGAATCAACTCCATCAAATCATTTTGATAAACAACCTTGCCTGGTGTAATAGCTAGATTTTCTCCAACACTAAACGCCGATAAATCTGTAGTTCTTATGTTAAAATAACCATCATTAAAAACTAAATCTCTTAAATAATGTTCTATGCTTTTAAATAAATTTTTTCCTATATTTTCAATTGTTGTATAAAGTAGCTCTGGGTTTATAGCTAAAAAATTTTGAGGTGCGTTGGCGTCTAATAAATTATTGAAGTAAAAAACTAACCGACGTTTTTTATTTGTAGCAAAATCTGGAACAGAATCCAACAGCTTTAACCAATATTTTTTAAACAAAAAATATACTTTGTTTGAGTATATAAAATAATTATTATTTGACAAAACTTCATTTTGGGAAGAACTATAAATTTTTAAATGTTCTTGCGAAAAATCTTCTTGAATTTTAAGTAAAATATTGGATTTGAGGGTGAGCTTGGAAAAAGCTTCAATCAAGATATCAAGTCCTGGTAAAATTTGCAAAAAATCTAAAAGTGATTTTTGGGTTGTTGATATATTATCTTGGTTAGTTAAAAATTCAGTTTTATAAAGATCTAATAGCTTACCTAACAAGTGGTTAATATTTAAACTAATTTCTTCGAAATCCTGTTTCATAATGTATAACATCCTGATGTACTAATTACACATGAGTTTTCGGTTTCTAAAAAATAATGAGAGCTGTTTTTGAGCCTTGCGGACCAAGATGAGTTCGCGAATTGTTTTTTAGAAACCGAAAACTCATGGTTGTAGGTATATACACAATATAGTTAATAGTTCATAAGTTGCCAAATTTATGTATGAACCCTAAACTAGTCATGTATATCTTAGAAATATACACAACCAATGATTACAGAAACATGGAGGTATTATGAAAGGAAAAATTGCACTAGTTACAGGTGGCATGGGTGGAATAGGAACAACAATCGCCCAACAGTTAGCGCAACGTGGAGCAACAGTGGTTGTTACTTATCATAGAGATCCAAAACTTGCAGTTAGTTGGCAAGAGGAACAAAAAAAATTAGGTTATGAATTTTTAATTACTCAGTCAGATATTAGTAATTTTGAATCGGCAGCTGCTATGGCTATGGATGTGATCCAAAAACAAGGTAAAATAGATATTTTAGTAAATAATGCTGGCATAGCCGAGGATACTACTTTAGCCAAAATGTCTCTTGAACAATGGACAAAAGTCATTAATGCAGATCTTAATAGTTTATTTAATGTGACACGAAATATTATTTCTAAAATGATTGAAGTCAAATATGGTAGAATTATTAATATTTCCTCAGTCAATGCACAAAAAGGTCAATTTGGACAAACTAACTATACTGCCGCTAAAGCTGGTATTCATGGTTTTACTAAATCTTTAGCATATGAGGTTGCTAAAAAAGGTATAACAGTTAATACGGTTTCGCCTGGCTATGTTAAAACTGCAATGATGGATAAAATAGCACCAGATATTCTTGCTAAAATTATTGAACAAATTCCAGCAGGTAGGTTAGCCTTACCAGCAGAGATAGCTAGTATGGTCAGTTTTTTAGCTTCAGAAACCTCTGCTTATATAACTGGTGCTAATTTTGCTATTAATGGTGGTCTACACATGTTTTAAGCGATTGATTATTTGCGATTATACGCTTAATATTGCTAATTTTGGTCAATTAAATTATGAAAAACAAATTTATACTAAAACCACACCTAATTGCACTTATATTTTTAGGTTTTAATTCTGGTTTTGCCTTTATTTTACCAGGCTCCACGCTTATGATGGCCCTTTCTTTTTCTGGTTTTTCTGCAGCTTTTATTGGATGTTTGTTTTTATCTAGTTTTCCATATTCTTTAAAAGTACTTTGGGCACCATTGATGGATTATTATGCTATACCGGTTTTGGCTAAGATGGTTGGGCAGCGCCGCAGCTGGCTTTTAGTTTCTCAACTTGGTTTGTTGTTGTCTAGTTTTGGATTTATTTTGCAGCCAAACAATATATGGTCACTATGTTGTGTATCCACGATTTTTGTATTTTTTGCAGCAAGTCAGGATATTGCTCTCGACGCTTATCGTATAGAAAGGTTGGATTCTAGTGAATTAGCGACTGGTACTACATGTTCAACTACTGGATTTAGAATTGGTATTTTAGTCGGAAGTATGATGCCGCTTTATTTATTAAAGATGCAAGGTTGGTCTATAGCCTTTTTCTCTGTTTCTATAGCATTATTCCTGGCTCCAATAATTACTTTATTGGTTGAAGAACCTGTTGGAGTTAAACGTACTACTAGTAATAATTTACCAAGTCCAATTGAACATGTGCGTTCAGTATTCAAAAGTTTTTTAGATTTTTTACAACGTTCGGACTGGTTCCTTATTGTTCTATTTATCTTCTTTTATAAAGTAGGAGATTCTATACCTAACGCCATGAAGGGGCCTTTGCTTGCATCATTAGATTTTACTCCAATCGAAACTGCTAATATTTCTCAAGCGTATGGGACTGTATTAATGATATTAGGTGGATTTTTAGGTGGAATATTGGTGGCTAAATTTGGTATTTTTCGTAGTATAATCATTGGTGGAATAGCTCAATTACTATCTCCATTTATGTATACTTGGTTATCTATGGTCGGACATAGTATTCCAGCTTTTGTCGTAACTACCACCGTACAGTGTCTTGCTTGCGGTTTAGGATCAACTGTTTTAATTATATATGTTTCTAGTTTATGTAAAAAAGGTGGTACAACTGCTACTCAATATGCATTAATTTATTCATTTAGTTCATTGACGCGTACTGTGCTTTCTAGTGCCTCTGGCTTTTGTGCAGCTTATATGGATTGGACCACATTTTTTATGTGCGCTACTTTACTTGGGTTGCCAGTATTTTTGATTATCAAAAAATTAACTCCTATAACAGCAATAGAGAGCAAAGATGTTAGTTAGCGGGTGTGCAAAAATAACTTGTAACCGTTCAGACTCCAGCCAAGTGCTTGGCCCTTTTGAAATAAGATACATTGTGTCAAAATCGATCTTATCTTGCAGTTGATAAGGTCGAAAGGACAATGGTGTCATCCAAACCCGTCGTTCAGATTG